>Ga0315296_10000121_pt1 | contig 77119 bp, 59 predicted proteins | sample YL17G14_18_MG_FD_203921 | JGI IMG/M metagenome (GOLD analysis project Ga0315296, IMG submission 203921) | Sediment microbial communities from Yellowstone Lake, YNP, Wyoming, USA - YL17G14_18 | ecosystem: Environmental > Aquatic > Freshwater > Lake > Sediment | place: USA: Wyoming | collected... | reverse complement strand
GGTGAGTAGCGCTCGTAGTGGCATTCGAATCCCGAGAACTGGGGCGAGACACAACTCTGGGTAGAGGTGAGAGTGACCCTGTATTGGATGTACTTGGCCGGTCTGCCCAGAACGGATCCCGATTCGGACGAGAGCGGCGCCCATGCCTCCCATGATGGGTCCGTGAGCGTCGTGGAGTTGCCCAGCCTAGCCTCCACCTGCATGTCGATCGGACTGCCTACCGGAGTCACTCGGAAGTAGTCGAAGTATGCCTCGGGTCTCAGGGAGCTCGTGCCCGAGAAGACGCACAGACCAAGCCTGAAACTGTCCATGTACGGGAGGGCGAGGACGTATGTCCTCACTAGCACCCATGTGAGACCATCGCCACTGTAGTAAGCTGAGAGCGACCCACCTGATCTGTCTAGACGCAGATATGCGTCGGTCTTTCCAGACCACGTGATTTGGTCCGTGGAAACGCTGACTCCCTGCTCGGTCACCTCCAGAATCAGCTTAGTATTGGAGCCAGTCCCTGTTATGGCGAAGCTGACCCAATTCATCGGATCATTCTCAAGTAGCATGCCCGCGCCCTGAGGGTTCGCCGAGAAAGTGACATTGACTAGCGTCTCCGACCTGAAAGATCCTGAGACTCTCTGATATAGGTAGTTCGCGCCGATTGAGCTGCCCGACAGCACTCTGTTGCCCTCGCCTCTGATGTGCAACCAACCAGGGCGAGTCACGCCCACATCATAGTCTGCGGAACTCGCTGGTCTGTTGAGCCAGGACCACTTGGTCGAGAGCGAGGTGCCAGCGAACTCATCCGTGAGGCCGAAGTGGGTCGCATTCGACCAGCTCGCGAACGTGAACTGCGAGTTGGTGCCCGGGCCAAGTGCCTTCGATTCGTATACACCCGTTGGGCTTTCGAGCGTGTAATTCACAATAAGCTTCGGCCGAGATGCCGGGGTGTTCTCTTCCGACGAGAAGAAGTACTTCCACGAAGCGGTCTTGTCGCCGTTGTCGGGGACCATGATCATGCCATGGTTGGCGAAAACCCCCTTGAGCCAGAAGTCTACGAGTCTTGAAACGTCAATTAGGTACCAGCCTGGCGTGTTGGTGATGGTTCCTCTGTAGAATGTGAAGGGATCGTAGTCGCCGCCCGGGGTCGCCCAGGGCTGCGTGGATGAGGCTGAATTCCAGCTGGCCTCCATCTGCGTCCAGTTCGCGGTCAGAGCGTGGACGTTGAAGATCACTGGGTTCGCCTTGTTTCCCGTCATGAAATCCACGAGAAGAGTGGCATTCTGGACGACCGCCCCGGAAGGTATGCTCGAGAGATTGAATTTCAGGAGGGGACGGATGTTCTTGTTGTTCAGCGATTCTATCCCGACCATGTTCTTGTCTCCGCTTGTGATGTCGTCAGGCCAACCCTCCAACAAGCAAGTGTCCATGCCGTCCGCAGGGCCAGGCTGGATCACGACTGTCGTGACGGGTCGAACACGCTGGTCTAGGACTATGGAGTCCGGCACTGTGTTGATGTCCACGTTGTCCAGTCTCGCGCCCAGTGCATAGTCAGCTTGAGTGTTCTCCAAGACGGTCTCATTCACTGGAGAGAGCGTGCCAAACCCGCCTGAGACGAGCGCATCGGTCGTCGAGTAGTTGGCGGGATTGTCGAAGTCCCATGTGAGCGTCCGCGTCATGTCGGCGTTAGTGCCGGGGATGGGATCTGATCTAACGGACGGGACGAGCGCCAGGATAGGAGTGGCCAGAAGGAACGCGCACACGAAGATTGCAAGGAGCCCTTTCGGGACTAGTGCATATGCTGAAGGACGATCTCTTATGTGCGTATGATCGAGAGGCATAGTGAGGATTCCTTCTCTTGAGATGTGCAACTGGAAACTACGGTCGACCTGAGTATTTATATCAGCAAGACCTCGTTCTCGATTTTGAGAATGCTGCTGGCACGAGAGAATGGGGTCTATCCAGCAGTCGCGGGAAAACGCAGATCCAGAAGAACAAGGCAATGTATAAATAGAACTGCGAAAAGGGGTTTGAACCAACTACCTGGTTGAAGCCCTTAATCGGTCTCCGGCAGTTCGACGTGCGTGTCATCGACATCGGCTGTCTCGTTGTGCGGATTCGACAGCCATCTCTGCTGGTTCTCCATCAGGTGGTCAAGGGCATTTTGCTGCCCATGCCTGCTCTGCTCGGGCATGGTGGAGTTCTGGTCCAGATGGTTCTTGTGTATGTCTATCGCGTGCTGCAGGGGCATGTGCACCACGCCTGTCGCAACTCCCGTTCCCGCTACACCGGTCACGGCGAATGCGAGGATCAACACTTTTGCGATTGCTAGCATTTTGTTCGAATCCCCTTTGTTATCTGAAGTCCACTTGGCCTTCGGCCTTAAAGCCTTTTCCCGCACGGACCCCGAACTGTAGCACAAAACGCGCACTGACTTGAGGCTCTCACCTGTGCAGGAGACCCTTCATGATCTCAAGAATGCGGACGAAAGCGTTCTTCGCCTCCTTCCGGAAAACGGCAGCAACGAGCACGGCCAAGAATATCATCGCGAAGCCCGTCTCGGACAGGAAATCCGTAGTGGTCATCTCGACATAGGGCTTGATGCCGTATTGAAGGTGGAACCCGAAGTTGATCCCGCCCTGCATGTTGAAAGTCACCTCGGGGTCGAAATAGAGCATGTCCGTCGTGAAGGGCCATGCGAAAGCCACTCCTCCGAGGTCCAAGACGACGTGCGAAGCGAGATAGAACAACACCAGCAGCGAGCCGAGCGTCCATTCAGGTCTTTTTGTCTTCGAGTACAGTATGAGGCCGATCGGCAGGATGATCACAGGGATGAAGCTGTGGAACACCGCCCTGTGAAGGTTGAAGGCAGCATCGAAATCGGGCAGGATCGCCAGAGGAGCCAGCAATATGGCCTTCTTCGTGTCGATCCTCAGCGCAAGGAGGAACAGGAGCGGCAAGAGCACGTGCATCAGCGGGTCCATGGCAGATGGGCGAAAGCACTCGAGGATTATGAAAGGATGCTTTCCCAAGCTGACATCGGCAAAAACTCTTTATTGGCCCGTTGCTCTGCAAATCCCGAAGTAGTCCAACAGGTGAGATAGAATGCACGCGATGACAGACAGGAATCTGCACGAAGCTTTTGCCGGAGAGAGCCAAGCATACATGAAGTACACGATCTTCGCCGAGAAGGCCGAGACCGAGGGAAAGCCCCAGGTCGCCAGGATGTTCAGGGCCATCGCGGCAGCGGAGAAGGTCCACGCGACCAACCATCTGAGGGTGCTCGGTCTGATCAAGACGGTCAAGGAGAATCTCCAGTCCGCCATCGACGGCGAGCACTACGAGATAACCGAGATGTACCCTGCGTTCAAGGGAGTCGCCGAGCTCCAGGAAGAGAAGGGCGCCATCAGAAGCACCTTCTGGGCGCTCGAGACAGAGAAGATACACGAGAAGATGTACGAGAAGGCAAAGGCGGCGGTCGAATCAGGAAAGGACGCTGAGGCGGGAGACATATACATCTGCCCCGTCTGCGGATACACGATGGAAGGCAGCGCCCCGGACCTGTGCCCGATCTGTAACGCGAAGAAGAGCACGTTCAAGAAGTTCTGAATCCGCACCGGTCAAACTCTTGCGTGAGGAGTCCCGCGCTCCTCACGTGTCTTGTTTTCATTTCCGCTCCATCCCATCTGATGCCATGTGAACTAGTGTCCAAAATAGATGAGCTCGAAATGGTTTGTTGGTGATCCAGGAACTCTAGTGCGGGATGTTCTTCTCTGCCTCGGCAACGAGCCTCGCGAGATCCCTGTCGATATCCGTAGCCAATGGCTCTGGCTTGTGCGTCTTCAGGATCTCCTTGGCCTTCTCCTTGGCATGGTCCACCGCGCTCTTCGAGCCCTGGGTCTTCCAAGTCTTGTACGGCTGCCCGTCCGTGACCATCGGCTGCCACATCTGCCTGAAGTGGTCCAGCGTGTGCTTCTTGCCCATGAAGTGGCCTTCGTGCCCGACCTCCATTATCACGTCGAGAGGCATCGAGTCATCGTCCACCGGGAAGCCCTTCAGCATGTCCGCCATCATCGTGAACATCTCGTGGTCAATGATCAGCTGCTCGAACGATAGCACCGTCCAATTCTCGAGCAGACCGGGACCCGAGGTCATGTCCGCTCCCGACAAGTAGCAGAGGAAAGCGGAGAATGCCTTCTCGTATCCAGCCTGCACATCAGGCACTTTCGAGCAGGTGCCCCATCCGCCCACGAATATCGGGATTTTGTAGTACTTAGCCATCTGGACGTGCGCTGCCCTCACCATGTCCGCCGCGGGGAACAATCCCTCGAACAGTCCTGTCTGGACGTCCATCGCCATCGGTTCGGTGCTGTAGCACAGAGGCGAGCTAGGGGCTGCCAATTGCAGGACAGTGGCGAGGGCGATCACCTGCGCGTTCCCGAGCAATGTCGCGCCTGCAACCGTCATCGGAGCGGTCGCGCCGATCAACGGCATGGCCATAAGCAAGGGCGGGCAACCGGCTCTCGAGAACTCGATTGCCGCATCGGTCGTCATGCCAAGGACCATCGGTGATGTCGTGCATGTCAAGCTCGAGATGATCGGCCTCTTCTTGAGCTCCTTCTCCCCGCCTACGACAGCAGTGGCCATCTTCAGCTCGTAGACGGCCTCTTCCTTCTGGTATGTGGAGCCAGTTGTGTAGTGCTTCTCGCAGTTCTCCAGTGCGGCCTTGAACTCGTGCACAGTGTGCGCGTGCTTCGGCACCTCGAGCGGCGTGACCAGAGGATTGTACATGTGCATCATCGGCAGGTAGTCGACGATCTTGGCCGAGTCCGCGACGTCCTTCAAGGTGGAGCCGCGCCTCTCGCCGGTCTCAAGGTCGATCGTCGCGAGTCCGACGCCATCGGTGCATGTGTAGCAGTGTCTTCCATCGAGCACGAAATCGTTCTTGGGGTTCCTCGCGGCCATCTTGAAGGAGTGAGGGCACCTCCTCATCGACTCCTCGACCAGGTACTTCGGGATCTTCGCGATCTTGGTCTTCTCGTCGACATCGGCTCCAGCCTCCTTGAGGAGTCTCCTGCCCTCGTCGCTCACGACCTTGATGCCCATCTTCTCGAGCAGGTAGAGCGAGTTGACGTGGATTGCTTCCGCGCTCTTCGGCTCCATCACTTCGAACCGCTTCATGCCGAAGTGTCCTATCTTCATGGGTTCCTTCGCCATCTCCTCACGCTCCCTTCCCGACCAGACGCTTCGCGAGCTCAGCTGCCGTTCCAGCGTCCGCGCAGTAGTGCGCCCCGATCTCCTTGGCCCATTCCTCCGAGACTGCTGCACCTCCGACCATGAGAGGCGCCTTTATCCCAGCTAATCTGAGCGCGTCCACGATCTCCTTCTGCACTCCGACGGTCGTGGTCATGAGAGACGATGCGCCCACGATTCCGGCGCCCACTTCCTTCGATTTCGATACGAAGATTTCCGTCTGAGCGTCCTTGCCGACGTCGTGCACCTCGAACCCTCCGGCCTCGAGCATGATCTTCACCAGGTTCTTGCCGATGTCGTGTATGTCGCCCGCGACGGTCCCCAGCACGAAGTTGGCGGTCGAATGCCTCTTCTCCTTGCTCTTCTTGAGCTCGGGCTCCAGCAATTTGATCGCTTCCTCCATGATGCTGGCGGCGTAGATCAGCTCGACGACGAACATCTCCTTCTTCGCGAACTTCTCGCCTACCTCTCTGATCCCTCTCGAGAGGGCGTCAATGGCCTCCACCGGGCTCACGCCCGCGGCGATGGCTTTCTTCGCGCCCTCGACCGCTGCCCCCTGATCAAGCGTTTTCACACTGTTCTCCAGCTCGTTCAAGATTGATTGCTTGTCTGCCATGATTTCCACCTTCTCTGTGATGAACTTGAATTGAAATCCTTCAAATCCGACTACCAAGAGGTTTCAAAGCTAGGTTGATGAGAAAATCACTGCCAGTCCTTTCCGACCTGGACACCTGCTCCGCCATCAAGCAAGAGCAGCATGAGGGGTGAGCTCTGTTCTATTGAATTCAATCGCTTCATCACGGTCTCAACCCTCTGGTCCATAACAGCTGGCGTACTTAAGATTTGATGGTGAACTGCCCCGGGAGATACCCAATACGTCAAAATCTACATAAACGCGTAGAATGTCTTAAACGGCACACGGAGGGAAAAAGTGGACGAAGTCAAGACTTTCAGTCTCCCGAAATTGGCGTATGGATACGCGGACCTCAAGCCGTTCATATCCGAGGAACAGCTGAAGATACACTACGAGAAACACCACCAGGGCTATGTCAACGGCGCGAACAACATTCTCGCCAAGATGGACAAGGCCAGGGCGGAAGGCGCGGACTTCGATGTGAAGTCGACGCTCAAGGAGCTGTCGTGGAACATCGGCGGCCATGTCCTGCACTCTCTCTTCTGGGCCAACCTGGCTCCGAAGGGCAACAGCGGGGACAGGCCAGGCGGAAAGCTCGGTGACTGGCTCGTGAAGGAGTTCGGCACGCTCGACCGGTTCAAGAAGGAGTTCACAGCCGCGGCGAACAGTGTTGAAGGCTCAGGCTGGGCAGCACTCGCATTAGGCGCTCAGACAACCAGGCCATATATCATGCAGATTGAGAAGCACAACGTGAACGTGATGCCGACCTACACTATTCTGATGGTTGTTGACGTCTTCGAGCACGCGTACTACATCGACTACAAGAATGACCGCGCGAAGTTCGTAGAGGCCTTCTGGAACATCGTCAACTGGGATGCGGTGGGCAAGAGGTTAGAAGCGCACACCTAGGCTCTCGCCTCAAACCTTTTGCTTTTGATTCCCTTCTTCTTTCAATTTGGATGCCTGATTACCTGCATTCCGAGATTCCTGAGCAGGCGGAGTTTTGGTCTTCACGTTGAGGGCAATCAAGATTGCCGCAATCGCGAAGCAGACGGCAGCAGCTGCTAGAATCAAATACGAGTTGATCGGAAGAGCGATCGCTTTCTGCACTTCAAGGGTCTCTCTGGCACCATCGGTGACATAGTCCTGAGTCCCTACTGAGAAAACAGCGGCATCCGCGCCAACGATATGCTGATTTGGCAGCAACAGATTGGCAGGGAACTCGAATCTGAGCACGTTTGCGGTCGCCTGAACCGTGATCCCGTAGTTCCTCTCGACTCCATCAATATAGGTCAGCAAGTAGGTCACCGCTTCTCTGTCCGATGATCTCTCTTTCGCTAGTAGCTCGATATTGTAGGCCGGCATGTGGATTGAACCATCATCCCCGATGGCATAGTTCAGTTGGATGGTTCCTCTCACTGTCAGTTCGATCACGAATGTGTTGCCGTTCTGCAAGTCACCTTTCAAGAGCAGTGCATCGTAGTCCGCAGGAATTGCGTAGTCTGGAGGATCTTGTATGAGAAAATGCGATTTGTTGACTGGCGTAATGCCAAGTGCGCCGAGCGCCGCGAGGGCCATCCCTACAACGATCGCTGCAGCTATTCCTGATTTCAAAACCACATTCGTCACCGTGCCATCTCCCGCAAACCCGGATACGCAGATGATGTGATTAACTCTTGGCTCAATGACCAGCTCGGAAACCATTCTAGCCGTATCTAATTCAACATCCGCTCTAGGAGGGCCACTCCGCATTCTGTAGGACGCTCGTGGGGAGTACGCGCATGATCATGGTCATGATATCGATCGCGTACTCGAGTTGACCCTGTTCTTTCGGAGCGTGGATCATAATCTTCAGCTTGCCCTTCTTGCCATCAGAGTCCTCATAGTGCACGATAAGGTAGTACCACGCCGGCTGTTCGACCAGTGCCTTCTTCATTCGAATGCGTTGCACAGTTGAGTACGGGATCGAAATACTCTTGTCTCTTGAAGCCAGGACGTCAATGCTCTCCTTGTCGTATGCCTCCAGGCTTCTTCCGCTTGCATGGAGAGGCTTGGTCAGTGTCGTGAACTTCCCGACAAAGCAGAGAAGGAATCTCCGGTCCGTCAACACAAGATCGTAGATCTCTCCAAACCACGGACCGAGCGGAACATCCGGGACGACTGCGATCTTCTTCTCAGCCATTGGGTCCTGCCCCCGATTCAGACATGGAACGCATTTCCGGAGATAATGTCTTTCCTTTGTCCGGAAGAGCATACTGCCGGTATTCCAGATTCACTTGGGATTTGTCGCAATCATAAGAGACAACTGAAATCGCTAGCATCCTCACGAAGCGACTCCCTGAGCCGACCGGTTTGAACCTCATTCTGTTTCACAATGCCAGCGCAGTATCCTTTCTGAAGAACAGACTAGGTGTACCGTTCCGAGGCATGGGGCCCGTCTGAGCCACCTCGAACCTCGGTATCATCGGGTTGAAGCCGTAGAAGTGAATGGAATCGATTGATAGCGCTTGTCCGAAATGGTTGCGAGGAGATCATCTTCGAACCTCCACTGCGCCCGGAAATGCTCGTTCGGGTCTTTGATGAGGGTATACCACCAGTAGTAGACGAAAGGCGAGAAGAACAGAGTCACAACAAAGTACAGAACAAAAGACCGCTCTGGCAATTGACTTTGGCCGTAGCGAGAGGTCGTCGGCGATGGAAAGCCCAGCTTAGACATCGCATTTCTAGCATTGTAACTGAATATGTTCCATCTCGTGTCGTGTTCCTTGATGTCTTTTCCGAACCAATAGAACATGTAGTACATGAGTATGAATGCGACGAGGCCGACCAGCGCTGAGAGCCCGAAGGACAAGAAAATCACGCCAATCTGATCCTCTAGGTCGGAGACAAAGAACAATGGCAAGATCCCGATCATGGTGACACCACCAAGGGCTATTGCGAGACTCCAAGCCAGCGGGTTTCTGCTCTTCTGCTGTCCCGAGTCTTGTTCCATGATTCTCAGTTCAGGGAACACGGAGTCGGACCTCTCGCGGGACCAAGCCGCAGCCTTCACCAGCTTCACCAATGCCATCCTCACACCTTGCTCTCTGGAAGAGTGGTCGTTTCTCCTTTTGACGAGCTCATATGTAATGGACGCCAAAACGGTGGCCGAGGCTAGAGAGGTGAGAATCAGTATCAGGAAGAAGTCTCTCATGCTCGAAATCGCTTCTCCAGCTGTCCCGCCTGAGTAGTCGTTGAAGGACGGAAACCGAGCCAGATAAATCGCAATTCCGGCGACCACGCCTACAATCGAGAGAATCAGCGGAGCGATAGCCCACAGAGGCTCGATCATGATATCCGTGGATTGGCGGAATCCGATAGCCTTCCTGAGATCATCCTCCGCACTAGTCAGACGCGGGTCATCCAACCTGATGGGCTCGGCGATGATAGCTCCGCATCTGGAACAGTATTGACCTCCTTCTATGGACTCGGACCCGCAAACGACACACCTCACGCTATCCCCAGAATATCCATGGCCTTGCGATTACTTGATGATTATCCAATGAGCAACAGCAGGAGGAGCGTTGCGCACACGATCAATCCGCCCGCCAAGAACGACGGAACGAGAGACCTAGCGGTCAACCTCTCTTTCCCGTCAGTCGGGAAGACCTCGATCCTATAGTTGAACCCGCAATGTGGGCACATGGTGAAGTAGACCTTCTGGTCTATGATTCTTCCACAAGAAACGCACCCTCTCGGATCTGCGCCTCTTCCATCCCCCGTTCTTGGTTTCAGTCCCTTCCCGCAGGAACTGCAGAACCGAGCCCCCTCAGGGTTCTCCCCGATGCAATATCGGCAATTCAATCCGCTCTCCTCCGCGATTCAATCCACGCTCATTCCTTAAGGTTCTTTCCAATTGCAGGCCTTTTGAAGATGCACGTGCTGGGAAACCCTTTTAGAGTAGTAGTCCATCCACCGTTCGCTCAGGCCAAAACGGGAGGAATGTCGGATGGCGGTTGCGCGTTTGAAGTTCTTCGACAAGGACGAGGAAGAGCTGGTGCACGAACAGAGTATCAGATGCCTCGAGAGGATCGGCGTCATGGTCAAGAGTGAATCGGTCCTCAAGATGCTGGAGCGTGCGGGCGCGACCATCGACTACAAGAAAGGGGTCGCGAAGCTCTCCGAGAACATGGTTATGGAGGCCGTCAAGAAAGCCCCGAAGCGGATCAAGCTCGGCGCGAGGAACCCGAAGCACGACAAGGAGATCCCCGTCGAGACCTACCCGCTGATGGCCACGACCGGACTCGCGGTCTACACTCACGACCTCGAGACTGGAAAGCCGAGGCCCACAACGAACAAGGACCTCGCGAACTTCTCGAAGGTCGCTGACGCTGTGAAAGGCGTCGACATTTGCTGGACCACTGTGACCGCGGGAGATGTCCCGCAAGAAGCGCTCGCATTGAATTCGCTGTGGACCGTTCTGCAGAACAACACGAAGCACATACATGTCGTCCCTGCGACGCACGGCGTCGAGGACGCTCGCAAGCAGATCGAGCTCGCCTCCCTGGTAGCAGGAGGACCAGAGCAGCTGAGGAAGAAGCCGATCTTCTCGGTCATCAGCTGCTCGATCGCACCTCTCTGCTTCGAGAAGGCGGAGATCGAGGCGCAGGCGGAGTTCGCCAAGGCCGGCATACCCGTAATATCCATGTCTATGTCGATCTCAGGCCTCTCATCGCCGGTCACGATGGCAGGTACTTTGGAGAACATCAACGCCGAGAACCTCGCGAGCCTGGTTATCTCTCAAACATCCTCCTCGGGAGCGCCGTTCGTGTACAGCTCGGAGTCCGCCCCGATGGACATGATGACGGGCGTGATGGACTACAATGCGTACCATCTGCCGCTGATTTCTTCTGGTGCTGCTCAGATGGCGAAGCGGTACGGACTGCCGTGCCACACGTCCAGCTGGGGATTCGAGACCAAGGAGCCCGGCATACAGGCGTCCATCAGTGAATCCTTGGGAGTCATGTTGAACACGTTCTCCGGATCCGACATGATGTCCGGTGCGGGCAGCCTCGACCACGCGAAGGGTGCCTGCCTCGAACAGCTCGTGCTCGACTCGTTCGTCTGGGAGGATATCCGGACCTACATGCACAAGTTCCTGGTGAGCAAGGACACGATAGCACTCGATGTCATTGACGCGGTCGGCCACGGGGGCACATTCCTGAAGCACCCGCACACCATCAGGAATTTCAGGGGAGAGCTGCTGCCGCGTGACCAGGGCAAGAGACACTGGCAGGCGACGCTATCGACTTCGATGACCAAGGAGACCCGGGAGATCGCGAGGCAAATCTTGAAGGAGCACAGAGTCGAACCGTTACCGGCAGATTTGTTGAAGAAGGGCAACGTTTTGGTCAAGGAGTACGAGCGGGCGGTCGCCAGGTAGGCGTAAATTAGGGAACAACACTAATAGGCGTATAGCGTAACTCTTTTGCAGTAGAGTTGTTGGCAAGTGTTGTTTAGACGACGCGAGACCGATGTGGCGCGGTACTCGCGCAGGATGGGATTGAGACCGGAGGAGCAGACCGCATACCCGCATTGCGACCTTCCCAGTTCCACCTTTAGATGGCTAGCTTTTCCATTTGCCTCCGTGTCTGTTCTGGTGATCCTGGTCACCCTGTTCCTGATGTCGATGGAGCGCGGAGGATGGTCATGGTCCAGCTGGACATATGCGTTCTCGTTCGCCATCATGGTCCCACTGGTCATCTTCGAGATGAAGCGGAAAGCGGTCATAACGGGTGGGGCGATCATCATGCTTTTCTTCATGGTGTTGATCGACGCGGGCATGCCTGGATACTTCGGATACAGCCCTTCCGACCTCAATTGGTACGACAATCTGGCGCACTACCTCGGAACGCTCGTCCTGACGATGTTCCTCTGGTCCTTCATATGCTGGACCGTGAGTCCAACGGGTCCGCCGAAGACGAATGGTCGTAGGAAGCTGATGCTGGCAGTCACGACGATCATAGTCGTGTCAATTTTCTTCGAGTTCACCGAGTTCATCACGGACTTCGTTTTCGGGTGGTCCAACTTCCACCCAGGCGTTGACACGACGGGGGATATCATATTCGATATCGCGGGTGTCTTCACGGCAGCCGTGGTCATTGCGAGGCACAGAGTCAGCGCACTAGAAAGACCGTTCTGGCACAATGTACCATCTGCGGCCTGATCTTGATCAGAACACCCCTCGTTCCACCTTGTCAATAGCTTCCAGAATCTCGGACGGTCTCATCTTGTCAGGCATGTTCTTGCTGTTGGCATCTTTCTCGGCCGCATGCTCGGCAGCAATCCTCAGTGCGGATTTTGACGGCTCTCCAAAGTACTTCAGCTTGGTCGGGAGGCCGACCCTGTCGCACCACGAGACGAGATGTCTAACATCATCTCGTGGCCTGTTCTCGAAGACGGCCTGGACGATCGTCGAATACGCCACGATCTCGCCGTGTTCTCCCCTGACTTGCCCCGTTCGCGTGAGGCCGTTGTGCAGAGCGTGAGCAAGGGCACAGCCCGTGTTCTCAAAGGCCATGGCCGATGACAGTTTCACGGCTTCGATGACCTCGTCCACCTCGTGCGAGTGTATGCCGTTCTTGAGGTCCGTGACTGCTTTTTGGCCATGCTCCATCAGGCTGCGGTAGCAGGAATCTGCCAGCGCGAGCGCTGCGGTCGGAGGAACCTCCGCGTCCTTCCTCTTGTCTCTCGCCTTTGCGAACGCCTCCGCCTCGAACTTCGTGGATAGGGCATCTCCCATTCCCCAGATCAGGAATTTGACAGGAGCTCTCGCGATGATCTCCGTGTCCTCGATCACCACGACCGGATTCCTGGGGAGCACGAGCGTCTCGAGGTATCTATGGTCCTCTGTGTAGACGACCGATTCCGCGCTCGCATCTGCGTTGGTCGCGCATTGCGTTCCCACCGAGATGGCAGGGGCCTTCATCTTCCATGCGACGGCTTTCGCAGTGTCGATCGCCCTTCCTCCTCCCACACCTACCACGAAGTGCGCCTTGGTGTGCCTGCCCTCCTCAGCTAGCCTGTTGATGGTCGCATGAGTGCAATCCTTGACCGAGTCTCTCCACCCTACGACTTCGATGCCGTTCGAAACGAGCGATTTCTTTATCCTATCTCCTGCCACTTCCAGCGCCGTCGACCCGCCGACGACGTAGGCCTTATCTCCGAAGGTGAGCACCTTCTGGCCGAGGTAGTAGATGGCTCCTTTGCCCTGCAAATAGATCGACGGGGTGACCATCTTCCGTATCGTGATTCTCTCGAATTTGTACATGGAAAGCCCTGACCCTTTTCACTGCTAGAAGACTGCATTAGTGCAACCGTTGCGGGGTAATTTAAACTAACTACCTATGCGATACCATCTGTGCAATATCCGAAATCGAGGGAATTGAATTGCCGAGGAATTCCGCCTGTTCGGGTCCGAGTCCGATATCTCTGAAGGAGAAGACCAGAGCGAAGTATGACAATCAGTGGAGTGGCCAAGACGAGAAGGCCGCATCTGACAGAAGGAGGGCACTCTCGATGGTGGCTGACCCGCTTCTGTCCATGGTGCACCCGCTCACCGACAAGGTAGTGGTCGATCTCGGGATTGGGACGGGCTGCCTCGCGTTCAGAGCGATGGAACTCTGTCCACCGAGGATTTTGATAGGCGTGGATTTTTCCTCTCCTGGGCTGTGCGTGTCCCGCAGCATCTCGAAGCACACCAGGTTCAGGAACATGCACATCGAGCTTGTGAGAGCCGACCTGGAGCGCTTGCCTATCTCCAACAGGTCGGTCGATGTCGTTTTGAGTCAAGCGACAATCAACCTCCTGCCGGACAAGGCAGCCGCGATGCGGGAGATAGCTCGCATCTCAAAGCCCGGTGCAAGGATCGCCATCTCGGACGCCTTCAGAACGACAAAGGCCGCGGACGATGAATCCTGGGAACAATGCATAGGCGGAACCGTGACCGTGAGCGAATTCACTGCCCACGCATCCGCTGCAGGCCTGATCATCACCGGCCAGATAGATCTCACACAGCAGGTCAAGATGCTCGTGTCTTCCAAGAAATGGGATTGGCCCGAGTTCCTCGAGCACAACATGGACTACAGAGGATTCCTCTTGTTGAGAAGCTGAACAGGGGCAAGGTCAGCTAGGTTTTATGCCCTGGTAGTTGTTATACTGATACGCCGCATTATTGCGCTGGGGGAATCGACGGTGGAGCGAAAGGCAACAGGAATTCTCATAGCGTCTTTGGCAGTCCTGATCGGAATTTCGATGGCTATGCCCATCGGGGGCATTCTGGGTCTAATTGGGCAGGACAATTCAGCGTCACCTCGAGGCGAGGCTCACATTCAAGGCGGAGGCGGCGCAAGGTCAGTCGATTATCGTTGGTATGACATGTTCAACGTTCCGTTCGGTGAATGGTGGAACTCCAGGTGGACATACTACGGCACGGATAAGGTGATGTCCGATTCGTACCCGTACATGTTCAAGCACTACGCGCCTCCTGAAGGCAACGTCAAGGTGTATGCCAACTCAAGGCTCAACATAACCGCTCGAAACATGACTCAGATCAGCATGGGTGAGAATCCCGAGTTCCTTCCGCTGCATGGATCGGTTCGAGGTGGGACGGCGGTCATCGACTGGTACATGCAGTACCTCACATCGGATGAAATGGCTAGATATCCCTACTATACTGCCGGCTGGAACGATGGCTGGGTGATATCTCTCAACGGCACAGTGACGCTGGACGAGGAGGCTGCTTTGTCCGTGATCAAGGGTCTGACGAGCGTGTCTTTCGATGATTTCAACGCGTGGTGGCAGACTAACGGGACTGATGTCAGCAATGATATCATCGGATGGCTCATCAGCGAGGCTGCGGGACCTCGACTCAATATCTACCCTGCATATGATGGCGCTTTCGCAATGCTCACGGGTTCGATCGCTGGCGTCAAGGTCGGCGACAAGGTCGTTCTCACATATGACACTGTAACGTGGGGCATGGAGGCTGTCATTATGAGGTGGTTGCGCGAGGCATTCATGCCGACGGAGTGGTGGTTCGAGGATATGAACTTCCACGCGGTCATCGGTCCGGAGATGTCGAGTCTGGACATTGACACGGCTGTGGAGTATGCGATATACGCATTCGACACCATCCAGGAGCCGAGAAGGCCATGCTGGGTCTTCGAAGGGATGTACCAGGATGCCCTCCCGTCCACTCCACCAGATGTTCCCCATTCTGACTTTGACGTGTACCTGGGTTCGGGAGCTGAATGCTTGAACGGGGCGCCAGGCAACGCTTACTATGGCGAGATGATGGCCTATGACTACACGCCTGCTGCCTGGAACCTCTCTGAGAACGAGACACTGACGCTGAACTACCCGTCGGGTCAGTTGCCGTTCCTGGTTCATGTGCCTGCGGAACCTGGCGATATATTTGCCTCCACAGAGGCCACGCTCGACACGATGACTGTGAAGTTCTCCGAGCCGAACAGTGCAGAGAACAGCGAGATAGCGCCGGGAACCGTCAGCGTCAACAACACCGCGAGGAATGTGGTGTTCACCGGTCCGATCGACATGTGGGACTGGGCGAAGAACCAATCTTCCTACGACGATTTGAAGGACAACTGGACCAGAATCGATCTGCTTCCGCATGGGGTGCCATGGGTCGAGTTCGGGATGGAGCACGGTCTACTCCGATGGGCGGCCTCGTTCAATCTGACCGGTGTGCAGAGCATGCCCGTTGTCAACACCCCCGTGAACATCACGGTTACGGCACTCGACAACTATGATCAGATTCTGTCCGACTACGTTGGTACGATTCACTTCGAGGCGAACAGGACTGACATCGATCTGCCCGCGGACTACACATTTGATCCTGCCGTGGACGGTGGCAAGCACAAGTTCACGGATGCCATAACGTTCCACGGTGTGGGCTACTACCAGATAAACATGTCTGCTGTAAGCGGGAACGCGACCGGGACATACACTGATATCTGGGTCATCCCAGAGCCTGAGGAGGTCACCGGTTACCAGCTCAGTGTGTTGGGTGTCAAGGGCATCGTGGTCAAGGGATTGTCCACCAGCGTGGAGGTCACCGTGTTCAACCAGTACCCGTCCCCGCACAACGTGTTCAAGGGATACAGCGGGACCGCGATGTTCTCGACGAACGCCACGGCGGGCACATACGCTCTGCCGCCTGACGCGACCTTCTCGCCCGCCGACAAGGGAGTCGCGACTCTGAGCGGATTGCTGTACGAAGAGATGGGGATCTACAGCTTGACCGTGACGGATCAGCTCAACACGAGTGCCACTGGGAGTGTTGATGTCGTCGTCTCTGTTCCACCCGAGATAGATTATCGCTTGTACGATATGTTCGAGCAGCCTTGGGGCGACTGGTGGCCGTGGCGTCTGACTGCCTGGCACACCGATATCATACTGAACAACAAGCCGCACGAGTACACGATGGTCTACAACCCAGACATGAGAAACCTGCAGGGGATTATCTATGCTCCCTACAGGTGGAATGTCACGGCGAAGAACGTGACCACGCTGAACGTCCATATGCCGGAATTCATGCCGATACTCGGAACGCCCGACGTTTCCGGAGCGGCAGTGGACATGCACATCTGGTTCCAGTACCTTGACAACGCCTCCTGGAATGGCTACTGGGTGCCAACATGGTCCAGCAACTGGAACTGGTCATCCAGTGTGATGGATGCTATGATGCCGGCGCAGTTCCAGGACGGCTACTTCCTGGGTACGCTCTATACGATCAGCATGAACCGTGAAGCCGCCTTGGAGTGGCTTGGAATGCCGATAACCGCCAATCCCGCCACTTGGTGGACTGCCAACAGAGCAACATACATGTCCGCATGGCAGAGCTGGATCTCGAACGAGGGCAACGTCAGGCTTGACATATGGCCCGCCTACCAGTGGTCATGCATCGATCTGGCCACGATGATGGACCTGGTTCCGGGAGCGGACGGCAGGCTCACATTGAAGATCGCGCACATCAACTGGGGCTTCGAGATACTCACGACACGCTGGCTCAGAGAGGTCGCGCTGTGCGCCCACGAGTCCTACTACGAAGACTTCAACCTCAGCGCGCACTACTTCGATGACTATTCCAATGTGACCTATGACGCCGTATGCCAGTATAACCTGCATGCCGTCAAGGCCAACGGCACTGCCAAAGATCCTGCATGGGTCTGGGAGCCGCAGAGATTGGACTCCGTAGCAATGCCCGGCAGCGAGTTCAACCCGTGGGAGTTCAGGACGTACACCAGCTGGAACTCTGGCGATGGCTACTTCGGAGCCGAAGTCCCCTATGATTTCACGCCGCAATGGTTCAACCTAACGAGCTACATGACGTTCGAGATACAGCTACCCACGCGGGACAATGTCATCGGCTACATGGGTGAGAGACTGCCAACTGGAAGGTCTACCGGAGCCATTTGGGAGCTGAAGAGGGGCAACAAATCAGCCTACGAGAACATCACCGTGCACGGTCCGATGGAGCTAGGGTACAACATGACAGGACTTGGACTGGGTGCTCCGAACCTCCGGGACTATTACAACGCTGCGACCAAGACTCTGATGATGACCGGTCCGATGAACTTCGACAACTACCGGTTCTGGGACGGGCTGCTGTACCACAGCGCGCCATGGATCGAGTTCAATGTGGCCAATGTGACTTGGGGCAATGGAGACACTCTGCCATTCGCAAATGCGGGTGCTGACCAGAGCGTGGGATCAGGCACTACAGTGACGTTCGACGGGTCTGGTTCGTTCGACCTGGAAGGACTGCTGAACTACACATGGACATTCATCTATGATGGGCAGCCCGTGACGCTATGGGAAGTCAACCCGCAATGGGTCTTCTTGATCGATGGCGAGTACCAAGTGACTCTCACGGTCCGAGACTCTATTGGTCAGACGGACAGCGATAAGATGACCGTCACCGTCACGACCATCCCTGAGTTCCCCGCATTCGGAATACCTCTGCTGGCGTTCGCCATCGGTTCGATCGTCCTCGTATTCGAAAGACGGGAACGTCGACGGCGGTCTTGATCGAGGATCGTGGCTCTGAAGAGTTGCTTCGTGAAGCGTTTCAGGCGACGCCACAACTACTGAGGACTCGCCCTCAGATCATACTGATCCAGCTGGTAGCTTTTGTCGGGTCTGGTGCTCGACCTGAGCGCCCTCTGGATGTACTGCCCGCAGTTGCTCCCGATTCTATTCTCTTCCAGCTCCCCGATGCTCAGAATCACCTCGAAACCTTCGCGCCTGAAAGCGCTGATTAGCTCCTCCGAAGAGCTCAAGTCTCGCGGATCGATGGCCGAAGCCAGGGACTCCTCCGCGGATCTTACAGTCGGGTTCAGAGGGGTCAGTTTGATAAGGAATCGAGATGGCTCGAAATGCCTTCGGATGACCTCTGGATCGATCGGATATCCCACTGCCGGAGCGAAGTTGAGTGTTACCTTCTTGTCTCCCTTTTCCGGTCTGGCGAAGCCCTTGCTGTATTCCGCGATCCTCTCCATCGACCACTTCTTGACTGGGATCAGTTCGTCACGCTTCACCTGATCCGTCGTATGAATCGAGAACTGCAGCTGGAACCTTCCACCAGGGTAGCACCGGTCTTTCACAGCCACTAGCCTCTCGAAGAAAGATTCCGCTACCGGCGTGCTCGGAGCGACAGTTGAGAGAGAGACATTCAGACCAGGAGCGTCGTACACTTCAGGAAGGCGCTTCATCGCGTCCAGCACTGAATGGTTCAGCGTTGGTTCTCCCATCCTGGCGAACTGTATCTTGAATTTCGGTATCGGGATCCTGCCGTCCGGGAATCTTCTTCGGACCATGTGGTCGATCTGAGCAAGTATCTCGTCCGCCGATAGCCGCCCGCTGAACCCGCCCCCGGCGTCACACATCTTGCACTTGATCGGACAGCCGAACATCGACGAGACGATCAGGACCCACTTCTTGTCGCGCGGCAGCGGAGGCTGGACAGACTCGACGAATTCCACGAGATGCTTATCTGGGGAGTCCGGATCCTCCTCACGCATGCGCGCCACGTAGACCTTCGCGATGTCCTCGTTCCCGTATTCCGCGATGACCTTCATCCCTTCCGCCTCCTGCTCGCTACGAACTGCTCGAGAAGCATGGCCGCCATGATCCCGTCGCCAACAGCTATGCCGGTCTGGCGGTTCCTGCCCCGGGCAACGTCCCCGGCCAGGTACAGACCTGGGATTTCTGTCGCTGGAGGGCTCTCGATGTTCTTGACGCGCCTGAGCAGCGCGCGGTCTAGCATCCCGAGCTCTGGAGTCCTGCCGTATGCGACTACGACTGCATCTCCATACAGTCTCAGGCGCTTCGGACCCGCTCGACACCGCATCACAACGCCTTGCACCGTTTCCTCCACTTGCTCGACCAGGATGCCTTCTTTGACTGCAATCCCATTCGCAGCCGCCCTTTCCCTAAGAAGCGGAAGACATTGAGGCTGAGAGCGCGAAACGATGGTCGCCCGATGCCCCCGCCCGTGGAGGTTGAGGGCGTAATCGAACGCCGCATCGCCCCCTCCGAGGACAAGATAATGATTCCCTTTATTTTCAGGAATATGCATTGAAACTATGTCTGAGAAAACCTTTTTTCCTTGAAGTTCTTCGACACCTGGGATACGGGGTGCCCTCGGCCGGGTCCCGGATGCGATGATCACTGCGCGAGACGCAAGTTCGGCCGATTCAGTTTCGGTCTTGAAGATGTCTCCGGTCAACTTCACCTTCTTCGCAGAATCCTTCTTCACCTCGATGCCGAGACTCTCCACCTGCTCCACGAACCGCGCAGCCAGCTCTTCGCCCCTTATCCCGCGCGTGAAACCTGGATAGTTCTCAACGAGGTTGGCGTTCCTCAGCAGGCCTCCCGGTGTATCTTTCTCCAGAACCAGAGGGGCCAAGCCAGCACGCTGCAGGTAGATCGCGGCAGCCATCCCCGCAGGCCCTGCCCCGACGATCACCGCGTTCTTCACCTCAGCCATCGGAGCGCCTCCTCAGTCGTCACAGGGATCGCGAAGCCGTCCACCAGCGTCTTCAGGGACGAGACATGGAGATCCTCAGAGCGCGACGTCATTCCGTCGATGACGACAAAGACATCGAAGTCACGCGTGAACGCATCACGCGCGGTCGTCTCGCAGCACAGATGGGTCATCACGCCAGTGATCAGGAGCTGCTTCACTCCGAGTCGCCCTAGCTCGGCCTCGAGGTCAGTCCCTGCGAAAGCGTTGTACTTCGACTTGCGCAGCACGACCTCGCCGTCCGTCGGTCTTAGCGAGCGGACGATGTGCGACATTGGATCCTCGTTTCGGATTCTGTCGCCCCACCATCTGCCCATCGCGCCAGGGTCCTCGTCTGGGAGGATCGCATGTCTCGTGAATATGATAGGCAACGACTTGGCGCGATATTTGGCAACGAGACTCTCGACGTTGCCGAGAATCAATTCCGAAGTAGGAAGGAATGCGTGTGATTCTCTTTCGAGAAAACACCGCTGCATGTCGATGACGAGGAGCGCGGAGGCCTTGGACGAGAACTTGTGCGCCTTGGTCCGGTGCTCGCTGAGATAGGGGCGAAGGAGCTCCATCCACTCCTTCGTCTTCTCCGTCAACTTGTCTGCGGACATGACTCCAGCCACCTCTGTCCCGTTTCCTGGATTGGTAGGCTGGAAACGCGAAAACAATGCCTCTGCTTTGGCCAAACGGAGATGTCCTAGATGAATCTTTCCAGCGAAGTCAAGCCAATCGGGAGAACTGTTATATTTCGCGAGTGCGTCAGAACCCCTCAAGCTGAGGAGAGTTCATGCCGGAACCGCGCCTTCCTGCCGATGTCGAGAAAGATATTCACGTTTGCCTACAGTGCGGATACTGCAACTTCGTGTGCCCTATCCAGCTGAACTCTGACAGAGGCTTCGAATCCTGGCGCGTGCGTGGGAAGATGTATCATCTGAAGAGATACGCGCACCCGGGCACGTTCGACAGGCTCACCGGACGCGGCGCGAAGATCACTCCGGAGTTCGTCGAGAGAGTGTACAACTGCACTGCGTGCGGCTACTGCCAAGATGTCTGTCATGCGGGCATCAAGTTCAACGATCGCTGGGAGCAGCTCAAGGAGTGGTTCGTGAAGAACGGTGCCGGCCCGCTCGACCGACACAAGACGCTGAGGACGAGGGTCATCGCAAAGCACAACCCGTACGACGAACCGCATGAGAACAGGGAGGACTGGGTGCCCAAGTCGGCGAAACGCTCCAAGAATCCGGACGTGCTTTACTTCGCAGGCTGCACGGCGAGCTATCGCCAGCAGAAGATCGCTCAGGATGCGACCCGCGTGCTGGATGCGGCTGGCATCGAATATGATGTTCTGGGAAAGGATGAATGGTGCTGCGGCTCTCCTCTCATCCGAACCGGACAGACGGACATCGTCACCGACGAGAAGGACGGCCTTGTCAAGCACAACCTCAGGGAGTTCGAGAAGAGGAACGCGAGCACGGTCGTCACGGCTTGCGCGGGCTGCTACATGACGCTCAAGCACAACTATCCGATCTATGCTGGAAAGCTGGACTTCAAGCTGTTCCACTTGACGGAGTTCATCGACAAACTCATCACGGACAAGGAGCTTGTCCTGAAGAAACCCTTGCCGAAGAGGGTTGCCTATCACGATCCTTGCCATATCGGCCGCCATAACGGGATATTCGAGGAGCCCAGAAGGATACTCAAAGCATTTCCCAAGTCAACTTTTCTGGAACTCCCGCACAACAGGCGCAACTCGCAATGTTGCGGCGCAGGCGGAGGCTACAAGATCCAGTTCAACGATCGCGCGGAGTACATCGCGTCCATCAGAGTCAAAGAGGCCTTTGACGTCGGCGCCGAGATGCTCGTGTCGTCCTGCCCATTCTGCGTGACGAACCTCACGGGAGGAGCGAAGGTCGCGGGCATCAAGATGGATGTGGCAGAACTCGTGTCGCTGGTCGCGGATTCTGTCAGCTGAGGCGACTCCTCAGCGAATCTATATATCGTGTCGCACGCCATTTTCCGGCGGGCTTAGATGCGTTCTCTCCCACTATTCAAATTCGGACCTCGTGCGAGGTCTACGAGTCTGGGCATCGCCCTCTGCACCATGTTCATTGTCGCCAGCTTCTCGGTGGTCGGCGGTCTGAGAACCTCGATGGACACGTTGAAGGACAATTTCACTTCAGATTACTATCTCGCAACGAAGTCGAGCTCCGGGGGTTTGGAGTTCTTTGATCAACAGTCCGTCTCAGATATCTCCCAGCAGTCCGCATTCGGCGTATTCTCCAGCGCCCGAACGCTTCCAGACGGTGATTCAGCAAGCGTCTTTGCGCTTGACGACCCGCTTGCGATTCTTCCAGAATCCCATGTCGCATACGGAGACGAGTTGCTCAGAGGTCAGGACTCTCCCTTCTGGGGGCACATCGTGCTCGAAGCTCAGGGCGTCGTGAACGCGAACGTCAGCGGGTTCTTCTCCTCATCGATTTTCCCGTCGAATTGGATGTTGGGGAGCCTTGGACTGCTGGGCAACCTGACGGGGCAACCAGGAGAATTCAATTTCATCATCCTGAAGGATCCGAGTTCGTCTGCAAGCGCATACTTGCAGTCTCGAGGGTTCTTGTTTCAGCCCATGATCGGAATCATCGAGTTCCTGGATTCGGGTGTCCAAGAGATAGAACATGATGCCAACTGGGCGCTCATCCCATCAGTTTTCGTCATCGCCGTCCTTGCATACAGCTTCCTTGGGACGGAGACGGCCGACCGGAGACATGATATCGGGATCATCAAGACCGTAGGTGCCGGAAGATGGCGAATACTGTCCTACTTGCTTGCCAGCGCACTGATCATCAGCGCTTGGGGAGGGCTGCTCGGGCTGGCGTTAGGGATCGTCTTGTCCTACGGAATCTCGACCGTCGCCTCGTCCATGTTCACATCAGTGTTCGTGATCAAGGCGAGCGAGTCCTTGCTGCTTCTGTCCTTCATTGTGACGGTCGGCGCGGGAGTGGCAGGCGCGCTTGTCCCGTCCCTTAAAATGACCCTGTCGTCTCCCGTTGAGGATCTCAAGGAGGTGGCGCCATTCTCCTGATCCGTCCGAGAGTCATCATCGTCATCGCCTTGTCGATCATGATATTCACCACGACGACATCGGTTCTCTCTGGGCTGAGATCCGCGCCCGCAGCATTCGCCGCCGGAGAGGGCTTCGTCATATCCGACGCGAACGCCCCGACGATCTTCTCCAGCCGGGTCAGCGTCGATATGCTGCCTTCTCTCGACGCGCTGGAGAATATCACTGGGGCCAGCCCTGAGATATTCTCCTTCTCATCGTGGAATGGCCAGTCTTTTGTGGTGAGAGGAGTCAACTTGACGAGGCTGAACGAGACGGGTCCGACCCTCTCCGGATTTGTTCTGAGTCCCGGAGAATCCGCAGGCGAGATTGACAGCGCTCTTGTCGGGGAAAGACTGCTCGAACGTCTGGGAATCGGTCTTCCATACACGATGCCTGTGGTCGGCAGCTACAATGTCAAGATCCAGTTCCTGAGGATTGTCGGCTGGTTCCGGAGCGACTCGCCCCTCGATGACGAGCTTCTGTCTTCTCTCGACGCTGCAAGGCAGTTGACTGGCATGGGCGATGGTGATGTTTCCATCATCAGAGTCTCGACATCGGATCCTGGATGGCTCTCGGATTTGCTGTCCCCAAAGGCTGCGAGGTTCGCGTTGCTGGACCTGCACGTATCCAAAGCTCAGGTCGCCAAAGGTGAATCCGTGACGATTAGCGTCGATATCCGGAATTGGGGCGCGAAGTCGGGCACGGCGTCTGTCACATTCTCTGAGCAGGGTCAGACGCTTGCGGAGGTAGAAGCCGAGCTGAACGCTTCTGCATCCAAGACAATCAATCATGATTTCGTTTCCGAAGTGATTGGCCTCCATAGTGTGGAGGTTGCGATTGCGGGCGATCTTCCCACCAAGGTTTGGGCGAACTACTCGGTGGTGGAACCGTACCTTGAGATCGCTGCTCCTGCAAAGGTTATGCTCGGGGAGACGTTCAACGTGACGGTCACAAGGTATGACGGAGAACCTGCTTTCCCAGCGTTTGTGAGCTACGATTCGCAGGTCGCGACTGCCGACAGTGAAGGGAAGGTAGTGTTCACTGCGAACGAGACTGGAGTGTTCGACATCATCGCTGTCCTTTCCGGTCTCTCGAATGGTCTCGCGTCCATCGAAGTCTTAGACCTAGATCGGTTTCTGGATAAGTTCATTCCGACGATAGTCTCCTTTTCGATCACTCCGGCCGAGATAAGGTCGCCGGACAGCGTCAGAGCGATAGTGGTCGTCGAGAACGAAGGTACAGTGGCCGGGGCGTACGACGTGGTCGTGTATGTGGACAACTCCCCTGCTCTCGTTCTCACGGTCAACCTTTCAGGCATGTCGTCCGAGACGCTCTCATTCTCCATGGACGGCTTTTCGATTGGGGTGAGAACGCTTCAGGTCGGCCCATTCGCCAGGCAACTGCTCGTCCGCCCGTGGTTCGCGGACAATCCCGACTTGGTGCAGTTCGTGATACGATACAGCGGGTCGAGCACACTGTCATCCTCGGCCTCCATTCCGATCTATCAGGCCGCGAAGATATCTCAAGGCAACATTGCGGTCGCGTTGTTCGCCATCGGTGCCATCTCGGCTCTACTGGCAGCGCTTGCGGTGACATCAGTCTTCTCGAAGGAGATTAGAGAAGGTCGCCGAAGGCTCGGAGTGCTCAAGACGATAGGGGCATCTCCCTCCGCCATCAGGAATCTCGTGCTTCCGCAGGCGCTCGAGACTGCCCTTGCCGGCGCAGCCATTGGTGTCGCATTCGGGATCATTGTAGCCGATCAGCTTTCGCGCTCAAACCTGTTCTTCTTGTTCGGACACGAGTTCTCTCTGGAATTTGATCCTGGCCTTCTCGTGTTGCTTATCCCAAGCACGGTGGTGATCAGCGTCGTAGGCGCGCTAGCATCTACGACCGCGGCAATTCGTGAGACAGCGATTCATGCGATCAAGGGATCCGAAGAAGGGACCATGGAATCGGCGGGTGCAGACGAGACCTTGGAGGAATAGGTCACAGCCGGGTTGACAACCAGCCAAATGTGGAGATTCCCATAATGATATGGCAGCTCGGATCCCTTCTGGATGTATAGGTCGAAGTCAACCCTCAGATAGCCCGCAGGAGTCAGGTTGAACGAAATGGCCTGATCCCACAGCTCGTTCTTGTTGAGCGTGCGACTGAAATTCTGTGCCGTATATGATCCGGAACTGATCTTGTATGAGACCAGAGTGAAGTTCCTCTGACCGTCTTCGCCATTCTTGATGTGCACTACGAGCGTGAGGTTGGCTCCCTCGACCAGAGTTGTGTTTGCCAAAACGTGCCCGGACGCATCGGTCACCGCGAAATATGTTCTCGACGGATACTTCGCAGTGACAATCAAACCCAGCGAGATTGCGGAGACGACCAGAGCGGTCGCGAGCATTGCGATCACCACTAGGTCCAGCACCATAGGCTTGGCAGTTCTCTGAGGTGCTTGCCTTTCCGACACTCCTCTGTCTGCTCTCAGCCAGAAAGTCTCAGAAGCGACTGCAGCCAATGAGAATACTATGAGTGATGCTCTTGTTGTGTTCTGGTCCAATCCTATCGGAGTCAGGACAAGTAGTAGGCCTAGCATAACCACAACGAGTATGCTGATGCCCAGGCTCAGCACGAATCTCGCCTCAGGGGTATTGTCTTTCCAGAAGAACATCCTCACAACTGCGAAGCCAGGGATGAAGAACATGAAAGGGATTCCGAAGACATATGCCAGGACACCTCCAGGAAGGGCCGCAAGAACGATGACCGCAACGATCGAGAAAGCGCATATCGCGACTCTCTGGCCGTTCTGAGTCTCGAGGTAGCTGACGAACCTTTCCAACCAGTCAGGTTCGGACTTCGAGGGTTTCTTCATCCGTCGGTAGAAACAATTCAGGGGTATATGTGTTTGTGGAGCGCGCGGGGATAGAGTCAGTGTCGAGTCAGTACTGGTTTGAGTCCATATGGCCAAGAACCTTTTTCGTCTCTGAAGTCTCGTCTGGCACTGTTCTCAATAGTAACGTTCTTAAGGGGTCAACCCAATCTTGAACTCTAGCTCCGGAATTGTCGCGATTCCTGTTGTTCAATTGGGTAGGTGCTGAGATGGCCAAGAAAAAGGATGTCTTCGAGGAGGAAGAGGAGGAGGTCACTTGTCCGGTTTGCGGCAAGCCCGTCGGCCTGAATGTGACCTCATGTCCGCACTGTGGTGCGGAGTTCGAAGAAGTGGAAGCGGAGGAGGGCGCGCCCGCGAAGGAAGCCCATGAGGAAGAGGGCGAGACCGCTGAGTGCCCTGTCTGCGGAAAATCGGTCAGCCTCGATATCACTTCGTGCCCTTATTGCGGCGCTGAGTTCGAGGAAGAGGAAGTCGAAGAGGTCATAGAGGTCGAGGAGAAGGTTGTCCCCGTCAAATCCAAGCCCGCGAGGAAGATACCCGCGGTCGAGGAGGCACGGGCGGCGGACGCTGAGGAGGAAGCCCTCGCCGAGATCCAAGCCCCTTCAAACATCACGGATCTGAGGGTCATCGGGGTCGCGCTCATAATACTCGGCATCTTGGGCTCGCAGATCGCCTTCATGATAGACTGGTACTGGACATGGGTCCCGCCCATCGAATCCAACCTTGGTATGTTCGTCGCCATCCCGGCAGTCATCATCGTGGTCGGTCTGCTAGTGTTCATGCTGGTGAAGAAAGCTCTGAGCGCTGGAAAGAAGCTGCCGCGCCAGCTTCCCGGCATGTCGCTGTCGATATTCCTGTTCGGAATTATCGCTCTAGTGCTCATCATGCTGTGGAACCCGATCAACTCGGCCCTCCAGGATTCGAGCGTCGGTGTCGGTGGAGCGTTCGTCGGCATCCTGATCGTTGGCGTCCTGGTCATGTTCATGGGCCAGAAGATGATGGCGAAGCACGCGGCTGCTTGAAGCGTTCAAAACCTCTTCCCCCAAACCCATTCATTCTGTTCTCTTTCAGCGACATTTGAAATATCATGCGCGCGATTGAGTGTCCCTAGCGCCGTCGACCCAGACCAGACCGTTCGGTGTGGTGGGGGAGGGGGTCTGAGGACGCTCAGGGGTTGATGGGAGCCCCGACAACCATCTTTCCTCGGATTGGAATCGACCTTTTCCAAGTCTATGACTTGGAACGGGTTCTGACGACGAGTTGGCCAGTCGGCTTTGGCGCGTCTGACCAAATAATTATATACTCATACCCCGATATATTGAGAGCGAAAGCCGAAGGGATGGGTCAGCTTCAGCCGTGCGTTCTTCGCACAGTGGAATCGCCCCTCTTCTGCAAGCGCCAACACAATGAGAAGGAGTGAAACAGGATGGACAAGAAAATCATAGCGATAATGGTCACGCTTGTGGTCGTCGCCGCCCTAGTGGTGGCGTTCGTCGTTGTCGCTGCGGGCGGCGGCTTGCGGAAGGCAGGCGGTTTCACCGCTCTGTTCGACAAGCTCGACTATACGGGAGATGCGAATCACGACCAGCGCCTTCAGATGCCCGCTGGGTGGCACTCTGGCGACAAGAAGTCCGTCAGCGATCAGATCGTGGACATGACCTACCGCAAGACGACGGTCAGCCAAACATCAGTATATATCACGACCTTGTGGTTCGTCTATATGGGCGACAAGTGGAGCGATGCCTATCAGGGCGAGGGCACGACCTTCTATGTTCCCACGACCGGATACGGCAGCTGGCTACACATCGATCACGGCATGTTCTCGATAACGGTCTCGTCTGCTACGAACCTGTCAGCGCACTACTCGATCGGTGATGTGATCACGGTTGAGACCATGCTCGAGACGAACAGCCAAGCGATGCTCGCTTTCGGAGACTGGGCGGTGGCGGACGTTATCTAGGTATCCGATGGATAGCGCCAAACCATTTCCATCTCACTTTTGACCATTCTGCGCATGCTATGCAATGTGCATGAGCAGAAGCTCGGCCACGGACGGGCTCTCGCCCCGGCTCTTTTGATATAAAGACGTTCGCTAGACGTGTTTTCTCGATTTGAAACGCCTGGAGAAAGCGTATTATAGCCGACGTCACAAATGATATTCATATAGACGAATGAGCATGCGCTAGTAGGGCTACCGTGCTTTTGGTGGCGGTCCGTGTACCAACAGGGCTGAAATAGCGCTAGAGGGGGGAAAGCCTCCCCAAGAGCGGTGCCAGGGCCATGCGAGCAGAGAGGAAGGATCGTGCCCAAGAGCAGATATCCCGCGAGGGACAGAGCAGACGCTGTCCTAGACCCGAAGGGTTTTACCAACGGTCTTCATTTCTCGAATCCTGATTCCTCCAAAGGCAAGGTCAACGGACTCGGTCGGGCGACAAGCTACGTTGACAGTGGAATGACAAATGGCCGCACCAATGGGCGAACGAACGGCAGAACCAACGGCCGCACTAATGGTCGGACAAACGGTCGCACGAATGGACGTACGAACGGCCGCACGAATGGTCGGACAAACGGCAGGACAAACGGCCGAACGAACGGTCGCACCAACGGAAGAACAAATGGTCGGACAAACGGTCGCACGAATGGACGTACGAACGGCCGCACGAATGGTCGGACCAATGGAAGGACCAATGGCCGCACGAACGGAATCCTCTATGGTGCGATCAACGGTCTGATCAGAGGGCTCACCAACGGCGGCTCGAAAACAAACGGTGTCACGAACGGTCTCGTGAATGGGTCCGGCGCGGTCAACGGCTTCAGGCTATCGTACCAGCAGAGGCGGATACCTGGAGCGAGGGTGGACCTGACCAAGAAGCTCCTGGTCATCGTCGTCCTCGTGGCGATCATCGTCGCAATTCCATACGCTCTTGTCTATGCCTTCCCGAAGGACTCCGTCCAGATAGACGGCTATTTCATGGACTGGTTGAAGGCACAAATCTACAGACAAGCGCCCGACTCCTCCAATCCGGACATAGCCTTGACCGCATATGCCGTGAAGTACGACTATCGCGGCAGCTTCTTCTACATAGCGACCGAAGGCCAGGTACTCCAAGGAAGGGACAACGGCTCGGATGGGTTCTACATCTTCATCGATAGGGACAACAACCAGTTGACCGGGTACTCAGTGCGCGGCCTCGGAGCGGACGCACTTGTTGCTGTGGTGGGGTGGAATGGCAGTGCGATCACTTCCAACTCCTATGCGTTCCGAACTGATGCGGGCAGGCTCGATTTCTCAGGTTTTGAGTTCGTATCGAATGCGCCCGTCGCATCATACGGTGGAGAGATGGAGGTCGGAAGCTCGATCTCGATCGGTGACAATTCGAAGATCGCGATCTGCGCCAAACACACGAACATCACGAACGATTGGTCCGACGTAAACTTCCGGACCAAGGGTTCCGCGCTCGAGGTCGTCGAGAACCTCAGCATGCCCTCAGTCCTCCCCATCGCTCCAGATCTGCGTGTGCTCACCGTCGAACTGTCCGTCAAAGGTCCTCAGGCAGCTGTCCAGGGCCTGAAATTCGATTTCCTCGGGAACATCACTCCGACTTCGATACGTGCAGTGGAGGGCCAAAATGTGCTTGGCGCCTCTGATCAAGAACTCTTGCGGTTTGACACGCCCATTGTCGTTGGCGAGAAGAAGCGGGCCATCGACATCCTCGCAACTCTCCCATCATCGGTTTCTGAAGGCTCCTTCGGCATGCAACTCAACTCGACAGGTGCGCTCTACGTCGATCGAAACGTGACTTGGGTGGTGCACTCGATCCAGACGGGTTCGAAAGTCGCCTACGTCGGGAACGTCCCAAGCAGGATAGTGGTTGACGGAGCATTCGGGGACTGGACTCAGAGGATGCCGATACGCGACAGGTTGAACGATGCCCACTCGAGCAAGACCATGGACAATACAAGCGGCGATGTCGACATATCCGTTGTCAAGATATCGTCGACCCTTGATACTGCCTCGTTCTACATGTCCGTCAACGGCACTATGCTGGGCGGTTCGAGCGTGCCCGCCAGCATGGTCAGATTCGTGACTCCCGGTCCTCCCGCCCAGAACGTGACGAACATCACCGAGCACATGTTCGGAGCGGACTTCGCGATCGTCTTCATCGACACTGACCACAATCAAAGCACAGGCTACTACATCGGCGGCTCCGAAATCTCCATCGCAGTAATCGGAAAGGGCAATTCGATCCTGTCCAGTGTCGCCAACATGTACGTTGGTGGAGGCTGGGCTGAGATAGGGCGGGTCGAGGCTGCAATCGACTCATACCAGCTTGAACTCAGCTCTTCCTACTCGACGCTCGGGCTGACGCCGGGCGAGACCTACACGATCACCATGCTTGCGCAGGACTGGAGCGGCCGTCAGGATGACCTCGCTTTGCCTCTGCCCGCGAGGATCACAGCCGGATCAAGGGCTTACCCGGGCATGTTGATCAACGAGGTCTTCAGCAAGGCTCCTCCGGGCGGCGGCAACGACTGGATAGAGCTATACAACACAGGTTCGACTCCAATAAACATGAGCGGGTGGAGGTTGTATGCGGACGGAGTCCTGGCGTATATCTGGCCTACAACAATAGTGGCGTCAGGAGAGTTCTATCTAATGCCTGGTCTCAGCTTTGGGAAGAGTACGAACTTCGTGCTTACTGACGAATTCGGCGCAATAGTCGACCAGGTCACGACGCCTGCCTGGAAGGAGACGTCCTACGGCAGGACGGGCTCAGCACCATACAGCACCTGGACATCAATGACGCCCACTCCTGGCGCAGTCAATGTCGGCCAGAACCCGATCCCTGAATTCGGGGACCTGATTCTGCCCGTAGCGATAGTACCAATACTACTGATTGCCATTCGCAGGGCGAAGAGCGCAAAGGAATCGAGCGATGATTAGAGGGGATGCACGACATGGCCGCAGGAAGAAAAATGGATCCGAGCCCTCCCGCCGCCAACGGCCTCACAATCTCCAACATCCTAAGGACTTTCGGCGAGCAGTCAGAAGCTGAGAAACCGTTCGTGCCCTTGGTAGGTGGTCCGAGGTTATTCGTGCTCCTGCTATACGCCTCGGTCCTTGTCGCGGTCTCGCTAGAGTTCTTCGCGAGCCAGAGGATCTGGTACGGAAGCTGGGACGTCTACAACACCTATGTGTTCACAGTCACCGGCGCATTCGTTCTTCTCGGAATGGTGATGCTTCTCTCCTCCAAGACGAACGGGGAGGTCGAGTACAAGCTGCCGATTCCCAGACCCATCCTGGGCATTCTCGGATTCGTGATGTTCTCCCTCAGCGGCCTCGCACTCGTCTACTGGGGGAAGTCGCTCGAGGGCTGGGCCATACTCCTCAGCGTCACGCTTCTCTACGGGTTCCTGCTGATACTGCTGGGCGGACGTGGTTTCGGCACGAAGGAGACCTTCCGGCTGATGCTGTACAGCACCGGCATCGTGATCATGGTGCTCGTTCCTGTGCACGAGGCCTTCGGATACGCCAAGAGCTATGACGACTATCCGTTCAATTTCCTCAACCTCGTCCTCCTGGTTTCCGGTATGTTCTTCGCGGTAGTCGCGATACAGACGATTGAGACGAGGGACGGCTTCGTCGGCGCATGGCTCATCGGTGCTATGGCCATATTCCTTCTCGCATTCCATGAGCAGATCGGGATTGTCGCCTCGGGGAACTATTCACCTTACGATAGAACGCTCGCGTTCATAGGCATTACATTCTCGTTCCTCCCTCTCGTGATGTATGTCTGGCGCGAGCGTGTCTATATCTTCTTGTGGAGAAGGCTGAGGACCGCGAACACCCTCATAGAACAGGGCGACTACGCTAGTGCCTTGAAGCAGTCCGAGACGGCAATACGGCAATGCTCCAGGGTCGGGATCGAGGACAGATTCGCGCTTCCGTGGAGCCTCAAGGCGGACGCCTTATACCGCATGAAGGAGTACCCGAAAGCTATGGTGCACTACGATACCGCACTCAAGATTGACCCGAAAGACAGCACCTCTTGGTGTCACATGGGTAACATGTACGCCTTCGAAGGGAAGCAGGAGGCGGCCTTGAAGGCGTTCGACGAGGCGCTCAAGGTCGACCCCGCCAACGGTTCGGCGTGGAACAACAAGGGCGCGGTTTACCAGACGCTGAAAATGTACGAGGATGCGCTCATCTGCTTCGACAAGGCCGTAGGCTACATGCAGGACCCATTCGACGCCCACCTGAACGCTGCGCGCCTTTTCTCCAAGCTCGGGCACAGCAGCGATGCGCTCCAGCACTATCAGGCCGCACTCGACCTCAGGCCGAAGAGCGAGCAGGCGGCCCAGGGCATACACAAAGAATTCTTCAGGAGCATGTGTATGGACCAGATCGCTGGGTGGGAGCAGCTTGGACTGGACACCAGCCAGCTGAAGAAGATGCTCGACCAGGACCCGGCCAATTTCGTGAAACGTTCTAAGGAGTTCCTCAAGAATGTCGTCGAGCAGAAGACGGAGCTTCAGGTGACCCCCGGCAAGGAGCACATAGATATCAACTTAGCAATCCAAGCGATCCTGAAAGCCACCGAAGAGCCGCACGGGGCGACCCTGGACTCGCTCAAGGAAGCGACGAGCCTGAGGGAGAGAGACCTCATCCTTCCATTGGCTCTCCTCATGGAGACCGACCACGTACACTTCAAGATGCTCGGGAAACAACAGCTGTACATATCACGTGGTAAGGCACCAGACAGGCCGCCGGAACCCAAGCCGAAGCCCGTGAAGGAAGACGAATCAGAACCGAAGGGAATGCGTGCGGCGCGCCCGGGTGCGAAAGCTCAGCTGGTGCAGATCAAATGCCCAGGCTGTGGGCAGCCGTTGGCGGGATCAGAGTCGAAGTGTCCCCGATGCGATCTCCCTTTCGAGACGGCCTCCTTCGACTGTCCGATCTGCGGCGAGGACGTCCAGTTCTCTGCGGATTCGTGCCCGAAATGTGGTGCGGTCTTCAAGGGGGGCTCGGAGGACGCCCTGGCCTGGACGGCGAGAGCCCAACCTGCGCCCACGGACGAGGCTGTCAGACCGAAGGAGAAGGCAGGTCTGTGGCCGCGCAGGAAGCGGGGAAGGCGGTCGAAGCCGAAGAAACCGAAAGAGCCTGAGGAAAAGGAGTTGCCGAAGAGGCGTGCAGTCGTTACTGTCGAGCCGACCGCATCGGTGCTCGTGTTCAGGCGCAGACCCAAGAAGTAAGCTCGTTTGTGACTGTGCCGGAGTTTGGAAGCTGGAAACGTTTGTATAGCGAGTTGTCATTCGAGACGCCCAGGAGGAAGGTTCGTGGGGCTCCTTTCGTTCGTGAGGTATTCATTCGAGTCTATCTTCAGGAACACGAGGAGGTCGCTGTTCGCCATAATTGGGATCGTGCTCGCCATCGCCCTCATAGCGGGGTCCTCGATCGCAGTCGATTCCTCTGCCTACGGCATTCTCAGGTCAGCCATCAGCTCGGTTGATGTCGATTTCACGGCGAACGTGAACTCGTACAACTCCTTGCCCAACGAGACTCAGCGGAACGCAGCGGTGGCTGCAATCGAGTCTGTCAAGAATGTCAAGGAGGCGATGCCATTCATTGTGTTCGATGGGCTGGCAATCGCCAATTCCACAGGTTCTGTCTACCAGGGCTCCTATGGGTCTGCCTATTATGCATTCGTCCCTGAGGACAGCGCTCGGTTCCTTGAAGTGAGCAACATAAACGGCGTGGTCCCGGAGCCGGGCACTGTGGCACTGCCGAAGGCTGTGACTGATGAACTGTCAGTCAGCATCGGGGACGACATAACGTGTTCGATGCAGAAGGACTCCGGATACTACGACAACTCGAACCAAACCTGGGTCTCCAACGTCACATACCTGAACGTAACGGTCGTCGTATCCCAGATTTGGACCCAGGATAGGGATGAGAACGACGACAACTACTTTGGCTCCAGCTTGGACAACCGGACGGTCCTTCTGAATGGCAGGTGGGGCACCCCTATCGTCTTCGACATCGCATCCTATGGCTCCATCGTGAACTCATCGGTCGCCACGTTCTGGAGTGGTTATTACCAGTCTCAGCTGAGCTACCTCATTTGGATAGACCGTGACGCAGTCATCAACCTCGCAAACATCAGAGGGACCCTGAACAATCTCGAATTCATGCAGCACAGGCTCAATGCCATGGGTTACACATACGGCTACAATGTGGACGTCAGCCCTCTCTATTACCAGCTGGAAAGCGTCAACCCGGTCCTCGAGGGCATGAAACTCCTGTTCATCGCCCTTTCGCTGCCGGTCATCGCCCTGGGAACGTATCTCTCCGTGGTCGGGGTCGATCTCGGAGTTTCGATGCGGAAACGAGAAGTGGGCATCCTCAAATCCCGAGGAGCGAGCAACAGACAGGTCTTCTTCTCCCTTATCTTCGAGTCTCTTGTCCTGGGTACGTCCGCGGCGGTCCTCGGACTCGTGCTCGGGGTCCTTGTGAGCAGATTCCTGCTCGACGTGGCCCTGTCGTTCACCTCGGGCGGAACCACCGGAGAGACATCTATGACCGACATCAAAATCGGCCTCAGCACGATTGAATTGGCAGTTCTGTTCGGGGTCGGGCTGATGTTCCTTTCGTCCTACAGGCCATTCAAAAGGGTCTCGAAGACGGACATCGCGGAAGCATTGCATCACTACTCGCCGATGGTCATGCAGGTCGACTACAAGCCGCGCACGGACATCATACTGCTCTCGGTCTCAGTCTTGAGCGTCGCCAGCGTCCTGATGGGCGCTGACTGGATTGGCAGGCAGGGCTGGTCCTGGATCACCCAATTGATCTTGGGAGCCGTGGTGATTTTCGGGGTGCTGATCTTCCCTGTTATGCCGTTCCTCCTGTCGTTGAGCGTCATTCGCCTTCTCACCCGAGGTTCGAGGAGGCTGTACGCGAAGTTCACTTGGCTGGTCAAGGGATGGACCAAAGAGCTGCACTACTTGGTCGAAAAGAACATCGTGAGAAATCCGAGAAGGGCCTCCAACCTGTGCGTCATAATCTCGCTAGCGCTCGCTTTCGGGTTGTTCATTTCAGTGACGATGGAATCGTCGATGGCGTATGAGAAGGAGCGCGTGAAATTCCGGGTGGGGTCGGACGTGATGCTGGACGCATACCCTCGAGGATATATGTCGGGCGACTCCACATCGCAGGTCAACCTGACCAATCTGTCGAAGCTGGGATCTATCTCGGGCGTCGAACATGTCGCAGTATTCGAACGGACTTATCTCGTGCTGGATACCTATGGCTACGGCGAGGGCTTCGACACAGCCCTATTGGATCCATCCGCCTATGCTGAGACGGTCAGGCCATCTGACTTCTACTTCGTTCACTCGGACAGCGACATGCTGGGTCACCTTGAACAGAACGGGACTGTCATCCTGACGAAGGATTTCGCAGATTCGAACTACCTGATAGTAGGCGACTCTCTGCCGGTCCGTTTTGAGGTCACAACGTACAGCAACGGTATGTCGACGACAACGACATGGAGATTCAGTGTGTCGGTCGTCGGTTTCGTGAAGGCACTTCCAGGATTGACCTCTTCATCGATCTTCATTGGCATTCACTCGTTGGATTTCATCCCTGAACAGAACCTGACCCAGCAGGTTTTCAGCGTTGGCGCCTTCATCGATATTAGTGGCGACGCCGATGCAAAGGCCGTTGCCAACTCCGCCACGAGCATGTTCGGCGAAGCGGGCCTCACAGCCAACGCGTATATCATGGAGGACGAGATTGCGGCACTCGAGCGCGATCCGGCATTCGGCGCGCTGGCGGACTTCCTGTATCTCGAGTATGCGATGTCGATAGTCATCATGTCGGTCGGAGTCGGCCTCATCATCTTCGTCGCCGTGACCGACCGCGAGCAGGAGCTGGCGTGCATCATGGCCAGAGGTTCTTCAGGATCACAGATGAGGAAGATACTGATGGGTGAATCGCTGACCCTGATGGCCATAGGCCTCGTCGTGGGCGCGATCATTGGCCTCTTGACATCCTACCTGTTCAACACACTCACTACCACGGATTCGTTCGAGGTGGTTCCGAGAAGAATGGTGTTCACCTATGTCACATGGGTCGTGGTCGTGGTCTCGATAGCCTCACTCCTCCTTGCCTCGCTCCTGGCAACTGCCCGGGCAGGCAGGATCAAACTCGCCGAAGTGCTCAGAGTCAGAGGTGGTTGATTTGGGCGACATTGTCGTGAAAGATTTGATCAAGGTGTACAAGATTGGCAAATCGGAAGTCATCGCGCTCAGAGGGCTCGACTGCACGATCAAGGAAGCCCAAGTGCTCGCGATCATGGGTCCGTCAGGGTGTGGTAAGACCACGCTCTTGAACATAATAGGCGGGCTCGACAGGCCGACCGCTGGCTCCGTCAAAATCGACGGCATGAATCTGGTGGACCTCAACGACGCTGAGCTCGTTAAGCACAGGCGCGAGAGGGTCGGGATCGTATTTCAGTTCTTTAACCTCGTCCCCACCCTGACTGCGAGGGAGAACATCGAGCTGCCGATGAGGCTTGCTGGGAAGAGCTCGGCCCATATGAAGGAACGGACGGACTCGCTGCTTAGACTCGTGGACATGCAGCCGCGGGCGGACCACAAGCCAGACGAGCTGTCAGGGGGCGAGCAGCAGAGGATCGGTCTGGCGACCGCTCTCGCGAACGACCCTCCGATACTGCTGGCCGACGAACCCACTGGCGAGCTGGACACTGTCACGGGCCATCAGATACTGCTTCTGCTCAAGCAGCTCAGGGACGAATACAAGAAGACGGTTGTAATAGTCACGCATGACAATCGGATAGGGGAGATCGCGGACACGGTCATGACGATTGTCGATGGCAAAATAACGGGCGAGACGTCCGGGGCCAGCTTCGTAACGAAAGAAGCCACATAGCCTAACGAATCTCGATCTTTCCCTTCTTGAGGAGTATCTGGAGCGCCTCGTCGGCAGCCTTGTCGTTCTTGGTCACGTCATCCAGCGCCTTCTTGACGGCGAGGTTGACATCCCTGATGGCTCTTAGTTCCTCTATCTTCTCCATGCGCTTCTCTTTCCTTATCCCGATGATCTTCTCGCGCATCTCGGAGGCTTTCTGGTGGGCAGCATCGGCCTCTTCTCTCAGTTTCACGAATTCCTGATGCTTCTTGTTGGCTGATGCCGTCAGAGCAGCGATGTCCTTCATGAAGGCAGTCGCCTCCTCGTGAGCCTTGTGTTGCTCTTCGGATAGACGGACCACTTCGACGTGCTCCTTGTCGGCCTGCCTGAAGAACGCGTCTATGCTCTTGTCCATGCTGTAGATCTCCTTCGCGATCTTCTCCTGCTCCGCAAGGACTTTTTTCATTTCCTCTATCTCGGCGACCTTGGCCTTCAGTTCGTCCAGCAGCTTCCTCTCTTGTGGTATCGTCAACGGTACTGTCTGTTGGCGGAGCTCCATCGCCTTCGCGTCCGATTCCATTCCCCTGATCTCTTCCTTCAGGCTTCCTGGCTGTTTCCCCTTCGTCTTCTTCTTGAACTCGATGAGCTCTCTGGCCTTGGCCTGCAGCTCGTCTCTCTTATGCTTGTGAACCCTCATCTCTGCGACGAACGCGTCCCTCTTGTTCCGAGCCCAGTTCATCTGGTCCTGGAGCGCCATCTTGCGTTCGTGCAGGCTGTCTCTCTCAGATCTCAAAGCCACAGCCTGCTCGTTGATCTCGTCTCGTTTGTTCAGCAGGGCTCTGAATCTCAGCTCAGCGCTCTGAAGTTCGCTAATCTTCTTCGGCATTTAGACCCGCCGTTTCACTGTACTGGCATGGCATGAGACGATTGATATAAGAACTCTGTGCTCGCAGCTGACAATCATCCATCGAGAGGAGTCTCGATGCCCAGGCCCGGTCTCTTCGGGGCAATCAGATATCCGTCCTCGAAGACCAGACCTGACGATGGGTCGTCGACGATGTTGAAGTGGGAATCCAGGTCTGCCAAGAGCACGTTCTCCGAGCTGAGGGCGAAATGAAGTCCAGCAGCGATTGAAACCTGGATCTCTCCCATGCATCCGATCATGGTGCCCATGTCGGCAGCTTCCGCAAGCCTGTTGATAATCACCGCGTCGTTGATTCCGGCGCTCTTCATCAGCTTGATGTTGATCATGTCGGCGATGCCTTCCCTGGCGACCTTCCGCGCGTCCAAAACGGACTTGACGCATTCGTCGGCCATTACTGACAGATTGCTCGACTCTGCCACCTTCTTCAGGCCCGCATAGTCCTCCGCCTTGACGGGTTGCTCGACGACCATCACCTGGAGCGTTTCCATGGCTTCGCAGAACTTGATCGCCTGCTCGACAGTGTACCCTTGGTTCGCGTCCACGCGTAGCTGGATCTTCGAATCTACGGCGTCTCTGACCGCGGCGACCCGCCTGATGTCCTCATCGAGGTCCAGGCCCACCTTGATCTTGAGCGCCTTAAACCCAGATTTGGTGTGCTCGAGCGCCCTCTGAACTGTGGTCTCGAGCGATTCTATCCCGATAGTCATGTCCGTGATCATCCTGTCCCGTTTGCCACCTAGGAACTCGTAGAGGGGTTTCTTGTCCCTCTTGCTCAGAAGATCGAAGAGAGCAATGTCAACCGCAGCTTTCGCTGCCGTGTTGCCTGCCGCGATGCCGTCCAACTTCTCGTGAAGCTTGTCTGGATAGTTCTCGTCTGAGCCCACGATCTTCTTTGGAACCATGCCCAGGAATGATTCCATCGAAGCCAGAGTCTCATGCGTGACGTCGGTCGGGTTGCCGCTTCCTACGCCGAAGTCGTCTCCGGACACCAACTTCACGATGACGTTCTCCTCCGTATCTGACGACCCGGAGGCTATCTTGAAAGTGCATGTTCTTCTGTTGATGAATGTCCTGAATTCCATGGAATCTATCATTTGCGGTATCTCCCTTCAAGCAGCTTGACCGCATTGATGTCCTTCCTGAGTCCCAATGCATTCGCGACTGGTGAGCATTTGGTTCTCAGAAGATACGCCACGGGCGCGAGGTCCGTTTCCGAGAGTGATTCGAAGTTGGCCATGCCTTTCGCGATGATCAGATCGGCGTTCTCCATCATTTTTCCGAACTTGCCGGTGAGCGAGTCGAGGTCTATACCAACGGCGAAGCCAGGCGCCTCAACAATGCGGTCTACGATCCGCTCCATCCCAAGCCCAGAAATGTCCTTTTTTGTCGCATCGGCTAGGATCGGCTCTTCCTTTACAACGAGAGTGAGGTCCATGTCGAACTTCTTCAGCTCCTTGAGCGCCAACCGATCGAGGACTATCTCCCCGCAGTTGTCCGCGAGGTAGACCACATTCTCAGCTTTCTTCAGCAATGTCTTGATGCGTGTGGTGTCATCCCAGCCGAGGCCCTCGTTCAGGAGGTTCTTGAACTCCTTCTTGAGTCTTGCCGGATTGTCAAAACCGACACCGATTCCGAAATCGAGCACGTTCCCCACGATTGAGCATAGGAATGCGCTTCTCAGCGGGTCTTTTGCGGATGTAACGAACTTCTCGGCGGAAGGATAGATATCGAGCGCTATCTCGTTGCTCTTCCTCTTCAGCGCGCCGTACGGGTCATTCGTTCCGAGCAGATGGTAAGTCTTCCTGTGAACCTGGGTCGCGACCGTTGCCGAACACACGTTGTCTCCGAAGAGCTCCCCGAGCATCTCCGCTGCGTTTCTCGTCGCTACCGCGCTCAGAGAGCCGTCAACCTGTTCGGCTTCGAAGAGAACCCTTCGAATCAAGCACGGAACGCATTCTGGAGTCATCTGCATGGCGTCGCGGGAATCTTGATTCAGGGATTTAATCTGTTTCGAAGTACAGTCGCGAGTCCAACATTGATATGCCTGCAGTTGCTATCATAGTATCAGACCAGCGGGTCCGACGGTAGTTCTCATGGCGGTCGTCATCCGGAAGATGAAGGTGGAAGACCTAGTCGATGTGAAAGGAGTGGACCTTCTATGCTGGAATGACCTCATGGAGAAATCCTACGGATTCAAGAACAAGATCTCAGCAAGGACCGACGAAAACATCCTCTCGTTCCTGCACTCCGACCCGGATGGTGCCCTCGTCGCTTCGGACGAGTACGCAGGCGTTATCGGAGTGTGCTTCTCTCATGTCTGGGGATCAACCGGCTGGGTCGGACCATTGTCCGTCCTGCCATCGTATCAGGCGAGAGGTCTGGGCAAGGAGTTGCTGAGGCATTCCCTGCGATACCTGGAGGACCAAGGATGCGTGGACATAGGCCTCGAGACGATGCCCGAGAACGTGACCAATCTAGGAATGTACATGAAATCCGGGCTTCGTCCAGAGGGGCTCGTCTTAGTGCTGGCCAAGAAGCTCACGGCTGACGATGTGGAGTTGGAACCCGCTGGCAAGATCTCGGTCGAGCGTTTGTCAGAATCGGGTGTCAACGACCACTTGAAGTCGCAGATGAGGAGAGTGTCTGAGTCTCTGCGGCCCGGATTGGATTGCACGAAGGAGATAGAACTGACTCACAAGTTCTCGTTCGGAGACACACTCGTTGCGACGGCCAAAGGAAAGGTTCTCGGCTATTCGGTCGTTCAAACCGTCCGGAGGCGGATCAACATGCCCGGATCTTCCATGAGGATTCTTCATGTGGACCCTGACGCCAAAGAGGATGTTCTCGAGACCCTCGTATCCTCAGCAGAGCTCATGGCTGCAGATGCGGGATCTCCAGAAGTCTCCTTGGCGGTGCCCGCGCAGACGAGGCACGCTCTAGACCTCGCTCTCTCTCGGGGCTACTATATTGTGCAATCATATGAGCGGTTGATGTGGATGGGCAGCTCCGGACTCAGCGACAGGACGTACAACCTGTGCTCTTGGTCCGGCTGAGCGCTCACTTCATTATGCCGATCTCGGACAGCTTCTCGGGCAGATAGGTGTCCGTGACGTAGTCGAGGCCGTACTTCGCGAGAGCCTGCTGCTCCGCCTTCTTGCCTATCTCGAGCATGAGGTCTATCTCGTGCTTCCAGAACTCGTCGTTGAACCTCGGGTCGGTCTTCTCCGCGTTCAGCGCCTGGATGTCCTTGTCGTTGAGCTTGTCCGTCGGCAGTTCGTAGTTCAGTATGTCCGAGGCGGTGATGCCCACGAACTCTGCTGTCGGGGTCGCGAGGTACTCTGACAGATGGGCGGTCTTTATGGCGCCATACGCCAGCGAAGCGTGTATCCTGAAGCTCCACGGATCGCCATCGACGAATGTGCAGACCGGGAGCTTCATCTCCTCGTTGATCCTCTTGATGAATCTTCTCGTGCTCCTGGCGGGCTGACCCTTGAGGTGCACGAGCACGGCGTGGGCGTCCTCGTCGAACTTGTTCTCGACCAAACGATCGAACATACCACCGGTCTCGATGGCTATGAGGAAGTCCGCGTCGCAGTCGATGAAATTGATCTTCTCCTTCTCGACATTGTAGGGGATGCCGTAGCCAGAGTCGCCAACATCGTCCCTGCAGTTGATCTTCTTCTTCTTGCCCTTCCTGTCCATCTCCTGGATGGTCACGTTGCCGATGACTCTAGCGCCGTCTTCCTCGGGCCTGAGTTTGAAGTCCTCTCTCATGCAGGTGGTGATGATCTCGAGGTCCTCCGCGAGCATGTTTGATTCGTCCTGGGCGTTGAACTTGCCCTTCGCCCAGCCTTCTGAGATGTAGTACATCTCTCTCAGGGTCGAGCTCTTCTCTTCCTTGATCATGTCCTCGATGAACTCGAGCATGTACATGGTCCGAAGGAGCATCTGCGCGCCTGTCAGCTTCTTTGCGGATCTCGCCCCCATGGCCTTGCCGTACTTCCAGACCGCGGATTTCGAGTCGAATCTGATGTTGCTCTTTGTTCTGAGCGGTATCATCATCTTCGGGATCTTGCCGTCGTCGATCTGGTCATACACGCTTCCCGCGATCTCGGTGAGCTTCTCGACGGCCCTCTGGTGGCGCTCCTCATTCCTCATTGTTGATCACTTCCGCCCCTTCGTCGTAGTCGACCTCGCCTTCCTCGCCCTCCTCACCGGGCTCCGTCTCGCCCTCTTCCGTGATCTTAAGATGCTCCAGATCCCAGTCGCCCGGCAGGACCTCGGCACCGATGATAGATGCTGCGTCGATGCCGCTCACGTAGATCTCGTTGTCGTCATACTGCTCCAACGGTACTCCGTGAAGGTCGAACGTCAGCTCGAAGATCTCCGTAGATGCAATGCGCTTGACATCCCAGGTCAGCTTGTTCGTTTCTCGTATCTCGAGTGGTTTCTCTTTCAAAGTCTTCTGGTCTATCTTGTCGTACGGGACGAGCATGTGCAGGTGGAAGCTCTGCGTCTTGGGTGTATAGTTGTAGATCTTTACCGAGATGTGGTGTCTGTTCTTCTCGGACTTGATGCTGTTCTCTATCCAGACGACGTTCATGATCTTGGTAATTGTTCCAGCTAGTTTCGGGACTGGTTTTCCCACGATTTTCGCGCTCTTTTCGGCTATCATCGGGATTATGTCCTGGACGATCTCGAACTTCACCTTGGTCTTGCTCCTTTTTTCGGCCTTGTTCAGATGTGTCTTCAATTTCCTCGCGCACGCCTTCAGGGCGAGTTCGATCTCCTCTTTGATCTCCGGGATGTTCGCGATCGCTTCCTTGGATTCCGATGTGAACGGTATCTTGGTCGACGCGACATGCACGAGCACGATCGCGGGACCGAACGGGATTCCTTGGCCGCCGCGCTGTTCGAGGCCGTACCTTCTCCAATCGACTGCCTCGATGGCTTGTGTTGTGGCGCAAGCGCCCTGTTGATACATCAGCGGCACACGGTTTGCGAATCTCAGTATCTGGATCGTCTCCTCCCTGTTCAGCTCTCCGCCATAGACGATCCCGACCTCGACGATGAAAGGGTTGCCCGCATAGACCTTCGGTTCTCTTGTGATCGGAGGGGCGTAGAACTCCGCCTTCAGCTGGCCGAGAACGTTCTTAAGGCCCTTCCTGATGAGCGTCTCCCCGATGGGCGAGAGGCAGTCGGTCTCAGGTGCCATTATCTTGACTTTCTTGATGGCTTCGAGTATCGCTCCCGCCTGTTCGAGCGCAAGGCGGTCTGGTCTCAGATCCGGCTGCACTCCCGCGAGCTCGCATATCTCGCGCGCAACTCTGTACGATATCCTCGAGAACTCGGAGTTGAGGAAGCTCGTCATCTTGAGGGACTCCGTGTACTTCGCCATGCTGAGCAACTCGCCCAGCTCGACGCCCTCAGGATGCGGCTTGACCTCTTTCGTCAGCGGCGGAACGTTTTCGGATGCGCGTTCGAAAACGATGGTGTTCCCCTCGGGCGGGACGTATGTTATCCTGGCATGCGGGTTGACAATGGCTACGCCCTTCAGGTATTCGAATATGGACTGCTTGCCTCCGATGTACTTCCCCCTGACGTACACCTGGAAGCTCGTGCCATGCTCCCGGTCCCAGATGACGAAATCCTCTTTGATTACGTCCGGTCTGTTCTTCTTTGTGTCAAGAATCAGCTCGCACTCGTATGCGACGTCCTCATCCGATATCTTCGACTTGACTTTCGTTGCCTTGCCTGTCGTCAGCTGTCCGTACATAACGACCGCGGAGACGCCTATGCCTTGCTGGCCCCTCTTTTGAGACCTAGTGTGGAATCTCGACCCATAGAGAAGCCTGGCGAACACGTTGGGCACCTGCTTCTTCACTATGCCCGGACCGTTGTCCTCGACCGTCACCCTGTACTCGCTGTTGTCGATCTTCTCCACGCGCACCAAAAGGTCCGGGAGAACGCCCGCCTCCTCGCAGGCGTCTAGACTGTTGTCCACGGGCTCCTTGACCGAAGTGATGAGCGCGCGCGTCAAAGAGTCGAAGCCAAGTATCTGCTTGTTCTTCTCGAAGAACTCCGAGACGGAGATCTCCTTCTGCTTCTTCGCTAGTTCGTGCGCTATTGATGACAAATGTCTGCGCCTCCGCAAGGAACGCAGAAGCGCCGCGTTTCCGAGTGCATCCCAGATGGTCGAAATGGATTACCTAGATAAATATGTGTTGCGAGGTCCAGGGCGACTGGCATGCCCTAGTCGAACTTCTCGCCGCACTTGGGGCAGACCTTCGCCTCTGCGGGAACGTCGGCCCCGCACTCGGAACACACGAAGTCCTCTCCCTTCTCAAGCCCCATCGCTTTCGATAGGCTCGGAACTTTCTTGTCTTCCTTCGGGATGTCCTTCGTCTCCTTTTCCTTCTCCGAGACGGCCTTCTCGTAGGATTCGACCCTCATCCTCCGAGCTCTCTTTGTCCACCAGATCATCAGAAGCAGGAGCGCGTAGATGGGGTAGAAGCTAACGAACACCTGCACAAGGCCCACCGGAATGAGCGGAGCCACGACAGCGTAGGAGTCCTTGTATATCGGGCCATTCAGGGCGTATTCCGCCCCTCCCCTGTGCTCCGTGGCAACTGTCCAGTCGCCGCTGATATTCGCCCAGAATATGAACTGGCTGACCGGCTTGGAGACGGTGCCGCTGTAATAGTAGTGGGCGGTCTTGTTGTCCGCCGAAGCAACCCTGAGCATCGAGTGGTTGCGCGATTCAGCGGACGGGAAGCTGATACTGGCTATCGCCACGCTGACTTCCTCAATGGGCCATGTGGTGCTATTGTCCGGCAGGTTGAACGTGACAGTGAAGTTGAACACCGTAGAGCTCGTTCCGAAAAGCGGCGTGACCAAGCCATCTGCCATCATGGGCACCATGGTGCCGTTGGAAACCACAGTCTCGGTGCTCGTTGCCATTGCAGGATCAACATGCTGGTAGTAGTCGGTGTAGTACCACGCCCAGACGCCGCTGAACACGAGACATGAGGCAGCGCCGATTATCAGAAGCTTCTTGACGCCCTTGATCCCCAACTGCCACATGACCCCGAGCAGTACCACAGGCACGATGAGTCCTGATAGGCAGAACGTGCCTGCGTAGGACAGGACAAGAGCATAGACCCCGGCGGCAATCGCGATGCCTGTGGGGATGACATAGGGCGTCTTCGAAAACTTGGCCAGGAGCTCATTCAGATACTTCTTCATGCGCTGAGCTGGCGTTTCCATCTCGTGAGGCAACTTGCTCATCGGATAAATACCTATTTCCCTGTGTCTCGTTGCCGCAACAGCAGTTAAATACCAGATTTCCCCATCGAAGGCCCTTCCCTCAGGGGGTTCCAGCGTTGAAGACCGCGGTCATAGCGATCGGAGGCAATGCAATACTGCGCTCCGGGGAGAAACCCACCCAGGAGAATCAGATGCGCAACGTCGCCGTCACTTGCAGAGGACTTGCGGACCTGATCGAGAAGGGCTACGACATCGTCATAACGCACGGGAACGGCCCGCAGGTGGGGGACATACTTCTCAGGAACGAGCTCGCCAAGGGCGAGATCCCTCCGATGGGCATGGACGTGTGCGACGCCGAAAGCCAGGGCCAGATAGGCTATATGATGCAGCAGGCGCTGTCGTCCGAGTTCGTCGAGCGCGGCATGGACAAGGTCGCGGTCTCGCTCATCACTCAGGTGGTGGTCTCCGAGAACGACCCTGCATTCCAGAACCCAACAAAGCCGATAGGCAAGTACTACACGGCAGTCGAGGCCAGGCATCTTCAGAAAGAGAAGGGCTGGACGATGGTGCTCGACAAGAAGCGGGGCGGGCATCGAAGGGTGGTTCCTTCCCCGGATCCAATCGGCATTGTCGAGAGCAAACCCGTCAGGCGATTGGTGTTCGGCGGGGAACACCAGGCCGAGGTCGTCATCGCTTGCGGCGGAGGCGGCATCCCTGTCGTGAGGCGCGGGAACAGATACGTTGGCGTCGAGGCCGTTGTCGACAAGGACCTTGCCGCGGCCATGCTGGCAACGAACATCAAGGAGCGGCTGTTCGTTATCGCCACGGATGTGGAACACGTGTTCCTCGACTTCGGAACCATCAATCAGCGACCATTCATGCGCTCAACGCTCTCGGAGGTAAAGAGGCTCCATGATTCCGGGCAATTCCCGCCAGGCAGCATGGGCCCGAAGATACTCGCAGCCATCAGGTTCTTGCAGGGAGGCGGCGAGGAGGTCGTGATTTGCGCCACCGAGAAGCTAGTGCAGGCGCTCGAGCAGGGCGCTGGAACTCATATCTACAGGGACGACACAAAGGCTTGAACCAATGGCCAACATCGAGGAGCAGATCAAGGAGATCGAGGACGAGCTCGGTCGCACAATGTATAACAAGAATACCCAGCATCACATCGGCAAGCTGAAGGCCAAGATGGCCAGGCTCAAGGACGATCTCGAGGTCAGGCGGTCGAAGGGGCCGAAGACTGCCGGGTACGCAGTCCGCAAGTCCGGGCACGCGACCGTTGCGTTGGTCGGGTTCCCCAGCACCGGGAAATCGACTCTCTTGAACAAGATCACGAACGCGCAGAGCGAGGTTGCCGCGTACAAGTTCACGACCCTGACGGTCGTCCCTGGAGTGATGGAGTACAGAGGCGCCAAGATCCAGATCCTCGACCTCCCGGGTCTGATCAAGGACGCGTCCAAGGGCAAAGGCCGAGGGCGAGAGGTCCTCTCAGTCGTTCGGTCTGCCGACCTCATCATCCTCTTGATCGATGTATTCGAGACCAATATTCAGATCCTCGTCGACGAGCTCAAGACGGCGAACCTCCGTCTGAACCAGAGGCCTCCGGACATAGTCATCTCTAAGAAGACCCGAGGCGGCATAACGGTCAACTTCACTTCGAAGCAGTCAACGCTGGACGAGGACCTCGTCCGCGAGATGATGAACGAGTACGGCTACATCAACGCGGACATCGTGATCCGCGAGAACATCGTCGAGGACCAGCTGATCGACTACATCTCGGGCAACAGGCTGTTCCTCCCGGCGATCGCGGTCATCAACAAGACGGACCTTGTGAACGACGCCTATCTCAAGCAGATCCAGAAGCGCATGAAGAGTTGGAAGATCGTGCCCATCGCGGCAGAGAAGGGGAGAGGCCTCGCCGAGCTGAAGGAGGAGCTCTACAATGCGCTCAGGTTCATCCGCATATACATGAAGCCCCAAGGCGAGGACGCCGATATGGTCGAGCCCCTCGTCATCAAGGACGGCTCGGACATAGGCATGATATGCGACTCCATACACCGGGACTTCAGGAAGAATTTCAGGTACGCCCAGATATGGGGGAAGAGCGCGAGGTTCCCTGGTCAGATAGTGGGCCTCGACCACAAGGTCTCCGACCAGGACATTGTCACGATCATAGTGAGGCGTTGAAAACTAGAAGTTAAAGGGTTTGATTGATGAAGAAGACAAGTTATTCGTCGCCTATGTCTTCTTCATCAGCTTCATGAACCCGCCGCCCTCGTGGATCTCGAGACCCTTTGAGGTGACGATCTGCTCGAACTCGGGCCAGTCGATGACGTCGACCCTCGGGCTTCCGCCCCGGGTGAACTCGACCTCGGTTGTCCCTCTAACCTTTCCAGGCCTGAGGTTCTTCTCGGTCGCGATCTCCTTTGCCCTGTCGAGAGATATTGGCTTCATTGGCACGTGCATCCCTCCGTGTTGCCGGATTGCTTCCGACAGTCAGTACATGTTCGTCGGACATATATATACCTTTACTGGCCTATGGAAATGACTGTGCTGGCTAGTCGTCAGACGCACATCTGGCCATTCAGAAGAGCCATAGCAACATTACAGTCGATACGAACAGGGTTGCCATGGCTATCGGGAAGCCCACCAGCGTGAACTTCCAGAAGTTGATCTGGACCCCCATCCCCTCGGCCTTCTCTGCCACAATCACATTGGCGGCCGCGCCGAGTATGGTCGCGTTGCCGGCCAGCGTCGAGCTCGACGCGAGAGCTAGCCATAGATCCGTCTGAGAGATGGGAATCATCTCGCTGAGAAGCATCACCGCGGGCACATTGCTGACGAGGTTCGACATGAACGCGCTCAGAGCCGTCAGCCACTCCAAACTCGGTATGCTTCCGTCGTGGAATCCTGGAAACCCGCCCCTGATCTCGTCCAGCAGCGTGGAGTCCTTGACGCCCTCAATCACGATGAACAGGCCGACGAAGAAAAGTATGATCGACCAGTCGACCCCGGCCAACATCTCCTTCGCCTTGACGTCCGTGATCAACGGCACGACGAAGAGCGCGGTGACGCCGCCGAGGAACGCAATCACGGCTATCGGAGTGCCGAGCACATGGCTCAGGATGAACGCGAGGAATGTCAGGGCCGTGATGCCGGTCAGCGCATAGAGCCCTGCCTTTCTCTCCCTGAGCTTCCTGATCCCAGAGGTCGTCGCAGCGTCTCCTTTCACCAGCTCGTCCTCGAACGCCTTCCACCCATCCTTCAGGATCTTCCTTCTGAACTCCTGGGCCGCTCCCTTCTCTATGTCCTTCCTGTAGAACAGGTACATCATCGCTATCGCGACGAGCATGCAGACGATGGAGACCGGAACAAGTCTAGCGGAGAAGTCCACGAACGATATGCCAGCCTTCGTGGCGATGAAGGCGTTCTGAGGGTTGCCTACGACTGTCGCCACACTGCCTATGTTGGCTGCCAGCGCCTCGGCAACGAGATATGGAACAGGATTCGATTTCAGGAGCCTGCATGTCCGGATGATTATCGGCGTGAACAGCAGGACTATCGTGTCGTTGAGTACGAGGGCCGAGAGCGACCCGGTCACGACCATTGTCAGCACCAGGAATGTGAACTGGTCCTTCGAGTACTTGATCATCCTGAGCGACACCCATTCGAAGAAGCCGCACAGCTCCAAACCGGCAACGAGGATCATCATCCCTACGAGTAGAATGATGATGTCCAGATGGATCGCGCCGATGGCCTTCTCAGGCTCGACGACGCCAAGAACAATCATCAGGGCGGCGCCGACGAGCGCAGCAGCTGGTCTGTCTATCTTGATCTTCGGGAATCGCCTGATGGATATCAGGGCGTATGTCACCAGGAAGATTGCTAGCGCGATTAGAAGCGTTCCCATCCGATGGTAGGAATCACCGGGCGAAATATGAATGTGAGCATGACCTCACTTCCAAAAGCATTAAGAAACGGTTGGCCGTTCAAGCGGATGATGATTCAGAGGCCAAGGGGTACGAGGGATTTCGGGCCTGCTGAGATGGCCAAGCGCAGAAGGGTCGAGATGGCCATGCGCGAGTCGTGCGCCCGGTTCGGGTTCGGAGAGGTTCTCACGCCGACCTTCGAGCACGCGGAGCTGTTCACCCTTAGGTCCGGGCAGGGCATCATCGACGAGATGTACGCGTTCAAGGACAAGGGTGACAGGGAGATGGTCCTACGGCCTGAGATCACTGCATCCGTCATCAGATTCTATGTCAACGAGCTCTCGACTCTGCCGAAGCCTTTGAAGCTCTACTATGTCGGCAACTGTTTTAGGTACGAGAACCCGCAGAGCGGCAGGTTCAGGGAGTTCTTCCAGCTGGGCGCGGAACTGATCGGCGCCAAGAATCCAGAGACGGATGCCGAGGTCATTGCTCTCGCGATCAACTGCATGCGTGCCGCGGGTCTCGAGAATTTCATCGTCAGAATCGGCCACATCGGGATCCTCAAATCACTTGTTAACGAGGAGATCAAGGACGCCAAGGCCGCAGCTGAGGTTATCAGGATGATCGACAAGGAGGACTTCGACGCCATGGGCGACATGTTCGACGCGAAGGCGCTGCCGAGGAAGCTCTTCGACAAGATCGCCGCGCTGGCTGAGATCAAAGGCGAGGTCGATCTCCTGAACAATCTGGACCCGTCGGAAGCAACCGAGTATCTCCGAGAGATCTTCTCAGTCCTGAAACTGCACGGAATAGAGGACTGCCAGGTAGACATTGGGATCGTCCGTGGCCTGGACTACTACACGGGAATGGTCTTCGAGATCGATGCATCTAGACTCGGCGCTGAGAAGCAGGTCCTTGGCGGAGGATCGTACACGCTCTCAGAGCTTTTCGGCGGTGAGCCAGTCTTCAGCACCGGTTTCGCAATCGGCATAGACAGAGTCTTGCTCGCCCTTGAGAAGGAGAAACCCTCAGTCGAGCCACCCATCCTTGACGCGTACGTCATCCCGGCCAAGGAGGACATGAGGAAGTACGCGTTCGGGATTACCGCGAGGCTGAGATCGCAGGGCATCCGGGCCGATGTCGACCTAATGAGAAGGACAATGAGCAAGAACCTGAAGTACGCCTCTGCGACGGGTGCCAGATACGCTGTCATTGTCGGCGAAGAGGAGATGGCGAAGCGATCGGTTACCCTCAGGGATATGAAATCCGGCGAGCAGAGGTTGGTCTTGGCGGACGAGCTTGGCGTGGCTATCAAGAAGGCGGAGGCATCAAAGCTGGTCGGTCATTGAGCTTCGTGTAAAGAATCAAGAGATCCATCCGGAGCATCGCCCCGGATGGGTTGGAGTTTTATCTCGCCTACGGGTAGATGCCTCTGAGCTTCGACGCGTCTGCGACCCTCTTGACTGCGACCAGGTACGCCGCGTCCCTCATGTTGCACTTTTGCTTCTCGTGCATGTCCCAGACCTCGTGGAACGCTGCGGTGATCTTCGTGTCGAGGCGCTTGTTGACCTCTTCCTCGGTCCAGTAGTAGTTGTAGTTGTTCTGGACCCACTCGAAGTAGCTCACCGTGACACCGCCCGAGTTCGCGAGGATGTCTGGGAGGACGAGCACGCCATTCTTCCACATGATCGCGTCAGCCTCGAAAGTCGTCGGGCCGTTCGCGCCCTCACCGGAGATCTTGGCTTTGATCTTCGCGGCGTTGTCCTTGGTGATGACGTTCTCGAGAGCGCAGGGCAACAGCACATCGACCTTGAGCTCGAAGATCTCCTGGTTGCTGATGGGCTTCGAGCCTGGGAATCCCTTTACTTGTCCGGTCTTCTGCTTGTGCGCCCAGACCTCGTCGTACTTCAGACCCTTCTCGTTGACGATGCCGCCTTGGGAGTCGCTGACCGCGATGACCTTGCAGCCGTAGTCGCGCTCGATGAGCTTGTGGGCGAACGCACCTACGTTGCCATAGCCCTGGATGGCCACGGTCGCGCCCTTTAGGTTCAGACCTATCTTCTTCGCTGCTTCCCTCACGCAGAACACGAGGCCCCTTGAGGTCGCCTCAGGCCTGCCGAGCGAGCCTCCGAGCTCCCTTGGCTTGCCCGTGATGACGCCAGGGACTGGATATCCCTTTTGCATGCTGTATGTGTCCATGATCCAGGCCATCTCACGGCCGCCCGTGTTCACATCAGGTGCCGGTATGTCCTTCTCCGGACCGATGATGATCAATATCTCCGAGGCGTATCTCCTCGTCATCCTCTCGATCTCGCCGACTGACATCTCCTTCGGATTGGCGATAATGCCTCCCTTGGCCCCGCCATAGGGGATGTCAACGACTGCGGTCTTCCATGTCATCCAGGATGCGAGCGCCTTGACCTCATCAATGTCCACCTGCGGATGGTATCTGATGCCGCCCTTGAATGGGCCGCGCGCCTCGTTGTGCTGTACCCTGTATCCAGTGAAGACCTTGACCGAACCGTTGTCCATCTTGACAGGGAAGTTCACTGTGAGTTCCCTCTTCGGGCTCTTCAGGACTTCGATCATTCCCTGATCGAGACCCAGGGTCTTCCCCGCCTTGTCGACCATCTTCTTCATTTCCTCAAACGGATTTGCTTTGCCTGCCATTCTAACACCATTGTCTAATCCATGCCTGCCGAGAAGACTCCCCGGGCAGGATGATTGGAAAAGTGGATGCCAAGATTGAATTTAAAGGTTGCCTCTTAACTAGGCTTTCTCGGTGGAAAGGCTGCGATTTCTCAATCATGTTTTAAAAGGTTCTTCGAATACATGGCCTCCGGATTGGAACGGATGTCCGATTCGCATCGGCGGATTGAAAAGCCACGATTCCGCAAATACGCCTTTCGACAGGCGCATCCGAAAAACCAACGGTTGCTCCCGATAACGGCGCTATACGCTAGGGGAGATCGAATCCGATCAGTATCGACGCGAGCTTTGGATCGTCATCGAGCCCAGCGCTCTCCCTGAGGAAGAGGTCTCCGGCCGTCGAAGGGCTGGAGGAGATGACCCGCGTCGTACCATGGATCTTCTCGACCTCCTTGAACGAGACAGGCGGAAGCACGAACCTCGCTCCCTTGCCAGACCCCTTTCCGTAGAATATAACGAAGTCTTTGCCGAGGAAGATGGTCTTGCTCCCGGGACCCTTCTTCACCTTCTCCCCGCGAAGGACCTCCCTGCCGATGACTCTCCCCTCTTCGTTGACGAGCACGACTGTCGGATGTGGAGGTCCTCTGAAGGTCTTGTCCTTGACGATGCACACGACATTCTGGCCTTTGAGACACTGGAGCACGCCCTCGTTCTGGACCGTCAGCGGGCCGAGGGACGGGTAATGCCTCTCAATCCTGCTCAGACCAGTCCTCATCTGTCTGGTCAGGTAGAATGTGTACTTGACCCCTTTGAGCGCGGAGAGGACCTTCTGTATTTCGTCCAACTTTTTCTTCGCCACTCTCGTCGGGCCCATATCTTACCGCCTTCTTGCGACTCGCCTATCTCGGCTGCAGCGGCTCCGGGTGCGAGAGCGCGTGCATGACATGCATCACGAAAAGGTCCTCTGGCACCGCCCCGTTGAACTCGAACTTCTCGTTGATCACTATCTTCGGGACGCCGGTCACGGAGTACTTCTGCGCAAGCGGGACGAACTCGGTGGATTCGACCATGTCCGCCCAGATCATGTCGCTCTCTATGGCGAGCCTGTGCGCGAGCCTCACGGCAGCAGGACATAGCGGGCAGGTCGGCGTGACGAACACCTGGATGTGGACTGAGTTGTCTATCAGCTTGAGAACGTCCTTGGTCTTTTGTGAGAGACCGCTCTCCGCCCTCGAGACGTCGAGGATCGCCCCCACCAGGGAATTGAACTCGTAGCCAGATGGTATTCCATAGAACCTTACCCCGTAGTCCTTCTTCCCGATTACGGCTATCGCCGGGATCTTGTCGATCCTGAATTCCTTTGCCTTCATCATGTCCCTGACGAAGTCGTACTTCTCCACCTTGATCTTCGGAGAGATCTCAGCCAGTTCCGTCGCGACCAGCTCCGTCTCCTTGCAGAAGAGGCACGGGACCTCCTGAGAGAACACCACGAGCCTTACCTCGTCGACAAGCTTCTCGCTGAATTGCTTCGTCAGAATGTCTCTTTCCTTCTGCGGTATGAGCGCCATCACAAACACCTCGCACTCTCGTATTCAGTAGGATACTTCCACGTCGATCTTGACGCCTTCTCTAACGCTTGCGGTGACAATGCAGAAGTCTTCGAATATACCCTTGCATAGTTCGAGCTTTTCTTTGTCAATATCGTTTACATCAACCTTCATGTTGACCTTAATTTCTTCAACTCGCCATCTCCCCTTATCGTTGCGTGTCAAGGATGTCTCGACGTCCGCCCGTATGTCCTTCACATTGCCCCTTGACTTCTCCATGCAGAACATGAGGCTAGAAGCGAGACAGTGCCCTACAGCCGATGACAGCATCATCGCTGCGCTCGGACCTTCGGACGTTCCGACGGGTTTCGGCTCGTCCATGTGTAGCTCGACTCCTCTGAGCTCATCAAAGGATATGTCGAACCTGTAGCCTCCCTTGTGCCTGAGATGGGCATGGATCTTCTCGTTCACCGAACTCGACCTCTCCGGAATCGACCTGATATCGATGCTGGGCTATAACTTTTCGACGTAGATGTCAACGAGCGCAATTCATGTGCAGACTGCGCGGAACCCGCAATCTGCGACCTCGAGCGCCCTCTCGATGTCCTCGCGCGTGTGCGCCGTCGAGACGAACATCTTCTCCCCTTTCGGATGGCCGAAGAGCATTCCCCGAACGAGGCACTCCATCCCCCACTTGCCCAGGGTGTCCCATCCCGTGCTGAGGGCCACGCGCGCCGTACGCACTTCGGATGCTCCGAAGTAGATGTGTCCCATGGATCCGCAGGACGCCACCTGCGCCGTTATGTGCCGATCGTCGATCAGTTGCTGGAGTCCGGGGAAGAACATCTCTGAGATCTCCTTCAGATGCGAATACACCCGGTCGTCCGCAATCAATTTCAGAACCGCTGCGCTGGCGGCTAGGCTCACGGGGTGCGCGTTGTAGGTGCCCGCATGGTAGGTCTTCATCGGCCATCTCTTCGGGGGCCAGGTCTCATCCGAGCTCAGGAGCTCCATCATCACATCCTTCCTCCCTCCGAAGGCAGCCATCTGGAACCCTCCCCCGAGCGCCTTCCCGAAGGTCGTGAGGTCGGGCTTCACCTTGAAGACCTCCTGTGCGCCACCTCTCGCGAGCCTGAAGCCGGTTATGACCTCGTCCAAGATGAGTAGTATCCCCAGCTCGTTGCATACCTTCTGCAGTTCCCTGAGGTAGTTGTCCCGCGGAACGAGACAGCCGACATTCGCCAGGACGGGTTCGGTGATGACTGCGGCCAGGTTCTCCCTTTCCTTGTGTAGGATGTCATAGGTGGCCTCGATGTCGTTGAAGGGGAACACTACCACGGTCTTTGCGACGGCCTTGGGGACCCCTCTCGAGAATGGGGTCGTCTTCGGCCGCTTCTCGCTACCCCTCATCTCAGGGGCCCATATGCTCCAGAGGACGTAGTCGTGCATGCCGTGGTATCCGCCCTCGGGCTTGGCGATCTTGTCCTTGCCGGTAAAGCCTCTGGCCGTCCTCAGCGCGTGCATCGTGGCTTCCGTGCCAGAGTTTGCGAACCTGAGAAGTTTGACACTGGGTACGTAGCGGGAGATGGTCTCCGCGACCTCCACACAAAGCTCCGTCGGAATGGCCGTGTTCGCACCGTTCTTCAGCTGCTTGACGACCGCCTCCTCGATCTCCCTCTTGCGGTGGCCGAGCAGGATGGCTCCTTGGCTGAGGAGGAAGTCTATGTACTCGTTCCCATCGACGTCGTAGATTTTCGACCCCTCGGCCCTGGACGCGTAGAAAGGGAATGGGTCCAGGTGCCTGAAGTTGCTCTCCACTCCACCAGGCAGGACATTCGCTGCGCGCGTGTAGATCGCCTTTGAGTTCTTCATCATGGAGGCGTACTTCTGAGCGCACAATTTCCCATCGCCTGCCTGTCTTGTACTCCGTGCTTGTTTGTCGGTCGTCTTAGTGGACACACCTTTCACCCCTCTTCGAGACCTGATCGTGAACAACCCGTGGGTGTGCTCCCAGGGCGGTATTGTCAAGGGCCTATAGGCGGTTTGCCATTGTCCAGGAGACACGCGCCGAGCTGCCTATGCCAGACGGGTGACGGTTCGCCTCCAGTGGGGAATAGGTACAAATATGCCCCATCCAAATGCTCAGGCGCTCCGACACCCGAAGAGATGGTGACTCATGGGCTACAGAATCGAACGCGACTCACTGGGCGAACGCCAAGTCCCGGAGGAGGCCTACTATGGCATCCAGACGCTCCGGGCGACGGAGAACTTCCCGGTGAGCGGCATAATGCCCAGACCAGAATTCATCAACGCATATGCGATGGTCAAGAAGGCAGCCGCGTTGGCCAACATGGATGTCGGCTGGCTCGAACCCTCTATCGCAGAAGCGATAGTCTCCGCTTGCGATGAGATTCTTGCTGGGAAGCTTCATGACCAGTTCGTCGTCGACGACTTCCAGGCGGGCGCGGGCACATCCTTCAACATGAACCTCAACGAGGTCATCGCGAACAGGGCGCTCGAGCTCATGGGTCACAAGAAGGGTGAGTACCAGCTGATCAACCCCAATGACCACGTGAACATGGCGCAGTCGACGAACGACACCTACCCGACCGCGATGCGCCTCTGCATACTCATCATCGCTCAGGACCTGCTCGATAGACTCGAGGAGCTCAGACGGGCGTTCGTCAGGAAGGGCATGGAGTTCGAACGAGTCCTCAAGTCTGGTCGTACGCACTTGATGGATGCGCTCCCTGTCACGCTCGGCCAGGAGTTCATGGCATATTCGGTCGCGATCAGGAAAGGAAGGGATCAGCTCAAGGAGAAACTGAAGCTCCTGGAAGAGGTCCCCCTTGGTGCAACCGCAGTCGGTACTGGTGCCAACACTCACCCGGACTACCATACGCAGGTCGTGAAGCATCTGAGGGCCATCACAGGCCTGAACCTCATCGAAGCTGAAGATCCGAGGGAATCTCTCCAAAGCAGGCTAGATTTCTCGACCGTCTCAGGTGGCCTCAAGGCGCTTGCCCTCGAGCTGATTAGGATATCGAACGACCTTCGGCTGATGAACTCAGGTCCCACGACGGGCTGGGCCGAGATCAGGTTGCCAGCGACTCAACCGGGCTCATCCATAATGCCGGGGAAGGTCAACCCTGTCATGGCGGAGTGCATGAACATGATATGCTTCCAGATCGTGGGCAACGATCTTTCTGTGTCGATGGCGGTTCAGGCGGGGCAGATGGAACTCAACGTGATGAACCCCGTCATGATACACAACATTCTCGAGTCGATGGTCCTGCTCAACAACTACATCCCGGTCTTCGTCGACAAGTGCATCCTGGGGATCGAGGCGGACGAGGACAAGTGCAGGAGCTATCTCGAGAAGAACCCATCCATCGCCACATTCCTTGACCCGCACATCGGCTACATGAAGTCCGCTGAGATCGCGAAGGAAGCGCTGAGACGGAACATATCAGTGAAGGAGCTAGTCATAGAGAAGGGAATACTCACGCCTGAACAGGTCGAGCGGATCTTCGACATCGAGTTCCTGATCGGCGCGAAGAAGTCAGACAAGAAGTGATCCGACCTGTGTGGCACGGTCTCGCTGGCGGCATACCTATAAATATCGTGCTCCCTTCTTCAACCGAAAGCTTCGAAGGGTACTAGCCCTCCGGAGGTGCTGTTTCATGGACTGGGGTTTGCAGAACAGAATCTCGCGAATAATCGTGCCAGACACCGGGCGCTCGGTGATGCTTGCCGTTGACCACGGATACTTCCTTGGGCCGACATCGAGACTTGAGGTCCCGAGGAAGACCATCATGCCTCTGGCGCCTTACGCGGACGCGATCATGCTTACAAGGGGTGTGTTGAGGTCGTCGATAGATCCCGGCATATGCAATTCGGTTGTGCTAAGAGTCTCGGGCGGCACCAGCATCGTCGGCGAAGACCTATCGAATGAAGGGATAATCACAAGCGTCGAGGACGCAATGAGACTAAACGCTTCGGGCGTCGCGCTTTCGATATTCGTAGGGAGCAAGCACGAAAGACAGACCCTGCTCGCCCTCTCAGAGCTCGTGAACGAGGGACAGAAGCACGGCATGCCAGTCCTTGCGGTCACGGCTGTCGGAAAAGAGCTCGGGAAGAGAGATGCGCGGTACTTGTCGCTCGCAAGCAGGATCGCGGCGGAGATCGGCGCTCACATCGTCAAGACATATTACTGTGACGACTTCGAGAAGGTTGTCGAGAGCTGCCCCGTCCCTATCGTCGTCGCAGGCGGACCGAAGCTTCCCGAGAAGGAGGCGCTTGAGCTCACGTTCAAATCGATCAAGGCGGGAGCTGCGGGTGTCGACATGGGCAGGAACATCTGGCAATCGGACAATCCGATACCGATGATCAAGGCTGTCCGGAAGATCGTCCACGAAGATGCGACAGTGAAGCAAGCTTACGATCTCTACAAGAAGCTCTCGAAGGAGAAGTAGACTGCACAAGGGGACACGGACAAATGCGCGTCGCGATGTACTACAGGAACAGCGATGTCCGCCTTCAGGAGATGCAGAAGCCAGAGATAGGGCCCAACGAGCTCCTGGTCAAGGTCGTCGCGAGCGGCATCTGCGGTAGCGACGTTATGGAGTGGTACAGGATCAAGCGCGCTCCGTTAGTTCTAGGACATGAGATCGCGGGAGACATAGTTGAGGTCGGCAGGGGCGTCAAGAAGCACAAGGTAGGCCAGCGCGTCTTCGTATCCCACCATGTTCCTTGCATGAAATGCAGGTACTGCTTGGCAGGGCACACATCGACATGTGACACCCTGCGGACGACCAACTTCTACCCCGGTGGATTCGCCGAATACGTCTGCGTTCCTGAAATCAATCTCGAGCACGGCGTATATGTTCTGCCAGAGGAACTCACGTACGACGACGGAGCGTTCATCGAACCGTTGGCATGTGTTGTCCGCGGATTCAAGCTCTGCCGATTCAAGCCCGGCTCGACAGTCCTTGTACTTGGCAGTGGCATCGCGGGGCTGCTCAACATCAAGCTCGCCAAGGCCTACGGTGCTGAGAAGATCATTGCGACGGACCTCTCGAATTACAGACTGGACGCGGCACGGAGGTTCGGCGCGGATGTCGTCCTGGATGCGTCGAAAGACGTTCCTAGGCTCGTGCGCGAATCGAACAGCGGAAGGCCCGCGGACCTCGTCATAGTCTGTGCAGGGTCTACCGGTGCAATCGATCAGGCGTTCAAGTCCGTCGATCGTGGCGGCACGATTCTCCTGTTCGCTCCTCCGATGCCCGGGACTCAGGTTCCAGTGCCGTTAGGAGATCTCTGGAAGGACGAGATCACAGTCACCATGACATACGCTGGGAGTCCGGATGACATCAAGGACGCGATCGAGCTGCTCTGGACAAAGAAGGTCATAGTGAGCGACATGATCACTCACAGGTTCGGCCTTGCGGATGTGGGCAAGGGGTTCGAGCTAGTGGCGAAGGCGGGCGAGTCAATCAAGGTAATAATCGAACCGCAAAAGTAGATTCGACGCGCAGCGCCCAGGGGCGATGGATTATGACAGGCGCTCTCTTGCCCATTTCGCGTGGTTCTTGAGGACGTCGTCCTCGGACCGCTCATACTTCTTGGCAATCTTCAGCAGCTCCTTCTCGCCGCTGTTGCCCGCCGCTATGAGCGCATTCCTTCTGAGGAAGCGAGTGGACGGTTCGAACCAATCCATGTGCGCGTAGTTGTCCGCCATCTCCCTGTCCGTCACCTCGAAGCATCTATCCAGCTTCGGATAAGGTACCAGCTCGGGGTCCAGCTCTCTCGCTGTCAAATGCTTGGGAGCAGGCTTCGCAGCAGAGTTCATCGGACAAACCTCTTGGCATTTGTCGCAACCATTCACTCTGTTGCCTGCCGGTATCCTGGCGAAATCTGGATAGGGTCCTCTCTGCTCCAGGATGTAGTTGAGGCACCTGTTGACATCCAGCACGTATGGCTCGACCAGGGCCTTCGTCGGGCAGGCCTCCATGCATTCCCGGCATTTCTCCGGGCAACTCTTGATGATCCTCTGCGACGGCTCGATGACCGCATCGGTCACGATCGAGTAGTACAACGCCCAAGAGCCGTAGGTCGGGTTGATGGCGAGGGCGTTCCTGCCGATCCATGCCAATCCAGTCAACTTGGCGGCCTCCCTCGGATGCACCTTTGCTTTCTCCGCCTTGAACCCTGCAGATCGCAGATGTTTGACCATCTCATCGCGCTTCTTGACCAAGTCTGTGTAGCTGTCTCTCCAATAGTGTCTTCCGATGACCCCCCTCATCGACATGTCCTTCGGAGCGCTCTTTCGCTCGAGATACGATTGGCCGACACAGATCAGCGTCTTTGCCCCTGCTAGAGATCGTGTCGGGTCAGCGAAGACGTCTGGTACTTGGAAGCATTCGGTGAGTTCCACAATCTCCTCAGGGATCAGTCCCTGCGATATCCTCGACCGGACGATCTCAGCATAGGATGTCTTCTCGATCGCGGAGAATCCAATAAGATGCATGCCCATTTCTTTGGCCTTCTCTCGGAGGTCGGCCTCGATTGTCATCTATGAGTACAGCTTCTGTTGAACACATAACCGTTTCTCTCGATTTGAATCGTACCAGCTCTAGCAATCCTTTTCTATCAGGCCTCTCATTGCGGACCAGCGCAGAGGACTGCCCAAGGCTATGGCATTATCCGTGTGGGTCAATGTTCTTTGATACTGCCGAAAATGGTGCTGGGCTTTTCCAAGTGGTCCTTCTAGAACATGCGAGGTAGTGCAACATGGCAGCACAGGCAAGTTACGAGAAGGAGTATGTGGCTAGGACGAGCAAATCGAAAGCGCATTTCGACAAGGCGAAGAAACTGATACCGTTAGGAGTGGAGAGCAACGTGCGGTTCTTCGAACCTTATCCGTTCTATGTGAAGCGCGCGAAGGGCGCCTATTTGTGGGACATCGACGGGAACAGGATAATCGACTACGCGCTTGGCTACGGCCCGATGATACTTGGGCACAACCATCCGGCAGTCATCCGGGCGGTCAAAGAGCAGGTCGACAAAGGCACGATGTTCGGCGCTTCCGGTGAGCTGGCTTTAGAGTACGTGACCATGGTCAAGAAGGCCATGCCGTCCATCGAGATGTTCAGGTTCGCCAACTCGGGAACCGAGGCAACGATGCACCCGCTCAGAGTCGCGAGGGCATACACGGGCAAGGAGAAAGTCGCGAAGGCCGAGGGTTCGTACCATGGCGGCCATGACTATGCGCTGCAATGTGTTGACATTCCTCCGGACAAACTGAAGGACAGCAGATGCCAACCTGCCGTTCCATTCGGCAAAGGCATCCCGAAGAGCATCTCAGACTTGCTGGTGATCTATCCGTTCAACGACTGGGACGTTACCGAGGAGGTCCTCACAAAGAATGCAGATGACCTCGCTGCCGTCATCATCGAGCCCGTGCAAGCGGGCGGCGGGTGCTTCGCGCCAAGGGACAACTACCTGAAGAAGCTTAGGAAGCTCACTAAGAGTCTCGGGATCGTCCTGATCTTCGACGAGGTCCTCACCGGATTCAGAGTCGCTTTTGGCGGAGCTCAGGAGAGATACGATGTGAAGCCGGACATCACATCGATAGCCAAGATCGCAGGAGGCGGGTATCAGCTCGCCGGCTTCGGGGGAAAGAAGGAGATCATGGAGGAGATCATCCCCAAGGAGGGCGGAAACGTCTACCATGGCGGAACCTACAACGCACATCCAGTGTCCGTGACCGCAGGCCTTACGACGCTCGAGATCCTTTCCAAGCCCGGGACGTACTCGAAGATCGACAGGATTGGCGACTCGCTGTTCCACGGCCTGAGAGATGTCGCCCAGGACCGAGGAGTGGATGTATGGGTCGAATCCGTGGGTTCTCTGGGTCAGATGTACTTCACGGACCACGAGATAAGGACTTGGCGTGACGCGTTCAATGTCGACCCTGAGAAGTGGAAGCACTGGTTCATGTACTCTCTTGGCAAGGGCGTGTTCTTCGGCGTGCCGCATGCTGATGAGCACTTCTTCACTTCCTTGGCGCACTCGAAAGAAGACATCGAGAGGTCGCTGGAGATCTCAGACCAAGCGTTCCAGCGAATCGCGAAGGAATGAGCTACGGATTCAAACCCCTTCTTCGTGATTTCTTGGGCGCGTTCGCGGGTTTTCCGTGAAAACCGCTAAAGGCTCGAAGTGTCATTCCCAGACTCTGATGACAGGCGAATTCGCCACGAAGACGGCAAGGGAAACCGAGGGCATCGATGCCAGGCTGCTCCTTACTGGCGAGGATAGGGCGAAGATGATAGCCCGCATCCACTCGCTCGTCTACTGGGTCGGAATGTTGATTCCGGAGCATGAGATTCTCGGCGACTCGGAGATCGATCTTCGGGAAATCGTGTACAATCTCACCAGCAAGGAGAAGCTCACGCCTGAAGACATCGCCCAGGTCAACCAACTGATCCGTCATCTCAAGGCGAAGGAGCGCGAGCTCGAGAAGAAACTCGCGCATGACCCGATGACGTTGAACTCAGCGAAGGAGCTGCTCGAAGAGACATGCGGTCTTCTGAGGGCCATAGACGAGCTTCGTTCAGTCGAGACGCCTGAGAAGGCGGAGTTCCGGAAGAGAGATCTGCTGAGCAGGATCGAGGATGCCAAGAGGTGGCAGAAGTTCGTCGAATCGATCATGCCGACGAAGTGAGAGTTTTGTCAGTTCAGCGCTCGTATCTTCTCAAGATGCTGTCTACTTCCTTCTTGGTCTGTTTGTCCACCTGCTCGGGAACGTGAGTCGACAAGATACCCTTCACTCGCGCTTTCGCTTTCGCGACCATCTCTCTGCGGTCTTTGTTCAGACGGTATAGCTCAAGATTGTCTGATTTCTCCCTGCTCGGCATGAAGAGTTCCTTCCTCAAATTCCTCGCCGTGTGGATTTCCTTCAGGAAGTTGCCTCCAGGACCAACCGATCTTACAAGGTCGATCGCGAAATGAGCATCGTCCAGCGGAACGTCTCTTCTCAGCTCCCGTACGTTCTCCCAGAGGTCGCAATCGATCACAATCTGTTCCAGTGATGCCCCCTTGGCCTGATCGAGCCCGCCTATCCCTGACGCGAAATCCGTCAAAGCCAGAGAAGTGTTGCTCGTGAACACAAGCTCTGCGGGGTCGAAGCATATCCCGGGAGATTCCCCTCCCATCCCGACGCCGAATCCTCCGACCATCGTGGACGCTCCATAATGCTTCCCCATCTGAGCGACCGCTGCCGCGATCAAAGCCTCCTCGACCGCACCGTAGTGTATCTCGCCGGTCCTCATGTTCGGCGAAGTGGATTCCGAGCTGTATACCACTGGCGCCCCCGCCTTGGTCATCTGCGAGATCGCGAAGCTCGCAAGGTTCTCTGCATTCACGATCGCTATGGTGGAGGCAAGCGTGACTGGGGATGTGAGTCCCGTCAATGCCATAGACATCGAGACAACTGGTATTCCAGCACTGGCAAATTCCATGACCGCTTCGATCGAACCCTTTTCGAACTCAAGCGGGCAAATGGGACATTGGATGACTGAGAACAACGGCCTCCTCGCGAGCGCGTCCTTCCCACCAGCAATCGCAGCGGCAACGTCGATTTCAGCTCTCGCCTCTTCAGTCGACATCGCCTCGCCCTGAACATGCTTGGTCGTGTTGAGAAGCGAGATCGTGAGTTCGCTCAAGGCGTGCGTCTTGACAGGAGCATCATGCGCGGTCACAATCGGCCAAACGTAATCGAGCGGATCCATCGCGTCGCAGAGCGCCATGAAATCCTTGAGATCCTTGCCGAGAGTGGTGTGCCTCTCTCCTGTCTCGAGATCAGTCATGTACACTGCGGTGCCGTTCGTGGCCATGTATGGCGGTCCGACCTTAGGAGCCTGCATGTCCTGCTTCGGATTTCGCGCGCACAACTTCACAGTTTTCGGGAGCTTCGTCAAGGTCTCCTTCACGAGGCTTTCCGGAATGCTTGCGCGCATGGCCTTTCTGTCGACATTCGCTCCTCCGTTCTCAAGGACGTTCAGAGCTCTCTCACTGCGGACGCTCACGCCCGGATTCTCCAGGATGCCAAGGGTCTTCTGGTGCACTAGTACTATGTCACTCTTGGACAGAATGCTTATCTGGGCAACTGCCATTCTCCCGCTCCAAGAACCGAGATTGGGAGCGGAGTAATTAAACCATTGGCCTCTAGTGGATGGCCTTCTCTCTGATTGAACGGTGCCAAGGTGAGCGATCGATGTTCGAGACTCTCAGGGCGTATCCAAGAGCGTTCAAGGTGCTGGTAGCGAGCGCCCTGATCGAGAACATGGCCTTCGGCCTCATCATCCCTTACCTGACGATATACATGACAGCTGACATCAGAATCTCTGATGCCGCGGCTGGCGTGGTCCTCATGGGGTATACTCTCTCAGGGATCCCTGGGGCGATATTCGGGGGCATGCTGGCAGACAAGATCGGTAGAAGGACGGTCCTGCTCATCAGCCTGGGCATGATGTCAATCACGATTCTGATGTATTTCTTCGCATTCGACTTCGTTTCATTGCTTGTGATTGCACTCGCCGACTCCTTTGTCGGCTCGCTCTACATGCCGGCCGCGAGCGCGATGATTGCGGATGTCATCCCATCCGAGAAGAGACCTCAGGCGTACAGCACTCAGAGGATCGCCTGGAATGTCGGTTTCATTTTTGGTCCTGCTGCTGGAGCGGCACTCGTCGCCAGCGCCTCGATAAAGGAGCTGTTCATATTCGGCGCCGTGATCCTCGCAGGCGCCTTCGTGATGAACTTCTTCTTCATACCGGAGACGAAGCCAGACACAACCGGTGAAGCGGTGACCTTCAGGAAGGTTGGGGAAGTCAGGAAGAACAAGCCGTTTCTACTCATATGCGTGATGAGTGGAGTGTTCTGGTTCTACTCGACCCAGTTCATGTCGGCCTTCCCAGTCTATGTCACAAGGGATCTCGGAATGCCAGATTCGAACCCCGGGATCCTTTGGGCGATCAGTGGAGTGATGATAGTACTCCTGCAGCTCTGGGTTACGTCCAGAGCTGTCAAGCTCAGGCGGTCCTTGGTGCTGATGGTCGGGCAAATCGTCAGCTCCATAGGCGTGGGCCTGCTGTTCTTCGCCACTGGGTTGCCTGAGATGATAGTGTTCATAGTCATCATGACGATTGGCGAGCTCATCTACATGTCCATCCTCTCAGCCATTATCGCGGACATGTCCCCGGAGGACAAGAGGGGCATCTACATGGGATTCTCCGGTTTCATCCAGACACTTGGCATGGGCGCGGGCATGCTGGTCGGCATGTGGCTGTTGGGCGCCCTCGGATCGCAGAGCGCCTACCTCTGGGTGTTCTTCGGAATATTCGGCATCTCGACGAGCTTTGCGTACATGCTGTTTGGCAGGATGGTCGGACCTGAGAAGGATCATCCTGCCAAGTTCGGCGTTCCCGCCTCTTCTGTACAGTCACACTGAACGAAAAATGAAAAACCGAAAAGTGAAAGGGTTTTCTCCAGCTCATCCTTGCCGGGTGAACTGTATCAGCAACGCGAAGCGGTCTTAGAATCGCCTGCGGCCCTTGTTCATGTAGCTGGGCCTGTCTCCGCCGCCTTCCCTGTCTCCGCCTCTGTCGCCATAGCCGCCGCGCCTGTCACGACCGCCGCCACCGCCACTGTATCCGCCGCGGCTTCCGCCTCTGCTTCCGCCGCCTCCGCCGAAGCTCCTGCGCTCCTGTTCGTACTCCTTGTCGCTCATGTTCAGTGCGGTGCTCGAGCCTTCAAGTGGCTTCTCGCTCTTGTTGAGCTGTCCGTACTTGCCGACGTTCAGGCGCATGTGTCCTCTGACCAGCGAGACATACCCGTTCTTGATCTCCATGACATCGTCCTTGACAATGCTTCCGATCTGGTTGTCCCACAGTGAGAGGATTATTGCAGCTGTCTCGTCCGCTACACTCGCCTCTGCGACCTTTCTGGAGTTCCCGAACTTGCCGGGGATGTCCTTTGGCTCGCTAACCTCAAGGCACTTGGCCAATACGTCCACTCTCTTAGATTGTGGCGTGAGGTCCTTTATCTTCGTCTCTACGCTTGCTGGCTCTCCCGAGCTCTGTCCAACGCTCTCTTCCATGTCTATTCTTCCTTTGCGCACAATTGTCTCCGGCTATCACGCGAGTCAAACTATCGGCTTCAAAAATACCAGCGATGTTCGGCTTGTCGTATCACTCGGCACAACTAGTGCTGATTCAGCGACTGTGCCTGACACTATTAATATTCTTCTCCGTTACTGGGTGCGAGCCCCAGTCAATTTGCCGATCCCCCCTCCCAGCTTTCGTCAGCGGGTCAATTCTGCGCTCTTTGCGCTGGGAAACAGCTATATATATTCCCGTGCGTTGGGCGTTATCTGTTCAAGGAGCACAGAGCCGTTGAAACCTGCAGAGACACTCCGCACGGAGGTCTGCTCCCCAACGGAGCAGTGGGTTCAAGGTGCTCGCGCTCGACTTGCAGAAGGGACTTCGAGGGCCAAGGGTTCCTAAGGGGGGATGCACATGGTTGATGGAGGTGTAGGCCGGGCTATTTGCCCTGGTTCAGCGCCTTCTCCCGCTCCTCCGACAGAGTTCTCGCCAAAAGCCGAACGAACCGAGGGCGCCATCGCATCAAAGATTATCGCACTCGGGATCAAAGACATCCGTGTGGTTTCTTCCTCCGCCGAGCGGAAACTCTATTCGCGCGACCAATCTGAGATCCCGCGTTTTCTGCGAGAGATCATGTTCAGTTCAGTCCCTGATGCGGTCGTTCTTGTGAAATCGGCTGAGGCTGTCTCCGCGGTCGTTCGGTTTGCGTCCTCTAATGGCGTGACCATCATTCCTAGAGGTTCCGGATCGTCGCCGTTCGGCGGCTCGGTCCCCGTCTCCGGTGGCATCGTGATCGATGTCTCCGGCATGGACAGGATCCTGAGCGTCGATGTTCCCGCCAAGAAGGTCAGAGTCGAGGCGGGAGTAAGATGGGCAGACCTGGACCACGAGCTGGAGAAGCACGGCCTATCCCTGAACACGAGTCCTTCGAGCAAGTTCTCGACCGTCGCTGGCTGGGTCTCCACGGGCGGCATGGGATTGAACAGCTTCTCTAAGGGTCATCTGAGCTCGATCGTTTCGTCCATCGAGCTCGTGACCCCTGACGGCTCCAAGAGGACGATTCAGAGCAACGACCCGTTGTTCCCAGCCGTGTTCGGAAGCGAAGGGCAGCTCGGAGTGATCACTGGTGTGACTCTCACCGCGCGTGAGATCCCGAGAAAGCCCAAGCCGCACCTGATATTCTTCGACGAACCCAAGAGCGCGCTGAGCTTCGCATATGCGCTCGCGAGCGGCCCGGTCCATCCTGCTCACATAGTGTACGAGAGTGCCGCGAAGTTCTCCCTGATCAACCGTGCGCTGGGCCAGAACCGCTTTCCAGCATCCGACGCGATCATCGTGAGCGTTGAGAACGAGGAATCAGAGCACTTGTTCAAGGACCATCTCAAGAACACAGGCATCGAGGAGGAGAAGGAGTACCTCGCGCGGTACATGTGGAACGAGCGGTACTTCCCCATGAAAGTCCGGAAGTTCGGGCCGGGCATGCTCGGGTCTGAGGTCACGGTCCCTCTGAGTATTCTTTCAGATGTTCTGTCCAAAGCGATGGGTCTCTGCCGCGAGCTCGGACTCGAACCGCTCTTCGAGGTTCACTTCCTAAGCAACGGTCATGGTCTCCTGTTGTGCTACTATGTGACCGACCAGGGCAACACGATAGGCTACACTCTGGACGCGCTCAAGTCCATGCTTCTCACTTCGATGCTGATAGATAGCGGCGCGAAACCGTATTCCGTTGGCATATGGAATCATCCGTTCTCGAACGCCGAGGAGCGGGTGCGCGTCGACCGTCTCCGCAAAGCCAAGACCGCGTTGGACCCAAATGATGTAATGAACTCAGGCAAGTACTTCTCGCTCTCAGGTAGGTTCGGAGGCCTCGCTAGCACTGCCTTCAACCCGAAACTCATGAGGCCTGTCCTCAAGACGATGCGGATATTCTCTCCAATCACCATGCGGTTCATGCGGATGGGATATCACTTCGCGGCCAGGAGACTGAAGCCAAAGTCGCGGACCGAGCTTCTCAGGATAGCGGATGAGTGCGCCATGTGCGGCGCCTGCGTGAGCGTCTGCCCAGCATACCTGGTTGTGAACGATGAGAGGGTGACTGGCAGAGGGAAGCTGTTGGCGATCAAGACGATGGCACGCGGTTCCAAGATCTCAAAGGAGCACTCTGACAGGATATTCCTCTGCATGAAATGCAAGGCGTGCGAGCAGGTCTGCCAATCCAAGCTCGAGCTCGTGTCGGCCTATGAGGTGCTCGAGAAGGAACTCGAGCAGATGCACGGCAAGGACACGCAGGAAATAGAGAAGTTCGTTCGTTACGCGGAGAACATGCCAGAGTACGACAAGCTGGTCGAGCGGGGGCTCGTTATCGGTGCTCCGAAGCATGGGATGGGAGGTGGCGCGTCAGATGTATGAGCGGTACCACATCCCCCTCAGCACAGTCCAGGGAAGAGCATCCCCAGTTCCGAAGTTCGTGATGATCCGTACCGACAATTGCGTCAATTGCGGCAAGTGCGAGAGGGCTTGCATCTACGGCGTGCACAAGAGGAGCGAGTTGGATCTGCGCAAGATGGCGGACCCGATCAATCCGCTCTGCAAGAACTGCTTCAGATGCATACAGGATTGTCCTCAGAGAGCGTTGTCAATGACTCCAGGCCCGGAGTACAAGTCTTTGGGGCGCGGGATCTGGAGCTCGCTCAGGATTGCGACGATCTGGGGCGAAGCAGAGACGGGCAAGATCCCTGTCCTAGGCGCTGGCTACCGTGGCATGTTCGCAGGACCAGGCTATGATGGCATGTGGACCGACATGTCCGAGATCGTCAGGCCCACTCGGGACGGGATCCACGGAAGGGAATTCATCTCCACTAGCGTTGACATCGGAAGGAAACCGGCCTCGCTTGAGTTCAGCAAGGACGGACATGTTGTCACGGAGATGCCGCCAATCGTCGAATTGCCAATCCCCGTCATCATGGACGCGACCAGGCTGCGCTCCGTGAGCGACGACATGGTGGTCGGCTTTGCACATGCCGCGAAGCATCTGGGCACCCTGCTTCTCGCCTCTGCTGGTTCTCTTCCGTCGCAAGCGTCGGCTGAGATCAACAGTAATTTCGTGCCGGTGTTCCCCGAGGGTGCGGATATACGCACCATCGAGGTGCCGAAAGGCGTCCAGATGGTCGAGCTGCAGTACGGATCTGGGTGGAGAGGGGACGCGAATCTGTTCAGGTCGAGGTTCCCCGAGACCGTGCTCTCCTTCAGAATGGAGGCCGGCAAAGGCATCGAGGATAGGATACTCGAGCTCGTCCGCGCCAAGATAGAAGTCGCTCATGTACTGTACGACGAGGAAAGCGCTGAGCTCGACAGGAACGACGGGAGACACGCCAAAGACAGCCTGCGGGCAATTCACAGGGCGATGGTCTCCAAGGCTGTGCGCGACCAGATCACCATCGTCGCGGGAGGAGGCATAGCAGCTGCGGAACATGTTCCAAAGACCATCATCTGTGGTTCGGACGTCGTTGCCATCGAGAAAGCGCTCGTCGTCGCGCTCGAGTGCAGAGATTGCCTGAGCTGCTCGAAAGGTTCGTGCCCGATCAACCTGCATGGCGCACCAGCTGACTGGATCGAAGGGCGCGTCACCAACATGGTCGGTGCCTGGAGAGACCAGCTTCTCGAAGTCCTCGGAGCTATGGGTCTCAGAGAAGTCCGAAGGTTGAGAGGGGAGTTCGGCAGGGCGATCTTCTACGAGGACGTCGAACGAGAGGCGTTCTCCGAGATCGAGGGAGGTGAGATGAATGGCTGAGTCCGAGAAGGCTTGCCCCAAGGATCTTCCGGAAGCCGCTCTGATACCTTCCGAGCACCTGAAGTTCGTGAACCGATTCACGGTGACAAGGGCGGACACCTGCATATCGTGTGGTACGTGCGCGAGCTTGTGCCCCTATGGAGTCCACAAGCGCATCGAGGGCCATGTGAAGATACTCCCGCCTGACGACAGAAAGTGCATCGGGCCATCGTGCGAGGTCAACTACTTCTTCTGCGTTGCGAACTGTCCTACCAATTCGCTCTCAGTAAAGACAAGCGAGACATTTGTCAGCCTCGGCGATCCTCGCTGGACCTCCGAGATGATACTCGCCACTTGGGCCATGGCCGAGACGGGAAGGCCGTTGTCTATCGAACATCCAGGAAACGTCGGTGCTTCGGGCGGAGGATTCGACAGTCTGCAATTCAAACTTCCTGAACCGAAGGGAAGATTCGATCCAAACGAGATATGCACGGCTATCGATCTCAACAGGCGCGACTCGGGAGCATCGATTAGCATTCCGATCCCGATCTACGGCGGGGGAATGTCGTTCGGCTCCGTCAGCGTCCATACGATGGTTGCCCGAGCAAAGGCCGCGATGAAGTGGCGCACATTCACCTGCACTGGAGAAGGAGGCTATCCAGAAGCGCTCGTTCCCTACAAGGATCACGTCATTACGCAGATTGCCACGGGCCTTTTCGGAGTCCGTGAGGAGACGATACAGCGCACAAGGATCGTCGAGTTCAAGTACGCTCAAGGGGCGAAGCCGGGGCTGGGAGGTCATCTGCTCCACGACAAGAACACACCAGATGTCGCGAGGATGCGAGAGGCAGTGCCATACACTAGCCTGTTCTCGCCGTTCCCGTTCCACAGCGTCTACTCAGTTGAGGACCACAAGAAGCACTTGGACTGGGCGCACGCAATCAACCCGTCGGCACTATTGGCGGTCAAGGTCTCAACTCCGAACGATGTCGAGATGGTCTCGGTCGGCAGCTACTATGCGGGAGCGCACATAGTGCACCTGGACGGCGGCTATGGTGGGACTGGGGCGGCGCCTGAGATCGCAAAGAAGAACATTGCGATGCCTATCGAATACGCGATACCCAAGGTCCACAAGTTCCTTGTCAACGAAGGTATCAGAGACAAGATCACACTGCTCGCAAGCGGAGGCCTCAGAACCGCAATGGATGTCGCGAAAGCAATCGCGCTAGGAGCTGACGGAGCGGTTATCGGGACTGCTGATCTTGTTGCTCTCGGATGTGTCCGATGCGGCAACTGCGAGAGCGGCAGAGGTTGTCCTCGCGGTATCGCAACCACAGATCCGATCCTGGATAAGTTGATAGACGCGGACTGGGGCGCCCAAAGGATATCGAACCTCTACAATGCGTGGTGGCTTCAATGGTGCGAGCTACTTTCCAGGTTCGAGATGTCCGATATCGCGGAGCTACGTGGGCGGACCGACCTGCTCAGGCGAACAGACAACTATCTCAAGGAGGTGAGCAGGTGATCGAAGAGACGATGGCTCTGCTCAAGTCGCGCGAGTGGATGACATCCTCTAGATCCCTCGGATCGACCCGCTCTCAAGAGGCCGAAGGCGGCTGCGGTGTCGTCGGGATCGCGAGCACCGTGCCTCTCACCGGCAAGCACTTGCTCGGTCCGCTGGTGCAGATGCACAACAGAGGGAACGGAAAGGGCGGAGGAATAGCAGCTGTCGGCCTCTCACCCGATCAGATGGGGGTGACCCAGAGAGTCCTGGAAGAGGACTACCTGATCCAGGTCGCCTACCTCAAGCCCGCAATCCGAGATGCCCTTGAGGATGAATTCATCAAGCCAAACTACAGGGTGGAGAAGAAGTACAAGGTGGAGGGGAGCAAGGACAAGACTCTGCTCTCCTCCCTGGAAATCGTTCCGCCGGAAGTGTGGAGATACTTCTGCAGAGCCAAGAAAGAGGTTCTCGACGGCTTCATCAAGAAGAACAAGCTCGAGAAGCTCGATCCGCGCAAGGCGGAGGATGAGTTCGTCTACCAGACCAGCTTCAAGATCAACAAGAAGTACTATGCGACATCCGACATGTCAGCATTCGTCATGTCCCACGGGAGGAACATGATTGTGATGAAGATCGTCGGGTATGCTGAGGACGTAATAGGATACTACGGACTCGAGGACCTGAAGGCCCATGTCTGGATCGGACACCAGAGGTATCCGACCAAGGGCAGGGTCTGGCACCCGGGAGGCGCCCACCCGTTCGTCGGCCTCGATGAAGCCTTGGTTCACAACGGCGACTTCGCGAACTACCACTCTGTTTCCGAGTACCTCGCCCAGAGAAACGTCGTACCATTGTTCCTCACGGACACAGAAGTCTCGGTTCTCCTGTTCGATGTCCTGAACAGAGCCTATGGCTATCCGCTCGAGTACATCATCGAGGCTCTTGCCCCCACGACCGAGCGCGATTTCACGCTACTTCCGGAGGAGAAGCGCAAGACCTACAGGGCGATCCAGGCAACGCACATACACGGCTCCCCGGACGGTCCGTGGTTCTTCATCATCGGCAGGAATTGCTTCTACGACGGCAAGTTCCAGTTGATGGGCATCACAGACACATCGATGCTGAGGCCACAGGTCTTCGCACTGGTCGACGGCGGCATACAGCTGGGTCTGATAGCATCCGAGAAACAGGCGATCGACGCCGCCCTGAAGAGCGTGTCGTCCGAGTTCCCGTCCGTGCCTGGATATGCGGACATGTACTGGAATGCCAGGGGAGGAAGCCACACGGACGGCGGGGCGTTCATCTTCAGTCTGTATCCTGAGAAGAACCCGGCGGAAGGCATGAGGCTCATCTGCACAAACAAATTCGGGACGCCGGTCACAAGCCCGTCGATGGACTGGAGCAAGGAGGACGACCTCGCGCTTGCAGAGCCTTTGCCCAGCAAGCCAAAAGCGAGCAGCCTCGGGAAGGATTTGGTGTCGAGAAAGAACCCGAGAGGCGCGTTCGGCCTGTTCGTCAGGAAGCTTGGCGAACTATCTGGTTCGGAGCTGAATGGCGTCTTCTCCTACATCGTTCAACAGGCAGCCAAGAGCGATGCGACCATGGAAGAGTGCGTCGAGCTCATGACAATGGTCATCGACAGCAAGTACTCTTCTGGCAAGTTCAGGCGAAGCAGGATCAACACGAAGGCCAACGAAGCCATCGAGAGGATTCTGAGATCGTCGAAGAGGATCGAGAAGGACGAACACTCTCTGTATTCCCTGGTCGATCTCAAGAACAGGGACAAGCTCCGCAAATGCGTGTCCCCTTATGACAGACTCGTGATCGATTGTGACAGCTTCCCGATGGAGGGCGACGATGGCGTTTCATTCCTGATCAAGCAGGCAAGGGAGCTGGGATGGAACCGCGTTGTCGTCATCGGCATTCACGGCCAGAGATTCGTCGGCGCAGGCCTGGGGCCGAGGACGAAAGGCTTCAAGATAGATGTGTACGGAAGCCCTGGTGACTATCTAGGTTCGGGACTGGACGGCGCGGAGGTCGTGGTCCACGCGAACGGGCAGGATCAGCTGGGACAGATACTCAGCGAGGGCAAACTCGTCGTCCACGGCGATGTCGGCCAGACGTTCCTGTACGGCGCGAAGGGCGGAGAGGCATATGTCCTGGGCAATGCAGCGGGCAGGCCCCTCATCAATGCGGTCGGGAAACCCAAGGTCGTGATAAACGGAACCTGTTTGGACTACCTGGCAGAATCGTTCATGGCGGGGAACCCGTTGTACGGCGGGGGTTTTGTCGTTCTGAACGGACTGACTTTCGACGGCAAGGGAAAGCCAGTCGACCTTCCAGCTCCGTATCCGGGGGGCAACCTGTTCTCGCTCGCCTCGGGTGGCGCGATATACATTCGAGATCCGAGGAGACTGGTCGGAGAGGACCAGCTGAACGGCGGAAGGATCTCGAGAGTCACCGAAGCAGATTGGAGACTCATCCTGCCGCATCTCAAAGAGAACGAACGACTGTTTGGGATCCCGGTCGAAGGATACTTGCTCAAGGTGGATGGCGTGAGCAAACCGCCGGAAGAGGTCTACAGGAAGATCGAGGCAGTACCAGTGGTCACTCTTGCCGGAACCGTGCAGATGCAGGAGACCGGCGACTAGGACACCAGCACTTCATCGAACAGACCGATTTTCAAATCGCTCTTACATTTTTCCAAGATATTTCTAAATTCGAACCTGGAACGTCAAGTTCCATCAGAAAAAACGGCCCTAGATAATCGTACTGCCATCAAGCTTAAATACAGACGTTTTAATCACGCGACCAACAGGCATCAGGGCCTCATTCCAAGTCCTCCGTCCATGCTTTCTGGCCGGGGGCGGGAAGAGTGTTGAAATGTACGAGATAGTGAAATCGGAAAAGCTCACACCGGATGTCATAAAACTGGAGATCCGCGCGCCTCAGATCGCGAAGAAGGCGAAGGCGGGTCAGTTCATCATGGTGACACCGACGGAGCACGGCGAGAGGATCCCACTTACAATGGCAGATTTCTCGCCGGAGAAAGGAACGGTCACGATCGCAGCACTGGAGGTCGGCAAGACCACGAAGGAGCTCGGCAAGATGAAGGCCGGGGACAGTGTCTTCAGCCTCGTCGGCCCCCTGGGACTCCCGACTCATCTGAAGCAGTACGGGAACGTCGTCAGCATCGGCGGCGGCATCGGCCTCGCTCTGATGTATCCAGTCGTGCGCGCGTTCAAGCAGTCCGGCAATCACACGATCAACATCGTCGGCGCGAGGAACGAGAAGCTACTGATGTACGAGAAGGAGATACAGTCCGTCAGCAACGAGTTCTTCGTGTGCACGGATGACGGCTCCAAGGGTCACCACGGGTTCGTCAGCGACGTACTGAAGAAGCTCATAGCGGAGAACAAGAAGATCGATCTCGTGTATGCAGTCGGCCCGATCATCATGATGAAGGTCATCGCGAACATCACGAAGCCATACAACATCCCGACCGTAGTGAGCCTCAACCCGATCATGGTCGACGGCACCGGCATGTGTGGCTCGTGCAGAGTCATCATCGCGGGCGAGACCAAGTTCGGATGCGTCGACGGCCCTGAGTTCGACGGCCATAAGGTCGATTTCGACAACCTCACCGCCAGGAACAAGAGGTACATCCCCGAGGAGCAGATCGCTCTGAAGAGATTCCAGGAGGCGAAGTAGATGGCAGAGGAGGAGAAGAAGCCCAGGAAGATCGTCCCCAAGAAGTACCCGATGCCCGAGCAGGACCCGAAGGAGCGAGTGCACAACTTCAATGAAGTCCCGCTTGGTCAGGATGCCCAGACGGCCATCGCTGAGGCACAGAGATGCCTTCAGTGCAAGCGCAGCCCCAACAGGAAGGTCTGCATGGATGGATGCCCCGTTGAGATCGACATCCCAGCATTCATCAAGAAGGTCCAAGAGGGGAACTTCGAAGAAGCCATCAGGATCATAAGGGAGAAGCAGAATCTGCCAGCCGTCTGCGGCAGGGTATGCCCGTACGAGAACCAGTGCGAGGGAGTCTGCGTCGTCGGCAAGAAGAACGAGCCCGTCGGGATCGGCAGACTCGAGAGATACCTTGCTGACTGGGAGAGGAAGCAGGGGAAGACCGGAAAGATAGAAGTTCCTCCGCCTTCAGGCAAGAAGGTCGCTGTCGTCGGCGGTGGGCCAGCGGGCCTGACCGTCGCAGGCGATCTTGCGAAGCTGGGGCACAAAGTCACCGTCTTCGAGGCCCTGCAGTACTGCGGCGGCGTGCTCATCTACGGAATCCCGGAGTTCAGGCTGCCCAAGGATATCGTCAGGGCAGAGGTCGACTACATCAAACGGATGGGCGTCGAGATACACAACGACTTCGTGGTCGGCAAGCTCGAGACGGTCGATGAGCTTTTGCAGGACTATGACGCAGTGTTTGTTGGAACTGGCGCGGGTCTTCCCGACTGGACGAACCTGAAGGGCGAGAACCTGAACGGGATCATGTCCGCGAACGAGTACCTCACCAGGGTCAATCTGATGAAGAGCTACAAGTTCCCCGAGTTCGACACACCGGTACGCGTGGGCGAGCGCGTTGTTACAATCGGCGGCGGCAACGTCGCGATGGACTGCGCAAGGACCTCGCTCAGGCTAGGCTGCAAGGAATCGGTCATCCTCTACAGGAGATCCGATGCCGAGTTGCCAGCAAGGCGGGAGGAAGTGCACCACGCCAAGCAGGAGGGCGTCAGGTTCGAACTGCTCGCTGCGCCGCTGGAGTTCATCGGCGACGAGTGCGGGAACGTGAAGCAGGTCAAGGCGATCCGCATGCAGCTGGGCGAGCCAGACGCATCCGGGAGAAGGAGACCGATCAAGATCCCGGGCTCGGAGTTCCTGATCGATGCTCAGACGGTCCTGATTGCAATCGGCCAGAGTCCGAACCCACTGGTCCCAATGACCACCCCAGACCTGAAGACCACCAAGGAGGGCACGATAGCCGTCGACCCCGAGGGCAGGACATCGAAGAAGGGGGTTTTCGCGGGCGGAGATATCGCTTCCGGCGCTGCGACCGTCATCCTCGCCATGGGGGACGGAAAGCGCGCGGCGAAGGCCATGCACAAGTATCTCACAGAGGACCCGTCTTGGCCGTCCCCTGAGGTGTTCGAGAAGTTGTCCTGCGAGATCTAGAATCGGAATCTCGGGCCCAGTCAAACCCTTTTGATCCTCTGCTTCAGTTGTTTTTGGATTAAAGTGCAAATCACATTGGTTTAGAATGTGCTTTGAATTGATTATGTCGCCTTCTTCTTCAGAGGCAGGGTCACGTGGAACGTGCTCCCCGCGCCCTTCTTGCTCTCGAACCAAATTTCCCCACCGTGCCTCTTGACGATCTCCCTGCTCGTGTAGAGGCCTATGCCAACTCTCCCGTCGGCGCGTATCAGGCTCGCGTCTGCCAGGAAGAACCTATCGAAGAGCTTGTCGTGGTCCTCCTCAGCAATCCCGACTCCGTTGTCCTTCACCCAGAGGTGGACCTTGCCCCCGAGTATGTCGGCACCGATCGTGATCTTGCCACCCGGGTCTGTGTACTTCACCGCGTTGCTCACAAGGTTCTCGATGACGTCGTGTGCCCTCAGTCTGTCCGCCTGGACCATGGGAAGCTCGGCACCGAAGAGCACGGTCACAGTGTGGTTCTTGCTCTTGATCTCGCGATCCAGGTCCTCCACTACTTCTTTCGTGACCATTGCGATGTTTACCGGCTCGAAGTCGAGCGACAGAGTCTTGTTCTGCAGCCTCGACATCTCCAGCATCGCAGAGATGAGTCCGTTTATTCTGTTGACCTGCTCCAGGATGCTGTTGAATTTCTCCTTCATCTTCGGGTTGACTTCCCCATACATTCCCGCGGACGCCATCTCAAGATAGCCAAGGATGGTCGTGAGCGGCGTGCGCAGCTCGTGCGATATTGTGTCGACAAGGCTGTCCTTCATCTTGTCCAGGTCTTTCATGTCCTCGTACGCCTTCTGGACCTGTTCGAAGTTGAGCTTCAATTCGTCCCTGAGCCGCGCGTTCTCGAGCGCGATTGCAGCATGCGCTGCGAAAGGCTCCACGACAGCGGACTCAACTCCCGTGAACTTTCTGCTCTTGTCCCTGTACAGCTCGAGGACCCCTTCCACACCGCGCTTCCCTTTGAGCGGAATTGCCATCAGGGTCTGGCGGACCTCGATGTCCTCTATGCCGGGGATGTCCTCTACTCTCTGATCATCCATCGAATCCTCGACGATCTCGACCTTGCCAGTCCTCGCCACCTCGCCAGCAAGGCCGGATATCGGGCCGATGTCCGCCAGGACCTCGTCGGCGTAGGGTCCCGTGGCGTAGGCTGGGGTCAGGAGATTCTTGTTCCAGTCGACCAGGTAGACGCTGACCTCGTCGAAGGGGACCAGCTCATTGAGCTTCTCAGCGATGGTATTGAGCGTTTCCTTGAGGTCGACCGGCTGCTGCATCGCGACGGT
>Ga0315296_10000120_pt1 | contig 77485 bp, 81 predicted proteins | sample YL17G14_18_MG_FD_203921 | JGI IMG/M metagenome (GOLD analysis project Ga0315296, IMG submission 203921) | Sediment microbial communities from Yellowstone Lake, YNP, Wyoming, USA - YL17G14_18 | ecosystem: Environmental > Aquatic > Freshwater > Lake > Sediment | place: USA: Wyoming | collected... | reverse complement strand
GTTTGTGTTGCTTGAGGGAGCCCTTAAAAAATCGTTCGACCTGCACGCCTCAAGAATGAAGTATTTGATGGCGCTGGCTCTCATCATCCTATCCATAGGGCTGATGGAGTTCCTCTTCTACGCAAAGCTCCACTGAATAAGATCGGCCGATGGTTCGTGCCTACTCCTCCGCAGATTATAAGGTCAACCTACCATGGATGGGGCTTGAGTTTCAACAGGTAAGCCATGTAGTTTGTGAACAGGTGTAAAGGCGGCGTAACCAGAATTATGAAGATGAATTGCTCAATCGTTACGAGATAAAGGGGGGAGACGAAAAGCAGGGCGCCCATTATGAAGTCCAGCTGATCAAGTACCGGGGCAGGACTCCCCCTCGGTATCCCGATCCGCCTCTTCACGAAGGCGCCTGCAATGTCCCCCGCTAATGCGCCCAAGGCTAACAGGAATGAATGAAACGGATAACCAACCGCGGCCCCTGCAAGGGTGCCAAAGAAGAGTCCAAAGATAAACCCCTCAAATGTCTTTCCATCGCCGAGGATCCTCCTCCCGTCGCTAAAGTTCTTCCCGAAGTCGATTGGGTGCCTCCCTTTGAGGAGGACGGGGATGGAGTTGGCTATGTATGCGGGCAGGATCAATATGAAGGAGGAAATAGCAATGGAGGCCAGATCCGCCATATTCAGACCTCGTTGGTTCCTACCAGACCTCTTGCCGACAGTTTTACTATTGCCTCCCGATGGGGATCGGGCTTCATCAGCACAACTTTTATGAGCCCGCCTTGAACCTTCTCTAGGCGCAGCACCCTGTCGGACCAGTATGTGAGTATGGATGAGGCCACCGGCTGAACCCCTTTTCCGTTCAGCTGGGCGGTGACCTCGCTGGTCATCATGACAGCCAGACCAGTTCTCCTGCATAGATCCTTGATTAGGGCCATCTCGCGGTTCAGGGACTTGTTTATGGAGATGTTCTCTTCGTGCTTCCCGAGCGCGACCCTATAACAGGCCGTGATGGAGTCCATGACAAGCAATTCAGCCTTTGACGGCTTCTGCTGCTCGATATTTTCAACGAGCAGGTCCTGTTCCGCGAAGTCTTTGATCTCGACTATCCACATCAACTCGCTGAGGGTAGCCCATTTCTGATGGGCAATCTCCTTTAGGCGCTGCAGGGGGGCATGGCCCTCCGAGTAGATCATCATGGACCTGAGCCCATGGGAGGCTGCATTCACCATTGTCTGAAAGATCAAAGTGGTCTTTCCTGTCCCACGTTCTCCAAAGACGAGAAGAACCTCTCCAGACCTGAGGCCCCCGTCCAGCAGATCATCAAGCGGATCGCAGCCTGTGCCCAATTTTTTTATAGAGACCGCACCCAATATTACATGGCCTCCCATGGAGAGATAGGTCTTGAGATATTTAGGTATCGTTGTAGACAATATTAAGACTTCTTACGATGTGATAAGGGAATTGAAGAGGATGAAGATCCCTTTCACCCTCATAAAGGCGGGGGACCCAATACCAGACCACATATCGGCTCTGATACTGTGTGGAAGGGTTCCTGTACAGGGCTATAAGGCGGCGGTCAGTTATGATGGAAATGCCAGAAGGACCGTATTGAGGGCAATGAGCGCCTCGGCCGGCAGGGAGCGGTTTGAGTTGGTGGTGGTGGGCATCGACCCCGGAGAGTGCACGGGCATGGCCATCATTGCGGACGGCGAGTTGTTGGAAGCCTACACCATCAACGGCCTATCGCTAAAGCAAGAGGTCCAAGAGGTCATAGAGACCTTCCCTGCTGAAAGGTTCCTCTTTAGAATTGGCAAGGGGAGCGTCTCTGAAGAGATCATAGCTCGATTACGAGGGGACCCCCGTGTAAGGCTGGAGTTTGTTGTGGAGACTAAAAGGAAGTTGCCCCCCATGTTTTTAAGAAAGGGGCTTAGAAAGGACGCAAAGTCGGCATTAATAATTGCTCTCAGCGGGAAGAACTATGGCAACAGCGCCCAAAATCGTCGCGGTGTCTGGTTTGACCAAGCTTAGCGGCGGGAACTCAAGATTTGACCTCAAACTTTGTTTGATAGATCTCATTCCCGATTTTTAAGTTTTACACCGAAGGTTAGGGCGACTATGATGGCAAGGGCGCCAAAAGTTTGCGATAGAGTAAGAACATCACCTAACAGCAGAGCCGAAAGAACCAACCCGAAGAGGACCGTTAAAAGAAACAGGATGGCTGCCTCCGAGGCAGAAACGGCACCGAGTCCCTTAAGATATAACGACAGCGCAAGTATGGTGCATGGGATTCCCAAATAAAGTACAGATGCCCATCCCACCAATCCTATAGAGAAATCATGAGGAGAGAGTCCTCCGAGGATAATTGCCGCTGGAGCAAGAAATACGGTTATCGAGATTATGACCGAAAGAGAATTTGCGAGGGAGACTGTATTCAGCTTCTTGTTTAGGACCGTGAAGAGCGCGTAGCAGACTGAGGCCCCGAATAACATGAGATTACCGATTGCTTGGGAGAGGCCTAAATTCAGCTTGGGGCTAGCAACCAGAATCAGGCCTAGGAGGCCTATGACCATGGCCCCCTTTTGGTAATGGTTTAGGTGCTCCTTCAATAGAATGAGGGCGAATACAGGAATGATTATCGGAGCTAGATTGGCGAGCAATGTAGCTTCAGATACGGTCGTTAGGTCCTGCCCGACGTATTGAAGGAGAAGGGCAAGCGCAAAGATGCCTCCGAAGAACCATGTCCATTTCCTACGGAGCTCTTTCAGCATACCCAGTCTCTTATTAAAAGGAAGGGCAAATGCTACAATCAGCGCCGAGGCCGTGACGTGCCTTAGAAAGACAAGATTGTAGGGGTTGGTGTACTGGAGTCCTATCTGAGAAGCAACGAATACCGTCCCCCAGAAGAGGTCTGCGATTATGATGAGTAGAAGCCCCACAGTGTGACTCATCGGCTTCGGTGGCATGCCCTATAAATTTCAGGGGAGCCAAATAAGATTTCCATCAAGAGGGAGGCAGTTCCATGGCCCCGATCAACGCTCTGCCATGAGAGGGGGCGTGTAGAAGGCCGAGACCTAAGGTCAAAACATCCACTTCATTATTTTTCCAACTATTTGGAAACATACCCCAATGGCAGTATTTTGGGCATCTTCCATTCATCCCTAAGAATGCTGAACATCGCTGTGTCTCTCCAAACACCTCGGCTGAAGAAAGACTTCCTTATGATGCCTTCCTTCGTGAACCCGGTTTTCTCTAATACCCTTTGTGAAGCGATGTTGGCTACATGTGTCTCTGCCTGAATGCGAACTATGTTCTTGTGGAGGAAAAGGTAGTCAACCATTATCTGCACGGCTTCACTCCCATAACCTTTCCCCCGCTCCCCCCTGACAAGCATGTATCCGATGCCGACGTTGTCTCCTACTTTGAAATGTGCTATGTACCCGATTTTGGTACCATTTTTTTAATGATAAAGAATGAATTTGTCTCACTCTTGCTGTCATATTGCTTCTCCAGTTCGGAGAGACTTTGCTGTTGGAATGGCTCAAACTCGCCAACGAAATCAACGTCATTGAACCACTCCTTCACGATAGGGAGGTCACTCTTTTCGACAATGGTAAGATCGATCTTGTGACCCTTTAGCATACAAATCGCCTTCTTATTTTATTTTATGAAGTTCAAATAAACATAATGGATCATGGGTTTTAAACCCCAAAATCAAACCAACACCGCTTTCAAATCCGCTTACTCCATATCTTGTCGAAAGGTATAATGGTCTATAAAGATTGAGTTTTAAGGGTAAATTTTCACGATGACTATTTGCTTATGTAGATTGAAGCAGGCATGCCATTACTATCAATAATCATTGCTACATGCAGTTACATCCGAATTCGTCCTTTTTAACATCCGTACCGGCTTTAACTTTTCCGAACAGGGTGTAGGCAAAATTTTCCGTCTTGGATGCAGCACCGTTCCTCACCGTTTTTCCCACCCCAATAGCCTCCAATATTTCCTGTTCCGTTGCTCCGCTCAACGGCGCCAGATCATGAAGGTACTGCAGGCATGGTATGCAGTTTGCTGCAACCGCGGCCCCAATCGCTATCAACAGCTTTATCTTTTCATCCATGATCCCTCACCTTTTTTCATAGTATTCGTTTTTACGAGCTCGGTTCTTTTATAAGAGCTTCCATGAAATGGTATGTATTTCTATGCTATATTAATATTAAAAAACTCCATTCCGGGGAGGATCATGCAGATATGTAAGCGGATTTATTTTTTATTTTTATTTTAATGTCGAGGCCTGTAAATCTTCTTAATGCAAAAAGGTTTTAGCCATGTCAATGGCTTATCATAGTATCGACAATGGGGGGCGAGTTTTGAGTCTCAGACCCTTTTTAAAAGACGAGTCGGGGATTTCTGGCGAGTTGCTGAAACATGACAAAGAGCTCTCGCCTAAGTTTGAGATCCCATCAGTAATGAAGGATAATGACAACGGGCCAGTCCTGATATTCAGTAAGGTAAAGGGCAGCGATCTCAGGGTCGTTAGCGGGCTCTGCGGGACAAGGGATAGGATCTTCAGGGCCATAGGAGCAGACAGCCGGACGTATTACTCAAGGATAATCGGTGCCACAAACAGCCCTACGCCTCCGAAGATAGTAGACGATGGCCCGGTGATGGAGGTCAATGAGAGGGCTGATCTGAGGAGGCTGCCAGTACTGACGCATTACGAGAAGGACCCAGGGCCGTACATCACTTCGGGGATCGTGGTTGCTAGGAGCCCGGATGGGAAGTTCCAGAATGCGTCTATGCACAGGCTTCTGGTGCTTGGCAAGGACCGCCTAACCATAAGGATCGTCCCGCGCCACCTTTACGCCCTGCACCAAGAGGCAATAAGGCAGGGCAAGGACCTTCAGGTCGCCATAGTAATGGGGGTCCATCCGGCCGTCCTAGTCGGGGTCAACGCAGGACCGAAGTTGGGGGTGGACGAGTTGGGTGTGGCGAACTCGCTGCTTGGCGGCACCCTGAAACTTGTGAGGTGCAAGCACGTCGATGTAAAGGTGCCAGCGGAGGCCGAGATCGTACTTGAAGGGCTGATAAAGAAGGACGAGGCCGTGGACGAGGGGCCGTTCGTTGACCTGACCGGGACTTACGACATCGTCAGAAAGCAGCCGGTGGTCGAGGTGCTTGGTATGATGAGAAGGAGGGATGCCTTCTTCCAGGCAATACTGCCGGGCGGGTCGGAGCACAAGCTGTTAATGGGGCTGCCAAAGGAGGCAAAGATGTTTGAGGGGATCACCAAAGTCGTTCCGGAGGTGAGGGGGGTAAGGCTCACGCTTGGCAGCTCCTGCTGGTTCCATGCCGCCGTGTCCATAAAGAAGCAGGCGGACGGCGACGGTAAGAACGCCCTTATGGCGGCGTTCGGCTCGAACCCAAGCGTGAAGCACGTCGTCGTTGTGGACGAGGACATCGACATAGATGAAATCAACGAGGTTGAGTGGGCAATAGCCACAAGGTTTCAGGGCGACGAGGACATGATAAGGATAAGGAGGGCCAGAGGATCGACCCTTGACCCATCGTCCGACCAGGAAAGGATTCTGACTACAAAGATTGGAATTGATGCGACAATACCATGGAACAAGCCAAGGGAGAAGTTCGAGAAGGCAAGGATGCCAGGCGTGAAATAGTCCCGATCTCAGGGGAGAGAGCGGTGCTTCTTAAGAGTGAGGAGGAGAGAATGCTCGCCGGCTGGGAAGGTCCGGCGACCCAGAAGGCGATGCGGCTACTGGTGGCGCTAGGCGAGGTTCTCGGGGCGGACAGCCTCATCCCCATCGTGAGCGCCCAGATCGCCGGCGTCTCCTACGGCAACATCGGCGACGCAGGGATGGAGCTTCTGGAGGACTGGGCTGGGCAGGGGGGCAGGGTAAGGGTCAGGTCCACACTCAACCCCGCCGGAATGGACCTCGAGAGGTGGCGGGAGATGGGCGTGGACGAGGAGTACCACGACAGGCAGCTCAGGATTATCAAGGCATTCGAGAGGATGGGCGTTGAGATCACTTGCACCTGCACCCCCTACCTTGTGGGGAACCTGCCAAAGCTGGGTGACCACATCGCCTGGTCGGAGTCCTCGGCGGTCTGCTACGCGAACTCGGTGCTGGGGGCGAGGACCAACAGGGAGGGCGGGCCCTCTGCGCTCGCCGCGGCGCTGACTGGGAAAACCCCGCGCTACGGGCTTCACCTTGACGAGGGGAGGAGGCCCACGGTGGTCGTGGAGGTAAAGGCGAGGCTCGCCACCACCTACGACTACAGCCTGCTCGGCTACTCGGTGGGTCGGATAATCGGCTCCGGCATCCCCTACTTCAACGGCGTGACCAGGGCGGAGCTGGACGGGCTGAAGATAATGTCCGCAGCCATGGCAGCCTCGGGCGGGATCGCCATGTTCCACATCAAGGGAGTGACCCCAGAGGCGGAGGGGCAGAGTACGGATGGACTTGAGAGGCTTTGCATCGACCATAAGGAGCTGGAGATCTCCAGGGAGAGGCTCGCGGCGGAGGGGGACCCGGACCTCGCCTGCATCGGGTGCCCCCATGCCAGCCTGGGGGAGATGCGGGATCTGGCGCGGGCGCTCAAGGGAAGGAGGGTGGCCAGGGGCAAGGGGCTCTGGATATGGACCTCCAAGGGCGTCTACGACCTTGCGAGGAGGAGGGGCTACCTCGGCACCATCGAGAAGGCGGGGGGCAGGGTATTCACGGACACCTGCATGGTGGTCTGCCCACTGGAGAGGTCGGGCTTCAGGCACATGGTGTCCAACTCATGCAAGGCATGCCACTACGTCCCCTCCACGGCTGGTCTGAGGGCCTCGGTGGCGGACATGCACACCGCGTTGGGCAAGGTTCTGGAGGACTCCTGATGCAGGAAATGGTCTACCGGGGGCGAGGGGTGGCAAAATTCGTGGGCGAGGGGGATGCCCTCGTCTCGAGGCAGGGCATATCATTCTTCGGCGGCGTGGACCCGAAGACAGGGGTGGTGAGGGAGAAGGGGCACGACCTCTGCGGTACCGATATCACCGGCAGGGTTTTGGTCTTTCCAAAGGGGAAGGGCAGCACCGTGGGCTCTTATGTGATCTACCAGCTCAAGAAGAACGGTCACGCCCCTGCGGGCATAGTGAACGTAGAGACGGAGACGATAATAGCCACAGGGTGCATCCTCGCGGAGGTGCCGCTGGTCGACAAACTTGAGGTGAACCCCCTGGAGGCGATAAGGAGCGGGGATCACCTGATCGTTGACGGGAGGGAGGGCAGGGTAATCATCAGGAAGTAGACCATCAGCCTTAAGTTGACTGAAGCGAAGTTATAGAAAGGGGTCGACGATGGAAAGAGCTTGGGGAATGATAAAGGATCCCATTCATGGCTATGTCCACATATCCAATGTTGAGAAGGAGATCATCGATACCCTGCCTCTTCAGAGGCTTAGAAGGATAAGACAGCTTGTCTTCGCCGACCTTGTATACCCCGGCGCCAACCACACAAGGTTCGAGCATTCGGTGGGGGTGATGCACCTCGCCGGGATCCTTGGCCGATCCCTACCTGTAGAGATGGGCGAGGACAACATCCAGAGGGTGAGGCTTGCCGGGCTGTTCCATGATTTGGGGCACGGACCATTCTCGCACACGTTTGAGCAGATCCTCCTCAAGAAGCTGAACAAGACCCACGAGGATCTGACCCCCTGGATAATTAATGGGACTGAGCTGAAGGATATTCTTACGGATCATGGTTTTAAAGTGGCAGATCTGGCAGAACTTGCAATTGGCAGATCAAAGAAGGATAGGGCATTCATGAACCAGATGATAACAAGCGCGGTTGACGTTGATAAGATGGACTTCCTTGTCAGGGACACGCACCACACCGGCGCGGAGTATGGCAAGGTAGACATCTACAGGCTGATCTACACAATGGATGTTTTGGACGACACTTTGGTTGTGGACAGCTCTGCGCTTCCTACCCTGGAGGCATTCCTAATAGCCCGGATGGAGTCGTTCAAGGCCATCTATTATCATAAAACGGCCAGGGCGGCGCAGATCCTTCTGGTGAAGGCGCTGGAGGCGGCAGACGAGGAACTCGGCATCTGCGGCTTCAAGACTCCAGAGGAGTACATGGAGATGGATGACTACAGCCTATGGAGCGAGCTGAAGAAGTGCAAGAGGTCCAGGCAGATAATCAAGGATCTGGAGAGGAGGAGGCTCCTCAAGTGTGCCTACGAGAGGGAGGTACAGGCAGAGGACAAGGCGGTCAGCAGCCTATTTGGCCTGGAGGGGATAAGAAAGCAGGTAGAGGACGAGATAGCCGCGCTTGCTGGAGTTGGGTCAGGAGAGGTCTTTATAGATACGCCCTCCCTTCCATCCATACCCTATCGACATGCCCTCGACTTCGACCCGATGGAGATACCGATAGTGGACGTTGAGAAGAACGTGAAGAAGGTCCTGAAGGCGACCAAGCTATCGAGGACGATAGAGGTCCTGAGGGGGTTTGTGAACATAGTGAGGGTATACACCGATGAGAGGAACAGGGACAGGGTAAAGGACGCGGCAGAGAAGGTGCTCGGAAAACTCCCAGAGTCGGCTAGGGTCTCCTACTGACCTTTTCCAGAAGGGGAAGGACGGCCTGCAGGATCTCCTCGTGTACATCTTTCAACGGTCTGCTGGCGTCGATGACATGGTAGCCCATTTTCTCGGCTCTCTCAAGGAACCTCTTGCGGACCTTTGAGAGGAACTTGACGTTTTCAAAACGCTCTGGGGTCGCACCCTTTCTTCTAAGGGAGATCGTAGGGTCAACATCAAGTATGATTGTGATATCCGGAGCAACCGCACATCGGTTTATTGAGAGGACCCACTGCTCGTCAAGGCCTTGAGAAGTCTGGTAGGATATTGAGGACTCTAGGTATCTGTCAGAGACGACGATATTCCTCGAATTTAGCCATGGCTTGATGAAACTCTCAACGTGATCCACCCTGTCGGAGGCGAAGAGGAGCGCGTCCAGCTCAGGTGCCGGGCACGGTTCGCGGAGGAAGTGCCTTATGACGGACTCGACCTTGCCCCTAGGATTCGGCTCCTTCGTAGGGACGGCCGGATAGCCCCTCTCAATCAGCCAGTCAACGAGAAGCCGGGTCTGGGTAGAGGAGCCCGCCCCGTCCACCCCCTCTATAGCAATGAACGCCCCCCTTCTGAGCTCCACCATACTCTGATATCTGGGTTAAAGCGATTATATTTCTATCGAATTCCTTCCACTGGGGCGATGTAAGGTATTATTATGAGTTGGTGCTTAATATGAGAGGGTTAAGGGCTTTGGAGGAAGAGGAGAGATGCGCCCTGAAGACGATGAAAAAAATGAGAGAAAGCAGAGGACGCTCATAACCTTCTTGTCTAATGATAAAAGAAAGGAGCCCGCGAAGATTGTCGTTGACCATAGGGAAAGGTCGTCTCAATTGGTCGGGGAGCTCTCCAGACTTGGCGCGGTATTGGAGTTCAAAAGCCTGAAGGTCGGAGATTATGTGGTCTCGGAGAATGTTGCGATTGAGAGGAAGACGTTCGACGATTTTGCAGGCTCCATTATCGATAGAAGGCTGTTTGAGCAGACGAGGGCCTTGAAGGAGGCTTACAGCAGACCAGTTCTACTTCTGGAGGGGAGGGGACCCACAACAAGGGGTCTCACGGAAGAAGCCCTGAGGGGGGCTCTTGTCAGTCTAATTTTAGACTTTGAGGTGCCCATCCTCTGGGCAGAAGACGCCGAGGAGGCGGCCAAGTTGTTGATGACTGTGGCAAGGAGGGAGCAGAGGGGCGCTATGAGGGAAATTGCCCTAAAGGACAGGAAAAGGCCTAAAACTCCAGACGAGGAGAGGGAGTACATAGTGGCCAGCCTGCCATTTGTCGAGGCTGCTACCGCCAAGAAACTGCTCTCGATGTTCAAGACTGTGGAGGGGGTATTCTCCGCAAGCGAGGAGGAGTTGATGGAGGTGGATGGAATAGGTCCTAAGAAGGCTAGACGGATCAGGGAAGCTGCATCCGGACTCTACGGTGTTAGGCCTTTGTCCGATGAACCTTCTCCAGGAGATCAAACAGGGAGGAGAGGGTCTTAGCCATCTTCTCGATATCCTCTGGATTTTCTGTTGAGGCCATCTTCTCCCTGATCTGTGCTATCTTCTTCTGCAGTTCATCCTCAAACTGCGATGTTTTAGCAGACTCAGCAACCGCCTTCTCAACCTCTGTGGACTTTACGAAGATCACCCTTCGGTTGCAGCTCGGGCAGATTATCTCCCCTTCGCTCAGCTTGAATAGCGGGACCTTGCAGTCCGGGCATGCTTGGGCGAGCATGGTCGCCCCCGAACGCAGGAGATCTGCCCCCTTCTTTGCATCAGCGTCTCTTTTGCTCATTTTTAATTACCGAATAGAAATAATATAAGTAGGATTATATGCTATTTGCTAATTGATTGGTGGTTCCTATGGGCGACGATAAGATGGTCCAGGCTCTCAGCGTCCTACAGAGGGTAGCGGAGGACAACGGTGTGCCGAGAAACATCAGGAGATCTGCAACGGAGGCTATAAAGGTACTTCAGGGCAAGACGTACACGAACGCGGTGAAGGCATCAAACGCAATGAGCATTTTAGAGGAATGTAGCCAAGACCCCAACATGCCCCTTTTTGCGAGGACGGCCATATGGCAGGCAATCAGCACCCTTGAACAGATAAAGGATTAATCTGTCACTCTGATTTTTATCGGTTTTTGGAATAGGCGTCGACACCGCAATATGCAATAGTGACTCATTCCTTCAAGAGTTCTTTCGTCAAAGAGAGGGCTGCGCCCCTAATGTCCTTCGCTTCATATATGGATCTGCCGACTATAGCGTGCCAATTCTCTCCCATCACCTTGAAGCATGATCGGATATCGCCACCTTGTGCACCAAGCCCTGGGAGGTAGTAGGTCGGCGAGGACGCTAGGCGATCTATTTGCCGCTTATACTCTGAGGCTATGTCGGGCTTGTTCCCTGGCAGCACGAAGTCCTTGACGCCAAGGGAGGCGGCCATCTCGAAGATTCTGGTGGCAGAGTTCCCGTCTATGTAGCCACCACCCTCCTTCAGGAAGTCTGGTATAGTCATGATCGCTCCAACTACGGGGACTATCCCCTTCTTGGTCAGGGCCCCTATCCATGCGGCCTCTGTCGAAGGACCGGCGAAGGGGAAAAGGATGGCGTAGTCCACCCCTGCCTCTGCCAGCACTCCGGAGAAGAGCCCCCCGGTGTGCGGTACGTCCGTGCCCCCCTTCTGATGGTCATACATCACGGGCTTCGCCGTATGCTTCCTTACGGCGGCTACTACCGATGGGACGCCGTACTTTAATGCCAATGTAAAACCAATCTTGTAGCCCCCTATACCGTCGAGGTCGCAGGTATTAGCCACTACCCTTTCCAGATCACTCATTGACGTGAGGTCGCATGCCACCACTATGCTTCTCGTGGGAACTATTCTCAATCTCTTTTCCCCCCATAGGTGTTGAGGTACTCCTTTATGGCATCGACCTCGGTCTTCGCGATAAGGCTCGTCTGCAGTGCCCTATCTGCCACCTCCTCTATCGTGACTATGGATTTTACAGGGATGCCGTACCTTTTCTCGAACTCCAAGGTTGCCATCAGATCCGTCTCTCCCCTCTCGAGCCGGTCCACCGCTATCAAGACGTAGGAGATCCTCGCCTTGGCGGATGAGAGGATGACTGAGAGTACCTCCTCCTTCGTCTTTCCCGTGGTCATTACGTCGTCCAGAAGCCCGACCCTGTCCCCATCCTTTATGCCGCCGCCTATTATCACCCCGCCCTCGCCGTAATCCTTCGCCTCCTTCCTGTTGAAGGCGAAGCGCTTGGAGGAGCCGAAGAGGTTTGAGAGGGCGACTACTGTGGATACGACTATCGGTATCCCCTTGTAGGATGGACCGAAGAGGACGTCCGTATCCTCAAGCAGCCCATACCCGACTATTGCCCTGGCATAGAACTCCCCAAGCTTCGAGGCGGAGAGACCCTCGCCAATTGAACCTATGTTCACAAAGTACGGAGAGATCCTACCGCTCTTCAGCTTGAATGTGCCGAACTTGATCGCGCCGCTTCCTAAAAGGAAGTCGGAGAACTCGGACTTTGTCTTCCAAATATCCTCACGCATTTATCGGTACCCTCCTACCACTAGCACTTCTCTTGCACCTTCCAAAGTCGCTTCCATTCCTTAGAATGCTGTAGGGGAATACAGGCCCGTCCACGCAGATCCTGTAGCCGTCCATGGCACAGCTGCCGCATATTCCTATGCCGCACTTGGTATACCTCTCTATTGCGCAGTATATTCTATCGGCGCTTGTGACCTTTCTTTCCAACTCTGCCACCTTCACCAGCATGGCCTCTGGCCCGCAGTTGAAGAACTCGTTGCCCGCGTAACCACCTATGTCGAGAATGTCTGTTACCAAGCCTTTTTTGCCAAGGGATCCGTCCTCGGTTGCCACCCTCACATCCACATGGTCGCACATGTCGTCGTAGATCGGGAGCTCGGAGCTGCTCTTACCCCCGATGAAGGCGACCCTAGCCTTGCCCCTAAACTCGCTGGCTATGAAGTGCACGGGAGCCACGCCAGAGCCGCCGCCTACCAAACATAAAGAGCCGGACGGCGTATAACCATTCCCGTAGGGCCCCTTCACCAGAAGGCTGCTTCCCTCCTCCAGCGAGGTGAGGGCAGAGCTCACCCGCCCCACATTTTTGACCAAGACCGTCACCGGGTTCTTTGAAGCCAGAGAGAATGGCTTCTCCCCAACACCAGGCAACCACAGGAAGATGAACTGCCCTGGTATCGCATCCATGGAACCGTCCAGAACCAAGACCCTCATCACCGAACCCCAGGCCTCCTTTACGTGAAAGGGGCGGTATGAGTGGGGTGGCGACTTAGCGGTTAGGGTATCCTTTGGATTACCAGAGGACAGCGCTCTAAAGTACGCCGCGACCTCCTCTGTGCTCATGCCCTCCAACGCCGTTCCAACCCCGAAGAGGGATGCCCCAGCTGACTTGAATGCCTCAACATCGACCGGCGAGTAAATGCCGCCCATCCCTATTATCGGGACGGAGACCACCTCCCTGACCTCCCTCACGCATTTCAAGGCAACCTCCCTTATCGCCCTTCCCGAAAGTCCACCCGATACGTTTGAGAGCAGCGCGTTGCCGCTGATCTCATCGGTGAAGACGAGCGGCCCAACCGTATTGACGGCTGTTATGCCATCCGCCCCTGCCTCCACGGCCCTCTTTGCTATCAGTCCTGCGCTGCCCACGCTCGGGACTATCTTCGCAAAGATGGGAAGGTCCGTGGCTTCCCTTACCGCAGATACGACTTGGGCCACGAGGTCGGGGGAGGCGCCAATAGTGGCGCCGTATCCCTCCGCATGCGGGCAGGAGAGGTTGAGCTCTATCCAGTCCGTATACCTCTCGACCTTGCTTGCCAGCTCGGCGAACTCCCCTGCCGTGCCGCCGAATATGGAGGTCATAAGAACCTTACTGAGCGGGTGAACGTGTTTCATCTCCCCGAGGTAGGCGTCGACGCCTGGGTTGGAGAGGCCTACTGCGTTCATGAGAGAACCGCCCACTCCGGCCACTATGGGCTCTTTGTACCCCTCCCTCTCCGCCGAGCCGATACTCTTTGTGGTTATGACCCCTAACTCCTCGATTTCAGCCATTCTCTTGATTATGTCTGGGGTCGAGGCTATTATCCCGGAAGGTAGGACGAACACCTCCTTGGGCAGCTCAAAGCGCATAGGATACCTCCCTCCCCTGAACCGGGTAGAACGCTCCTTCTCTGAAGGCCACCCTCCCCCCCAAAATTGTAACGACTGGCCACCCCTTCAGCACCATGCCCTCATAGGGAGTCCAGCCGCACTTGTAGTGCAGTTCCTCACCGCTGACCCTCCGCTCCTTCCTCAGATCGACAATTGTTACGTCCCCGTCCGCCCCTGGCTCTATCCTTCCCTTCCCCCTGATCCTGAAGATCTTTGATGGGTTGTAGCACATGAGCTCCACGACCTTCTCCGGTGAAAGGAGGCCTTTGAGCGCTGAATCGAGCATTAGCGGCAGAGAGGTCTCGACGCCCGGAACTCCGGAGGGGGCGTCCTCACGATCCTTCGCTGCCCTCAGATGTGGGGCATGGTCAGACCCTATGGTATCGATCATTCCATTGTTGAGGGCGCGCCAGAGGGATGCCCTGTCGCCCTCCTCCCTTATGGGAGGATTCACCTTTGCATAGTTACCCAGCCCCTTCGTTGCTGAGGCATTGAGGAAGAGATGGTGGGGTGTTGCCTCTCTGTAGAAAGGCGAGGCGAGATCCGCCTCCTCCCAAGAGGTTACATGAAGGATGTAGACCCTTCCCTGGATCCCAACCGCAAGGAGCTTTCTTATGGCGCAGAGGGCAGCAATCTTGGGTCTCCTCGAGCCGTGATCCCCTTCGCCGGCACACTTCTTTATCACTGCCTCGTCTTCGGCGTGAATGGTGGCGAGCCTTGATTTATGGATGATCTGCTTTATCATCCCCAGATCCGTAAGGAGGAGCTCGCCTGTCGAACTTCCCATGAAGATCTTAACCGAGGCACCCAAGGGCGAGGGGACGTCCAAGCCCGCAACCTTGGCGATGTCGTCAATGTTTTCGCTCGTGGCCCCGAAGTGGAAACCGAAGTTTACGCATGGCTCGCCGGCGACAGACCCCAAGACCAGTCGCCTCTTCTCATCCAGCCTTCCAGTGGTGGTTGTGGGAGGTTTTGTGTTGGGCATGTCCAGCACGGTAGTCACCCCACCTGCCAGGGCGGCCTTGGAGCCGCTCCTCCAGTCCTCGGAGTCCATGCCAGGCTGCCTGAAGTGGACGTGCGGATCGATCACGCCCGGCATCACAAAGAGCCCCTCGGCGTCTATAACCTCATCCGCCTGGGGCTCGCTGCCGGTCAATGCCTCTACCTTACCGTCCTTTAGCAGGACGTTTGCGCGTGCCTGTCCCTTGTGGGTGACCACGACCCCGTTACGTACCAGCAAGGACGTGCGAACCACCTAGCCCTTAAGCCTAAGCTCTTCCCCCTTGAACTCAAAGCCGCAGTAGTGGCACATCATGACCAGAGGATCCCTGCTTACTGTGTAGAGGCGCGATGGGATGCGCTCTTTGTTTGAGATACAGTTGGCGTTGGCGCAGAGGGCGACATCCTCCAGCACATCCGGTACAGAGACCTTCCTCTTCTCCTGTATGGCAAAGTTACGAATTATGTTGACAGTGGCGCATGGTGCTATCAGCGCGATCTTGTTGTACTCATCGCCCGCTATGTAACGGTTCTCCACCTTTATGAGATCCTTCTTGCCGTACTTTGTGCTCCTGAGATTCTGACCGATTATCACCACGGATCCCTGAAGGAGGTTCAGGATCTCCGCGATCTTGATCGCCTTACCGGGAGGCAGATGGTCTATCACCGTGCCTTTTTCTATGGGGCTGACTATCAAGCTCTTCTTCGTCTTTGCGCTCGTCTTCTCGCTCATGTTGGCACCCCCTTCATTGCATCGCCCCCAATAGTAGCCCAAGCAGGGCAGCCCTCACGAGCATCCCGTTGCCAGCCTGTTGGAAGTAGTACGCCCTCATATCCTCATCGGCGTCCAGAGATATCTCGTCCACCCGCGGGAGCGGATGCATCAAACGCATGGTCGGCTTGGCTCTTGACAGCATTTTTTTGTCCACACTATAGATCCCCTTGACCTTGTTGTACTCGTTCTCATCCGGGAACCGTTCCTTCTGGATCCTTGTCATGTAGATGATGTCCACAGTCCCTATTACGTCCTCTATCTTGGAGTGCTTGGTGAAGCCGGTGCCCTTCCTCTTCAGGAAGGAGGTCACGTGTTCGGGCACCTGAAGTTGGTCCGGCGCCACGTATTTTATCATGGAGTCGAATAGTGATAGGGCGTAGGACAGAGAGTGGACTGTTCTCCCATACTTCAAATCCCCCACCATCGCCACCTCGAGGCCATCGATTTTCCCCTGGGTCTTCAAGATGCTGTAAAGGTCGAGCATCGTCTGCGTCGGGTGCTCGTTCTTCCCATCCCCGCCGTTTACTATGGGGACCTTCTTCAGGCCCCTCTTGGCTCTGTTCGTAGTTACATCGGCAGCCCACCGCGCAGACCCGTCGAAGGGATGCCGCATCACTATCAGGTCCACGTAGTTGGCCACCGTCTCTATGGTGTCCTTCAGGGTCTCGCCCTTCATAACCGAGGTGCCTTCGACCCCGGCGAACCAGACAGTGTCAGCACCAAGAGCCTGTGCGGCGGTGTCAAAGCTCATTCTTGTCCTTGTGCTGGGCTCGTAGAAAAGTAGGCCGACCCTCTTGCCCTTCAGGAGGGACTTGTTGAATCCATTCTTCTCGATCTCCTCCGCTTTTTCGAAGATATGCTCCAACTCTGGTCTCGTAAAGTTCTTGATGGAAACCACGTCTCTATTCACAAATTCCAATTTTTTTCTCTCCTAGGGAGGGGAAGATGGAGGCAGATGAGATGAATGAATTGCTCAAGAAATAGCCTGTACCGTTATTTAGGATATTAACCCGTCACCAGCTTAGGAAAAAGAGGTATTTAAGAGTTATTTTTGGAGGCCCTCTTTCTTATGAGGGACAACGCCTCCCTACACGCGTTTTGCGCGCCTGCTACAAGGGATATCCTCTCGACCAGGTTTAGGCTGCAATCGAGTTCTGCACCCTGCATGTCAAGTATTGATCCGCCGGCCTCCTTCAAAATAATGTAGGATGCTGCTATATCCGTGACCCTCAGAAGACCTCTGTTGTCTGCGTACAGATCGAGGGCACCGCTGGCTACATAGCAAATTTCAAGGGCCGCAGAACCCATATTCCTGATGTGCTTGGCGTAGAGGCAGAGGGGCATGATCTCAGCCATCTTCTGCTTGTCACCTTGGACGTTGAGATCGACTCCCACCAGACCCTGCTTTAGAGTAGAGACCTCCTTAACACCTAATTTCTTATCATTGAGATATGCACCAGTGCCACTCTTGCCGCTGAAGAGCCTGCCGGAGGGAAGCTCCATAACAGCCCCGGCATAGACGTTTGATAGAAGGGGACCCGACGAGGCTGCCACAGATATGGAGTAGAAGCTTATCCCACGAGTAGCATTGGTTGTGCCGTCCACGGGATCCAGTACAAGTAATGGATATTCCGAGGAGCCGAACCGCTTCTCGCCAAACTCTTCGCTAAGCAGGCGACCCTCGAATCCGATGGACTCCAGATACGAGATTGCGGCCTCCTCGGCAACGAGGTCGATCATCTTTGTGTAGTCCCCACCGGCGCCTTCGCTAACTATTTTATCTGACAGGTGGGTAGAGAGCCTTGACAATGCATCAACTTCAGACCCGCAGATGCCCTTGAGGATTGCCAGACTCATATCTACTAAAAATATATGTGAGGATTAATAAAATAGTAGGGGCTGAGCGGGGGTCGCCAAGTCAGGTCAAAGGTGCAAGGCTCAGGACCTTGTGGCGTAGGCCTTCGTGGGTTCGAATCCCACTCCCCGCACCATTCTTTATGGTAACTTGCTTAACCATAATACTCTAGAGTCTAGCCACATAATTCTACTTTAGAACCTTGCCTGTCATCATGTACCAGAGAAATAGGTCGAGCTCCGCCAAGTTTATGTCAAGTTTCCCTGCGATTGCTGAGAGTAGCCTTTCGCACTCCAGGTATCGCCGTTTGGTCAAGGTCCTCGGAATCTCAACGAGGTTTCGGCTGCTAAGGTACTTGAGGATGTGCCGGTCTATTATTGCCACGTCCTTAAAGCCCGAATTTCTCAGAAAGTGGCTTGCTTCCTTGTATCCCAACCCCTTCACATTTCTGATCAACCATTCTCTTGCCGTCTTCCCGTCCTTGAAACGCCCCAAAGTCTCAAGAAGAGAACCGTAAAGTTCTCTGTTTTCCACGATGTAACTAGCCCTGGTATTGGGAAACCTATGCCCTAGCACTCTGAGCGCTTTTACCAATTCATCCTTGGTCAGGCTGTTAAAGCCATCTTCTAGGTTCTGCTGGATCTTTATCCCACCCTTGGCGGTAAAGTTGGCAGTCAGAACGCAAAAGCACATCTCCTTAAAGAGGCTTTTTTCGTCCCTACCGATCCTTGCGAATTCGCTCATCCTATGTTTAACAATCCCTTCTACCTTGCCAATTGCTGATCTTATTTCTTCTAGAAAGTCAAGTTTGACGATCTTGACAATGAAGAGGGGTGCGTTTCCAGATGTTTTAAAGACCTCCCAGACCGCATAAGGGGCATTGGAGACCTCCTCCAAGACCAAAGTGAAGTCATCAAAGTAATCATGTGCGCAACAGGTTTGACAGACATTTCCAGAAAATTCTACCTCAAGGACCCGCCCCTTAGTTGTGAGGGGGCGCACGAGCGCCTCAGCACCAAACCGCGTCGAGAAGAGAGCCGTGGCTCTGTCGACTTTGCTCGCATTGATGGTATCAGAGCCGTGGCCTTCGGACAAAAACATACCTTCTGACGCTATACTTCTATACACATATTAAATAATTTCTCAGGTATTTAATTGAAAATTTAATAAACTTTTAGAAAGAGTGAGAGATGAGGAGGTGGAGTAATGACTAAATTTACAGGTCTACAGGTGTGGGATTTGTGGAAATACCGTGTTAGTCATAAATGCGGGTAAGGGAGAGCTTGTCTGCTGTGGTCAGCCGATGAAACTCCTCTGACGTTTTTAAATGATAAACGGCAACACGATACATGCAAGCTTCAGAAATATGGTTGATTCAGTTACAAAGATCATTGCGAGCGTTGCTAAACTAGATATGTTCAATATATTACTTGGATAATTATAATATATTCATTTTTTTATCAGATAGTTTTATATACGATTAGAAAACATTCTTAAAAGTTATTGAATAGGTGATGCGTTTGAGAAACTTCAAAAATGCTTTGTGGAAAAAGAAGGTAAACGAGGTAGTTAAGAAGATAAAAGAGTCGCAGATAAAGTTCGTAAGGCTCCAATTTACCGACATGAACGGAATACTTAAGAGTTTGGCGGTTAGCTCGAAGAATATTGATAGCATCTTTGAGAACGGTCAGTCCTTTGATGGGTCCTCAATTACAGGTTACAGGCCTATCGAGGAGTCGGATATGGTGCTTTTCCCTGACCCAACAACATTCGCAGAGCTACCATGGAGACCAAGGGAGAGGTCGTCATGCAGGTTGATCTGCGATGTATACACCCCCGACTATAAGCGGTTTGAGGCGGACCCTAGATACATCTTGGAGAGGGCTCTCGCAAAGTCCAGGGATGCGGGAATGGAGTACATGTGTGCGCCTGAATTGGAGTTCTTTTTTGTAAAGGAGGATAGCGGTGGCGCACCCAGTCCCATCGACATGGCAGGGTACTTTGACTACCATCCCGGAGATCTAACAGATGACCTGAGGAGGGAGATAGCGGACTTTGCTGAAGCATTTGGAATAGAGATCGAGATCTCTCACCATGAAGTAGCAACAGGGCAGAATGAGATCGACTTCAAGTATGACGAGGGCCTCGTAACCGCTGATAGAGCAATCACCATGAAGATGATAACTAAGGTTGTTGCGGCAAGGAGCGGCTATATTGCCACATACATGCCGAAGCCCTTCTTCGGCGTTAATGGGTCGGGCATGCATACGCACCAGAGCTTTTGGAGTTTAGACTTTAGGAAGAACCTTTTCTACTCTCAGGATGAGGGCAGAGGGCACATGTCGGATTTGGCTAGGTATGCCATTGGAGGGCAGCTGGCGCACGGACGGGAGATGAGCGGAGTGCTCGCATCTTGGCCAAATTCATACAAGCGGCTGGTCCCGGGTTATGAAGCCCCTGTGTACATAGCATGGGCGCATAAGAACAGATCGCCTCTCATCAGGGTTCCAAACTTCGGAGGGAGAATGAACGCAGCCAGGTTTGAGATCCGCTGCCCAGATCCCGCGGGTAACCCATACCTCCAATTCGCAGTTCTCTGCTTGGCTGCTCTTGATGGTATTAGAAAGAAGATCGATCCAGGTCCTCCCACAGAACTAAATGTTTACAAGATGAACTATGATGAACGGAGAGCAAAAAAGATCGTCGCCCTGCCGGAGTCGTTGAAAGAGGCTTTGGATGAGATGGAGAGGAGCAACTTTATGAAAGAGGCTCTGGGCGATACGGCCTTCGAGAATTACCTTTCTGTGAAGAGAAAGGAGTGGGATCTCTATAGGACGCAGGTGACAAACTGGGAAGTGGAGCGATATATAAGAAGGCTCTGATCGCCTACCGCATGACCGCTTTTTTCTTTTTTTCTACCTATTCTATAAGTTTATAGGCAAAATGAAAGTAAATCTTCTCTAGGAACTGATCTTATGAAGAGAAGACTTCTCGACATTCTGGCCTGTCCGATATGCAAACATTACCCCTTAGAACTAAGGGTCTTTGAAGAAAAAGAAGAGATAGACGAGGGAATTTTGCTATGTTCCAAGTGCGGTAGGTGGTATCCGATATTAGAGAGCATACCGCATATGTTGCCTGACGACCTTAGGGACGAGAAGGAAGACACAGACTTTCTTGTCAAATGGAAGAAGAGCATACCTGAAGCAGTCTTGAAGGAAGGTAAGCCTTTCAAAATGCCCGAGTAGAGACCCTTATATTGAAATGCTTTTATTAAAAAATTTTTCAGCGGTATGAGAGTGAGAAGCGAATTTACTTTTTGTGCTGGCACTTCTGGCAATGCAAGTCGCCGTTAGCTAGCATAGTCCCCTCATCGTTAAAGGGTGGGCGATGACAGATATAGTATGTGCTACCAGAGGGCGTCTTATACATCTCGAACAGTGAACATTGGGGCATTAGGATACACCTCCGTCAATATAAACAGAATCAAGTTCTAATTCCCATATATAAATATTCGTTTATCCCACTACGGTGGGATTTTTTAGCCTATAACCTACCCCAGTAATAGATTTTAATAGATCACCGGAGGGAGGATGCAGGCATTAAAAATCCTCCAAATCCTTTCTGACTATTATGGAGTTCATGATCTTAAAAAGTTATAATGATGATCAGCTGATGATCAATCATCAATAATGCCCCGTAATGCCCTAATGATACCTCTTAAGATTATTGTTCAACCGTTTATTTTATCTAAGAATTTTAAAAAAAAATTTAATGGTTTATATGAAATCGTATCTACTCTTTCTCTAATAGCGTCGAGAACTTGTAGTGATGTTCTTCCTCGTCTTCCAATATCTCTTTGAATATGAAAGCTGTGGTGACATCCTTCTCTTGCTTGGCGACCTCGATTGTTTCTTTGTACAGGGTGATCGCTTCCTGCTCTGCCTTCATGTCAAGTGCCAGCATCTCCTTTATCGTTTTCCCAAACCTAATTTCCGCTGGCTTTGTGGTAGGATTTCCACCCAAGTAGTCTATCCTTTCTGCAATCTTCTCGTAGTGCTTCATCTCTGTTAATGCAGTCTCTTCCAGCACCTTTGATATTGATTCACTGAAGAGCCCCTTACACATGATGTGCTGCCAGATGTACTGTATCGATACCTGGATTTCCCTAGCTGCACCAGCATTTAATAGGTCCAAAAGCTTCTTACTTGCCATTTTATATACCTCCAACTTCTGATCTTTTTTCCACTCCTAATCCAATAAACCTTTGTGTCAGAAATTGATCCTTGCTGCTATACGCCCCTTAAAAGGATCAGGGTTATCAACGAGGTAAATGTGATCAGGATATTATCATCAATTGGCTTGAACTCAAAGCGTTCCACTATTGATGCCACACATGCTGCCACAACACCCGTCATGTTTGCATAATAATACCCTATAGGTATGCAGACAAGAACCATTGCAATATTGCCTATCCAGTGTTTTGTTCGTCTCTTGAATATTGCATTCCTTACGATCCCCGTTATGGCGTCTCCAAAGGACATGAAGGCTGCCGGTATCACACCGTAAATTGGATCCCCAAAAAGGAACCATGCCAGACCAATGGCAATCCCCCAAGCGATGACGAAGTTGACCTCGTACATGTTCTCCTTAACCTGAAACCAGTACAATAATTTTCCCATTCTGTGGGGCAGATAAGTTATAAGCGCTATAACTGAGACCAGGATCATCGGTATTGTTACTGCTGTAAAAAATACCGGGAATAGAAGGGTGATAACACCACCAGCAAAGATGTGGATTATTTTTCTATTGTAGTAGGCAGATACGTTGTGCGGAAAGCCTCTACTCATGAAGAGGTTGTAGGTGTATCTGGTACCATATACGATGCCAAGAACATAGATGAACATTATAATTGCGATCAGCCCTTCCTGCACCGGATTTGCATGGATAAGGCTGTCAAAATGGAAGCCTAATGCCAATTTTTCATCCAACCCCAAGGGATTAATTCTCTCGTTAAACCTTCTTGTTTATATTGGTTTGGTTACGCTTACGGGTGGATTAAGCGCCTCAGTCATTATAGTCTATTTTGTTATGCAGCAATGACGGAACATGGCAAGGTCAAAATCGCCACCAAAAGATTAAAAACTCCCCCGCCCACCATTCTTCTCAGCCCGGTGGTGTAGCGGCCAAGCATGGCGGGCTTTGGCCCCGCCGACAGGAGTTCGAATCTCCTCCGGGCTACTATTTTGATCAAGTTCAAAATACTTGGGGAATCTCCCCGAAGATTAGCGCCGCTTACCCTTAGGTGGAGCTTTCTTCTTCTCCGAGGGTGGTGTAGGGACAGGTTTAGCCGGAGATGGGGCGACAGGGGGTGGAGCCGTCTCTTTTTTGCTTTTCTTGAGTTTTATGTATAAAAACGCTCCAACCACTACCACCACCATAATGATTATAATCAGAGCAGGACCCACGTATGAGGCGTATGGCGATGAAGTGAAACTAAGCCTGAAAACCTCGTTTGTGTATGGCGTTAGCAAGACGTATGAGGCGTTCGCGACCAGGGAGCCTCCCTTTTCAGTTATCTGGCCTCCCACTATTTGAGCGTCTGAGCTTCCCGGGGGCATAAATACTGTCAGGGATACCTGTTTTGCCGGCATATTAAACCAATCAGGCAGAACATTGCCAGATATGACGCTCTTTCCGTCTGCAATTTGGATTAAGCTAGACGGAGGAAGGGAATAGAGCAACGTGAATTCGCAATATTCATTGTAATAAATCTGTAATCTTGTATCAATCGTAATGGTCTGTTCAGACTGGGTGAGATTCAGATAGCCTATCGTATCCATCGCCTTCAGATCGGTTGCTCCCTCGGGTGCATTTAGTGTAAAGTTGGTTAGCGGGGTATAGCTGCCAGAATTTATTACCCTTATGGTCTCCTCCATCAATATTGCGGATGGGGTTATCTTTATCACCCTACTGAATGAGTCGGCCTCGATTAAGGAGTAATTTCCACTATAGACCACTGTACCTGACGATTCGTTGCTGGGAGCGAGTTCCTTCGAGCCACTGATGAGTGCTCTTTCACCTGATGTTGAATTTGAGAGGTAGCTTTCAGTGTAATTTAACAGCTGCGCGCCGGCTGGCAGGTATATAGATGTTGATGCTGAGGACGAGTTGTCAACTATTGGGAAAAAGTTAACGAAGACTGTGAAGTTGTTATAATAATAAGCCATTTCATGGAAGATCGTCAGCAGTCTGAAGCTGTTTACATCTGTAGTATTTACGTTCACCGTGTATGTATTATTTGTGGAGTCCCAGTATGTCCTAGTTTGCAAGGTTTGGTTCTGGGGGCCGTAGGCATAAACGCTATAGACGTTTGTCGCGCCCAGTAGACTGAAGGAGACGTTGAAGCTCGCGAAGGATGAGGGAACTGAAAACTCATCGATATAGACCTGATAGGATGGCTCTAAATACACAGTTCTTGAACACACGGGGGTATCTTGCGCAGTCTGGCTGCTGACAACCTGAATGGAGCATACTATCAACAGCATAAGGAACATTCCAGTGATATACGGCTGTCGCAAACTCGCCAACTCCTAAGATGAAATTACTTATTTAACAAGCCCCGATATTAATATAGAGGTCGTAATCTTGTTAAAGAGCCACCCCTACCTGCCAAACGCCTCCTCCGCGCTCGAAGAGATGCTCAGAGACATAGGAATCAAGGACGTAGAAGAACTATTTCAAGATTTACCTAAATTTACTTTTAAAATGAAAGAGGTGCCAAGGGAACCAATGGATGAAATTGCGGTGAAGACGGAGATTATGGGAATGCTGTCCAAGAATACGGTATATCTAAATAGGTGCTTCATGGGAGGCGGTCCTTGGTTTCACTTCATTCCCAGCGTCATTAAGCACATAGTATCACGTGGAGAGTTTCTGACAGCATATACGCCGTATCAAGCCGAAATGAGCCAGGGGGTCTTGCAGTCGCTCTTTGAGTTCCAGAGTATGATATGTGAACTTTATGATATGGAGGTGGCCAACGCCTCAATGTATGATTTGCCCAGCTCGATAGGCGAGGCGGCGTTGTTGTGCTCAAGGGTTACTGGGAGAAAGAAATTCATTATACCGGGTTCGCTTCCAAGGGAAAGGAAGGGCATCATCAATAATTATACTCACCCACAGGGACTTGTGGTCAAGGAGGTGCCATATTCTGTAGGAGACGGCTGCATAGACCAAGAGCACCTTAAGGAGATGATGAACAGGGATATTGCCGGCGTATACATTGAGAGCCCATCCTTTTTCGGAACCGTTGATGACAGCATGAAAGGAATTGTAGATTTGGCGCATGACTTTGGTGCACTTGTTGTGGCTGGATTCGATCCGCTTTCGCTGGGAGTCTTCAAGCCACCTGGAGAGCTTGGTGCGGATATCGCCGTTGGGGATGGTCAGCCGCTTGGAATACCCCCGGGGCTGGGAGGCAACACTTTGGGCATCATGGCCTGCCGTGACGACATAAGGATCATAAGGCAGATGCCGGGAAGGATCGTCGGGCTAACACAGACAAAAGAGGGTAATAAACGAGGTTTTGTATTGGCGCTTTCGACGAGAGAACAGCACATAAGGAGGGAGAAGGCGACCTCGAACATCTGCACAAATGAGGCCCTCCTCGCTTTGGCAGCCGCCGTTTACTTGACTCTCATGGGGCGCGATGGAATTGCGAAGGTGGCAAGGGCTATTTTGGATAACACCAAATATGTTACTGACAAGCTAAAGAGCGCGGGACTGATGGCACCCTTCTTTAGTGGTATAAGCTTTAGGGACTTCACTGTATCGATGAGGGACGTAGGAGGGGTAGCTAAGAAGCTGCTGAAGCGTGGGTTGGTGGGTGGGAGGGATCTCTCGAAAGACTTCCCTGATCTTGGGGGCGTCTGGCTGTTCGCAGTAACAGAGATCCATACTAGAGACGAGATTAATACGTTGGTGTCAGCACTACACGAAATTGCCGGGGGGATCTAGTTGTTCAGGCAGGCCTTCTTTGATGAGCCCCTGATCTTTGAGATGAGCAGGGATGGTAGAGTTGGGGTTCTTTTAAAAGAAGGTCGGGCGAGTGCCAAAAAAGGTGGATTGAAAGAGAGGGACAGCTCCCTGGAGAGGATTCTAAGAGGCAGACTCAACCTGCCAGAGGTCTCGCAGATCGAGGTTGTGAGGCACTTCACTCGGCTCTCACAGATGAACTGGGGAATCGATCTTGGCCCATATCCGCTTGGCTCCTGCACAATGAAGTACAACCCAAGACTAAATGAAGATCTAGCATGGTTAGATGAGGTGCAGCAGGTCCACCCGAATCAAGGGCTGAAGAACATACAGGGTGCCCTTGAGTTGTTCTATCGCTTAGACAGGATGCTTTCTTCGATTACTGGAATGCACAAGTTTACTCTACAGCCTGCAGCGGGGGCTCAGGGAGAGCTTACGGGCTGCCTGATCATGAGAAAGTACCATGAAAAAAGGGGAGATAGTCGAGACGAAATAATTATTCCGGATTCTGCTCACGGAACCAATCCTGCGAGCGCGGCCATGGCAGGTTTCAGGGTGGTAGAGGTTCGAACCGGAGAGGATGGGTGCATCGACTTGGAGCTGCTGAAGGGGGTGGTGACGAGCAGTACGGCGGGACTCATGATGACAAACCCCAACACCCTAGGACTCTTTGAGAGGGGGGCATGCGAAATAGCAGAGATTGTGCATGATGTGGGAGGGCTGATGTATTACGACGGAGCAAACCTTCAGGGCATTATCGGTAGGGCGAGACCTAGCGACCTTGGATTTGACATAGTGCACTTGAACCTACACAAGACTTTTTCAACACCGCATGGTGGAGGTGGACCAGGATCTGGTCCAGTGGGGGTCAAGGAGTACCTCAAGGATTTCCTGCCAGTGCCCACTGTTGTCAATAAGGGCGGGGGATACCAGCTCGATTGGGGGAAGCCAGAAAGCATAGGGAAGATAAGAGGCGGCTACGGTAGCTTCCCCATTCTCGTAAGGGCTTATGCTTACCTTTTATCAATGGGTGCAGAGGGTCTGAGGCTCGCATGCAATATTGCAGTCCTCAATACTAATTACTTCGCAAAGAAGGTTTCAGTGATAAAGGGATTCACCATACCCTTTGGTGGTGCCTTCAGGAAACATGAAGTTGTTGTGAGTGCAGAAAAGATGACGAAAGAGACGGGCGTGACCGCGTTGGATGTGGCGAAGGCGCTGTTGGACAGAGGGCTCCATTCCCCTACCATTTACTTTCCACTGATAGTGAAGGAAGCGCTCATGTTCGAGTTCACCGAAACAGAAACTAAGGAGAATATCGACAAGTACGTGGACACGCTTAAGGAGATCTCAGATAAGGCGTACGCTGAGCCAGCCAGTGTCAAGAGTGCACCGCAACACGCCTCCGTGAGCAGGCTGGACGAGGTGCGGGCGAATCACCCCAAAACTATGCGCCTAAGTTACAGGATGTTTTTAAAAGGACAAGAATGAGATGCTAGTTCATGAACAAGGCATGATTGGAAGGCTATGAGAGGGCTTGTCGCAGAGCAGAAAGGACGCGAGTCTCTTTTTATATAAATTATTTATAGCAACATTTTTAATAAAAACGGATAAAAGGAAGACCAACTTTAAAATCCTTATCGATATGTGAGGTTGCCCACCGATGTGGTGCCATGTCCTAAACATTTAAATTGTGAGTATCTCCATGTTGATGATGCAGTATGAGCGCCCCCCAAGAGACAAAGTGGCACGCCCTTGAGGCCGAGGAAGCCCTGAAGACGATCGGAAGCAGCAAGGAGGGCTTGACTGAAGGCGAAGTTGGAGAAAGGTTTGCAAAGTACGGGCCGAACGAGATCAAGAAGGAGAAGACCACTCCTCTTTGGAAGATCTTCATAGAGCAGTTCAAGAACGTTCTAATCATATTACTGTTGGGCGCCACGGTATTTTCCTTTTTGGTCGGAGAGACCCTTGACGCCATTGTGATCCTAATCATAGTTATTGCGTCTGCCAGTCTCGGCTTCGTTCAGGAGTATCGTTCAGAGAAGGCGGTCAAGTTACTGAAGAAACTTGCCGCGCCTGTAGCTACGATAGTAAGGGACGGCAAAGAGAAGACGGTCTCCTCCAGCAACATTGTTCCAGGTGACCTCATCGTCCTACACGCAGGGGACAGGGTTCCAGCGGACCTCAGGCTCTTGGAGGTTTTCAATTTAAAGATAGACGAGGCGTCCCTGACCGGAGAGTCCCTGCCCGTGGGGAAGAAGACCGATAAAGTTTCCGCTGATAAAATAATAAACGACAGAAAGAATATAGCATTTAGCGGAACCGTTGTCACCTACGGCAGGGGCTTGGGAGTTGCGGTCGCCACAGGAATGAATACAGAGTTTGGGAAGATCGCAGGGATAGTCCAAGCAGAGAAAAAAACCGAGACGCCCCTTGAGAGAAGGATGAATGCCATTGGCAAATGGCTGGTGCTATTTATGCTGGCCATCTGTGCCGTGGTGATCGTTCTGGGTACCATGAAGGGGGTTCCTCTCTTCACGATGATCCTTACGGGCATAAGCTTGGCTGTTGCAGCAGTCCCCGAAGCTTTGCCCGCCGTGGTAACTGGAGCCCTGGCCATAGGCATGTACGAGATGGCCAAGAAGAGGGCCATCGTCAGGAAGCTTCCTGCCGTGGAGACCCTAGGAAGCACCTCCATCATATGTTCTGACAAGACCGGCACCATGACCAAGGGCGAGATGACCGTCAGTAGGATCTACCTTGACGGTAAATTCGTTGATGTCAGTGGGGTCGGCTACGAGCCCAAGGGCTCGTTCAGTGTGGAGGGAAAGCCTATTGATCCCGAAAAGTCTGACACTTTATACCAGCTTCTTAAAGTGGCATTCCTATGCAACGACTCGAAGCTATACCAAGAGAGTGGAAAGTATATCGTCACCGGTGATACCACTGAAGGTGCGTTGACGGTCGTCGCGACCAAAGCTGGGATCACTGAGTCCACTCTGAAGCACAAGAGGATAAACGAGATCCCCTTCACCTCCGAGAGAAAAAGGATGACCACTGTTCACGCCCTCCCCGAAACTGAGAATAAACTCGTCGCTATAAAGGGTGCCCCAGAGATCGTCCTCGAGAGGTGCAATATGATTGCCAAGGAAGGGAAAGCCCTAGAACTGACTGCTGAGGAAAGAAAGAAGGTCTCTGCTGTTAATGAAAGGATGGCCTCCGAAGGTCTCAGGGTTCTTGCTCTCGCCTACAAAGAGGAAGAGGAGGCTCCCGAGAAACTGGACGAAAAGACGTTCGAGACGAACTTCATCTTCTTGGGCCTTGCGGGGATGATCGACAAGGCACGGGAGGAGGTCAAGGATGCGCTTAGGCTCTGTAGGAATGCGGGAATCAAGGTCGTTATGATAACCGGAGACCACAAGCTTACGGCGGTCGCAGTAGCCAAAGAACTCGGCCTGATTGATGAAGAGAACAACATGGTACTGACTGGTGCAGAACTAGAAAAGATCTCAGACGAGGAGTTCGACAAGATCGTTGAGAACGTCAAGATCTACGCCAGGGTCTCCCCAGAACACAAGATGAGGATAGTTAAGGCCCTGAAGAACAAGGGTTATATCGTAGCGATGACCGGCGACGGGATAAACGACGCGATGGCCCTCAAGAATTCCGACATCGGTGTGGCGATGGGGATAACTGGCACCGAGGTTACCAAGGAGGTCGCCGACATGGTTTTAGCGGACGATAACTTTGCCACGATCGTCAGTGCTGTTCGTGAGGGGAGAAGGATCTTTGATAATATAAAGAAGTACCTCACGTTCCTCCTTCAGTGCAACATTGCGGAGCTCGGGGTACTCCTAGTGGGAACCCTGATGGCAATTCCTTTGCCCTTGACCGCCATACAGTTGCTCTGGATCAACCTCACAACAGATGGTCTCCCGGCGCTGGCACTGGGCGTAGATCCTCCGGAGGCGGACATAATGAAGAGAAAACCCCGCTCACTCAAGGCGGGCGTGACAAGTAGGCGGGAAACGTTGGTGTATTTTGTACTAGTACCCATCGTACTAACGATAATACTGCTCTTGAACTTTACTTGGTCGCTTGGAAATGAATCGGAGGTTGAGGCTAGGACACAGCTCATGACAGTCATGATAGTCTGCGAGTTGTTGATAGCACTGTCCTGCCGTTCTCTGAGGCACCCCATTATCAAGGTAGGTCTCTTCGCCAACAAATTCCTATTGATCGCCATAGCAATCTCCTTCCTGATGCAGCTCTTTGTACTCTATGTCCCATTCATGTACGGCCCCTTCGATATCATGCAACCCAGCCTTCAAGACTGGTTACTTGCAGCAATTTCAGGAGCCGTGATCTTCGGATTCCTTGAAACATTGAAGCTCGTCCATAAGGAGTAGCCGAAATTTTGTATTTGCCTAATCTCTACCGAATCAACAACATTTAATGGCTGTGGCATTAAGGATGAAACTGTGTTAAAACAAAATGAGAGCCGTGGTTATTAGGAATATTGCCAGAGTCAGTAGTACCAACAAATGAATAGCTCCGCCCTCACTGGTGGGGTATCCGCGCATAAGACATTCCCTGACCTGGCTATGTAGTATGCTGTAATCCGTACCCTTACGGATACGGTATTTTCGCAGCTTTTAATAAATAGCAGAATTCCTCTTATCGCCTAACTATATATACATACATTCACAGAATATAGTTTCAAATTCAGAAACAATGGCGATATCAAAGTGCACGAAAAATGATCATTGAACAATCCTTGGCTATATTGATCTTCCTTGGGGCATTAGTTCTAATTATTTCAAATAAGATGGAAAAAGGGGTTGCCGCCCTTTTGGGCGGCGTATTGATGATCTTAACCGGTGTTATACGGCCTGAAGAGGTCGTATCACATGTGGATTGGAACGTTTTAGGATTATTGATTGGTCTTATGATGATGGTCGGATATTTTAGCAAATCGGGCATTCCGATGTGGATAGCCTACAAAATCACCAAGGCTCTAAAAGGAAGGGTTCGATTAATTTTAACAATAATGTGCTTCATGGGTGCAGTATTGTCTTGTTTCATTGATAATACGACTACAATGTTAGCACTTTCTACATTGACTTTGGGTTTAGCCGCATTTGCTGGCATTCGAAAGGCTTACGTTTTGATACCAATGGCGATCGCAGTTAACATAACTGGATACGCTACCTTGATATCTGATCCACCTGCGGTTTTCCTGGGCAGTTTCGCGCACTTGACCATGCCAGAATTTTTCATCTACCAAGGTGCCCCTTCATTTTTCATGTACGCGCTTTTGGCTGCAGCTTGTGGTACTTTGTGGCTCTATTACTTCTTCGGTCGGCAGGTAAAAACCATAAAAATAGCCAACATCGAAAAGGTTTCTGTAAAAAATAAAAACCTTGCCAAAGTCGCTTCGACTGGATTCATATTGCTCTGTGTCCTTATCGGTTTTCGTTCAGTCACCAATATCCCTGAATCAGTCGTTGCACTTTTTATAGCATCCATATTTGGATTTATTTGCAGCAGAATCGACAAGTCAGATTTAATCGAAATATTTTCTTTTGTTGACTGGCCGACTATACTCTTTCTTACAGGCATGTTCATTATGGTAAGTGGGCTTGATGTTTCGGGCGTGATTGGACTTATAGCAGAAGGGATAGTTTCCCTATCAGGCGGGCAACTATTGATGGTAGTAGTCTTGGGATCTCTCTTTACTTTAGTGACGTGTGCTTTTGTCATTAATATTCCCTACGTAATAACTATGATATACGTCATGCGTAATCTGGGCGCAATGATTGGAATTGATCCGATCTTTCTATATTTAGTAGTAATGAGTGCTGGATATTCTGGTAGCACTGCAACAATGATTGCTGCACCCTCAAGTGTAATCGCCGTAGGTCTTGCTAGAAAAGAAGGAGATAAAGTTTCATTCAAAGAATTTTCAAAGATTGGCGTTCCATATGCCGTTTTTTCTTTTTTGCCAGTTTTCTTAATACTTATATTAAGAGCTTTTTTTATGTGAATTTTAACTTATAGTTCCTTAACTATTTTATTTTTGAGGTTGCAGGTTTTCTATGCGCATATTTTTATAACGGGCGGTAGATGTAGAGGCAGGGGAGTCGGAGATGGGTAAGGAAATTGAAGGAAAAGTAATGGAAGCCCTCAAGAGTGTCATGGATCCGGAAACCGGAATGAGCATGGTGGATATGCAGCTGATAAATAGGGTTGAGGAGACTAACGGTTCGGTAAGTGTAGAGTTCATCCCTTCAAGTCCTATGTGCCCAATAGCATTTTACCTGGCGGCGGAAATAAAGAAGGCCGCTCTTGAGGTTGAAGGGGTAAAGAATGTCAAGATAACGTGCAAGGGTCATATGATGGAGGAACAGATAAACAAGACAGTTAACGAGGAGTAAAATGGATGGTAAGGATCGAGGTTAGGCTATTTGCCAATCTGAGAGAAAAGGCAGGAACGGAAGTTATCTTTCTGGAATTTACCAAACCCCCTACCATGGCAGATGTGTTAGCCGAAGTGGTGACGAGAGCCCCAGGGTTAAGAAGGTTTCTATTGAGCAAAGGAAGGTTTAACGATCGCTACAAGATCCTCGTTGGCGCGGAGATCGTTTTCCCGGAGAATTTTTCTAAGGTTTTGAAGGAGAGCAGGTTGGCGATATTGCCACCCGTCAGCGGCGGGTGATTATACCCTTAAGATAGAAAGGTGTGCAGGAGTTCACCTGTATTGAGAACCTCTTACCTAACATTGATCGCTCGCATCTGTGAATCGCAATGGTCTTGTACTCATCGGTTCTTGCGATCATCCCGCCCCTCCGGTAGATGTCAACAACAGTGGCGTCCACGACCCTTCCGACCCACTGGGTGTTATTTGCTATTTGGATCTCCCTCGTGAAACGTGTTAGGATCTCGCTCCTTCGCTTCTTAACAGTCTCTGGGACCTGCTTTAGAGATGAGGCGGGGGTGTGGGGGCGCGGAGAGAACCTTGCAATGTGGGTCTTATCTGGACGGGTGTCTCTGATGAGGTTGCAGGTCTCCTCGAAGTCCTCATTTGCTTCGCCCGGATACCCGACGATCACATCGGTGAAGAGCACAAAATTCGGGAAAGTTGACCTGAAAGCACCCACGATCCTCTTGAAGGACTCGGCAGTGTAGCCCCTGTTCATCTTCATTAAAACCCTGTCGCTTCCACTTTGAACAGGGAGGTGGGCAAATTTGTATATTTTTTCCGATCGATACGACTCGATGAGGGGTTCAAGTAGGCTGTAAACTGATGAGGGGTTGAACATACCGATGCGTACTCTGAAGTCACCCTCGATGCTCGCAACATCGTTTAGGAGAGTTGGTAGATCGGTGCTGATATCATTGCCATAGACGCCCGTATCCTGAGCCGTTAGACGAACCTCCCATGCCCCTCCTTTGACGGCATTGGAGATTAAGGACATTATCCCTTTAGGCGATATGCTTCGAAGCTGTCCCCTCGCTAGCCTGACAATGCAGTAGGAGCAGTTGCCCAAACATCCCCTTGATATTGCTATAGTGTACTTGACGCCGCTTCTGAATGGCGCAGGCTCTGGGAGGGTTTCATTTGGGCGCAATATTACAGACCTTGACTCACTTCGCAAGGCAAAAGGTATTGAGGGCAGGCTGTGGGGCGAGACTATTGAGAAGGTAGGTGCATGTTTTGATATGAGGGCCGGTTGGACTGCGGCCATGCATCCCGTTACCACAACCCTTTTCCCTGAGAGGGTATCGAGGAATTTTAAGATCCTGAGATCGGTCTCCCCCCTCACGGTACATGTATTGACAATTATAGCATCGGCCTCGTTGAGCGAGCGAGCGGTGTCGAGGCCGGTCGCCTCGAGCAGCTTTGCTAATGTCTCGCTCTCTGCCTTGTTTGAGGAGCAACCGAAGGTTTTGATGTATACCCTCATAATCATTCAGGACTGTACTTCATCAGGAGCCTTCTTAAGTTTGGTGCGTTTGGACAGCCTTTTCCACGTCATTTCAAGCATGTTTACGATGGGAGTCTCTGTGCCGTATGCTGAGGTTTTTCCATTTTTTATCCCTTCTAGAATAGCCTCGACGGAGCATGTCTTAGTCTCCACAATGGTATAGGCGTCTCCAACCGCCGTTTCTATGTGTGCGTCGCTTCCGCCCACTACGGGTAGGGCCAACAGCTTTGCCAGTTTCCCCGCGCTTTTGTTGTACCTGCGGTGCGTCGAGGCGTTCATGACCTCCAACGGTAGCGAGAAGGATAGGGTTGATCGAACAGCCTCCTCACCTACACCATGACTTAAAGGATCGGTAGGATGTGGGATTATGAGGATAGACCCTTCGGAGAGGGCGCTTTTTATCGTCTCGAGGAAGGGTGAATCCACTGGAAAGTTTCGGCGCGGGTTTAGTATTATGAGGTGCCCAGCGTCTGTTGAGACCTCCACGCCCGGTATCAATAAGAAATCCTTATCTTGGGACATCTTAGCGGCCCTCTCTTCGGTCATGGGTACGTCGTGATCGGTTATTGCAACCCCATCAAGGCCCTTCTTTTTTGCGGACCTGATCACATCGTAGACCGTTGAGACCCCGTCCTCGGAGGCGTTCGTGTGTACATGTAAGTCCATCTTCAGCTTCAATAATATCCCCTGTTGCCTAAACTCACCTTACGCTGGAACCCGGTGGCACTGCGCGGTCTGGGACGAGGACGGATACCTTATCCTCCCCCTCGGCTGCTAGAAGCATGACCTCCGATTTCAGGCCGAAGAGCGAGGTGGGTTCGATATTTGAGAGAACGGTGATCCTCTTCTTGAGTAGCTCTTCGGGGGAGTAGTACTTGGCGATACCTGCCACGCATGACCTCACGCCGAACTCGCCGAGGTCAACCTCAAGATGAAGAAGGTCGTGGGATCCCTTGACCCGCTCTGCCTTGATGACCTCGCCTATGGAGATCTTGGCCTTTTTAAAGTCGTCCATCTTCATCCTCGGTCCAACGTCCTTGAACGGTATCAGATCAGATTTTACCTTGCTCACGTCTGCCTGCTGGATCTTCTTGAAGAGTGGGAATGGCTTGCCAATCTTGTGCCCGATTTTCAGTGGTTCACCACATACACCCCAGGAGGCTTTATGAACAGATTGATCTATGTTTAGCATCTGCCATATCTTCTCAGCGGTGAAGGGAAGGAATGGCGAAAGGAGGCTTCCAAGGGCCTTCACAAACTGTGCAGAGACGTGGAGTGTTGTGGCCGCCTTGTTGGGGTCGGTTTTTATCGTCACCCATGGGGCAGAGTTGTTGAGGTACTTGTTGCCTTCGTGAGCAAGCGCCATCACGGCCATTAGGGCATCCCTAAACTTGAAGCTCTCAAGAGCAAGCGCAGCCTCTTTCTGGGTTCTACCAATCAGGGCAAGCATCTTACGGTCCTCCTCAGAGAGCCTCGCGTCCGGAATCTCGGATGAAAAGAACCGCTCTATGAAGGTCAGCGTGCGGTGTATAAAGTTCCCCAAAACGTCAGCAAGCTCGTCGTTGTAACGCTTTATGAACTCGTCCACGGAGAAGTCTGCATCCCTCTCCAGCGGAGCAACAGATGTCAGGTAGTAGCGCATCGGGTCGGGTTCGAAGTTCTTTAGGTATTCGTCTATGCCGATGAACCACCCCCTGCTCTTAGACATCTTCTTATTCTCCAGGGTCAGGTACTCGCCGGCTATCACGGCATCAGGGGTATGGTACTCGCCCGTCCCCATTAGAAGGGCCGGCCAAAAAATGGCGTGGTGATAGATTATGTCCTTTCCTATGAAATGAAATATCATCCCCTTTCCCTGCCAGTACCGCCTCCATCCTTCAGGTTCACCCTTAGACTGGAAGTAGTCCTTCGTTGCAGAGATGTAACCGATAGGTGCGTCAAACCAGACATATATGACCTTGCCCTCAGCGCTCTTCACAGGCACCGGGACACCCCACTGCATGTCTCTGGTGATGCACCAGTCCTTCAGTCCCTCATTGATCCATCCCAAGGCATAGTTTTTAACATTTGCTGGGGTCTTCTTGTTCTCCTCCAGCCATCCCTTAAGCCGATCTTGAAAGGCGGTGAGTTTGAAGAACCAGTTCTTGGTAATTGAAGGTTCTGGCGTAGTCCCGCATATGGCGCAGCATGGCTCTTTAAGGTCGATTGGTCGCAGATATCTGCCGCAGGAGTCACAGGAGTCTCCCCTTGCACCCTTAAAACCACAGTAAGGGCATAAACCCTCCACGTATCTGTCAGGCAGATATTTTTTACACTTGGGGCACCTCAGTTGTTCCAACTCCTGTTCATAGATATAGCCCTTCTCAAGGAGTTTCTTAAAGAAGTGCTGGGTTGTCTCATAGTGGATCTTTTCTGTTGTTCTGGAGAAGAAGTCGAAACTGCAGCCCATCCGCATTAGATCATCCTTTATCAAAGGATGGTAACGGTCAGCGATCTCTTTGGGAGTTACTTTTTCACGCTCGGCCCTTAGGGCGATTGGGGTTCCGTGTTCATCCGTGGCACATATGAAGATAACATCTCTCCCGGTCCTCCTAAGATACCTCACATAAATGTCAGGAGGAAGATACGTCGATCTCAAATGTCCAAGATGCAAACGTAAGTTGCTATAAGGTAAGGCGGATGTAACTATTATCGGCTCCATCATGAATTACCCCACGGAATAGGATATACTATGTATAGGAGCTTATTTTTATTTCATTTTGTTTTTTATCATACATGCACTAAGCATTTATGAAAATTCTCCTTGGAATTGAAGAGGAGATCCCTCATCTAAGGTTTATTAAGGTGTTTCCAATTCCTCATATTGTGGGATAAAGATGGATTACGAAGCTCTGCTAGAGAGGGGTCTGTCCAAGATACCGGAGAAGGCAATCAAGTCATCGAAGTACGAGACGCCACAGACCGAAACCTCGGTGATAGGCGCGAAAACGGTCATTTACAACTTTAAGGATGTTGCCCAGAAGCTCAACAGAGACCCTAATCATTTGTTGAAGTTCATAGTGAGAGAGCTGGCGACCTCAGGCACACTCGAGGAGATGAGGGCTTCCCTCCAAGGCAGGTTCATAAAAGAAGGCCTAGACGACCTGATTGTACGGTATATAAAGACATATGTCTTGTGTGCGTCTTGCAACAAACCGGACACGAAGTTGGTGAAGGAGGGCAGGCTCACCTTCATAGCTTGTGATGTGTGCGGAGCCAGAAATCCTGCAAAGACGCTCATGTGAGTGTGAAAAGGTGCCAGAAGAGTTTGTTTATGTAAGAGCCTGGAAGGTCAATTCAAGGGAAAAAATGATCGCCATATGCGATTGCAATGTTATTGGGAAGAAGGTTTGTGAAGGGAAGCTTGTTCTCGATATCTGCCGGGAGTTTTATCAGGGTGAGAGGATGACCCTCGAGGCGGCAATAGACGTTGTCAAGACGGCAACTATTGCGAATCTTGTTGGAAAAGATGCCGTGAGGTGCGGGATAGAGGCAGGCCTGGTGCACAAGGACGCCGTAATAAACATTGGGGGCATCCCACATGTACAGTTTATTCAGATCTGAGGGCTCAACCATATGGGAACATTCTGTCCCAAGTGCGGAGCTGAGGGGGGCAAGCTCGCACATGGTTTGTGCGAGAGCTGCTTCTGGGAAGAGCAACTAGAAGGCTTCCTAAAGGAGTTTAAAGTTCCAATGTGCAACTCCTGTTTTTCCTATCTGCATGGTAAGAGGTGGGTCCGCAAAAGGGAGGGCATGCCGGAGGAGAAGGTTATCGAGGGCGCTAAGGACGAGTTCATGAGGTTGGCGGATCTGCCAGAGGGGGTCGAGTTCGGCGAGATCGAGGGAGAGGTAACGGAGAGAGCTAAGTCGGGCTTACCAAAGATGATCCTATTGACGACCACCCTTACCGAGAGGGATAGCGGTATTTCTACGAAGGTCAGAAGCCTTGGAAGAGTGGATTACAGGATGTGTCAAGATTGCTACCATGTTGCCAGCGGCAAATGGGAGGCGGTGGTTCAGATAAGGGCGGAGGGAAGGAGGTTCGAGGATGAAGACAAGATGGCAGTAGAGAGGGTTTTCGAAAACTTTTACAGAAGGACGGAGGGACGGGGGAAACCTGAAATCTCTGAGGTAAAGGAGCACGAGGGTGGCATTGATGTAAAGTTCATCACTTTGAATGCAGCAAGGATGTTTGTAAGGGAGCTCACTGAGACAACTGGCGCTTCGGTGGTGGAGAGCGCGAAGATTATGGGCATTGACAGAAGAACCGGCGGCGGTCATTATAGGACGACCATAGCAACGAAGATGCCAAGCTTGAGGATTGGTGAGCTAATTGAGCTTGATGGTAAAGTCTTTCAGATAGCCGGGCACCATAGAGGAAGGCTTGTGGTAAAAGATCTTTCGGAGGGAGAAGGGAAGAGGAGTCTCTCCCACAATCAGTTAGCAATGGTCAAAAAAATAAAATCAGATGAGTACAGACGGGTGAGGCTGGAGGCAAAGACAGCACGCTTTGGAACTTTTTTGGATTTAGTGGATAAAAAATTCTTTGATTTGCCGATCGATTTCGTCCCTAAGGATATGACCGAGGGGGATGTGGGCGTTTTAATATGTGTTAATGGCAACGAGGCTGTATACAAATTAGGTGGCGGGCCCGTCGGGATTTGAACCCGAGACCAACGGGTATCTTCAATATCTTAAAAGCCCGCTGCTCTACCGTACTGAGCTACGGGCCCCCTATTAGAGGGATAATCGACTTACTATTAAGATTTTTCAATATACGCCTTTGCAAAAACAGGTTCCGAAGTTCCTCATCTGATATATAGTAATAATGGTGAAGAAATCGAAAATGGTACTAGTTGTAAAGAGCCTCGAGCAGAATGATATTCCATCGGAAAGACTCGTAGGGTTGTTGTAGCAGTTCAGGTTGATAGTCGATGATTGCACAGAGATTGGTATTGTGAATGATGTCTTTAAAGTTAAGGCACTTTTGTCTATGGCGTAAAGTGAACCGATCGAAGGCTTGAAAGATCCCCCAAACCATATTAATTTAAAGAAGGAAACAAGAGTTGGTTGAAGGAAGGAGATCCTCGTTGAAGTTTGGAAGACCAAGGGGTACCAAGGACTTTTTACCGGAGGATATGAGGGTAAGGAGGTTTATTCTCGACAGGGTTAGAAGGGTCTTTGAACAGCACGGATTTGAAGAGATGGATACGCCTGCGCTGGAGTTATGGGAGGTTCTATCAGCAAAAGGCGGAGAGGATGTGGAAAGACAGATCTATAAGTTTCAAGACAAGGGCGAGAGGTGGCTAGGGCTCAGGTTTGATCTTACGGTACCCCTTGCAAGGGTTGTTGCAAACAATCCAGATCTGGTTAAACCATTCAGGAGATACATGATATCCAAGGCCTGGAGGTATGAGGAACCGCAAAGCGGCAGGTTTAGGGAGTTCTTGCAGGCAGATATTGATATTGTTGGATCGGCAAGGATGGAGGCGGACATGGACTGCGTATCAACGGCGGTGGATGCACTTAAGGCATTGGAACTAAACGATTTCGAGGTAAGGATAAACAACAGGAAGATCCTTGATGGTATGATTGATAGCCTCGGCATAGTTGGACAAAACGCTACAAAGGTCTTCAGGGCACTGGACAGGCTTGATAAGGTTGGAGAGGAGGGCGTAAGAAAGGAGTTGAGCGGTTTCGGACTGAATGAGGAAAAAAGAGAGAGAATCCTAGGTTTTACCCGTTACAGAGGGGAGGAGGCACTCGGCTATGCGGAGAGGGAGTTCGGATCCTCAAAGGTCGCCCTAAAAGGACTCGAGGAGCTTAAAAGACTCGAGGAGCTTTCGGATGCCTTTGGGCTGGGCAATTTATTGCATATAGATTTCAGTCTTGTGAGGGGTCTCGACTACTATACCGGACCTGTCTTCGAGGTAAAGGCGAGGACGGCCCAAATAGGTAGCGTAGCGGGCGGAGGTAGGTACGACGGCTTAATTGAGAAGTTTGGCGGGGTAACTACTCCAGCAACGGGCATATCCCTGGGCATTGAAAGGCTGTATGAGGTGCTCTCAGATAAGATTAAAGCCGAAAACAAGACTAGCCCAACCCAGGTATTTGTGGCAAATGTAAATGAAGAGGTAGCACTGGATGCCATCAGAATTAGCCGGGAGCTCGTAGATAGAGGGATATCTGCAGAGGTAGACATAATGGGTAGAAAGCTGGTAAGGCAGTTGGAATACGCCGACAATAAAGGGATACCCTATGTCCTCATCGTTGGTCCCGAAGAACTCAAAATTGGTAAATTCAAGCTTAAGGACATGCACGCGAAAAAGGAGATACTCGTAGATTTTGAAAGTATAGCAAAGACAATACTGTTGCAGGGGCAATAGAACGCAGATGTTAGCGGGTAATGCCCCCCAGGAAGAAGGCTACTAAAGCCAATAACATCCATAAAAGCGCCTGCTTCTTTACCTTCAGAGCGGATTCTTTACTATGGTATTTTACAATATAAAAGGAGGAGTAAAAGAAGCCAGCATCCACCACCAAGACAACCAACGAGTAATAGATGCCGAGATAACCAAAAATGTAAGGCAGAGGGGTGATAAGGACCGCAGCGATATAAAAGAGAGCTGAGATCAGGGCAGCCACCTTTGGACCGTAGGAGAGAGCCGCGGTCCTTATTCCTTTTAAGCGATCACCTTCCATGTCGGCTATGCCCTTGGTTACCTCCCTCCCTACAGTTGCGAGAAATGCCAACAGGAAGAAGACCGCGACGGTGAGATCCATAGATCCGGCAACCGCTACGCCACCGAACAGAAAAGGCACTGCCACGCAGTAGGCAACCATAATATTGCCTGGCAGGCCAATCTTCTTTCCATAAAGGTTGTAGGTTAAGGAGACGATGAAGGTCAGAATTGCTATAATGAATGTGTAAAGAGATAATGGCACCGCTGCCAAAATTCCCAAGATGGTAAGCAATGCAGCGAATATTAGGGCAGAACGCGTTGATATCATCCCCGACGGTAGAGGCCTATAGGGGGCATTTACGCGATCGATTTCAAGATCAACAACATCATTTATGACCATAGAAGAGGCTGTAAGGAAGGAGGAGACAATAAAACCGTAGAACACCTGGCTAATCGAGGGGATGCCTCCCAATATCGCTACCTCACCTACGATTACGGCAATTCCCATCATCACAAAGTTTACAGGACGGATTAACCTGATGCAGGCTCTGACCGCTTTAGAAGGTGATTTCTGAGGTGTCATAATAGGCTATCTCCCCCTGCCGGTCTATGACCGCTAAAATCAGATCTTTTTTTGAGAGCTTCGCCGAGTTTGAGATGGAGGTCAGTTCAGATATGCCGATGGTCTTTCCTTCAACCAGCCCATAAACAAGGTACTTGGCGGGTTCTTTGCCCACAACGGCACCCCTCCTGTAGACTCTATACTCAAGTTTTGGACCGTAACCAGGCTTCACGATGTACCCCCTGCGCCGAAGATCGGAGTACAGCAGGTAGCGCACCCACATCTCGCGATCGTTCTTGGAAAAATGCGCTACAGCCTCTGGAAATGCCAAAAACCTCCCAGATTCGTCATGGAGGAGGATCTTCTCTCTTTCAAGCAGGAATAATATTTCCGCATCGGACAGCACCAACTTGCCTTCCTCCAACTCGCCGAAGGATCCCTGTTGGTGAACTTTATCTGCGTCTGGACCCGAGATTATGGCTTTTTTCTGCCTGAGTAGGGATTTTGGTAGCTCTGACAACATGAACACCCTTAATTCCTACTAACAATAATGCTATCTATATGCCCTTCGAGGATGATTTATTAGCATTTCTACATGACAACCACTCTTTAGTGCTGGCTGGTGTTGGAAGTGATATTCGTAGGGATGATAAGGTGGGCGTTTTGATAGTTTCGAGGTTAAAAGGGAGATTACCAACTAAAGTTAAGCTCATCAACTGTGGAATTGTGCCTGAGAACTTTACGGGTCAGATAAAGAAGCTTAGACCAACGCATATAATATTCTTCGACGCCGTGGAGATGGGCAAAGAGCCGGGCTTCTACGACTTTGTTGATGAAGAGACTCTAATCGCCCAGTCATTATCGACCCATAAGCAGTCGTTGAGGATGCTTCTCCAAGTGCTAAAGGAGGGGATCCCGGGAGTTAGGATTAGGCTGGTAGGGATCCAGCCAAAGACCACCGATTTTGGAAAGGGTCTCAGCAGACCCGTTGGCAGAGGTTTAAATGCGTTATTAAGGGTTTTGATAAAGACGATAGGGAGGGGAGTACTTGAGGACGATAGAGTGGAAGTATGACGGGGTCCACATAATAGATCAGACGAAGCTACCCGGAATGTTGGTTATAATCAAATGTAAGGATCATGAAAGGTTGGCGCGAGCGATTGAGAGAATGGAGATAAGGGGAGCCCCGGTGATTGGGGTTGCGGCTGCCATGGGTGTTGCGCTTGCGGCTAAGAACAGTAGAGGAAGGACCCTCGATGAGATCAAGAAGGACCTCAGTAGGGCATCGGAACGCTTTAAGATAACAAGACCAACCGCCAGAAATTTATTTTGGGCATTGGAGAGGATGAAGAAGTTGTGGGAAGGGGCAACAGATCCATCGGACCTCGTCAACGACTTGATCAAGGAAGCTGTCGAGATGGCTGAGGAGGATGTGAGGATGTGTAAAGCCATCGGGAAGAATGGTACGATGTTGATATCGGACGGGGATGGTATCCTAACCTACTGCAATGCTGGAGGGCTTGCCTGCGTGGATTACGGTACAGCGCTAGGTGTAATCAGGAGCGCCTTCGAGAGTGGAAAGAAGATCCTCGTTTACGTGCCAGAGACCAGACCTCTCCTTCAGGGGGCAAGGCTTACTGCATTCGAACTGAAGAGCGAGGGAATCCCATTCAAGCTGATTACGGATAATATGGTTGGATATATAATGCAGAATGGGCTCGTCAACAAGGTGGTTGTGGGGGCGGATAGGATCACAAGGTGGGGGGACTTCTTCAACAAGATTGGCACGTACGGCATAGCGTTGATGGCAAAGGCACATGGGATTCCGTTCTACGCAGCTGCTCCATACTCATCGGTAGATCTTTCTTTGAAGGCAGAAGAGGTGATTATCGAGAAGAGGAAGCCGGAGGAGGTCACTCATATCGCCAATGTAAGAATTGCGCCAGAAGGAGTAGAAGTACTTAACCCTGCCTTTGACCTGATCCCAAGAGAGCTGGTAAGCGGGATAATTACGGAGAAAGGGGTGGCTTATCCACCTTACGACCTATCAATCTTTTTCCGGAAGGGTCACTAGGGAATGGATTGGATAGTTAGATGATTGATCTATTTCTTTCTTCCATCGGTCGCCCACGGCAATAAGAACGAATATGGCTGCGATCTCGGCACCGCTCCTTCTTGCTAGATCCACTAGAGCCTTGAGCTGCTCGCCGGATCTTACCACGTCGTCCGTTATCAAGATGCTGTCCCGCCTGTCTATACCACCTTTTGGGAGATATAGCGAGACCTGAATCCCCGCCCTCGAAACGGTGTATGTCTCCTCTATGAAGTAGGGCACGCCAATCTCTTTTTCCTTCTTGGCGTAGATAAAGGGTACACCGAAGGCATCGGCTATGTGAACAGCAAGAGGAATACCATCTACTGCGACCGTCAGAACCTTGCTCACCCTCCTACCTGCCAACTTTTGAACGACATGGTTGGCTATGAACCTCAAGAGCAGTGTATCGCCAACAATCTTTGTGTTGTCAAGAAATCCGCCCTTATCAAAGCCTAGCCTATCTTTTATATGCCTAGTTACATCATAACCTTTCTCGAGCTTTCCGAGGATCAATCTGGCTCTTTCTGGGCTTGGAAGGATATGCCCCTTCACATAACGATTCAGGACGGTTATGGGTATCCCGGTGAGCTTCATAAGCTCCTGATAGCTGTAGACCTCCTTAGCAAGACGAAGGAACTCTACTGATCGAATCTGCATCTTAAGGTATTCGTACCTAGTCTCTTCGCTCAAGTGTCAACATCTCCAATGTATGTCATTTTTTGTATAACAGCTATTTTAATTTTTATATAAATATTGCAAAAAATCTTTTTTCGAGGTTTTTTTAATGACTGAAAAACAGCATCAAACTAATAAAATTACCCGTCCGTCCATCAATAAAGGGGAATTTGATGACTGAGCGAGAATGCAACAGTCTTGTCTGCCATGATGTAAAATGCTGAATAGTAATAAATCATCATAAAGGATCACTTGAAATCGAGTATATAGGGTATAGTGATACCACTGTCTGCAAGGCTTTGCTTATACTTACGGATCATCTTTAGCTCAATAGGGATGATCGCAACTTCGCAGAATACGTCAACGATCCCCCTTGTCAGGTGCCCCACCCAGAAGCCCTTGCCGCTTCCCGCCGCAACATGTAAGTGCACAAAAGGAGCCTCCTTGTAACTGGAAACGTTTCCGTTTCCAACGACCTCCATATGGGTAGTTATTGACTTTTCCAAACCCTTCTTCAATATGAGCTGACAACACTTCAAAGCGCCAACAAATGAAATGATTATTCCAGAATCTATCCCTTTGGAACTGAGCGCCTCGGATATTGATGAAATGACCTCCTCGTCTTCATCGATGCGGATGATCAGTACATTTTGAGCTCGTTTGAGCTTCAAGATACAACCCCATATATCAACAAATTCAAGGATTTTTAAATATTTTGCATCGGATCATTCACCAACTATAGTTGGTAACCAATTCAGTTACAGACCAAGACCGCAACAAAACTTTAAATATTGAAAGCAAATCAAAGAATTAAGTCAGCAACACCGAATCATGTTCTTCTTTATGGTGGTTTAAAATGGTAGAAGTTCTAAAAAACTATGTTAACGGTGAGTGGGTCGAATCTAGAGGGGCCAAGACCGTCGATGTGATCAACCCTGCAACGCAAGAGGTTTTGGCCAAGGTACCCCTTTCCATACAGGAGGATGTTAAGGACGCTATCAAGGCAGCAAAGGAGGCATTTTGTGAGTGGAAGTGCACTCCGCCAGCTACGAGGGTTAGATACCTTTACGAATACCGTAATTTGCTGGATGAGCATTTTGAAGGACTCTCAGAATGGGTTGTGAAAGAGCACGGAAAGACTTTGGATGAGGCAAGGGGAGATGTCAAGAGAGGCATTGAAACCGTTGAACTCTCTACAGGAATACCCACTATGATGATGGGTGAAATAGAGTGGGATGTCGCTCAGGGCATCGATGAGGCTTACCTGAGGGAGCCACTGGGTGTTTGCGTCGGGCTCACACCATACAACTTTCCGATCATGATTCCCCTTTGGTTTCTCCCAATGGCGATTGCATGCGGCAATACATTCATTTTGAAGCCGTCGAGTCAGGTGCCCATCAGTGCGGTGAAGATAATTGAGCTCGCCGACGAGGCGGGCTTCCCCCCTGGCGTAGTGAATCTGGTCAACGGAAGCAGAGATGTCTCTGATGTCCTTTTAAAGGACAGGGACATCAAAGCGGTGTCCTTTGTTGGATCTACAAAGGTTGCGAGGCACATATACAAGACGGCGGCTGAGACTGGCATGAGGGCGCAGTGCCAAGGTCAGGCAAAGAATTTCATCATAATAATGCCTGACGCGGATTTGAAGAATACAGTCTCGGCAACTATCACATCTGCCTGCGGATGTACTGGTCAGAGGTGCCTCGCTGGGGAGAACTTCATACCGGTAGGGGAGATGTATGAACCCTTCAAGAAAGCACTGCTGAATGCAGCCTCCAAGATAAAGCTTGGATACGGCCTGGATCCGGACACCCAGATGGGACCACTCACCTCGGAGGATCAGCTCCAGAAGGTCTTGGAGTACATCCAAAAGGGTATAGACGAGGGGGCAACGCTGCTGCTTGACGGCAGGAAGGCAAAGTGTGAAAAGTATCCGAAGGGCTACTTCATTGGACCCACCATCTTTGATAATGTAACACCAGAGATGACAATCTTCAAGGAGGAGATCTTTGGTCCGTTCATGTCAATCACGAAGGTGGACACTCTGAACGAGGCCATCAAGCTGGCTAACACCTCGATTTACGGCAACGCCGCAGCGATCTTCACAAGTAACGGCAAGGCCGCAAGAGAGTTCGCTTACAGGGTTGACGCTGGCAACATTGGAATAAATATTGGGGTCCCTGCACCGATAGCGTTCTTCCCGTTTGCTGGTTATAGGGAATCTTTCTTCGGTGATCTTCACGGGCAGGGGATGGATGCTGTGGAGTTCTACACGCAGAAGAAGGTTACCATAACTAGGTGGTTCTAAGTGCAGCTGGGAACGTTTGGAGCGATCCTCAAGTACGCCATAGAGATCGAGGATGCGGCAACTCAATATTACGATGAATTGGCAAAAAAGGCCCCGGAAGGAGCTAAGGCATGTATCTATGAGTTGTCCAATTCCTCCAAGAAGTACAAGCAGATCTTGGAGAGGACGAGGAGGATGGAGCTGCAGGAGATGGTCCTCGAGGCAATCACCGGCATGGACACCTTGAACTACGCGGTTAAGTTCGATACGTCTGTGGATTTCAAGACCGGACTGAATAATGCAGTCGAGATCGAGCAGAAGGTGTCAGCTTTCTATTCAGAATCTTCGAAGAAACTCGGCTTCCTACCGAATGCTAGTAGAACACTCGAGAAACTAAGTAAGGAAAGGGTAGCTAGAATAAAAATGATCAAACCGCTGCTCTAATTTTTTTTCATTACCTTAATTTTTGAGAGATGGGGCTGCCCGGATTCGAACCGGGGTCACAAGGGCCCAAGCCTCGCAGTCTAGACCAAGCTAGCCTACAGCCCCGATGTAAAAAAGCAAGTGTCGCCAATTATTATAGCTATCGCTGAGCGAGATCGAGACTAAGCATGGCTATAGTTAAAGGATTGTTGGCGCCGGGAGTGGGATTTGAACCCACGAGTCCCTTGCGAGACACGGGCTTAGCAAGCCAGCCCCCTACCAGGCTAGGGTATCCCGGCGTCTATCTCAAGAGAGGGAAAAGAGGGTTAAATATATTAGCTTGTAGATGGTGCGGCAGCCCCAATGAAGTGAGCGGCCCATACCACAGACCTTTGGGTGAGCCAGCATCCATCCCGTTATCCTGCGAACGGTGTTGTCCGAGCTTAGGGCTGCTCCCTTCCGGGCCTAACCCGGTTCACCCGGTGTGCAGAAAGCTCATCCCTCCAGACGAGCTCACCCCGCTCCAACACCCCCACAGGGCGAGACTTCTACGCCGACAGCCCCAGGTTCTATGGCTGGTTCCACCGCCTCCAAAGGTTACTGGCTCCACCATGACGACCGTTTGTAGAGAGAGGAGGCCGAGCCCTCCAGCCCTCCCTGCCGCACCATTTCGATCATTCAGCGAGGTGATTTATAAAACTACCATCTACGCCAAGCATAGAGAGGATCTCGCACATTCTGCAGATTTCTCTTCCAGAGGGAGCCCCACAACGGCTACAACGGCCAACCTCGGATTCCATGATCTTCTCTTTTAGGAGAGCAGAGATCCTATCCACCCCTTTCACTATGGCGAACTTCGTTCCAGGATGCCTTTCCTCAATATTATTCAGGATGTCTCTTACCTCATCCCGTAGTGATGCCCTGACGTACGGACACTCTCGCTCATAAAGCGGATAGCCCTTAAGGTAGACATAGGCTGCGATCTCCCGCTCTGGCACATATCGTAAAGGCTTTACCCTCGGGATGAAGCACTCCCTCAGCGTTATGGGCTTTGTGCCCAGTCTAGTAAGTCGGGATATATCCCCCCTCAGTATATTTATGAGGATCGTCTGAGCCTCGTCGTCGAGGTTGTGTCCAGTGACCACTTTTGTGGCACGCATCTTCATCGCGGTATCATTAAGAAGACGCCTCCGGAGGATGCCACAGTATGTGCAGCCTAAAAGGCCGACCCCCTTCTCCTCTGCAAACTTGCAGATCTCCTCAAGAGAGTGGCCATAAACTTCCTTAAACGTGGTTACATGGTGTTCGATCCCCAGTTCCTTTGTCACCTGTCTCGATATCTCCAACCCCTCCTCCCTGTACCCTCTTAGCCCCTCATCTATAGTTAAGGCAAAGAGATCTGTGCCGTAGGAACGTTCTATTCTTGAGAGGATGTGGGCTAGAGCCACGCTGTCCTTGCCCCCTGATAGGGCAATCATAACCCGGTCGTCAGAGGTGAGTAGCTTGTCCCTCTTTATTGTTTTAAGGGCGATCTTCTCCACACTTTTGGTGAGACACCTCTTACAGAGGATCTCTCCTGAGTGCCTGCGAAGGTAGAATCCATCTTTACTGCATCTGCAGACAGGAGATGACACGGATGGTACATCTCCTAGCCAAATTTGAATGACGGGAATATCACGAAGCTGAGTGATATGTTCAGGGCTAGTATGGCGAGACAGCCCCACCCGAGGAGTTTGCTGATCTGCGCTGACTTCTTCTTGTCCTTCAAGACGAAGTTGACTAATATGCCCACAAGTTTATCGCCATCCAAGGAAGCGACGGGCATCATATTTATGAGTCCAACATTGAGAGAGAGCAAATATATCCATGAAGAGGAGCCGACAAAGTAGAATGGGAAAGAGGTAGAGGCGTAAAGGTATTTTGGCTGGTAGTAACTAAATGCATTAATTATACCAATGTAGGATGAGTTAGTTTTAGCAGAATAGCCTAGTTTAAAATCAAATGTCTTAATCTCTCCGTCCCTCATTACTACAACTGGGACGGTACTGTTTGGTGTTGTAGCTTTTAGAATTTTCGCAAATGACTCTGTATCTGTTGTGGCAGATCCGTTCACGCTTAGAATAACATCCCAAGTCTTGAGGACGCCGTCGGCCGGCGAGCCTGCTTCAATCTCTGGCACCTGTATGCCAATCGGAGTGGTCTGGTAAAAGGGGGAGAGTATGTAGGGGGCATTCAACATCAGACCCAAGGCCAGTAGAGCGATCAGTATGTTAGCGGTGGATCCGGCAGCATATATCCTTGCTTGAGATGACTTTTTCGCTCTATTAAGAGCTTCTTCGTCGGGCTCCACAAACGCACCTGGAATGATTGCCAATAAGATAAGACCAACACTCTTTACTCCTATTCCCTCAGCCCTAGAAGCTACGCCATGGGATAGTTCATGTGAGATCATTATGATTGCTATCGACAAACCGAAGAAGAAGAGGGTGTTGGGGCTGAGTGAGAGGGTAATTCCAGGAATCAGCAACGTTACGGGTGATGCATCTTCTACCCTAAAAGAGAGATAGAATAAATTCCGTGCTAGGAGGTAGGTAATGTAGATCGAGCCGCCAATGGAGATGGCTATTCCAAGGTTCCATAGGACTTTCCAGAGAGGTTTCAAAGCCCTACCAAGCCTGTCGATGGCATCATTGAACTTAGTGGTCCTCCACATCAGATACAAGGGGTGAACCTCAATGCTCTTTGGTAGGAACCGCTTAGCCATAAATAGCAAAGACCAGAAGACGACGATAACGTATAGAAGTATAATCCACGGATCCAATATTTCACCCCAAACGATATTATATTTTATTGACCGAACACTAACTGGTGGTAGTCCGATGCACATCGTTATTTTTATAACTGTCGGAGGAAGTGAAGAGGGAGCGAGAATAGCCAAAGCACTTGTGGAGGAGAGGCTCGCTGCCTGTGTGAATATTATTGAAGGCGTATGTTCCGTGTTTAGGTGGAAAGGGAAGGTCGAAGAGGCTAAGGAGTTCCTGCTGATTGCTAAAAGCGTCGATGGCCTATCAGATAGTTTGATCAAGAGAGTTAGGGAACTCCATAGTTATACTACCCCAGAGATCATCTCGTTTAAGATCATCGGAGGTTCCAAGGAATATCTAGATTGGGTAGTTTCAAATGTGAAGACAGCTTCGACAAAAAAGGAGTGATAAGATGGCCAAAAAGGTCTCGCGGGCCTATGAGCTGAGGGAGGTTGTCTATGCCAAGGAGCGGTGGAGCCTGCTCAATGAACTAAGGGGCATAGCACTTCGGTTGATGGTGGTGCTAAAAACCAAAGGAGTGGATGTGATAGTTCACGGAAGTCTGGCCCGCGGTGATGTTGGCCCTAAGAGTGATGTAGATGTTTTTGTCCCGGAAGTACTTCCATCTTATATCATAGAGGAGGCGGTGCTAAGCGGGGGCTTTCAGATATCGAAGAGGGAGTTGACCCAAGCCACGCCAGCACATACAGTGAAGGCGATAGTGCATATAGAAGAAAGGACTAAGGTAACCTTTCCCTTATTACCGCTTAGGAGGAGGGAAAGGGAGTTTTACAGGTTTGGGGGAGAGGCGGGGGTTAATGAGTTGGTGGGGGGAAGACGCGTACCAGGCGTGGACAAACGGCTGATGATGATAGTGCCGATGGAGTACGGGCACTACGAATTCTCGGTCATTCAGAACAGTGAGGAGGCCGCTAGGTTGATCGGTATTAACGCAGAGATCGTAAATGAGCGCATCAGGGTCCTGACGAGGAGAGACGAGATAGGCAGGACCGGAATTTATTACAAAGAGGAGCTCGGAGAAGGAGACAGCTTCGAGGGCAAGTTTAGGGAGAGGATATCAAAAGACCCAAGTCTAAAAAGACTCATCCAACAACGTGGGATGGAGTTTAAATATTGACCGTGTATTTGAGGAAGAAGATTGAAGGTATGGGTTTACCTGACATCGGCTTTATTATGCATTGCAATGTTGGTAGAGGCTGTTAGGGCGGACCTCCAGACTGGAGGGGGAAACGAGGACAGGTCCCAAGGCACCGTAGGTGACTGGATAAAGTTCTTCGAAACAAACATTCAGTGAGCCTCGGTGACCATGCTGGATTTCTTGAAATGTTTAATAAAGGTAACGTACTTCACTGTCGGACATAGGTTTTGTTATCTTGGCATCAGGGATCTCGAAGTACTCTGGGAAGAGGCATATAGTTGGGGCTATTGCGATGGTTCTTGTATCACAGATCCTCCTATGACCGCATCGTAATAACCTTAATACCCAAGCCGCCAATAGATTCGGGCATGAAGAGAGCGCTCCCCCGAGGATGTGAGATCTGTCTGAAGGGCGGAAAGCTCGTGCTCTTTGTCACTGGAGAGTGCGATCAGTCCTGCTTTTACTGCCCGCTCAGCGAAAAGAGGAGGGGGCTGGACGTAGTATATGCGGATGAAGTACTTGTTGAAGACGACCTAGACGTAATATTGGAAGGCAAGGCGATAGACGCAGAGGGGACGGGGATAACCGGGGGAGACCCCGTTTTAAAGCCTAAGAGGACGATCAAATATATCAAACTTCTGAAGGACTTCTTTGGTAAAGATCATCATATCCATTTGTACACAAACGGCAGGCATGTGAATGGCGACATACTAAGGAGGTTGAAGGAGACCGGGCTAGATGAGTTGAGGTTTCATCCACAGAAGGAGGACTGGAAGAAGATCGAACTGGCAAAAAACTTGGGTCTGTACACCGGTGCAGAGGTACCTGCGATACCGAGAAACGAGGAATGGATCAGGGAACTCATAGCGTACTTAGTGCGTGTGAAAGCAGACTTCCTAAATCTGAATCAGCTGGAGTTCTGCCCTCAAAATGCTTACCAGCTCAAACAAAGGGGTTTTGTATTGGAGAAGGACAGCATGACAGCAGCCCTCGGCAGCGAAGAGATGGCATATTCCGTGATAAGATGGGCGGACAGGGAGGGAATCGATTTACCGATACACTATTGCCCAAGCTTTGTGAAGGATGCGATACAGACAAAGAATAGGCTGATCAGAAGGAGTAGGAATGTCTCCAGACCTTATGAGGAGATCTTGAGCGATGGACTTCTGGGCAAATTCATAATAAGATCCACTTCGGTATACCCTAGAACACTAAAGAGTTTTATGGCAAGAGCGCTGGGTACCGCCCCGCATATGGTCAACATCTCATCGGATGGAATTTCGCTGGAAGTGCCAAGAGCCTTTGTGGTGGGAGCAAGGCGGTTATTGCCCGATTCCAAGATAGTGTATGTACAGGAGTATCCCACAGCTGCTAGGGAGAAAATCGCAGAGTATCCGTACTAGTTTATGGCGAATCGAAGCAAGGCTGCCATACCGCCAAGGCTAATCAATTGTTTGCCCTTTTCATGTTCTCCGCCAATAAAGTAGACCTTGCCACCATAACCCTCAGCTCTTTTGCAGATGTCTTCTATCGCGCGCCTCTCATTGGGCGCGATCGTTTTGAAGAGGCGTTCAGATACCAGAAGAGACTCTACTGCCCCCCTTTCAACTGCCTGTTTTACCTCCTCCCTTCCATAGGCAACCAAACTTGGCTTCCTCGAGAGGCGGCCTAGTAGCTCATCGACCAGGCGCGAGTCCCTCAAGAGTGTGGATTTCGCCATGATCTTGGAGAAGGTGCCTCGGTTCATTACCTCCCTAACGCCAGGTTCCCCTGTGCACGAAGCGGTCTCCTCGACTATGCTGAGCGATCTAAACTTCTCCTTTAGGTATTTTGCCATTTCATTCTTAGCGAAGCCTGGCCCTGCGACCACCACATCAGCATTCTCCCTCTGAAGGAATCGGGCCACTTCCTCACCTATTGAAGCGTGGTACTTCGACCTTATCGCTGATCTGTCCACCGACTCTACGTATTTTCCAGGTATGTGAGACGCAATGCTGACCAACTCCTCTACGATGTAGTCTCTCAGGACAAAGATTGATGCTTCTTGATCGTCTATAGTGATTATGAGAGCTTTCGGTCTCTCCTTTGTTGTCGCTCTTTTTAGACGATCTTCATGGAAAGAAAGCCATCCGTCCTTAGTGATCCTTATCCTTTCCCTCGGTTCTAACGAGAAGGAGTGGTATGATCCTTGAATGTTCATATCTTCAGGACCTGTGATAATACGTCCTCTTATCCTGAGGCGTTCTGTAAAACTCTGGAAGCCAAGGTCCTCCACTTTTATACAGAGGAAGACCCTTCTTCGTCCTCCGCGCTCATCGCCTCCGCCCCTCGATACCCTTACCTCACGCATGGTGTAGCCACACACGGTGTCGCCACTGTCAATTAAATTATATAGGTGCCACAGATCATCAGCATCCTCTACCTCGACCTCAACGGCACCGTGTTCCTTATCACGCTCAATAATCCGCATACCAAAGATCGCCCAGCAAGAGAATTATTTAGGTCTTTGTGAGATAATAACAGTGCGCTGATATGCCTGATCTTTCTTTGTTTATAAGGGATGCCCGCCTAGAGGACCTCGACGCCATTGTAAGGATAGAGGAGACATCCTTCTCGGATCCATATCCCAAGGGTTTACTCAAGGCATTCTTTTACCTTCCAGGTGCCTACATAGTTGCCTCTTCCAAAGAGGTTGTCATCGGATATGCGGTCGGTATAATAAGATATGAAAAATTGGGTCATGTGGTTTCAGTAGCAGTAAACAAAAACATACGTAGGAAAGGCGTAGGTGAGCGCCTAATGAAGGAGATAATAGAAAGATTGTGTAGCAGTGGAGCAAAAAGGATAAGGATCGAGGTGAGAGAATCAAATCTCCCGGCAATAAAACTCTACACAAAGCTCGGATTTACGGAGGAAGGAAAAATAAAGAAATATTATGCTGATGGGGAGTCGGCAATCCTCATGTACCTTAACGTGAAATGATGTCCTCAAAGGTGAGGATTGTTATGCCTTGAGGTCTTTTAGCGATATTGCCTACCCTTGCACCTATAAGGAATGCTACGCCTCTATTGTTGGAGATATCAAGAAGCCTTTGTGTTATTACGCCATCGAAAACAACCGCGTGGATCTTGTCACTGGTATTTTGAAGTATCTCTGCAAGCTCCCTTACTGCCACCTTCTGTTTTGATTCCCAAGACTCATCAAGAAGATCGGCCTCAAGGCTGCCTTGAAGCCGCTCCATCATTGCCTTTACCTTTTGAATATCCACGCCTGTGAGTGTGAGAGGCACCGCTTCTTTCTCTACTACTTTCTCAGCTTCACTCTCAGCTGCCTCCTCCTTTACCTTTTCCGGCATTTTTTCGGCAACCTGCTCGGCTATAGCCTGTGACAGACGTTCCTGCTTTTGTAAAAGTTCTTGCTTTTTATCACCAGCTGCAAGTTGGTATTGCTCTACAGGAATCTTGCTCCTGAGATACTTCGCGAGTTCCTTCCCAGTTAGGTCTTCAACCTCCTTGCCAGCAGGAGCCCTTGCTATGTAGTCAACGTCTGCAACTTGCAGCAGCTCCCTCAGAATCAGCTCTCCGCCCCTATCACCATCAACGAATGCGATAACTGCCTTCTTCTTGCTGAGGTCTTTTATGGTCTCTGGCACAGAGGCGCCTTCCATCCCGATCACGTTTTTATAGCCGTGGCGTAGCATGTTAACAACGTCCGCTCTGCCCTCCGTAACAATCACCGTGTCGGATTTATCAACGTCTGGTCCGGCGGGGAGGTTGTCCGGACCGAACTTGCCTATTTCGTGTATCCTAACAGACTTCATGATATCCTCTGATAGCTCCTTTATCTCGAAGGCACCTTCCGTCTCCCAGTGTTGCAATATGTCCCTCGCGCGCTCAACGACCTTTCGCCTTTTCTCTTCGCGCACATCCTCGATCTTCTTCACGGTGACCCTAGCAGTACAAGGCCCTACCTTGTCAATGGTTTCAATTGCTGCAGCGATTATCGCGGTCTCGACCCTGTCCAAACTTGAGGGTATGACCATCTCACCGTACGATTTACCGGATTTTGACTCCAAGTCCACTTGGATTCTGCCTATCCTTCCGCTCTTCTGGAGTTCTCGTAGGTCAAGATCCTCGCCTAATAGACCCTCGGTTTGACCGAATATTGCCCCAATAACATCGGGTTTATCTACAACACCATCTATCTCTATTCCACCATAGACAGTGTACTTTGCAGTAGTTGGCGTACCGCCCATATTTATCACCTATGAGATTCTCTTTAGGCCTCCAAAGGCCCACGGGCGACGCTATTCATTCTCGTTTCAAGATTATTTAACATAGTAAATTTTACACCTCAGTTATATAATGATTTTTTACGTTGATTGAGTTAAAAAATCTTGACTTAAAAACCTTCCTATCAACATCCGGGATTGGTTATTATTCCCTCAAGGGCATAATTGGCTTCTGGTACTTTTTGGAAGTACTCTCGAACTGGAGCAAGCAACGACGATATGCCATCAGAAACTGCATTCTTGAGATCAAGAGGGTGGATGCTTCCTTTTTGATAGGCGCTCAAAAGCTCTTCTGGAGAGACAAAGCAAATGTCGCCGCCGTATTTTGGCGATCTCTTTATCGCGAAATCCTTCTCATACATCAGAACGTAGCGCGCTAAATCCAAGACAGGGTTCCCCTCTATCTCTTTTGGAGGGCAATATGCAGAGTTCAACTTTGTTTTGATCTGTTCAGGAGATTCGTGGATGAAGATGCAGGTCTCCGGTCTTGATTTGCTCATTTTGTAGTCAATCATCGCAGTGTTAACTTCTCCCTTACTCTCCATCCTGCCAGCGCCTTGGAGGTTAGAAAGGAGAGATGTGTGGATCGCCACCGGCTTCTTGTAGCCATTGACCTCTGCAACTTCGCGCGCAAGCACATGCGCCCTCCTTTGATCCATACCACCAAGACAGAAGTCTAGATCTAAGTAGAAGATATCCTCCACTTGCATGCATGGATAAATGAGCTTTGAAAAGTCCACAAGCGTATCATCTTCCTTCCTTCCCATTATTGTTACTGCCCGCTTTATTCTTGAGAGAGACAGGCTTTTAGCTGTCTTCAAGAGACCTGCCCAGTAGACGTTATTGTCGATCATTTCGTCTGCCTTTACTATCTTGACTCCGGAGAGATCCACGCCCAAGGCTCTCAAGCAGTGTTCAATGTAGTTCGAACATAGCTGGATCTTCGCCATATTACCTCCAAACTTATCATTTATCCAGGCATGCCACGTGGCCTCTAGAAGCGTCATTTTTATCCCTGCCTCCATGAGATCCTTGAACTTGTTTACCCATATGACCCAACCCACATGGAAGAGCCCTGATGGCTCGACCCCTATGTAGCCCTTGGGGGAGGAATTGGTCTGGAAGATTGCCTCTGTGTCCTCCTTGGTGATGACCTCCAATGCGTTCTTGGTAACTAGGTTCACTTTTTTAGCTACGTCCATTTTAAACACCTTGACTATTATTGGCAGACTACTGTGTAGCCCGAAGCTAACACCCAGCCTCACTGAGGGATTTTACATCCCACTTGGACGGGCTCTCTCACAACGGGACGTATCCAGTAGCCTGCCATTGATTTTCATTAACGCCCTCCTTATTTAATTATTTGAACTGCAGGGCTGTTGCGGGTGTGGGTTTGGTCCTGTTCATCGCTGAGCAACGCTCCACTCACGGGACTCCTATTAACCCGCCATATCGCCCCACAGCGCTCGGCTCCCACTTCATCGCGATATAGAGTCTGAATTAACCTCGAAATAAACTTTCCAAGCGGATGAGAGTCGAGAGGTTGCACTCCATGGCCCCAATGGGGCAGGTCGTGCCGAAGTTGACAAGTACCTGTGGCGAGATTTCCCCCATAGTCCCAATATGCTTGCCATCCATGATGATTTTGGCAGCCCTGCCCTGGATGAAGTGCTTCGCTGTGTAGGGTCTGAAGGAGACCTCCTTGGAGAGGTTCTTGAAGAGGACGACGGCAACGGCTTGAATCTCCTCGAAGCTGACCTTATGGTCGCTAATGGCGACCGAGAGGTGCGGCAAGGTCAGTAGTGTGCCCTTCTCGACCTTCACCACATCTCCGTACTCGAAGACCTTCTGCGGATAGCTGTAGTGGGCGTTTTTTCCAAGAAACTGCAGAAGCTTGGGCATTAGGGCGTCCCTTATAACTGAGAACTCCGAGGATATGGGTCGGATTATCTCGACCAGAGGTCGTATTTGCATGAGGGGCTTTTCCTCCAGCACTTCCCTGCTGCTGAGGATGTAGGTCGTCACTTCTTGAAAACCCATCCCGACCATTAAGTCTCTTATTCTCGATCTCAGCCTGCTTCCTGTAAGCGGTCTGCCCATAGTTATGACCTGGGGCAGTTCAGGCACTATACGATTTAGGTCGTAGGCCATCACAATGTCCTCGACTAAATCCACTTCATGGAGAATGTCCACCCTGTAAGGTGGTATGGCGACTTCGAGTGCGTCGCATCCGACGGTTTCTGATTGTAAGCCCATACGGCTTAGGAGGGAGGAAACCTCTCGGGTGGTAAGATCTAACCCAGACACTACGGCAACGGTGGAGTAGAGAAGCCGCTTCTTAGTCTTTTCTAACTTGGGTGTCTTGTCAGTTCTTTGCTTGTAGATGACATAGACCTGTTGGAGGCTACCGCCCCTCTCAAGAATGGATGTTACCATGATGTTTAAGCATGTGTTAATTGCCTTTTCCTCTGTGCCTGTGACATCTATGAGCAAGTTTCGGGTCTTCTCGGTAATCCTAGTCGCTTGGCTGTTAATGATTGGCGGCATTGAGAGTACTTTTCTCTTGGAGTCCAAGAGCAGTGGGTATCTGTCGTAGCTGGAGATTATCCATCCATATTCCCTTCCCTTTGGGGTATCGGCTAGTATTCTTCTGCCATCCATTTCCTCAGAGGATTCAAGAGGTAAAAAGGAGATCTCCTCTGGAGGAGGAGCGACATAGGTAAAATCTGGAGTTACTGTGTCGAGATCGTAAACACCAATCGAGGCTTTCTTTCTGTTTGAGGCGTAGGTCGTGTGGAGCTTCTCCTGAAGCTGCATAATCTGCCTCATTCCCTCCTCGTCAAGGGAAATGCTACGAATAGCCGCTGCGACAATGTAAGGGCGAACCTTTTTGGTGGACTGCTCCACATGGAGTTTAAGTGGAGCCAGTTTGGAGTACTTTACATCGTAAACGGTGCCTCTACTTCGGTAATAGCGGATGCCCCTTGCTATGCCTTCTGCACTGAAGAAGTCAGGTCTGTCAGATGTTACCTCAACGGTAATCTCATCATTGGTGATGGTCTCGGGCTCGCATTTTAGGGAGGAAAGGGTCTCCCGTAGCGTTTCCTTTTCGATAGGATACCCGATGAGATTCCTGAGGTCTTTGACGTTTAAAACTATTGTCGGCAATTCTACCACCACCCCTTCTCCCTAAGGAATTCAAGGTTGAAAGTGTGAAGTTCTCTTATGTCATCAATACCAAGGCGTATCATTGCAAGCCGGTCTATGCCAAAGGCCCACGCTAACACCGGGAATTTTATTCCCAGCGGCTCAAGAACCTCTGGTCTAAAGAGACCCGATCCGAGGCACTCGATCCAACCCAACTTGGGGTGTTTCGCGTAAGCTTCTATACTTGGCTCGGTAAAAGGGAAGTATCCTGGCGTGAATTTTATATCTTTGAATCCCAACTGCATGGTGAACTCTTTGAGAGTCCCAAGAAGGTGTCTAACGTTCATGTTGTGGTCGCCTATTATCCCGTCCAATTGGCAGAACTCAACCATGTGCCTGGAGTCTATGACGTCTGGTCTGAAGTTCTTTGAGAGGCAGAAGGCCTTTACCGGTGGAAGCTTATGGGTTGAGAGGTATCGTACAGAGACAGCCGTGGTCTGAGTCCTCAAGATTGGTCGCTTGGCGATCTCGATGTCCCAGCGGTAACCCCAGCCCCTGGAACCGGTCCTTCCACCGTACTCGTGGGCTGCCTTCACACCTTTTATGACCTCTTCAGGGGCGTCTATACAAGGCTCGACCCCCTTTATCTGGAAGCTGTCGTGGATAGCTCTTGCGGGGTGATCTTGAGCTTGAAAGAGAGCTTCAAAGTTCCAGAATTCACTCTCCACATAAGGCCCTGAAGCCTCCTCAAACCCCATCCCGAACAGGATCTCCTTAACCTCCTCAAGAAACTCTACGTATGGGTGCTTTTTGCCAATTTTTAGGGAGGGAGGTAATGCGGTGACATCATACCGACTAAGGATGATATCGCGCCACTTCCCGCTTTTAATGATGTCAGAGGTTAGGACATTTGAGATTATCTGGTCTGAGGGCTCTACACCCTTTATCATCTCAACAATAAGCTCCTTGGTCTCCTTTAGAGTCACGAGCCCCCTTTCCTTGAGGGCTGTAGCGAGTTCAATCTCTTTGGGGGTCAGAGTGGATTTGTCAGCGCCGGCAGAGATCCTCTTGATCATCTCGTCGAGTTCGGACCTTTCAGGTCGTTTGAGCACAACTATGGGTACAGTGCCGCGCTTTTCTATGACAACTGCACCGGTTCTCCTCCCCCATCCCAAGGCAGCCGAGATCTCACTCGAGCTTAGAGCCACGTCAAGCTCCTTCATCTGGACCGCGCCCCCCTTTGAGGACAGAAGATTAATCAGGCGCATCTCTGGCATGCCAAGTCTCTCGCACTCTCTTCCTTCTTTGGTCAGTTCAAACTTCTCCTTCACGATCTCAGTCATCTTAACATAGCCCTTCTCTGTGAGGAGGCTTGAAAGTGGAAATATGGAGTTGACGGGCTTTTTTAGGTTAGATGCGAGGGATGAGGACTTTGCCTTCCCGCCTAATTTTTGTAAACAATCTAGCAGTGATATCTCAGACTGGCTTAAGGACATTGGAAATTCCTCCCGAATCAGATTGGAATTTCTGTAATCAAAAGCTTATTAGATTACCCTTCTCGTCTATTTCTTTATTTCTTATCCTTGTAGAGGAGATCAATTGTCTGTCTGATGCCAATACATAGTTTATGAAATGAATGGCCATTTGAGGCACGCCTTTAACGGCTCTCATTCTGTTTGCCTCTTCAGCCTTCGGAAGGGTCTCCTTACTTACGACTATACCTTCGATAGTCGGATCCCTTACGATTGGACCATAGGGATCTTCCAGTATAATCAAGGAGGCTCTGCCGATCAGTTCGTTTTCAATTAAAAAGTCCTTGAGTTTGTCTAACCTAGTCTCCAACGGCTGAATTCCAGACTTCCCTGACCGTCTCAAGAATTCGTCGGAGGTAACACCTATGACGACCCTTTCGCCATATTGAAACGCCTTTAAAATAAGAGATTCGTGCCCTAAATGAAGGTGATCGAAGGTTCCTCCGATGGCCACAACTCTATGTGGTTTCATCTTTGGTCAGTTCTATTCCTTTTTTACAGGTACGGCATAGATGGCGCGGATGTAAGAACTTCCGGGGCATTTCTTGCATGGACCAAGCTCTTTAAAGATGTAGTCGCCTCGAGCAAACACCCTCTCCTCCCTAAAGTCACAACCCTGGCAACCGATGACGGTGATGACATTTTCAGTGTCTTCTTCTAATTTCTGCACTGTTCTACCACCAAAGAAGTATATCCCCCAGGAGGCGATCAGAAGTGCCAAACCGGCGATCATCAGTACCTGACTGTAGGCAGAGAGCAGATCCACAAATGTTGCTAATATGAACAGTGCAAAAGCACCCAACGTGAGTGCTATTGAAATTATCGCAAATTTAGACTGACGCCGTTTAGACATCACGATTCCCTCCTATTGTCCAACGCCTGCAGTATTACCTATGCCAGCGACTATCACCACGTCGCCTTCCTTAGTCCTTTCAGAGATCGCCTTCTTGATCTTTTCTACTATTATGTCGGAGGCCTCGACTACCTCTTTTCGTATGGTTGTCATGGAATCATCAAGATCCATCTTACATATTATAGCATCCACAGGGATCTTGTACTTCGTGGCCACGTCCTCTATCTTGAACTTCTCAGGACCAGGATCGCCTATGGCAGCACCGATGCCCTCAACGACCTCACCGGTGTTCTCACCCTCAAGTTTGGCCGCGGCGTCAATCATGAATATTCTCGCAACCTTTCCCCCAAGATTTTCAACCAACTGCTTCACTGCCTCTCCGGGTTTCCCGACCACGCCTCCAGGACCTTCGGCCTTTAATACAATAATCTTTCGGTTGGAGAGGTCTGTCTCGGCATATACAACATCCTCGGCTATCTGTTTCTTTGGCTGGCCTAACATCAGCTTAGAGGCAACCAGCGCACCTAGCCCGTCGCCAACCGGCTTACCCATAGAGAAGGCCTTTTGCCATTTATAGTACGCCTCTGCCAGCTTCATGATCATGGGTAGCTGCATGTCCAATTGAACGAAGATCATGAGGCTCTTCGTCTTTTTACCTAGGAGCAGGTAATGGCGTACGACTTTGAATATGAAGTTTAGGGACATCGCTCCCTCAAGTATGTCCTCCATATTGGCAGCGTCGATCTTGCCCGCCTTAGGTGCAATCTGGGAGATGAAGGCCTTAAAACGATCGCGCCTATTATCCAGCATGTGCTCAAGTCTGCCCAAGACGCCAAAGGGGTCCCTGTCAACAGGTTCAATCCAAAAGAAATCAAGAAAGCCCGTTACCTGTGAGCGTATGTCCACGTTCTCCTGGGCAAACTGCTTTACGCTGTTAAGGGCGTCCTCCCTGCTCTTCTCTGACAGGAACTGCAGCCTGTGGGTCGCCTTCTCCACGTTCCTCTGATAAGTCCAGATCTGCATCCTCTGATTGAAGATGAGTATTATCGCAAAGAAGAGTACCATCCATACGATATTAACAAGCATGGATGTCATATCATCGCCGAACGAGAACAGTCCTTGACCCACAGGAATCACACTAATTCACCACAATAACGTTCAACAGAATTAACCACCAAGATATATTTATTTCTAATATCAAAGGCTAAGTGGCCGCCAGCTTCCACGGCTTCCCGGACCCTCTCGGCGTCCAGTACAACCGCAGACGTTTGGTGGTTTAACTACCGTGTTCGGAATGGGAACGGGTGGTTCCCACCAACTTTGGCCGGCGTACCGCTATATAAGAAAAAGGTTTGATTTTTAAAGTTTGCGATACTATTGTTCCATAACGATCATAGTCATAGTTGATCTTACTTTGTCAAGCTGTCGGATCTTCTTGGTAACCATCTCTCGCAGTTTCTCGAGTGTGTCGGACTCTAGCATGACTATAATATCGTAGACCCCGTACACCATGTACGCCTGTTTAACCTCTGGCGTCTTCTTGATGTTCTCTAAGACCTCTTTGTCGGTTCCGGCCTCCACATTTACCAAAACGAATGCAAGCGGCATCATACCACCCGTATAAATTATCGTTAATTTACCTTATAACCTCTTTGTCTATATTTTTTGAAAACGTTCTTTCAACAGTAATGAATAGACCCAAATTGTAGTGGGGCTGAGGGGACTTGAACCCCTGACATGCGGGTAACCCCGCTCTAGCAGCTCCAGAAGACAATCATCCCATAAGGGTCAAACTTCCTTGCTAGACCTCTGGAGCCCTTGGCGAGGTGAAGGAACTCCTGCCACCTTGCCGTCATGCCGTGCTAGACCACAGCCCCACCAACTTCAAAAGGAGAAGCCGGAATTATATAAGTTTTTACGATATAATTGTAGGTATGGAAAGCCCCAGGCGGGGTTTGAACCCGCGACCACCGCCTATTTGGGTAGATCTTACCAAGGCGGTGCTCTACCAAGCTGAGCCACTGGGGCTTGTGCTATCTACCAAAAGAGAGGGTTAATTAATTTTTTTATTCAACTGTTGTGAGGAAGCAGATTTGCCCTTCCATAAATTGTTAACGGATTCTCTTATATCTTAGAAGCTTAGAGAAGTAATTAGGTGGGAGGTATGCCTAAAACACTCAGGGAGGAGTTTCCTAGCGTTCTTGACGTGTTTTACCGAGACTATCAAAAGCACAGGCATGTTTCAGAGATAATGAGCAAGGAGGTTGCGATGATCGAGGAAACTGCTACAATGTTGGATGCAGCAAAGATCATGGGTAAACGGCATATAGGCAGTCTGCTTGTAAAGGGACGGGAGAAACCAGCAGGCATAGTAACGGAAAGGGATCTTTTAACTCGTGTGATAGCGGCTAATAAGGACCCGAAGAAAGTCAAGGTATTTGATGTAATGTCTCCGCGACTCATTACAATAAAGCCACAGGCGACCATAAGGGAGGCAGCGAGAACCATGATCAAGGAGAAGGGTAGGCTGGTGGTCATGGAGGAGAGGGATCTGGTGGGCATATTAACTGCATCGGATCTGATAAGATCACTACCAGAAGCCCCAGAAACCTCAACATTAGTTAGCAAGTTTATGACAAGGCATGTGGCAAGTGCAGAGCACAATGCCAAGGTTAGGGACATTGCCAGAAAGATGGGGAAGGAGAGAATAGGCTCAGTAATAATAAAGAAGGGAGAAAAGCCTTGGGGGATCTTTACGGAGAGGGACCTATTGACTAAGGTCATCTACATGGGCGGAAACCTTGACGAAGTAGTTGAGAAGTACTCCTCAACTCCATTAATTACGATAGGAATAGATTGCAGCATTCACAAGGCAGCCCAAATGATGGCTGCGAAGCATGTCAGAAGGCTACCGGTCCTCGAGGGAAGCAAGCTTACCGGGATAATAACGGCAAGGGATCTCGTAGAAGCTTACGCCATATAGGCGACTCTATTGCATTTGACTTGACATTAAGTATACTTTTTCAATTTTTATTCTTAGCCATAGTGAAGCCATTCGAGAGTTTCAGTGCGGGGGGTGGGATTCGAACCCACGAAGGCCTTCGCCACAGGATACCCTATCCCAAGCGGGATCTTAAGTCTGGCACACGATGAACGTGTCCTGCCCCGTTGTCCTGACTTGGGGACCCCCGCATCGATGATTACTAATTAGCAGTAATATTTAGATTTATTCGAAATCACAGAAATATTTATTGGTGGAGGGGTTATTTTTGCAGATGGGGTCCGTAGCGCAGACTGGATAGCGCGTCGGCCTTCTAAGTCGATGGTCGAGGGTTCAAATCCCTCCGGACCCGCCATTTATCAATTATTTTTTTTAGCCGAGACAGAATATCATGCAACAACTTTATAGGCTTGGCGCTTGATGTTAGGCGTATCAACAATAACAATGTAGGGAAGAGTTATGCCAGAGTGGAAGAGTCAAAAAGCTCCACAAGCGGTTGAGGTAGCGCCGTCTAATAAGAACCTAACTTGTAAGGATTGTGGACTGTTCACCGCGATGGGCAAGAGCGGCCAAGGTTACTGCAGAAAGCTGGCATCTAAAAAAAGCACTACCAGTAAAGCTTGTAACTTATACAGGAAGTAACCTTCTCAGTATTAAAAAGCCATTTGTTTATCAGATTGCTCTAGAAGAGTATCTTAAAATTCTGGCTCAAGATGTATGGAAACGACCTCGATCTCTTTTACTTTTGATTTGATCGTCCTTTCTATCTCGGTGGCTATTCGGTGGGCATCATTAACGGTAATATCGCTCTTAAACAAGCAGTGGATGTTTGCCTTGAATTTTCCGTTAATCCTTGTAATTTCAATCTCGTGGAAGGATCTTACTTCAGAGAAGGACTCTATTATTTCCGCTATAGCGGCTCTAAGTCTACGACTTGCCTCCTGATCAACTATTCCATTGTACGTGCCACCATCAACAGGTTCTACGTGTGAAGAGATTGCGACTATTGAAGCATCCAGCTTTCGAATCCTGGCTTCTAGTTCGCTTGCCAAGTCATGGGCTTTTATTAGCGAGAGGGCACCTTCGAGCTCGATGTGGAAGTCGATGTAGAGCTTATCATCAACCTCAGAAACCCAGATGTTGTGGACGTTTTTTATTTCTGGGAAGTTGGCTGCCTCGCTCCGTATTTTAGTCACTAAGGCTGCAGTTTCCACAGACAGTGGTTCAGCATGAACAATGACGTCAGAGTCGGGTATGACGGACTGTATTCTCTTTGAAAGACGGTCTGTGACCCCATGAGCAAGTTCAAGGGGTAGAACTTTGTCTATGAATACCGTTATGTCGACGAAGGTCTTTGCGCCCGATTCTCTGAGCCTTACCTGCCCTATCTTCTCCACACCCTCAACCTTTCTTGCTTCGTCGGTTACGAGCTTAACCAAACCCGCAGGGGCTCGGTCCATTAAGGAGTTGATGGATTTCTTCCCCAGTCGGTAGGCTGCAACTAGTATAATAACAACAACGCCTACTGCAGCGATTGAATCAACTTTGGGCACTCTGAGGATTATTAACACAAGACCGATAATAACGACTGTTGAGGAGATCAGATCCGTTGAGAAATGCACGGCGTCGGCCTCAAGCGCCACACTTCTGTATTTTTTGGCAGTCCTGGATAATGCTCGAGATCGCGTATAATCGATGCCTATTGCACTTAACATTACTACGATCGAGAAAATATTTACATCTACCAGAGCACCTCGGATGAATCTTTCAAATGCCTCGTATGAAATCCACACAGTAATAACCAGAAGGAGAATTGTCTCCACCAAGCTCGCCAAGTTTTCTGCCTTTCCATGTCCGTACAGATGTTCAGAATCAGGTGGCACATCTGCCTTTCTTACCGCAAAGTAAGTAGTGGTTACGGCGATTAAGTCTATACCAGAATGAAGCGCCTCGGATAAAACACCGAGACTGTTGGTGAGGATGCCCACCGCCAGCTTCATTACCGTAACAAAGACTGAAGCGATTATCGAAGTAAGGGCTATCTGCTCTTTTGGAGACGTGACTGAAACCCCTTTTTTCTCTTTTTGAGAAAAGAGCTTAAAGATAAAAGGATATGTATGCAGGAGGCATTTATGTGGACTCAGTCCTGAGAAAACACTAGAAATACAGTTTTTTACTTTCTGAATAGTGGGGGATTTTACGTATTTTAATTATTAAAAACCTGATAATCTCTGAATAATACGGTCTGTGTCACGACCTTAAAGGGTAGGCAAGAAGTATCATAGGATACATCCATATAAACTCCCCAAAGTTTTGGATGAAAATCGGTAATTTAACCTTGATGCATAAAAATGTTACATAGAGTAGGAGGGTTAATGAGTTGAGTATTCAAATTTTTAATGGTGGGCCGAGTCGGATTCGAACCGACGACCACCGCCGTGTAAGGGCGGTATCCTAACCAGCTAGACTACCGGCCCATTAAAGACGATAAAATTTCCAGCGCCTTTAAAAGCTTTCGCAGATTACTCCGACAGATTACGTTCCAACTCGGCAATCTTGATCTTTAGAACGGAGATCATGTCCTGGTTTTGGACGCTTTCCAGTTTACCACCACAATTTGGGCATTGAAAGTTGGTTTCCATGGCATCTTCAAAGACATATCGAACATTGTCGGTGGGACATAAAAAGAACACATTATTGGTTTCGTATTCAAGCCGCTCCTTTAGTTTAATCAGTATCTTCCTTTTCTTTGCGTTAAGAAGGATGTTCAGTCCAGTCCTGTTTATTCTCCAATAATACTTGAACCATCCAGCGTCCTTGTCCCTTATTCTCCTGTATGAGACCAAACTCTGTTCAAATAGCTGATAAAGGATTTTTCTCAAATTGTTAAGCTTCATTCCGGTTTTTTGTATTAGCTCATCATCGGTTGTTTCTTCTTGCTCGGACAGTATCTGGATTAGTTGAACGGCCTCCTCGCCAATGAGCTCCCTAGTGGCTGCCTCTAGAGCAATGTCAGGCATGGAAATTCACCGATAGGCATTTGTAAAGACCCTAAGAAAATACTAGTGAATTCGTCTCAAAAAGCTTTCTTTTTTGAGCCTACCTGTTCAACAGTCTTTCCTTTATCTGATGGAATTATTCTTAGCTTTGCGTTCTTAAAAAGTGTTCCTTCCCATAAACCTAGGGTAATCCTGTCAAGAAAGATCGCCAGAGCGGCTATCTCTGAGTGAGGCTGGTCACCGATAGCGACATTAAAGTCAGATTCCGAATAATATTGTCTAGGGACTTTTTCCCCACCAACTATTACCAATAAATCCTCTTTTAAGGAAAGAATTTTTCGTGTAGTTTTTTTGACTGGAACTCCGTACATAGTCAGATGTATGACCTTACCGCCACTTCTCTTCCAGTCTTTTAAGAGGCCCATAGGGTCGGAAGTGAACTTTACCCAAAATACCCCACCCCACGTTCCTGTTAACTTGCCCAATGATTCACGAATTGCCTCGTCCCGAATACCTGAGATGTAAATGCCCTCCGCACCAAATGCCCTTGCTACTAAGCATAGGTGGGTTGTGGTCCTCTTATCCCTAGAGGGTCTATGACCGAGTCTCAGGACAACTATCTGCTTCATATTTTTATCGCCTTCAGATATTGAATCTTCACATCTTCAAATCCGTACAGGAGCCATTTAAATCTTGGAAGAAAGGCTGGGTGCATGTGAACCTCCATCTCGACATCATCTTCGTAATACTTTACATACCTGACATCTGCTTCCTTGGATGCCCAAGATAATAGAGAGACCATGTTCTTGGAGAGGGGTATCGTGAGTTTAATGCGCTCATATGGAGGTAGTTTGCTTGAGATTACCCCTAATAATTCAGGCACCCCATGGCCGGTCTTCGCAGATGTCTTTACAGGTACTACTCCCAAAAGGTCGACCACCTCTTCTTGAAGGGGCTCGAGATCAATTGCCAGATCTATCTTATTCAGAACAGGCATTATTGCGCTACTGAAGACACCTATCTCATTCAATGTTGAGAGACATGTGCGCAATTTTCTTGAGAACTCTGGCAAGGCATCTGAGGAGTCGAGGATTAGTAAAACGCTATCGGCAAGGGTTATCTCTTCAAGCGTTGAGTAAAAGGCATCGACCAGTAAGTGGGGAAGATTGTCAATGAACCCAACAGTATCGGAAAGGAGGATTTTCCTGTTGGAGATGGAAAACGCTCTTGTTGTGGTCGACAGGGTCGTAAAGAGGGTATTCCCTAATAATAAGCTTTCTTTTGTCACATAGTTGAAGAGGGCAGTCTTCCCAGCAAAGGTGTAACCAGTAAGCGCGACACTGAAGAGGGCTTCTTTTCGGCGCTTCTGTCGGTGCATGGATTTCCGGTTGCGTATCTCCTCAAGTCTACTTCGTAGATAGGATATGCGTTTTTTTATCATTGTTGCATATATATCGACTTGGTATTTACCAAGACCGTGAAAGCCTGGAAGTTCACCTAATTTTGCGAGTCTTACACTCTCCCTAGCCATGGGTAATTCATACTGCAACTTGGCCAGTTCTATCTGATACTTGGCTTCAATCGTCCCTGCCTTCTTTGTAAAGATCTCCAATATCAATTGAAAGCGATCAATAACCTCTGTCGCAAATAATTTTGTTAAATTATATTTTTGGACAGGCTTCAGGCGGTTGTTCATAATAACTTTGGCAGGTTTGAGCGCCTTCAACTTCCTAGCTATCTCCTCGGCCTTACCCCTACCAAGGCAGAAGGACGGATCATAATATCGAGACTGTTCAAACTCGCCCAACACATTATAACCTGCGGACTCTGACAGGAGGCGCAGCTCGGTTAGTCCGCTCACATTTCCATTAGGTCGCACCTCAATTAGCGCTACGCCGCTTCCAACCTGCATTAATTGGTTCTTCCCTCCTTTAATATCGCCACATCACCGAGTGTCAGGGTGTTGGAAGTTGGCGTCGATCCCTCTACCACACTATCTACCTTTGCCCTTAGAGACGTCTTAAGTAAATGTTCAATCCTACTAGTAAGGTTTGAGGAGGGATACATCTCCCCAGATTCAATCCTACGGATAACAGAATCCTTCTCGCCTAGTTTTTTTGCAAAATCTTCCCTAGTAATGCCTATCTTTTCACGGGCCTTTTTTATTGCTTCGCCAAAGTTCTCAACAAGAACAAATTCCTCAAAACGCTCCTTTTTAGTTTGTTTAGGTTTGAAGGTCCGTGGTCCGGGCTTTGGTATTGATCTTTCGATGCTAGAGGCGGTTTTTTTATCAACAACAACGCCAAATCGTGAACACTCCCGACAGACTACTAGCAACGAACGCTCTATAGATATCTGCACAGGTCTTCCCAGAATCCTCACACCGCATATTTCACAATTCATAAAAGGCACCTTTCCAATTCTAATGTTGCAGAAGGTTAATCTAAATTTATCTCTGTGGTGAGCGGTATGAGCGCAAATAGTGAGGTAAGGGATGAAGGAGTACCATTCTTAATGCAGCTTAGAAAGCTTGAACAGAGATTGTTGGATTTAGAGGCTGAAAGAAGAGACTGGTACTATGATAGGGATAGGTTACAGAGGGAGATTCAGAACCTTCGCGGAGAGATTGAAAAGTTAACCATTCCACCATATATTGAGGGAAATGTGACTGATGTTCTGGAGGATGGTAGGGTTGTAGTGAAGAGTTCTACAGGACCGTCCTTGGTCGTCAATGTCATAAAATCTGTAGACGTAGGCAAACTCGTCCCAGGCAAGAGGGTCGCATTGAGTCAGAGAAACTTCGCCATCCTAGACCTGCTGCCGGATTCCTTGGATATGTACGTAAGGGCGATGGAGCTAGTAGAGACTCCAAAGGTCAGCTATACCGAGATAGGGGGGCTTGAGGAGCAGATCAGAGAGATAAGAGAACTTGTGGAGCTACCCTTGCTCAAGCCGGAAGTTTTTAAGAAGGTAGGGATAGAACCTCCGAGGGGCGTACTTCTATATGGACCGCCGGGCTGTGGCAAGACTTTACTGGCAAAGGCAGTTGCGAGTGAAACGAAGGCCACCTTCATAAAGGTGGTCGCCTCGGAGCTCGTTCAGAAGTACATAGGCGAGGGTGCCAGAATGGTGAGGGAACTCTTCCAGCTGGCAAGAGCCGAGGCACCGAGCATTGTGTTCATAGACGAGATTGACGCGGTAGGAGGGAGGAGGGCGGATATAAGCATAAGCGGGGAGAGGGAGGTTCAGAGAACCCTTCTTCAGCTTTTAAGCGAATTGGATGGCTTCAGTGCAAGGGGAGATGTAAAAATAGTTGGAGCGACCAACAGAATAGATCTGTTGGATCCTGCCCTGTTGAGGGCAGGAAGATTTGACAGAATGCTCGAGATACCTGCCCCAGATCAGGTAGGAAGGGAGGTCATCTTTAAGATTCATATAGGTAAGATGAACGTCTCAAAAGAGGTGACGCTGAGCGGAATAGTGAAGGCAACGGAAGGAGCCACAGGAGCAGATATAAAGGCGATATGTACCGAGGCCGGCATGTTCGCGATAAGGGAGGACAGAGATATAATTACCAAAGAGGATTTTCTTAAGGCGATAGATAAGCTCTTCAAGAAGGAGGCGCCCAAGGGTGTCGTCAGCAGCACCTACCTGTAGGCATATAACCGATGATGATCGGATAAGGATCAAAGCCGTTGCAGACTATCAGTTCGGCGCAGGTTGTGGCGAGGTCCTTTTCCCAAATAGGGTAGCGGTGATTAGGTCGAGGAAGACTGGCAAGGTTAAGGGCATCTACCACAAAGGCAGGCTACTGGCAACCTTAAGGCCGTCAGATGGGTACCTAGCACTGAGTGTTGACGGTGCTCGCCTGTTGGTAAAGGCATTAAACCCTCCAAGGTACAGGATTGTAGTTCAAGACGACGTGCTGGCTTTCATAAAGCAGGGAAGGAATCTATTTTCGAAACATGTTGTATCTGCTGATCCGGAGATAAGACCAGGGGAGGAAGTCCTCATAACAGATTCTAGGGATCATGTGGTGGCGGTCGGAAGGGCAACCCTTAATGGCACAGAGATGAAACGATTTAAGATAGGCTTGGCGGCAAAGGTAAGAAAAGGTTCAGAGGGGTAACGGGGGCGGCATGATATGAGGAGGATGAACTCGAGAGAAGTTAGAAGAATGATGCAGAAGATGGGTATGGGTCTAGAGGAGATGACAGGTGTCTTTAGGGTAACTATTAGTATGAAGGGCAAGAATCTTGTTATACCGGACCCTCAGGTCACGGTAATGAAGGTCAGCGGACAGACGATATTTCAAGTGGTTGGAGAGGCCGTTGAAGAGAAGGTTGAGACCGAGGCAAAGGTAGCCATATCTGATGAAGATGCGCAACTAGTCTCCGCTCAAACTGGCGTAAGTATAGAGGTGGCTAGAAAGGCCCTCGAGACTGCAAATGGCGATCTGGCTCAGGCAATCATGCTACTTACTGTAAAGGGTTAAAGAGTTACAGTTTAAAGCGTTGGTGTGTAGTAGCAAATTCCCTGTCGTCGACACTCCACATCTTCGAGTGCTTGTATTTGCCAAAGGTCTTTGTATATAATACCAGACGGCTCCCATCATATCCGCAACGTGGACACTTCGCACGGAATCCGTAAGATACTAACTTACAATGTCCACAGTAGGTATAGTCCCTCGTGAATGTCAGCAAACCAATGCCTGTTGTCTCGACTATCCTCTTGGTATAGTTGGCCAGTACTTCTTCTGTCGGGAAGGGCTCATCCAGTCGGATGTCGAAGATGTGCCCACCTTTTGTTATCTGTTGGAATGCCTCCTCCACCTTAAGTCTCGCCTTAAGCGGGATGGCTGTTGTTAGGGGTAGGTTTGAATGCTCCGTATAGCATGAAGTTGATTTTGGTTTTAAGTAACCGGCAGTCACATCAAGGTTCGTGAGACGCTGTGCTGCCGGCTCGAAGGTTATGCTGGAAGAGAGCAGACGCAGGGGGGACGTAACTTCTGCTGTATAATTATCCATGATGCCCACAATTTTAGTGGCAAGTTTCAGGGCGTCTTCGCTGTCAGCTATATCTAAGCCTGTATGATATCTCACGGCTTCAGGCAACCCCACATAACTTATAATTCCCGGCGAGTCGCCAAGTCTAAAATAACTACCACCATCAATGCTTTCTCTGAAGAGCGGTAAAAGTTTGTCCGAGAAGATGCGCTCTTCAAGGATCTGCCTCTTAATCGACAGCGCCTCCCTTGACAGCTCCAGTAATTCCCTTAAGCGCTCCATAAGCCGATCGTCATCACCATTTGACTCGTAAGCGATCCTGGGGAGGTTAATGGTGACGTTGTCAAGCACCCCAACCCTGAGAGTGCCACTATCCCAGTCCTTCCAGCTGGAATCCACTCGCGAAAGGTCGGAGTTGTAGGATACATTATCCAGCTGCCACGGGAGCGTGTGATTTACAAAGTAGACGGTGCCCCATTTTACAGCAATCTGGTATGCCTTCCTCAGACAGTCCTGGGCGCTGCCGGTTACCAGAGCCTTCTTCCTTATCTTAACAAAGACTGCTGGATTCAGTAGTGGTTTTGAGGCGCCATCTGGCTCTTTGAGGACATCCAAGAGGGCCTCCAGTAAACGTAGAGACCCCTCATAATAATCACCGTAGACGCCTCCTGCACCATCTGGCCCGACACACTTTACGCTCTCCAAGAACTCTGGGATCTCTAGTTCCACATTAAATGCTACAGTCGAGCCTAGGATTCCATTGAATTTTGCATTTAAGTCGTACAGGAAATCTTTCAGGATCGACCGGACATCATTGCCTTTGAGGCCTTTTATGTAAGGAGCTAAGAATATATTGAAGAATCCCAAGGATTGGGAATTGGAGACGCAGGTGGAGGTAGAGCTAAGCAGAGAGCCTATTGCGTATAGGGCACCCTGAAGCGTCTTAGGAGAGAAATGAGCTGGGAGAGACAGTCCAGTGCCATCGGCAGGAATTTTACCTTCAAGTATGGGACGCATGTCATGTTGGATGTCTGATGGTCGGAGTATCCAATAATTCGCGTTATTCAGGTGTATCGCGCCACATAGATGGGCATCAGCTATGGTTCTAGGCAGAACTTTAAGGTACATATATTCCTCTAGCACCGCATCACCTGCCAGAGCGTGAATCCTCTCAGGTGAGGGGTATTCTCGGAATGCAGCATTTTTTATGGTAGTAGTAACGTCATAAACTGGCTGTCCCAGTCTGGTTAGAACGTGGCGGTACTCCTCCAGACCTTTTTCTAAGAGAATGGCGTTGACGAACTCTCTGATGAGAGCGGCTGTGAGATACCTAACCTGCAGTTTCTTCAGCCTGTCCTCTGCCTCCTTTGATATGGACTCCGCCAGCTTTCGAGGGACGCTTGCCTCTCGCATCAAGGCATCAACGATCTTCTTCCTATCGAAGGGTTCGATCGTGAGGCTTGAGGTCCTCACCAGCATCTCGCCCTTCTTTCGCCTGACCGCGTCCTCAACACCGTAGATGAAGTCAGCTACATCTTGACCCAGTAAGGTGAGATAGTACTTCCCGGAGGTCTCGTCCGATTTGAGGAGCTCTGCATCAGTAAGCATTCTGAGGTGATACCCAAACTTGCCCGCGTCGCTCTTCGGGTTCATATCAAGGCATTCCATAATCTCTGTAAAGGAGAGCGGCCCCTCTCTACTAATAAGCTTCAAGACCTCAGTCCTGACTTCGTTAGAGAGGGACGAGAGTATGAACTCTCGCAGGTTATTTGGGGGCAACCTCAAGCACCAGAAGTAGTTTGGTGAGTTGTATTTAAAAAAGGTTTATACAGGCTTATATCAAAAAACAGGCCGGAACTTGATTGCGTATTGAATTATGCCAGAGTCTCCATCCTCAGATACTTTGCGGAATACTGCTTCTACAGGCATCCCTATAATAACTTCTCGTGGCATGACGTCAGTGATCTGGGTCGTCAGCCTTGCGCCATCTTCAAGCTCAATAATACCCAAGATGAAAGGCGCCATCTTCTCAAAGCCGCGAGGGGGGTTACGAATGACTGTAAAGGTGAGTATTTTCCCCCTCTCTGGCAATTGGTATGGCCCAATCGAGTCACTCCCACACTTGGCACATCTTGCTCTGGGTGGGTAAATTATATTCCCACATGTTGTACACTTGCTGGCTTCTAGCCGCGACCTCTCAGGAATCTCGCGCCAATATCTTGGTACAGACATTATCTTGCCCTTCTTAGGATTGCTACATAAGTGCTGGAGCCAGATCCTCCTATGTTCTGGGTCAGACCCACTTCGGCATTAGGAACTTGCATCCTTCCTGCTTTCCCCATAAGCTGCATCGTTACTTCTGCGACTTGATATGAGCCTGTTGCACCTACAGGATGCCCTCTTGACTTCAAGCCACCGCTCGGATTTATTGCGACTACCCCCCCTGGCTCGAAGGCCCCATCGGAGAGCAATTTGTTGAACTTGCCTTTCTTAGAGAAACCAAGATCCTCTATGGATAGGGCGCCGGTGATGGTGAAAGTGTCGTGAATCTCGGCTACGTCTATGTCAGCCGGGGTTACCTTTGCCATTTTATAGGCCTTATTCACTGCAACCACTGTGGAATTTAAGGACAAGAGGTCAGACCTTGAAGAGATATTTATCGTATCAGTCGCACCGGCAACCCCGGTAATCTCGACGAAGTTGTCTGAGTACTTGGGTGCATTTTCGAGGGGGCACATGATTACGACGGCAGCACCATCGCCCACTGGCGCACAGTCATAGAGAGTTATTGGGTCAGCGATCATCTCAGAGTTCAGAACGGTCTCCCTTGTGATCTCAAATGGAAGCTGAGCATAGGGGTTTCTCGCTCCGTTCTTATGCATGAAGACTGCTAAGTCGGCAAATGCCTCTCTGGAGACGTGATAAACGTGCATGTAGTGGTTCATGATTAATGCGTTGAGGCTCACAAAACTTGCGCCAAAGAACAGTTCGTATTCTGCATCTGCAGCCTTGCCCAAGGAGTAGGTAGTATCACCTCCTACGCCGTCTGTAAGTTTTTCGACGCCCCCCGTCATGACAAAATCGTACATGCCAGATGCCACAGATGCATATGCAGCGAGGATGGCAGCTCCACCAGAACCGCAGGCGGCTTCAACACGGTAGGCAGTTGACGGAATTATACCCAAATAATCAGCAAGGAGGGCACCTATGTTATTTTGATCGGAGAGATCGGATGCACACATGTTCCCGACTATTAAAGCATCTATGCCAGGTATCCTAGTATCCTTGAGAGCCTCCTTAGCGGCATCCCCAAATAGTTCTCTTAGGGACTTCCTCCAGTGTTTTTCTACCTTTGTGAGACCACAACTCAAAATAGCAACCCTACGCATCAACATCACTCTCTAAAGAACGATCTTTCCCCTAAATTTACAGTAGATAGCATAATCAATGTTCTGCTTCCTCTTTATGTAGTCCATAACCTTCGAAGCCATATCCCGCTTGGTTCGAACGCCTTCCTGAACTACAAAACTGAAAGCATCGCTGCCGGCCCCAGAACCAAAACTGACTAAAAGGACCCTGTCGCCAGGCGCCGCTACGTCCAATATAGCAGAAAACCCAGTCAATGATGAACCTGCATAAAGGTTCCCGATGTACGGCACCAGTAGACCGGGTTCGACCTGTTCTTTCTTAAAACCCAGAATCTTCGCTGCCCTTAACGGGAATTTCCCATTTGGTTGATGAAAAACGGCGTACTTGAAGTCGGTAGACATGAGTGATAGTTCTTCCAACAGCAACTTAGTCGCTGAGGTTATGTGGGTAAAGTAGGCGGGTTCGCCTGTAAAAGCCTCGGCATGGGAGGGGTAATCACGCTTCGGCCTTCTCCAAAAGTCTGGAGTATCGGTAACATAGGAGACAGAACCCTCTAGAATGGCTACGGGCTCCTTCTCCTTATCCTTGCGTCCAACGATGAAGGCAGTACCTCCGCAGCCCGCAGAATATTCCAAGGGGTCGGCAGGTGCACCTTGGGCCGTGTCCGCACCTATTGCCAGACCATAGTTAATCATCCCAGACCCTACAAGACCGATGCAACATTGGAGGCATTCCGTACCTGCCTTGCAAGCAAATTCCATGTCAGCAGAGAGAACCCGCGGCGTTGCTCCTATTGCCTCGGCTACAATCGTGCCGGTAGGTTTCACTGCGTATGGTTTGGATTCCGAGCCGACGAAGACCGCCCCTAGCTCCTTCGGGTTGAGACCCGCCCTATTCAGGGCATTCTTCGAGGCTTCGACGGATATCGTCGCCACGTCCTCGTCGATGCCTGCCACTGCCTTTTCGTCGATCAGTAGCTCTTCTCGGAAATGCTTAGGAGACTTACCCCAAACTCGGGCTATCTCTTCCACCGCTATGCGGTACATGGGGATATAGGAACCCCAGCCGGAGATTGCCACATCGATTATAGGCTTCACCGAGATCACCGTTTTTTCCTACTAGTAAAAAGACGAGTATATTAGGGCTTCGCCTCTTGACTTATTATGATTCGACTAATGACGATTTGCTTCGAAGAGCATGGAGGGACTTGATTAGATCATCTACATTGGGCTTACTTGAAAGGATTAATGGAATGCGCTCAGCCTTCGCGAGTTCAACCGCTATCTTGTCAAGGTGTGTAACGCCATGCAGTATTACGGCGGCAGGCTTTAGCGGAGTCACACGCACGGCAACCATTGGAGAACGACCGGTGGAGACCTTTGTGAAGATTATTGCCCTCTCCGTGGTAGTACCAACGAGCTGCAGGAAGTCAGACCCCGACATTGTAAGAATTGCGCGGATACTATCAACAACAGTGTAGCCCAGAAGCTTCTTCTCCGCTAAATAGTCACACGCAAGGAACACGCCGTCGACCATTTTTACTACGTCCTTCAGTGGGATGGGGGAAGGGAACTCGTAGAGGTCTAGTATCGCATCAGAAGATACTCGAACTAGGGAGGAGAACTGTTTTAGCACTCTACTACCACTTGTGTCGTCTATATCTATCAGGCACATTACAAAGCGCCTTATGAATGTGGCACCAGGAGACTTACGTCTGCCGCCCTCATAGTCGCTTATCACGGAAGGGGAGATCTCGAGCTTCCCAGCTATCTCGAGTTGGGTAATGCCAAAAACCTCCCGCCAGCGTCTCATTATCTCACCAGGCGTATTGGAGAGGACGATCTCGCCTATTATCCGCTTCATGATGAGCTCCTTTACAGTCTCCACCTATGCCACCATCCAGTGTTATGCTTGAAAGGGTAAAAATGGTTTCCTACGAAAAAGTATAAAGATGGCGGATTTTCATTCTAACGTGGTTTGTGGGGCTGTAGGCTAGCTTGGTCTAGACTGTCAGGCTCGGGCCCTGGTGACCCCGGTTCAAATCCGGGCAGCCCCACTATTTGCTTTAAAAAATTTATTAAAAAATTCAAACGTTCAAGGTAAGCCCTCTTTCTTCAGAATACCCCTGGCAGCTATGATACCATTTGCAGCTGCTCCAACGATGCCCCGTGATAGTCCGACGCCGTCTCCCGATACAAACAGATTTTCCACGGGCGTCTCCAAGTTCTTATTGACTTGGAACTTGTTTGCGGAGAATTTGATCTCGGGGGCATATAGTAGTGTAGAGGAGCTTGCGACGCCAGGTATTATCTCGTCGAGTTTCTCGAGACCTTCCAATATGTCGGTAACTATTCTGTGTGGCATCGCCATTGCAATATCGCCGGGGGTGGCTGATCTCAGCGTCGGTCTTACATTACTGTGTGAGATCCTGACCCATGTTGAGCGTCTGCCCATTCGCAGGTCCCCCAGCCTCTGTATTAAGGGCTCACCGCCACCTAGAATTGTCCCCTGTTGGACCACAGATCTGCCGTATGCGGTAGTGTCCTCGATAGGTTCTGTAAGTACCACCCTCACCAAGAATGCAAAATTACTGTTTTCAGAGAGCGTCTCAGTCATCGAATGGCCGTTTACACCAACAAGGCCATCGTACACTTCCTTAACAACGTAACCCTGATGATTAACACAGAAGGTTCTTACGAAATCATCGTAGGTATCAGTGTAAATGTGGAACTTTGGATCCCGGTTTACCTTCGCTATCGGTGCCATGACAAAGGCAGGAACTTCCACCCTTACACCGATATCTAAGGGCTCGTGCTTGGTCGGGATCGAGAGTCTGCGCGCAACATCTGCTGCCCAGTTCGCACCGACTCTGCCTGGAGCCAATATTATGTATCGTGCTGTTATTGCAGAACCGTCATCAAGGACTATCTGATTCTTTTGGACATCGTGAACATGAGTTTCCAAGAGGAACTTCATGCCCATCCGCTCCAAGTCTTCTTTGAAGTTGTGTATGACTTTTGGAGCACCGTCACTTCCTATATGACGCTGTGTGATCGGGAGAAACTTTATTCCGATAGAA
>Ga0315296_10000119_pt1 | contig 77574 bp, 57 predicted proteins | sample YL17G14_18_MG_FD_203921 | JGI IMG/M metagenome (GOLD analysis project Ga0315296, IMG submission 203921) | Sediment microbial communities from Yellowstone Lake, YNP, Wyoming, USA - YL17G14_18 | ecosystem: Environmental > Aquatic > Freshwater > Lake > Sediment | place: USA: Wyoming | collected... | reverse complement strand
GGAACCTTGGTTCTGAAAGCTATGAACCCGGGAAACTCCTGTGGGATGCCACCTACTATTGGCGGATTGATGAGGTCAATAACGTCAATCCCGATAGTCCGTGGAAAGGCCCTGTCTGGAGCTTTACGACAGCCAACTTCCTTGTCGTGGATGATTTCGAGGACTACGACGTTGGCAACAACGAGATTTGGTGGTCCTGGAAAGATGGGCTTGGCTATGCCGCGCATGGTAATGAACCGGCCTATCCCGGCAACGGGACAGGCGCAGCCGTGGGCGACGAAAGCACTCCTTCTTATACCGAGGAAACTATCGTTCACGGAGGCAGCCAAGCAATGCCGCTCTTCTATGACAACAGCGTCCTCAAGTATTCAGAGACCCAGAAGACGCTGATTTATCCGCGTGACTGGACTGAGAATGGTGTCAAAACACTGACGATTTGGTTCAGGGGTGATTCGGCTAATACTGCCGAGACGTTGTATGTTGCTCTTAATGGCAATGCGGTGGTCTCTCACGATAATCCAAAGGCAGCACAGATAGCCACCTGGACCCAATGGAATATCGACCTGAAAGCGTTTGCAGACCAGGGTGTGAACCTTGCCAATGTCAATACGATTGCCCTTGGTCTTGGTAACAAGAAGAATCCGGTAGCCGGCGGCTCAGGTACAATGTACTTCGATGATATTCGTTTGTATCCTCCGGCACCGTAAGCCGAGATTTAGATGGCGATTAAAATTGCGTGGTTGACCCCGTTAGATAACGTCGTATTTTTCATATCTAACGGCGTTGATATTGCAGATTTGCGTTAATTAGGGGCCTATACCAACTGATTCGGTATAGGCCCCTTTTGTTTCTACAGGGATTGTGGTTGTCAACGAGGCTCTGCTTTACGTCTGGGTCGTCTATCCGACTGAACGCCTGCTGCTCATCGACAAAGTCGTTGGAATAATACGCAGTATCCCTTATGGGAGTTGCATACACTGAGTTTATTTGATAAACTTCAGCTTTAACTTTAATAACCATAAGGAGAGTGTTATGCTTATTGTACACGTTTTTGTCCACGTTAAGCCCAATCACGTCGAAGCCTTCCGGACAGCCTCACTCGAAAATGCTCGTAACAGCGTTCAGGAACCGGGCATTGCCCGATTTGACGTTATCCAGCAGCAGGATGACCCCACGCGCTTTGTACTGGTCGAGGTCTATCGCACCTCGGAGGACCCGGGCGAGCACAAGGAAACAGCGCATTATCAAAAGTGGCGAGATACAGTGGCTAAAATGATGGCTGAACCACGCACAAGTGTTAAATATTCTAATGTGTTCCCTGAAGACCAAGGCTGGGATTAGCTGAATCCCGCCCGTCGTCCACAGAGCTTGCCCCGTACTTGATACGGGGATGCCTTGTGGCAAAAACGGGACGGGATGAAGCATTCCGTATCGAGCAGAACTATGAGATTTGAATTTGCGACAGCCACTCGCATCATATTCGGCCAAGGTACACTCAAGGAAGTTGCGCCTTTATCAGCCGAGATGGGAAATCGAGCTTGTGTCGTAACTGGTCGTACCATCGAGCGGGCTCAGTCGCTCCTTGAACAGCTTGACCAACAGAGAATTGGATACGTAACGTTCAATGTGTCTGGGGAGCCAACGACAACGACAGCAAAGGCGGCAGTTAAATTGGCCCGTCAGGCCAAAAGCAATTTAGTTATCAGTATAGGCGGCGGAAGTGTCCTTGATACCGGCAAAGTCGTTGCAGCGATGCTGACCAACCGCGGCGAACTTGAAAATTATTTAGAGGCGGTTGGTGCCGGTAAACCACTTACGCGCAATGCCGTGCCGCACATCGCGATTCCAACTACTGCAGGAACGGGCGCTGAGGTTACTCGCAATGCAGTGCTCAACGTACCGGAACACCACGTCAAAGTAAGCATGCGTAGTCCTGTAATGCTGCCTCGTCTGGCTGTGGTTGACCCTGTACTGACTCATTCGATGCCGCCATCTGTAACGGCCAGCACGGGCTTGGACGCACTCACACAGCTCATGGAAGTTTATGTGTCAAACCAAGCAAATCCACTGACTGACGGTATCTGCCGGGAGGGCCTGAAATGCGCCGGGCGTTCTCTACGTCGAGCTTTTGAAGACGGCAGCAATCAAATCGCCCGTGAGGACATGGCCCTGGCAAGTCTCTTCAGCGGATTAGGCCTTGCTAACGCAAAGTTAGGGGCAGTGCATGGTTTCGCCGGCCCGTTGGGTGGTATGCTTTCCGCCGGCCATGGAGCTATATGCGCTCGACTTTTGCCGTTCGTTATGGACGTCAACGTGCGGGCATTACAGAGCCGTAAAGCCGGCTCAGCAGCATTGGCGCGGTATGATGAGATAGCCCAATTGCTGACCGGCAAGGCTGCTGCACAAGCGGCTGATGGGGTGGCATGGATAAAAAGTTTGTGTACCACATTTAAAGTAACATCTCTTGCTGAGTTTGGATTAAAAGAAGAGGATTTCCCAACAGTATTAGCAAAGTCCCAAAGGTCAAGCAGCATGAAAGGAAACCCGATTGAATTGACAGAGGACGAATTGCTGGAAATCTTGAAAAAAGCCAACCTGCCGAGACGTGCCCCGTTAGAGGCCCGAAAGAAAAAGGCTCTAACGGGACGTGGCTCCGGCACGGCCGGTAAGCAAATGGAGTAATAGAACATTGCAAGCTCCGGGGCCAATCTCTGGTTTCAAAAACTTTTAGTTATCAGGCTATCATCTTATGGCTTTGTGTAAAAAATGTGGCAAGGTCTCAGAAGAAACAGCTAAAGTTTTGTCGCTTTGTGTTGAGTGTATCCGCAAGGCGGACAAGAAGTCTCTAGTCGAGCTCTCCGCAGGATGCCTTTCGGCAGAAGCAGTTCATGCGCGAAGCCGTCAGGGATTTAACCTTCCCGCTTCGCCACCGTCAAATCCAGATGGTATTCAATGTAATCTCTGCCAAAACAAATGCCGAATTCCGGCTGCCGGGCGAGGCTATTGTGGTGTGCGGAGAAACGAAGGGGGGCTTATGAAAGGTGGTACTCCCGCGGAAGCTGTGGTTTCATGGTATAATGACCCACTGCCGACCAACTGTGTTGCAGATTGGGTATGCGCGGGCGGCAGCGGCGCCGGATATCCACAATGGGCATATCGGCCAGGCCCGGAGCAGGGTTATGTAAATCTCGCAGTATTCTATCAAGCCTGCACATTTGATTGCCTGTTCTGCCAAAATTGGCACTATCGAGAGCATTCGACAACGAATCAAACACACACTGCGGCCGAGCTTGCAGAAGCGGTAACCGCCCAAACTTCGTGCATCTGTTTCTTTGGTGGTGACCCAACGTGTCAGTTACCTCACGCACTGGCGGCTTCAAGACTGGCACGCCCCGTTAGAAATTCAGGAACTCCGGGTGAGCAAGGAAAAGGAACCCCCATACTTACGTATGGGGTCAATTACCACACGTATAAACGTGTGGTTTCTAACGGGGCACGCAAACAAAACCGACAGAGAATATTAAGAATCTGCTGGGAGACAAACGGCTCGATGAGTCCGGAGCTGCTGGAGGAGATGATGGGCTTATCTGTAGAAAGCGGCGGCTGTATCAAGTTCGATTTGAAAGCTATGGATGCCAATATCCATTATGCTCTTTGTGGAGTCGATAATAGGCGTACGTTTGAAAACTTTGCTGCGGCAGCCAGGCACATTTCAGAAAGGCCGGAACCACCCCCGCTCGTTGCCAGCACGCTGCTGGTGCCAGGTTACATTGACGCCCAAGAAGTCAAAGCGATAGCATCGTTCATCGCCAAACTGGACTCAAATATACCGTATGCCCTGCTTGGGTTTCACGGCGATTTCCTTATGACAGACCTGCCCTCGACGTCGTGGAAGCAGGCAGAAAGCTGCCTTGAAGCTGCAACGGAAGCGGGATTGAAACGTGTGCGGATAGGCAATGTTCATATACTCCGCTAAGATAAATGAAAATTGATACTGAGAAGACATTATGAATATTCTTGATAGGCTATTGTATGAGAGCGACCTTTTTTTCAAACGCGATTTTTTTGGCTTTCTTAGCGACTTTTGCCATGAATTTCAAACCACCTACAGCTTCAGAGAGACTCAAAGCTATAGGGCCAACCAAGGAACTTTCTGAAAACCTCAGGAAAGCATTGGAACCCGGTGGCGATTTTGAAGCCATACCCATCCCGAAACCGGACGATTGGTTGGCTGTACATCGAGAGACTGGACAAAATTTTGCTCAGTTCGTAAAGTCGAAGCCGAATCGGCCGGACAAAATCCGCAAAAAAATTTACCTGCAACCTCTCGGCAAATTTCCAGAAGACAAAATTCCTTTGCCGAAAGGCATCCTGCGGATGACTGAAAGATTGAGAGAGTATGCCGGCGCTTATTTTGCAATGGAAGTGGAGGTGCTCCCCGGCCTGACCCTAAACGGCGAAAATATCACAACACGGGCAAATCCATTCACACGAAATCGACAAATTTTAACCGGTGATGTTTTAGCTATTCTAAAAAGGAATATACTTTCAGATGCTTTTTGCGTCCTGGCGGTAACGATGGAGGACCTTTATCCTGAGCCTTCATGGAATTTTGTTTTTGGACAAGCTTCGCTTCGCGAGCGGGTTGGTGTCTATAGTTTTGCCCGTTACGACCCTGCCTTTTACGGCCAGAAGCGGGGGAAAGATTATGAAAAAATTCTCTTGCGACGAAGCTGTAAAGTTCTGGCCCATGAGACAGGTCACATGTTCGGCTTAAAACATTGTATATACTTTAAGTGCGCTCTGAACGGCTCCAACCACTTGAAAGAAAGCGATTCGCGACCGATGCACCTTTGCCCGGTTTGCCTGCGCAAGCTTCAATACAGTATTGGATTCGATGTCGTTAGCCGCTATCGCAATCTTTTACAATTTTACCGACCTGCCGAGCCGCTGGCTCGTCGCGGCTGGAATGTGGGCTTTGAAGAAGAAGCGCAATGGGTTATAAAGCGTCTCAGATGGATAATGGGAGATAAAGCGGCAAAAGCGTTTATTAAGGAGAAAAATCCAGATTAAGACAGATTTATGTCCTGCCCTGCCAGACCCCGTAAATCATTTGGAACGCTCTGCCGATAGGCATCCTGTGGACTGCTATGTCCGACTTTCACCCTCGCCCATCTTTGATGGGCGGCGTTCACGCTACTTTAACTCGACGCCGGCATATCTTAGCCTTTCAAGCGTGTTATAATAAGGACTAACTACTTCTTCCTCAAGATTATCAACGAGTGATGGCTCTATAAATGCAAGCCGGTCAAGAAGACTTTGACGCTCCTGTTTTGTAACCATTCTGGGGTCCGCGGTCATAGCAGCAACATGACAACTTGCCCCTGCTTCCATTAGGTTCACGATACCCTTGAAAGGTAACTCAAAGCTTTCCGGTATGGCTCCGGTCTTTTTGGTGAAGGCTTCCGGTGTGCCCGCCTTAAAGGAGACTCTCGTGTGGACTTTTTTGAAACGAGCAATTTGCTTTGCATAGTCAGGGTCAGCCCCAATCAGGATTCCATTGGTCTCAAGAATAAATAAACGAAACGGCGAATTCTCTATCTTTTCCAAGAGGGCGAGAAGGTGAGACTTACCCAGTGTCGGTTCTGCTCCAGATATACGGAGTTGATTGACTCTTGCTTTGCGGCCGACGCGGCTAAGCTGGCGGAATGCCTCTGCCGGAGAATAAAAGTGGCCGTACTCTTCCGGGTAGTCACGACACCAATGCACCCAACAGAATATGCAACGCAGACAGCACCCGCAGGTATAGCCGGTTATGATTCCATCATACATACGTGTGCAGCAAAATTTCGTGTATTTGCGGACGTCGCCACGACAGACAATTTTCTCGGTCTGTTTGGCAAGCTCAAGCGGGTCAAAGGGAGTAAATCCCGGCTCGAGATACCGCTGATAGTTTTCACAAGGAGCACCCATCACCTTTCGCCTTTGCTGGATTATTCTGTTGGAGTGATTGTAATGGAAACAAGAGCATACGTTACAGGTTGGCTCAGGTTGATGCCCAATCGGGTGGGCTGCTTTCGGGCGCTGACGTCTTCCTGTATAGTTTCCGGCTGGATTTCGAAGTCCGCACCGGTAACTTTTATGTCCACATGCAAAGCCTTTTCTGAATCATAGACAATTAGCGAAGAAGGAGAGGTTTGTTTCCAACTGTCAAAGGTGATGAGGGCCGTGCCAAAGTCGCAAGGCCGGGAGAAAATAACTTCGTCGGTTACACATAAAGAACCGCAATCGCCGCGGGAATAGACAAATTTACGTTCGAGCTTTTTGAGCTCCGGCACATCATAAGCAGAAGAAATATCAAGAACCAGTGTGTCGGTACTATCGGTAAAGGTTTGGTCAATAACACGGCCTTGGGCTTGCCTGCCGGTCTGCTGCAATTTACCGGCGACAACGGGGACGGGATGGCCGAAGGAATTGAGGACGTTGCTTTCGTAGCGGCGAGAGCTGAATGTGCGGGCGGTATAGATTTCACCGCCGGGATCAAGCAATAGCGGCTTATCCTCCAACACTACAACGAAGGAGCCGACATCGTTGTGGTTGTGATGCTCCTGGTTGTGGCCGCCCTTGAGGGCAACAGCCAGACGCGAGGACGAATTCGGACCCGGCCGGGAGATTAGGACGCCGGCCTGGTCAAACCATGACCGGATGCCGGGGCCCTGGGAAGGCTCTTTACTCAGTAAAGCGCGAGAGGCGGAATTGGGGAAGGAATACATCATACTTTCATACAATGAACCATCGGCAGAGACAGGGTCAATTTGCTCCCAGGAGCGCAAACCCAGGCCGAAACGACGGCTGACAAAATACATCAGCTTCGAGCTGGGCTGGGCGTTGATGGAGCAATCGGCGAAGGCGGGATAGACACCGTTGATGATTTCGATATTTGAGCCGAACGTGGCGGCTTGTTTGGCCTTGTTGTTTTGGAGCAGGTCCACTTTACCGTTGGTGGCCTGATAAATCATTTCGCCGAGCATGATATAGTAGCCAAAACCATAATTCCAATAGCCGAGACCTTCGGAGCAGTAGCCATCGTCGGTGAATCCCTCGAGGAAGTTTTTTGAGTAGTTTTCCGCAGCAGCGATGAAGAAGGCACGTTGATTAGGCGAATCGATTATGGCCAGCGCCGAGCCGGTTACACCAGCGAGGCACACTGCGTTCCAATTGTTGGTACCGGTCATCCACCAGTTCTTTTCGCGTTTTCCCAGCACCATATCCTGGTACGGTTCAAAGATACGCCTATCCAGGTTGTTACGGATGAGCCGACGAATCTCAGGACTTAGTTTATCAGCCAGCAGATAATCGGCGGTAGCCAGGGACCAGGCAAGCGCAGAGGAACCGAGGTCAATGTCGATGCTCGTTCCATTGAAGTTGGAAAGTTTCGAGTCGTGAGCCGGCATGACCCAGGTGCGTTCGGAGCAGAGCACTCGGATGATTTCTTCAAAGGCCGGTATAAAACGCCCTTTATTTTCCAGACATTCAGCCAAAGTAAGCGTGCGGACCCTTCCACGCCGACTGCCACTGACTCTCTGCCAGCGGGTACGGTTGCCGGTGCGGGAGAAGTCCAGATACAAATCATCAGGCTGCTCAGGAATGGGCGTTTGCAAAAGGTTCTCCGCCTCGATGATTATATTCTGAAACGAACCATTTTTGGCCAGTTTTTCCCAGGCGTCCCGGTCAGCGATGGGCGAGCCAAAACCTACTGCTTTTTTCGGAAGCAGCATTGTGATGTATTCGATGCGATTCTGGTCGATTGTTTCAACCGCTCCCAGAGCAGTCCTTTGGAACAGGCTGATACTACAAGGAACGAGTATCAGAGTTACAAAAGAAGACAACATTGGCCATTTTGTTATTTGTCTGGTCATAACTATTCCTTTCAAAAGATAGCTTTTCCCGTAAGCCCCGTTAGAGACCAGAAGGAAAAAGTCTCTAACGGGGTAAGTCCCGCAAGGGATACTGCATAGGATACTGCATAAATAAATCCGATTAGAAATTCAGGAAAGATTAAGGTTTACCCCGTTAGAAATATTTTCTTTTCCTTGCTCGCTCGGAGTTCCTGAATTTCTAACTGGGTTTATCTGCCTCCTTAAGTCTTAGAATCTGCTGTGCAAGTTTTCCGCGGGCGGCGAGAAATTCGTTAGGGTCTTTAGAGAAATTCCACCAGTTTGGCGCGATGGTATCGACAATTTTCTTTACAGTCTTTTTATCTGCAAGTTTTTCGAGAATCACAAAGTACTCATAGTCTTCCATGCCGTCTCTGAGATTTTTCATGCGCATACTGGCGATGGGGCCGTCGATGCCGCAAGGGCTCCCAGGATAAAACAGGAATCCGCCTCCGTTGTAATGCCTGGGATGTGCAAAGGCCGGATTCGACCAGGGCTCGATAACCGTAGTGACGGTACTCCAATAGAGCAGCCCGGTAATATCATACTGGTAGTTGATCCAGGTCGGGACACGATAGACAATTAAGGGACGGTCAATATGCCAGTACGGGGGGTCGAAATCCTTGACGGTCTGGTACTGCGGATGATATTGAGGTGCGCGCTGCACCAGGGCAGTATAAGACCAGACCTCATCGCCATGGGCGATTTTATCGTTGATGGTTTTGCGGTCAATGAAAGACCACAAAGGGCACCATATATCCACTGCCGGGTCGATATCCGGCCAGGAAGGGTCCTGCAGGTACGTCTGCTCTACAACCAGACATTTGAGCTGAGGCACGGCTTCATGAACGAGCTGGCCGAGGACGAGCACCTGCTCATAGTTTTCGCGCAGGTTCGGCTCATCCAACATATACAAATAGGCCCCTTTTTCCCAGCCGTTACCTTTCAAATATTTATAAAAGTCTTTGTAGTAACGCTGTGCCTTCTCCCTGTCGGCGGGAGATATGGTTTTGTAATCAGGCTTTAAGGTTGAGCTTGGCAATCGGGCAAAAGACTCTCTTGGTATTTCAAAATCGGTTACATTGAGCCTGGTGATGAACTCTCTTAAAGCCCTATGTCCTTCAGGAATGATTTTCAAAGAGCCGTCATCACTGACTTGCGGCAGCAGGTGGTGCGGGATTGGCGGATTTATGCGATGCTCGGCCATAGCCTGACAATATCGCATTTCGATTTGTTTGAATCTATCTGAATTACGCTCTACATTAAAATATCGCGTAATGTTGCCGAAACTCCCAAAATGGTTTCTATGTGTTGGGCCGTCAGGCAGCGTGAAGTCCCATACAGTAACAGCTACAGGGATATTTTCGGAAATTCCCCCTTTCGCCCAAACACGGAATTCTCCATTATATATACCCGCGGGGGCATCCTTAGGGACATGCACATCAACCCATATAGCTTGATTTTGCCCTTTGAAGACCTCAAATGGCACGGCATACATATCATAGCCGCTGGTTGTCGCCGGTTCTCCCCATCTCTTGCTGGTTCTGGTCAGAGGTTCAATGGTCTTGCCGGTTATAGGATTGACGAATGGAACGAGGGGGTCCGGATATAGCCCCGGGGGCAGTTCCGCCCTGGGCGTGGACATTCTGACCCGGACGTATTCTTCTCTGAAAAGCCTGATGTTACCTTTTCCAATTTTCGAGCCATCCTGTTTGTCATTCCCGCAACTGCGGGAATCCATCCAAGCAAGGTCGGAGACTTCCATTTTAACTACCTCTATATTTTCTTTCGGAGCAGCTACCACGACTTGAAAAGATTCCACTTCATTTCTCGCGGATTTGATTTCAACCATTGTGGTTCCGTCTATCTTTTGATTCTGGCTTATCCGCTCCATGCTATTTAATGCTGTCAGCACTATCTTTTCACCCGCTGAGGAATGTTCAAATGAGCTTAGAATCACAAATATAAGGATAGTTACTAATGTTCTCTTTTTCATTGCATATCTCTCCCAATGTCTCAACACGAATCATTGTTCCTTTTTCGACCTGACAATTCTACAGGTCTTTTCGTAAGCTAACACTAAATGCACAGGTTAGGGAATCGAAACAATCTGGCATTGCCCCGGTGCGGCCCCAACTTTAATCCTTTTGTCATCAACGACGATTTCCACCGGCTCACTCGTTTTCTTGAAATCCGTTCGACGTACTAAAATACGGCCTTCTAACTTCAAACCTGATATAACCGTTCCCGGCTGTTTAGGGACACCGAAATTAATTGGTTTTCCATTAGACAGAAACTCTCCATACTGCTGGGCTTCGGCATATACCTGATGAACCAGTTGGATTTCCTTTGCCGCCTCCTGCTTTCGACACCAGAGAAAAAATGTGTCTGTCCCTCTCAGTAATATATGCCACAACAACTCCTGATATTTTTCTTCACTAAATTGTTTTGCTGTGCCCGTAGAAGGTTCAGCCTCAATAGTATGCCAGTGCACAAAGCTGATAATAGGTATCTCGGCCGAAGTGTGCCGTCCTGCGTTGCTTGCCACCAGCAGCATATTATAAAACCAACGGTAATCGGTATCTGCATAGTCATACCAATCGAAGATTCTGCGCCATGTATAGACCACCGGCATGGCAAATGTATAACCGGTTTCGGGAAATTCATGATACCATTTTCGATACTTTGCCCGCTCGTCTGCTTGATAGGGTTGCCCATCGACATAGTATTCGTAGTAGTCATACCAATAGCGGTAGCCGTTATGCGGATAAACTCCATAGTTGCCCACTAATACTCCGGGGAAATTCTCTTTCATAGGCTCTGCATAAACATCACGCTGCAATTGGCATCTGAGCTTTCGAAGAACTTCTTGAAACTCTTCAAAATCATCGATATCGCTAATGTTTTCGCGACAACGTTTACATCGCATAGAGGCAGCGTGAGCTTCGTTGAATTCAATAGGGCCATCAATTTCCCAATCAGCAAAAATGAAATCAACATCCAAATCAGCTTTCTTGAACTCTTGGATAAAATACTCAAGCTGCTCCCGGACATGTGGTCGCCTGAAATCAAGAGCGAACGGACAGCCTATCTTCTGTTCGCCGAATGACTCGTCCCAAAAGGACTTACCATCATCATCTATGTGGGCTGTTTGCTCATCCCCATTGAAGAAAGAATAAAGACATCGAGTCGCATTGATATTCACCCGTAAATTCAACTTCTTTTGCGCTTTGGCAATCATTAGGGACTGGGCCAAACTTTCCTGGCGATTCGTTGGATTCCAGGAGCTAATAAGCCCAACACCTCGCTTATTCAATTCTTTAACAAGCTCTTCTGTAGTCTCGTCCCGTCCCGTCTTCGACGGGCGGGGCTCGTCATCAAGCTGACCGGGGTCCATAGCCTGCCAGAGATAAAGCGGCAAACGTTCGCCTCTGTCATATTTCAGAGGCTTAGTTGCATCAAGTACGACCTGTATGTGGGAAGGCCATCTCGTTGCTTTATTCTCTGCTTTGCTGAAATTAGCGGCCGCTGCCGGCAAGCTGATTGCCATCCAGGTTATAATTAACCTGTTTGCATTTATCTTAAGTATCGTACCCATACTCAGTCCTTAGTGATTCGATTAGTATAGAACCTCAAAAGAACGTACAATTGTTCTTTTGCCTTTTTTATGTTCAGCCTCCACCACAATCGTATTGTCTCGTGAAAGGCGCACGTTCTCCATAAACAAGCCGTCCTCTGAGACAGGGAGTTCTCTGCCGTTGACAACAATCTTGGTTCCAGACTCCGCCCATCCATACAAGTCTATAGCACAATCATTTCCCACTGTTGCGTGCTCAAGTGGATTCGTCTGAACAATTAATTTCGGTAACTTATCTAAATCCAACAGCTCATTAATAATCTGCCTCTTTGCGGCATACAATATATGTGGATTCTTGCTGTATGTATTCATTGTTTTGACAACCTGTGAAGCTATTTCCACCCCCCTATGAGATGGCTCAATTATTGATAAACGCTCACCAAGTCCGGCTTTTATCTTCGCTATCTTATCTTCGAGCATCCAAAGGTACTCATAATCCTGAATTCCGTTTCGCATTTGCTCCCAGCGCAAGGAATTAATTAGCCCATTCTTCTTCGGATATACCTGCCAGCCATCGCCCCGGTGCCTTCCGGGAGCTTCAAAAGGGTCGTCTGTCCAATGATTGAATCCCCAATGCAGATAGCCCTTTAATCCAAAGCGATAATTCAGCCAGTGGAGGATGCGTGATTCTATAAGAGGAACATCTACAGTCTTATTAGGATAGGAGCCTTTCTGAAATATCCCCACGGTATAGAACCACAATTCATAGCCCTGACTCTGCGCCTTCTTGAAAACATCATGCCACGTAGCGAGATAATCTAATTTGGGAACCCAGATTTCCAATCTATCGAAGCAGTGTGTTGTCTCTATGGCATCTATCCTTCTAAGCGCCGGTGCATAACGGTGTACGTATTCTGAAGCTTCTCTCCAGCTCATCACATTATGATTCGACGGCTCGTCAGCAATATGGAAAACTGTCTTCTCAAGCCAGCCTTTTTCTCTTAAATGATTTTCCAACGCAGGTAAGAACTGCGGAAGAAACTCCTTCCCGGGAATCGTTATTACCTGGTTCCCAGCCCCCGCGTCTCCCGACGCGAGTCGGGGCGGCGGGGTCGCTTCTTTTCGAACATGGAAATCCCTTAACACAATCTCTCTGCTCGACCAGCCTTCCTCGCCAAATCTTGCTGCAAATCCTGTTTCAAGCAGGTCCATACGCCCGGTGTTCCAAAAAATGTCCGCCCATTTGTCGAACCGTGAAAAATCAAATTTCAAGTTGCCCTTGACATCTTGTTTGCTTGTAATCAAGTCAAGACTAACCCTAAAAACATTCTGCCTGTGTTCAGCCATATTTTCTGCATATACTTTGAGCATCTCATAGAATCGTTCTGAATCTGATGTTTCTGGGAGACAAATGTCATGAAATTTCTTAAAATTTGTTGCGTACCATTCAGTAACCATCAGGTGCCGCTCGTCGGGCAGCGTTAAGGGATAAACAGTAAGACACAAAGGCAAAGATATGTCTCCTTTATCTGTTTTTATAGTCACGGCCCCTTTGTAATCACCGGCCTGGGCATTGCGAGGAATTCTTATTGTCAAATAGACTGCCCTGTAATTGCCTTTCTCTATGAACACCTCTTTTTCCTCCGACAGATAATCAGGAAATCGGGCGGGAGCAGGACGAATTAAATCAGTTTTTCTGTACTTCGGTGTGTTCTCCGCAATCGATATAGAACCCACGAAGCTCCATTCTATGGCACCAGCAGGTAAATCCGAAGGACTCCTCTCGGAGGAAGCAGAACCTTTAATATGTATTAAAGGACTCACGGAGACCATAACATTTCTTATATCCTGGTTGGCTTTGATAACACATTGGGCTGAAATATGTTCATTTCTTAAACCAAATATCTCAAGTGCCTCCTGCGGCTCAGGACAATTGTAACCATCTTCAAAAATCCTCACCAAATCGCTCACCGCAAAGCATTCAAATGTAGCCCCTTGCATAGCGCCACAGGTCAAGCACAATAGCACAACTGCCACAAAAAATATCAAGTGTGAGCTGAATGACATTTCTTTGCTGAACATTATTGCTTCCTTTCATTAAGGCTATTAGGTGTTGCGTCCGTAACGGTATTACTTCGGTACTATTTTGAAGGCAACATCGTTGCCGATATGCAGGGCGTGGCCTCCGGTTGTTTTCAGCTCCGGTATTGTGCAGGTGAGCTTGCCGCTGCGGCATTCAACGGTTTGTTCCTGAAGATACCTGCCGCGCCAGGTCCTGTACAGGCGAACCTCATACCTACCTTCCGGCAGTCCGGATATCGTAAATGATTCGTTGGCGACACCAATACGAGGATTGACCACCCAGCCGAAAATCAACTTGTCAGTCTTCATTGCCCAGGCATCACAGTTGGACGCAGTTATATCGGCAGGCTCAAAATCCAGATTCGCAAAATCGATATCCGACACGAATCCTGAGAAATAAAGCATTTGATTGGTAACGACACTGTCGTTAATCCAGTCCGAGTACGCCCACCAGAATGGCGTTGCACACAAACCATTTGTCAAGCTCACCCAGAGGGCATTGTGGTACATTTCAAGGTAGCCCGGCATGCCCGGCTCATAATATGTATGGTCCCAACCACACTCTCCAACAATTGCCGGCTTATGAAAACCATTCCACAAATTCTGTATCTGGCTTGCATAGTTGCGGTAGCTCGACTGAAGCGGGTTCTCATCGTTCGGTCCGAGCTTACCGCTTTTTGGCATAGGATGTCCCTGTGCCTCATATATTTCCCGGTTTGATATATCAAATATCTCGTACCCACCGGGCCACCACTGCTTGATACCGCCGCTTTGACTGCCCGTGGTCGGGCGGCCATACGGGTCGTGTTCGTTAAAGTATCTGTCAATCTTGCGGCACCACTGTTCGGCTACGGCCTGGTCGCCCTTGGTCCAGCCCTCCGTGCCATTGATTTCGTCCACGACAAACCAGAGAAACAAGGCCCGGCTGTACCCCCATCGGGCGATTAAGTACCGGTAGAGCTTCTCCTGGTATTTCCAAGCCTCGTTATTGCCATAGAAGTCAGTGACGCTGCTAACGAGCTTGTAAGGATTGTTTCTGTACCTTGCGTTTCCGCCTCCCCAGACAGCCATGGAAATGTAGGAATGAAACCAGATATTCCAGCTAATGTATATGTCTCGTTCCTCACACCATTCAAAAAGCTGGTCCAAGCGGCCGCAGCGGTTCTGGTCGTACCGTCCCAGGCCGGTGCCCATCGTTTCCAGAGGAGCCGGAAAAAAGCTGATGAAATTTGCCCCTCGCTTCTTCAAGTTGTCGAGCCCTTCTTCTGTAATCCTGCCTTCATTAAACAGCTCATAGCTGTCGTTATACCACATACCAACACCGTAAAATGAAGTGCCATCGTCATACCTGAGATAGCGCTGGTTAGACGCAATTTTCACAAATCCGCAGTGTGGGGATTCTACTGCGGTGAAAGTGCCAACACGGCTTCTTCCAGTACCTTCGGAATCGGTTACCGAAACCACATATCGCCAGGTACCTTTCTCAGTTGGAGAAAAGCGCACCATCCAGAGGGTGTCCCAGCCGGATGGGTTATAGAATCCCCAGATGTTCCATTTTCTGCCCGAAGGTGAGGTGAACTCAGCTCGAAGGTCAATTTCATTAGGGTCGAAGGGATTGCTGTATGCAGCCTTAAGGTCAATCCATAACTCAAATTTCTCATAGATGCCGACCTGGGTAGAATTTGCTCGAACTGATAGGATTGACGGAGGTTTAGCCATCGCGAGCGTCACCATAGCCAGACACATCATGCTCATGGGTACCAACAAGTAACAATTAACCTTTTTAGGTACTGCCATTTGAATCTCCTTTTTATATTTTTTCATGTTGTGAGTATTTTTAACCCAGAACTCTCATCTGAGCCTATTCAGATGCAGATACGGAACCGTGTTTGCTTCACCAAGATACCTGCTATGGAAGAATGACCTATTCATCTCAAAATCCCGTCCTTTTTTGCTTACGGCACTTATGTGCAACCACCAGCCCTAATGGAACTCGGGCAAATGATACCATAATGAGGGACACTTGGTCAAGATGAGTAAGCCGGTTTTTGTGTGCCGGTCTTTTTGCGCGACTTTATGCACAGGAAAAGGAACAGAGGCAAGTAAAGAATCACAAAAAATAACGAAAAAAGTACAAAACCGTAACAGAACGGTAACACTCGGCTGTCATAATTGTTCTTGTTAAAGTTAACTTTCGCACTTTTTGGGCTCATCATGAAAAACTGTAAAAATAAAAATGGCCTGCCGATGAAATGGGTAATGACGAACCTATTTCATGGAGGCCAATATGAGCACAACTATTCTCACATCGGCATGGGATGCCATAATCTTGAACTTTTCGCCCATCTTTACCCAGCCAACAGCTCACATCTTTATCAATCTGATTATCGGCTGGATATTGTGCACCAAACGCCGAACCGTCACCGGTATTCTCCCATTTGCAGACCCGAAAAACAAGCGTCCGCACGATGCCTACCATCGACTGTTTCCAAAATCCCGCTGGCTGCCGGCTCACCTGTGGAAACTCCTGGCACAGATGCTCATCGAACTGTTTTATCCTGCCGGTACCGTGTGGATGGACATGGACGATACCATCTTTCACCGTACCGGCACGAATTACAGAGTTTCTTATCGATGCCTTGGCTCCAGCAGCATAATCAATTATGAAAAGTGCGAAAGTTCACATGTTACAGAGGAGTAGTTTTTAGCTTTGCTATTTCTAACGCACAGAATCTACTCATGCAAAGCCCTGGACGAGCAAGTTCCGTGCGCGCACCGGTTCTTATACCCGCCGAGACGTAGCTCTGGCACGGCTGGTACCGGCAAGACCGAAGCAAGAAATTTCAGCGAGCCAGAGAGGCGATATGGTATTATAGCAATATATCAGGTTGTAATTATACTCTCAATTTTCTTTACTCTCATCAGGTCCGGCCTTCGGGAGCAGTTTAATCTTCCGACAAGTAATTCGTCTTTCCCCAAGTAAATATCCACCGGCAAATAGCTGAAAACGATACTCTCCAGGGTGGGGGAAGATAATACCATGTAAATCCATCGCTAAAGTAACGATTTGTTTAACGTCCTTAAACTGTACTGTTCCTTCTTTCTCAAATATAAATTTCTCCTCTTCCTGAGCGTCAATAAGTCTTATTTTCGCATTCGTTGTGCCATGCCCATTTGTTAGCTCACAAAAGAAGACAATCTGCGGATGTCTTGCCGGATATCTTTGAGCATTGATAGTTTGAACAATATCGATAATACTCGGCATACCAGAAACTTTGTCAAAAATAACTCTATTACAGGTAATTGCCGATAATAGAATTGGCTGTATCTCTGTCATTTTGTCAACCTCGCTCCCATGTTTTTGGGAATATTCACCTTGTAGTCTAACGAATAAGACCCTTCTAATCAAACACTTTGTTGTTTTCTCTCTAACTAAGCTACCGGCCTGCTACTTTTACATCCTACTTTCAGAGGTAACGTCCATGATTGCCTGGCCGAGTTCTTGTATGAAAGTGCCGTATATCGTATCAGTGATTACGAAGTCGGTTTGGTCCAGCCCCAAGCGGACGATAACCATATCCCATTCGGGAATAACGAACATATCGTTGTTATTATATCCGCTGGCTGAATATGTGCCCGGCGGAGCGCCCGGCCACCTTCGTTTTCCGTTGGGCTTAACGCCGTTAACCCACCAGTTATAGCCATAGACGCCGCGGCCGTCGGCGCCACTAAGATGTTCCAAAAGCAAGGATGCAGGTACGTGGGCCCGGGTCGCCTGCTCGACCCAGGCACGGCTGAGCAATTGCTTACCATTCCATTTGCCCTGATTCAGAAATAAGTGGCCGAGACGGGCTAACTCTCGAGCCGAAATGCGAACGTGCTTGTTATTATTTCCAGAGCCTCCATTGACCACGATGCCCTGTACCTCTCCAAAATCTCCCCAGTCCCACTTGCTCGGATTCATCCCAATTGGGTCAGCGACTTTACGCTTGAACAGGGTCTCCATTGGTTCGCCGGCGATTTGTGTCAGAATATTGGCAAACTGATTCATCGCCGAATCCCAGTAGGCATACTTCGAGCCGGGCGGAGCAAATAGTGGCTTGTCGGCCGGCTTGAAGGGGGTCGGGCTTGGGCCGTGTTTATAGCTGCCACGAGGCTCATCACCGACGGCATAGTATCCGGATGTCATTGTTGTGAAGTGCCGAAGCGTGACAGTCGGATAGGTTGCTGCCATGCTGGGGACGTACTCCTTTGCCAGTGTATCCAAAGTCGCTTTGCCATCATCAATAAGTAGGCCGAGCACCGTGCTGGTAAAAGACTTTGTGAGGGACCAGACACCGTGCACTTTGTCGATGTTTGTGCCTTTCCAGACCATATATCCGTTGCGTATGATGACCAGCTCCTCGACGCCGTCTCGCCCGGAATTTTTCTTGAGGTATAATATGGCAGCATTAAGCTTGACCGAATCTATACCCTGTGATTCAGGCGTCGCTTCTTCCCAGTCTTTTTCTGGAAAGGTCATTCCTATACAGGTCTGAACCTTCAGTGAAAATGCGAGAAAAAACATTAGTATTATTCGGATTGAGTGTTTAGACATAAGTGTCGTTCTCAAGATTAGTTACTCTTTTGTGTGAGTAATATAAACCACAGCGTCACCTTTAAGAGGAGCTGGAAGCGTTTGCTCGCCACCGTTCGCTCTTATCGTACCTGTCGATACAACCTTGCCTTGTTCAGGGTCAAACCACTCGTATTCGTACTCCCGAAAGGGATACTGCGTATTGCCGGCCTTTAGCTCAACAGTGATAGAAGCTTCATCCCGTCCCGTCTTCGACGGGCGGGATTCATCGGCCGCAGGCTTATAAACCAAATACTCCACTCCAGGCTTCGCTAAACAATACTTTGTAGAGGCCAAATCATTGTGCGGCTGCATCGCAGCCAGATTCATCCTCTCGGCATATCTTAGTGTATGTCCCATACTTAGACGAATCGGGTCCCACTTCGAGTCAAACTTATTTCCGAGAACTACACCATCATACGTGTCCATAAAGATGGGATTGTGCCCCCTGAGAAAGCTCTTCCACACCCAGGCTTGATTTCCTCCGATTCCCCAGAGATGGTCTGTATCGTTCAGGACGACTTTTCGGCCATCGGCAGCCGGAGGGTCATCCCGGTAGCCGCCCTCACTATTCGGGGAAATCCAATCAGCAGGACTATTGAATAAAGTCTCATTGTTTCCGCCTCGGTATTGGAATGTCATCCCTACAGGATGCTGTTTAGGTTTGTTCTTCTCATAGTCTTTTATATACCGGATTATATGATATTGCCATTCTGTCGATGGCGGGTGGTTTTCATTCGAAATCTCATAATACAATTCCGGACAAAACCGTCTAACGGTTGCACCACTCGTTTCGTCTAACGGTTGCACCACTCGTTTCGTCTAACGGTTGCGCGCAACCGTAACGAGTCGCGCAACCGCAAACGAGGAACGAATTTTCTTTGTATCTATTTACATTGTTTTGCTGATGGAAAGGATGACCTTCCCAAGCTCCTGTTGAAAACTGCATTGCCCAGCCCTCAAAGAGCATTATCGAAACACAGACTCCGCGGTCACAGGCTGCTGAAACACGGCGCCGCAATCGGTCGAAGTAGGCGGGATTGAACTTCTTGAGATTGAACTTCGGCTTGCCGTCGAGGGCCATACCTGGCCCAGTTCGCGCCCAGGGCTGAGGAGCGGATATATGGAGCTTGTCCTCATTATTCGCCTTTGTGTTCCACGTTACCGGCTCCCATGTCCACATTCGGATGAAGTTGTGGTTTAGCTGCTGCATCCAATCCAGGTAGGCTATAAAGTCGAAGCGCGGCGGTGGGTCCTCTGGGCCAATATCGACCAGATTAGACCAGGTGTGTGAACCGGTCAGATAGACAGCCCGGCCGCTATCATCTGTAAAATAGCGAGGGTTATCCTTTAGAACTCGTAACGGACCTTGTAACCTTCTATCTTTTGCACGTGCCTCAAGGTGTACTCCACAGGATGCCTTATGGCAGAAACAGGAGCAGGCGATAAGAGCCAAGAGCAATATCCATTTTGAAATCACCGGGTTCACCGCGTCCCGTCTCCGACGGGCGGGGTTCACACTTTCGACACGCCTGTCAGTCATAAGGACTCCGCCGTAAGGCGTCCTGTGGACTTTCGGAGAAGTCCACCCCAGGCGGATATCCGAATTCAAGTTTCGTAGATACATTTGAGTTCTCCGTGTCCCATTTAACCTAAAGTGAGCTAAAGTGCCTAAAGTGAGCTAAAGTTTCAGGCTATTAGATTATCAGATTATCAGGTAGTGGGAATCAGGTTATCAGTCCGGAAGGACTCCTTGCGGAGAACATCGGGCTTGTTTTTCCTTATGCTCTCATATACTGGTAACATACATCCTGGTTTCCTGTTTTACTGATATCCATAACTTTAGGCACTTTTAACTTTAGGCACTTAGTTCTCAGATTTCTGTCCATTCGCCTGGAACCGGGACCGGATAATGGCCCTGCGCATCGGCCCGGACCGGTGCCGGGCTCTCCCTGGTAAGACTGGCCACGTCCGGGTAGAACATGAAATCGGAGGCTATGGCCTCGTCCCAGGTAATAATCTTGCCGGTGTGAATTGCGGCGCGTCCCATGATGGATGCCAGATTTGCATACGCCGCTCGCTGCACCTCGTTATGCGGACGGCCCTGGCGGATTGCTTCCAGCAGCACGTCCCACTCGACCTGATATGGGCTGACCTTTTCCTTCTCCGGCCGCCAGGTAATGTTGGTATCGGCGGTCCGAAGGACTCCTTCCGGAGTGCGCTGGTCCTTGTATATCTGCACGGTCGGGGCGTGAACATTACCCGAGAACTGCGCCGCACACTCGGTGCCATGTACGAATGTGGCGAACTCGTTGTGGCAGTTTTGCATGGAACGGCTGTTGACGAGCGCCTTAGTACCATCGGGAAATGTGTATTCGATGGCGTAGGTGTGGAGGTTCTGGCTGCAATCGTCGCTGTTCGGCTCACGTCCGCCCAGGCCCTGTGCCGAGACCGGCCAGGCGTCTTTTATCCAGCAGCACTCGTCAACCTGGTGAATCATCATCTCGATGAACCACGCTGAGGAGACCCACAGGAAGAAGTACGGACGCCGAATCTGCCATAATAGCTCGCTCTCGCCGCCATTGAACGGCCCCATTCGGGCGCCGGGATCCATACGGTAGGCGCGGATAAGCTGAATATTACCCATCGCGCCATCGCGGATCTTTTGGATCAACGCCTGCCGCGCGGACGAATGCCGGCACATAAGCCCGCACGCGATCTTGAGGTTCTTCTTTTCCGCCGTTTCACCCAGGCGGAGGATTCGCTTGGTGCCTCCCGGGTCGGGCGCAAACGATTTCTCCATAAAGACATTCACGCCCTTCTCAATGGCATAATCGAGGTGGGTCGGCCGGAAGGCCGAATGAGTTGCCTGTATCATGACGTCGCCCGGACGCAGACAGTCGATGGCCTTGCGATAGGCATCGAAGCCGATGAAACGCCTGTCCGGCGGCACGTCTATTCGTTCACCGAACTGCTCGCTGAGGGCCTTGTGCGATCTTGTTAGCCGGTCCTCGAAGACGTCTGCCATAGCGATTAGCTTGGTCGGCCCGGTCTGCGAAGAAAGGGCGTTGGCGACCGCACCGCTCCCGCGACCGCCGCACCCGACCAACGCCAGCCGTATCGTATTGTCCTCGGCGGCATAGACCCGAGGCAGAGCGACGCCGGCCAGTACCGAACCGGCGACGACTTTCCCACCCTGTGCCAGGAACTGCCGGCGAGAAGGTTTGTTTGATTCTGTCCGTAGCGACCTCGCGTGATGTTTAATTTGTAGTTTCATGATTGCTCCTTAGAAAATAGCCTATTGTACCTTAAGTCGATTTCACTATATCTGTTTTGTGTCTGCAAATCAAATAAAAACAATGGCTCTCGTCTCGGCGAAGGCCGAGGCCGCAGCGGGAAATAATTGGCTTCGTAGCCAAAATGCCTTAGAATTACGACTATTGGGCAAAGTCAAGATTCGAAGCCAACCAAGTTAACCGTCTTTTAGGAGACTAACAATGAAGTTCAATCGTCGCCTTTTTATTAAGTCGGGTATTGGTGCCGGGATATTGGCAGTCCACGGGACTCCTTACGGAGCAGCACAGGGCTGCTCATCTGCCGCCGAGCCTGTCAAGACAACCCTTACTCAGTTGGACAAGGCCGCTGCCGCACCGGTGCTGAATATCTCATCCACAAAATCCCCGGTTAAAATCGCGTCAATTGAGTTACTGCGCAACCAAAATAACTTTTTCATCCGCACAAAATCCACTGACGGCGCCGTCGGCGTTGCCGTAACCAACAGTCGTGCCGCATATCTCTATCCTATTTTGCAGCAGTTGGTTATCCCCTATTTCATTGGCAAAGACGCTCGCGACCTCGAATCTCTGATTGATGGAGTTTATGTTTATCGCAGCAATTACAAGCTGTCCGGTCTGGCGCTATGGTGCTGCGTTGCATGGGTGGAATTCAGTTTGCTGGACCTTCTCGGCAAAATTGAAGGCAAGCCGGTTGGGGAGCTTCTCGGCGGTGTGATTCGCCGTGAGATTCCCATCTACGTTGCCAGCGGCAATCGCCACACCACGCCTCAGGAGGAGGTGGATATCCTGGCAAAGCACATTGAGCAAACCGGAGCCGGGGCCATCAAGTTTAAGGTCGGCGGACGTATGAGCAATAATGCCGACTCGATGCCCGGCCGCAGCGAGGGCCTGATTCGGCTTGTACGTAAGGCTCTCGGTGATAAGATAACTATATATGCCGATGCTAACGGCTCCTACGACTGTCGCAAAGGCACCGAGATCGGCAAGCTGATGCAGGACAACAACATTAATATGTTCGAAGAGCCCTGTCCATTTGACCATCTGGAACAAACCAAGTGCGTTGCAGACGCATTGTCGATTCCTATATCGGGCGGAGAGCAGGAGACCAGCCTTCGCCGTTTTCGCTGGATGGTCCACAACGACGCGGTGCAGGTCGTTCAGCCGGACCTGCATTATAACGGAGGTTTTATTCGCGCCATCCGTGTGGCTCGCATGGCCGCCGAAGTCCGTCGACCCGGCGCCGGACGGGCAGGTATGTCTGTTATACCGCACATGTCCGGAGACGGCGTTGGTTACGTTGACGTACTCCACTTCGCCTCTTGCACGCCTAACATCGGAGATTTCCAGGAATATAAGGGTGATATTGCTCAAACCGGCACTTGGTACGACCCCCCTCTTAGACTCAAGAACGGTGCAATTAATGTTCCTACCGGACCGGGTTTAGGTATCGCCGCGGTTTGCGATTTGCTTAAGAACGCCAAATCTGTGTGATTAAGGATGGATTCGCCAAGTTAGAAATTATATAACGAGAAAAAATATTGAACAAAAAGGGTAAATTTCTCCCGAAGGGATGCCCCACTACGTTTAAGGTTGTCGATGCTCGTATTGATGCTCAACCTGGAAACTCGAAGCTCGGGCTTCCAGCGGTTCGTCTAACGGTTGCGCCGCTCGTTTCGTCTATCGTCTTACGGTTGACGCAACCGTAACGAGTCGCGCAACCGCAACCGTTTAACGAAGTTTTCAACCGCTTCGACAACTACAAACCAGCTTCATCCCGTCCCGTCTTCGACGTCTCGGTTCTTTCAGATGACAGAAGACAGAGGACAGATGACAGATAACAAACTCTGATTTCTGACTTCCGACTTCTGACTTGATGTATTCCTTATTTGCAGAATTTACCCCGCCCATCGATGATGGGCGGGGCGGTCTTTATACGTTCGACAAGACAATGTAACCTGATTCTACATCCGCAGCTCGGCGTTTTGACTGAGCAGCAGTTTCTGCAGTGCCTTGACGTCGAGGTTTCGCGGCGGCACTTTATCTTTAGCCGCCATTGCCGCGGCACAACCTGAAGCATGCCCGATTGCCATTGCAGGGGCCATTGAGCGGGCGGACTGGAATGGTGCCTGCTCACACGAAATGCATCGTCCTGTTAGTACAAGCCCTTCGATACCCTTGGGGACAAGCGAACGGTATGGAATTTCAAAGCCCTCATGGTTGAAGAAAAATCTCTTGCCGTGGTAGCTCGGCATCGGGTTCGAGCTGATAGCGATTACATCAGGAAAGCGAGTGCCTTTGATGGCGTCCTGCTCGGTAACAGTGTATTCGCCAAGGATGCGATGCGTCTCACGAACACCGATACTTGTAGCTGTTTGCATTAGATAAACGGACTCCATCCCCGGTTTCCTTTTCATCTCCTGGACTTGTTCCCAGAGCTTCAATCGTGTCTCTACCTCGGCCCGCGTTAGATTCTCAACATCCAGCCCATCGCCGCCGAAGCCGGGACCCCACTTCACAACCCTATCACCGATGCGGATTCCACCATAAGAGCCTTTGATGCCGGAGGGCAGCCCGCCTAAGCGGTACATTAGACTCATGCCCATGCGGTCGCCCTTCTGGGCAGGATTCATAAACAGGGCGCCCGCCCGCGCTGCAATGTCACCATCGCCCGTGGCATCAATGACAACGTCGGCGGCAATGGCCTGTCGGCCTGATTTGGATTCCACGATAATGCCCACCACGCGTGAGCCGTCGAGCATAGGCGCAACGACCCAACTGTGAAGGCGCAGTTTGACGCCTTCCTTTTTGACCAGGTTCAGCGAGGCAACCTTAGCCGCCTCGGGATCAAATCCAACACAATAAGGCAAATCGCCGGTTGCAACATCGTGTTCGGACTTCGGATACGGGTCGTCCTTGATGATGCCGCCCAACCGCACAAGCTCGGCAATATACTCAGCGGGGATTCCCTTGACAGTCTGGAGCGCTTCGGGCGGCCGCTGATTCCGAAATCCGTTATAGCAGGTCATCAATCCTGCCGTCCCGTTACCACCCAGGAAGGGGTATCGCTCGATGAGCAGCGTGTCGGCTCCACTTCGGGCAGCCGCAGCAGCGGCAATCACTCCGCTGGGGCCACCGCCCGCCACGACCACCTGATGCCGGGCAACAATGGGTGTTTCCAACTGTTCTCGATAAGCCCCGTTAGAAGTCGACGGCTTACTTCTAACGGGGTAAGTCTGTAAACCCCGCCCCTCCGAGGGGCGGGGTAAACCCGCTTTTTCTGCCGCAGCGGCAACTGAACTTGGTGGTGCAACACCAGCGGCTAAGGCGGCGCCTATCGCTGAACCAAGAAATTCACGTCTTCCCATGCTTCGCCAGGCGTTGCGCCGCTCCCTTTCACTTTCTCGCTTCAATAAATCCGACATAGTCGTTCTCCTAATATCAAAATTCCAGACATAAGGCAGCAACAATAACCGCCTTTTATGACATTTGCTTTTCCAGCACCTCCACACCTGTTTTCCCCAAAACGCGTTTTGGAAGTGCAGGATATCAGAGAATCAGGATAACAGGATGCAGAATATCAGGGTATCAAAACATCAGGAAAAAAACAAACCTGATAACCTGGTAACCTGATACCCACTACCTGATCAGGAAAGCCTGTTTTTGGGACTCGCTTGCAAAACTCAGCCCGTCCCGTCTTCGACGGGCGAGGTTGTCCCGAAGGCGACCGTCGTGACCGGCGCTCCCATGAATTGTCGTCGATTCATTTTTCATCCTCTCAGGTTCCGTTTGCTCTGCCATCGCGAAATGCCATGTAATCTTCACGCCCGCGGACCACTACATCGAAAACCACACTGCCATCGCAAGCTGCATCAAAGAAACGTTGATTGCAGTAGATTATATCGTAGCCCGCGCCGCTTGGACACGCAATGTTTTTTTCAGTAGATTCCGTACACTTGACATGGAAAACATTGTCAATTACAATCAATAACGTTGCGTGTGCAGCTCTCCAATTTCTTACTGAAAGGATAAGGTAAAACGAATGTGTAATAATCTTTCTGAATCCCGCCCGTCGAAGACGGGGCGGGGTAAATCACGGACCCCGAGACAATTTTGTATTATCTTTTTTGGTATATTGTCTCTGTACACGGCAGGTGTTCCGGCCTTCGGACGGACCGAAAGAACGCCCCAGGCTGACTTGGGCTCGCCCCCGCCCCTTCGGCAGGGGCGGGGCTCGCATTTTTGGGATGTGCGCGATTTCGGCGCCGTGGGGGATGAGAAAACGGATGACACAGCAGCATTTCAACAAGCTTTGAATTCGGCGGGAGAAGCCGGAGGCGGGATAGTTTATGCTTCTCGCGGAAACTATTTTTTTGCAGGCCATCTGAACGTACCCAAGGCTGTTACGCTTGCGGGTCTCTGGCAGTCGGTGCCGGCCCATAACGGCATCCGGGACCAGGGACTTCCCAAACCTACGGATGACGGCACTACGTTTCTCGTAACAGAAGGCGCAGGCAGCGACAAGGGCCCCGCATTCATTACACTCAACACAAACAGTACTCTCAAGGGCGTGGTGATATACTATCCTCAACAAAATGTAGATGACATACCCAAACCGTATCCCTGGGCAATCGCCATGCGAGGCAAAAACCCGGCTGTCCTTGCGGTGGAGATGCTCAATCCATACAACGGCATCGATGCCACGCAAAACGAGCGTCACCTGATACGCGACGTACACGGTCAGCCGCTCCGGCGAGGCATCATGGTGGATGCCATCTATGACATCGGACGAATTGAAAACGTTCACTTCAATCCGTGGTGGAGCACGAAACCCAAGCTGTTTCAATGGCAGATGGAAAACGGTGAGGCATTCATCTTCGGCAGGTCCGACTGGCAGTATGTTTATAATACCTTCTGTTTCGGCTACAAAATCGGCTATAAGTTCATAAAAAGCAAATCAGGCGTATGCAATGGCAACTTCCTTGGTATCGGAGCCGATGATTGTTATACGGCTCTTGTCGTGGAGCAATGTGCCCCATACGGGCTGTTGATAACGAATGGCCAGTTTGTATCTTTTCATGGTCCGGACCCCACGATGGTTGAAATCGCAAACAGCAATAGGGGAAGCGTTCGTTTTGTAAACTGCGCATTCTGGGGTCCGTGTAATCAGATAGCAAGGATTGGGGGGAATGGAACTGTTGGTTTCGGAGATTGTACGTTTGTCCAATGGGGCGGCAAAGAGGCCAATCGCCCAGCAATCCAGGCCCAGAGCGGTACCGTTCTAATTCGGGGATGTGAATTCCGACAGGACCGGCCCCAGATTCAACTTGGGAAAGACATCAGCCGTGCTATAATCGCTGAAAATATATTCACGGGCCCCGAACGAATCATCAATCAATCCAAAGGAAAAATACAAATCGGACTGAATGTAAGTAATTAAAGCAATCACCGACATACGCCCAGGAATTCCTGGGTTCGGAATGCTCTTTTTCCTGGTATTTGTCAGAAACGGTTGCTGTCGTTAAAGCTCCTTCCCCCCTCTCCCGATGTTCATACATATCCCAGTGAATACGATGAATATGAGAATGGAAAGACAATGCAAACATCGGGCTGCTTGGCAAGCTGTTTTGGCCACTTTGCTGATATGCGCGGCCTTCGTATATGGCGCGAGTTCCGTTGAGCTCACCCAAAAGGACCGCTCCAGCCAAGAGACAACCGTGGAACAAGGTAAGAAGACACTCCGTCTGACTCTTGAGGAATGCATCGCAATCGCCCTTGATAATAGTCACAGTCGGCGGGTTTCGCGTTACGCTGTGGAGATAGCCGAAGCCCAGCATCAACAAGCGCTCTCGTCTTATTGGCCAATCGTGAAGTTAGAGTCGGCGTTTAGCCGAATGGACGAAGATATGGTGGCTGTAACTCCCGCCCGTGTGCTGGAATCGCAGAACGAAGCATACATAACAGCCGGGCCAGGGGGGCCGGATGTCTCAGGGCCTATCTACACGCGTGTCAAGGCCGACGTTGAGGAGCTGACGGATACTCTGCGGGATAGAGATGGCATAGATACGTCTTTGACTATGGTCTATCCTCTACACACCGGGGGTAAGCGCTCGGCAATAGTCTCAAAGGCAAGGTACGGGCTCGAAGCTGCCAGAGAAAAGGACAAACGCACCATAATAGAGGTCGTGTATGACGTGAAGAGATTCTATTTCGGTGCGTTGCTTGCCCGGCAAGTGCGCCATATCGCCGAGGAGATGCTCGCCCGACTGGAAGTGACCCGCGACCTCACCGAAGCAATGTACAAGGAGGGGTCGGGGATGGTCAAGAAGACCGACTATTTGCGCACGGAGATAATTCTGAACACGACACGTGCTATTGTTCCGCTCTTGAATAGGAACGAACAAGTTGCCAAAGCCGCACTTGCCAACACGATGGGTATGGAGTGGGAGGACTGTGTCGAATTGGCAGAGGAGGAGATACGCTTCGCACCCTGCCAGGTTGACCTGAAGCAACTAATCGGCGACTGCTACGTATTCAATCCAGATGTGGCCAGGCTGGAAGCCGGTCTTGGAGCAGCCCAAGCAGGTGTAAGGGAAGCCCGAAGCGGAAATCGTCCAACCGTTGCTCTGTTCGGAAGCGTCAACAGGATACACAACTCCTATGACTACGGCATCGTCAACAGCCAGAACGAAAAGTCTTGGGTTGCTGGTCTTTCGGTTCAAATTCCTATATTCGACGGTTTCCTTACAACACGCAAGGTTGTAGAGGCCCGGGTTCGTCTTCTCAAGCTCCGGGAGGAGGGAGTCTTACTGAGGAAGGGGCTGGCACTGCAAATCAAACAGATATTCCTCCAAATGGAAGCAGCCAAAGAGCAGCACCAAGCGGTCCGGAATGCACTCGCAAGCGCAGAAGAAAACCGAGACCTAATCACCCGTGCGTATCACGAAGGTCTAATGGAAACACGAGAGGTGATAGAGTCTCAGATAATCGAAGCCTTTGTCAAGGCCCAGTATCAAAGGATTTTATACGAACATGTGGAAGCTCAGGCCCACTTAGAATTCGTGGTGGGGAAAGGGGTAAGCAGTGCCCTTTGGGGTACCTCGGCAGTCCCGCTTTCATCCCACGAGTAGGGGAAAAAGTCTGCAAAAAAGCATATACCACACGTTTACACGTGTGGTAAATGACCCCATACATAAGTATGGGGATGGACTCTTTGAGGTAAAACTATAATGAGACCAACTGAACCGAAATATACTCTGATAGCCATAGTTTCCACGGCAGTTATACTCGCAGGTCTGGATGTCTTCAGCCAGAACAACAAGGAAAGCTCGAGGCTGCTCCGTTTTGGTTACTCTTTTGAGGATTTAGCTAATGTTGACCCAACAGACGCCCGCATTGCCATTGAAATCTGGCAGAGAAAGCTAAACGATCTGCTCGGTGACTACGATTTGGGACCTGAGAATTACTTCTATGAAAACACGCCATCTCTATTAAACGCTCTGAAGACAGGTAAAATTGACGCTGCAGGGATAACATGTGTGGACTATATCAGATCTCGAGAGGAACTCCCTGTTGTGCCCATCCTGGTGCCAACTCGAGAGGAAGACATCCTTGAAACATACATCTTGTTGGTTTATTGTAGCAGCGAGCTCACAGACCTGTCGGGATTGGAAAGCAGAAACCTTATCATCGAGAAGGGCGAAAGAGGTAGAATTGCCCTGCTGTGGCTGGACACGCTCCTGCTGAAACGAGGGCTACCCGAGAGCAGAGATTTTCTCAGGTCCGTTAGAAAGGCTGATAAGGTATCCCTGGCCGCCCTTCCGGTCTTCTTCCGGCAAGCCGATGCTTGCATTGTAACGCTTGATTCATGGAATACACTGTGCGAGCTGAACCCTCAATTAAAGAAGCAGCTCCGCATATTGGAACAGTCGCCGGGATATCTCGGGGCCGTTACGGTCATGAGGAAAGACTTCCCGCTTCAGAGCAGGGAGAGATTTGTTAAGAACGTCCTTGCTATGCAGACCAAGCCCGAATGCAAGCAAATCCTGACGCTGTTTCGCTTCGATGGACTTGCAAAGTTTAAGCAATCCCACCTCAAGACGATTGAAGCTTTGGTCAAGGAATACGATGCGCTGAAGAGCAAGAGAGACCAAAAAAAGAATGAGGCTGACCAGGACGCGAAATCAAAGAAGGAATCGACTCAAAATGACCAAGGCAGCACGTAAGGCAGGACCAGACAAGAAAAGAATTTTTCTGCGAATGACTCTTCTCTCGTGGGCTGTACTTGTTATCGCCCTGGGGGCCTTTATATTAGCCGGCATTCCATATCAGCGAAGAGTGTTTGTTGAGCAGCTTGAGTCACAAGGCGAAAGTCTGGCATCGTCCGTCTCTCAGGTAGTTAACTCATCTGTTGTGATGTCCGACTACAGCGGGATTGTCAATCACTGCTCGGAGGTCATAGAAAAGAACCCATCAATCAGATATGTTATCGTGGCTCGCAAAGACGGCTTTGCCCTTGTCCATACGTACAATGGATGGCGCCAGGAACAGCTTAATGGGGAGGTTTGGCTCCCAAAGACCGCTCACCCGCTAACGATACCCTTCTACTCGAATCCTCTGATTGATGAGGAAGTATTCCAGTATTCACGTCCGTTGGACTACTCGGGATTGACTTGGGGATGGATACATATAGGCCTCTCTCTTGACAAACTGAAACGGGACCTGAGGGTATTGTATGGGCGGACCGTTGGCCTTAGCCTCGTATGCGCGGCTGTGGGATTTGTGCTATCGTTTGCTTTTGCCAAACGTATGACTCAACCCATCATAGCGTTACACAATGCCACTGTCCGTGTGCGGAACGGAGACCTCACCACAAGAGCAGAAGTCAAGACAGGAGATGAGATAGAAAGCCTTGCTCTGTCCTTTAACGAGATGGCCGAGACGCTGCAGAGATCCCAAAGTCAGTTAAGCTCAACTAATGAGCATTTACGAGCTGAAGTGGTGGAGCGTAAGCAGGCCGAGGCCGAGCTTAAGGCAGCCCAAGAGAAACTGATTGAAACAGCCCACAGAGCGGGCATGGCGGAAGTGGCCGCCGATATACTGCACAACGTCGGAAATGTCCTCAACAGTATTAACGTATCAACAACCGCGATAAGGGAGAAAGTTACCAACTCGGAGCTGGCAGGCCTGGAAAAAGTGGCAGGTATCATCAATGAGCATACCGATGACCTTGGAACCTTCCTTACCGAACACCCACAGGGAAAACATATTCCCGTGTATCTGACCGAGGTCAGCAAATGTCTGCAAGATGAGCAGACCGATATTATCAGCAGACTAAAGGTGTTGGCCGACAACGTCCAGCACATCAAGGATATAATCAGTATGCAGCAGTCATACGCTAAGGTCTCGGGCGTTGAGGTACAAACATCTCTTAGCAAATTGGTGGAGGATGCCATCCAAATCAATAGTGCAGGTTTGGAACGCCATGGAACTCGGCTTATACGTGAGTTTGAGGAGCTTGGCGATGTCGAGATTGACAAACAAAAAATGCTCCAGATTCTGGTGAATCTGATAAGCAACGCCAAGTATGCCTTGAGCGGCAGCAAAAGAGAAGAAAAATTACTGACTATTCGAATCTATAAACATAATGAGGCTCGCTTCCGGATCGAAGTGGCCGACAACGGCGTTGGGATATCTAAGGATAATCTGACGAAGATATTCAGCCATGGATTCACGACCAAGGAGCGTGGTCATGGTTTTGGATTGCATAGCTGCGCCCTGGCATCTAAGGAGATGGGAGGGTCTTTGACCGTCTATAGCGATGGTGTGGGGCGGGGGGCGACGTTCACGTTGGAGCTGCCATTTAAGCCTATCAGGATTTTAAAAGAAAGAACACGATGAAATCCCTGATGGTACGCAGTCCCGCAAGAGATACTTCGTATATCCTACGCAGTATCCCTTACGGGACTCACGGGAGAAGAATCCTGGCTATAACCCCTGTAATATTACCGGGAACGATAAATCCTAAATCCTAAATCCTAAACAATATCGAAATTCTAATTTTCAAATGTTCGAAACCAATTGTTTATGTCATTAGATTTTAGATATTTGAATTTGTTTAGAATTTAGAGTTTAGGATTTAGAATTTATTTTACTCATTTATACTCTCCTTCGGCCATTAACCTTAAAACTCTAAGTCCTACTGGAGTATCCTTTAACTAATCATATCTCAGCAGGCCCATAAGTTGATTACAATGCGTAAATGTTCGATTAAAAAACACAACAAACTTTATTACAGGAGACTCTTATGGACAAGTATATTGGACTCGATATAAATAGCAAGAAAACATAATCTACCAAATCTTAATCTTTCTTTGAGGTTTCTTGAGTCCAGCGGCGATAGCCTTTCTGCGAAGCTTTTCACCCGCAGGGAAAGGACTGTGAAAGAACAGAACCTGAACTACCTTAGGGTAGTGGTTTAGCGCTTCCAGAGCTTTAGACCATTGTTCAGGATATTGTTTTTTAAGGTCTTGGGCTAAATCAAGGCAGATTGCCGAGTAAGCAGCAAAGGCAAGTTTTCGGTTATCGTTTTCATCCTGTCCCGTCTTTGACGGGCGGGATTCATTTGCTATTGTTGTTTCGATGGCAGATTTCATTTCTATCTGCAAGCGGGCGATCTGACCGGCAAGCTTAGACAATGGAACTATGTTTGTCGGTTTTTCCAAGCGTATGTGATAAACGATTTGGCCACGCCTGTAAGAAGTCCGCCCCAGGCGGATATCCGCATTGATGTTTTGTCTTTGTCCTCCCTGTTCAGTGATAACCTTCTCAGCCAGGTCAATAATCCGGTCGGCAAAACTGCTAATCGTTTCATCCATTGGCATATCCTCACGGGTTGTATTATGGTACCGGTCAACTATTTTCCAGTTCTGCTTCATCATCCAGCGGTAGCCCTTAATGACACCAATGATAGTGCCGGCGGTAGCGGCATTATTGTCGGCATCCCAGCCGAAATTGAACGCGGTCATAAGGGTTTTGACAAAGTCCCCCTCACCGTAAAGCAAAGCTGCAATGGTCGAGGCGGTATTAAGCTCATATCCGTTTCTATCGCGCATCCCGCCGTCATATCGGCTATACTTTTCTTTTACGAGCCGGCGGGTAGTACGCCAATCACTTGGATATAAACGATGCCACTGACAAACATCGGTAACGATTTGCCGAATAGCGCAGTTTTCATCAACGGCCTTAAGGCCGGCCTCAAGAATATTGTCAATCTCATCTGTTATAAAAGCCGTCGCAATCATGCTCGTGAACAACTGTGTCGTCTGGGCAGGCTCAGCATCGATTGTAACACGGGTGTAATTCAAACCAATTCTCGCTGCAGTTTGGGGCATCCCCGGAGCAAGCAGGCCAAACGACTCGCAAATGAATTGCCCTGAGATATTAAAGTCGGCCCACGGATTAAATACAATGCTGCCTGTCAGAGGAGGTTCGAAGCCGATGTCCATTAGTTGACGTGCATACTGATTCGAGCACCAAATACGTTTGTTGATTCGCTCCTTCCATAATTGCACAATGAGATGAGGCGGCAGCATAATCGTATTATTGTGCTGCATCGCCACAATATAAACCCACTCTAAGTCTGTGTCGTCATCCGTCCGGGCCCCTTCCGGAAGGGCCGGAGTATATTCTTCGACACCGCCAGGCTCGTTGATATATTGCATCTCGTGTTCAAGGCCGTTGAGATTACCCAGCAGTTGCCCGAGAAGCCCGCCCCGAATCTTGTCACGAAGGACCTCGGCAGACATCTTTATCGATTTATCAAGGTTGTTTGCTCCGTAAGTAATCTCATTCTTTGTCAGAGAACCAATGATTGGCAGTACAATAATTGCTATTGTGATTACGTTCTTGATTTTCATATTCTAATTGCTATCACCCACATATATATGCAGATGCGTGATAGCCTCGTGAGCATGTTCATTGCTGCGTTTTACCGAAGCTATATAATGTCCTGGTTTTTCGTAGCTATGTGTAGTGCCGGCATAACCCTGTGGATTGTGTACTTGAACGTTGCCGTCTGATTGTACAGTTACTTTTGCACCGCCATCCCCGAAATCCCAGACCTCACTGCCGAACGTAGTGCGGAAAGAGCGCACCTTAAAGGTGATTTTGTCGCCGGGCTTAATATTGAACGTGGGGTAATAGGCCGCGTGAATAGTAGGCGGTAGTTGTTCAGGATTGTTCTTGTCTATTATCTGGACAACAGCAAAGTCAAAGTCAACGTTACCGGATACGTCGGTAACTTTTAAGATTTCGTTATATTCCCCGGGTTTGTCATAAGTGCGTCGTACTTTCGGGCCGGTAGCTAAAGTCCCATCGCAGAACGTCCATTCAAATTGCTTGATTGTACCATATCGGCTCCAGGAACGAGTTGCATCAAGCTCAACTGTTTCACCGCTCCAGGCTACTTGATGAGGCCGGGCCACGGCGATTATCTCGGGCTGGTATTCACGTTGATACGCTTCCCAGATGAAGGCATAGCCATTTTGGATACCCCACAGGCCGGATGGTTGTTTGCTGTTGATGTCGAAATGTAAATGAGACCATCCACCACTACCGCCTTCCTTTCCAAGAACGCCTATCTTCTGGCCCATTTTAACATGCACTCCCGGCTTTACAGAACTGTCGATTTCGTATAGGTGACTGTACCGATAGAACCAACCTCGGTCGTCCAGGATATAAATCACATCGTAGCGGGGTGTAACAGGAGAATCCTCATAGCCGGGCAGTTTCTCCAAACCCGCTGAAACCACCAATCCATCGGTGGCGGCAATCACATCGACCAAACCCTCGGCGCCACCAAAGTCCAACCCATAATGATAGTAGATATTTTTGTTGCTGGGAACTTCCCCGCCATCCACGAAGACCGGCACGTTAGCCATTTGGGTGTCGGAGGCGAACCACCGCTGTTTGACCGGATAGACAAAAGTACCCGGTTTTATCCATGGTGAGCCAGCGGGCCAGAGTCTTAGCCTTGCGTCTTTGATTAGTCCCCAGGGATTTTCTTTACTGCTTTTCTGCAGATAGCCTTTCGTAACAGGACAATCAATCTGTACACCTGCAACTGTAATAGGCAAGTGATATGTTGACGAGACGAGCGAGACAGTCTGGCCGTTGACTTCAATCTCTACCTCCGCTCGACGAACAGCATTGCAAACATTATCTCGCGTTTCTTTTAAACCGAGCAGCTTGATAGTGCCCTCAGAGCCATCGTGAAGCTGCACGGTTTGAGATTCGGCCACGTTCAGGTCTGCCACCGATACCAATGGTATCTGAGTAAGCGCCCGTCGTTTTTTCAACTCGCGCCACGTAGTTAGAATGATTCCCTCACTTTCAATGAACTCCTTTATGTCGGGGTCGGTCAGCAGGCGAAGCTCGGCCTCACGATTTGGGCCCGAGCCGGAAATGTGTGAAAATACCTCTGTCTGTACAGTACAGTGAACAATAATCTGGGTGATACCTGGTTTCATATCACGCAGCAATTGAATCAGCTCGGCCTTTTTCTTCTCATAATCCTCTGCTCTTGTTGGTTGGGTTACAAGGTCATCAAGAACCGGAAGCCCGGCCTCCCATACTTTCTGGGCAATAGAACATACCAACGGCCTAAGAGGACCGACCTCATTACCAATATGTTGCATGTGCCCTCCAAACATAAGGACCGGTATTTTCTTTTCTACCCCTACCTTCACATAACGGTCAATAAATTGCGGATGGAAGCAGGTTCCCATGTGTGCATCCAAATGCGTGGGGACAATCCCCATAGACAGAGCCTTATCGATTTGGGCACGAATCTCAGTTTCGACTTCATCAGCAGTAGCATGAGCAACAACATCGGAAACCGCGTGCCATAGGTAACCATCCAAGTCCACAAGTCCCGGCACAGCCGGTTTGCCGGCGACAGGTCCCCATCGATAATTCTTCCATTCCGATGTGAGTGTGAGATGAACACCGGCGTCAATGTCTGGATGTACTTTCAGATGAGCTGCATACTCCGGTACCCACGAGCACGGCATCATAATGCTCAATGAGGTGGCGATACCCTCTTCAACGGCCTTGATTGCCCCCATATTAGAATTATGTGACATACCTACGTCGTCCACGTGGAAAATCACAGCTTTTGTTCCCGACGGCCACCCCAGGCGCTCAGCATACGTTATTTCTTCGGCCTGAGTGACAGCCAAACTTGTGAGAATCATGAATAGCAGCAAGCCGGTTCTGACAGATTGATTTAATAGCATGAAACTTCTACCTCCATTCGACCTTCAGCGTTTGGACCCAGAAAGTCCACATTTACCTTCGGCAGTTCAGATTTAATACCGCCAAGCCTCTTAAGGTTCTAAGTATATCAAAGCTGTAACCTGAAAGCAAGCCCCGTTAGAAGTAAGCCGTCGACTTCTAATGGGGCAAGCCCCTTAGCATAAGACAGTCTTTGACAATGCTGCTACGCAGTATCCCTTTCGGGAGTGCGTCGCAGCAGGCAAAAATTATTTGAAAGTTTGGGATGGATTTGGTAACCTAATAAAATCAGAAGCTTTAGTAGGATTGTCAAATTGTGTATGTTTAATCATGAAAGGGGACACATCAACCCCGTTACAACCAAAGGGCATCACTTCGGGAGAAATATTGCCTTTTCATCGCTCATTTGGGGTTCCCGAATTTCTAACGGGGTCAACCGGCATCTTTGTACGCAGTCCACAGTCCACAGGATGCCTTGCGGCAGATGCCTTACGGCATATCCCGCGCAGCGTTCCTTACGGGACTTACGGGATTTGCCGATTCTTATTGGCTGTTGGCTTCTTCCGGCATTCTTTTCCCCAACTATTGTGCATGGACACGATTGGCCTATGTGGCGATACGATGCGGGTCGCTGCGCAGCATCGCCCGAGGAGCTGCCGGAACAGTTGCATCTGCAGTGGGTTCGTGAGCTGGCCCCTCCAAAACCCGCCTGGCCAAGCAGTCAGGACAGGCTCCAGTTTGACGCTTCGTACGAGCCGGTTGTTGCGGGAAAGACCATTTTCATCGGCTCGATGGTCTCAGACCGTGTAACCGCCTATGACACAGAGACAGGGTTCGAGAAGTGGCGTTTCTACACCGATGGGCCCGTGCGTTTTGCACCTGTGGTGTATAAGTCGAAGACCCCTTCTAACATGGGGGACAAGCTCTACTTTGCCTGTGATGATGGATATCTCTATTGCCTGAATGCCAAAAACGGTTCTCTTGTCCGGAAGCTTCTCGGAGGTCCTGCCCGGAACAAGGTGCTCGGCAACGACCGGCTGATTAGTATGTGGCCCATGCGAGGCGGCCCGGTCCTGTATGAGGGGAAGATATACTTCGCAGCCAGCATTTGGCCTTTTATGGGCACCTTTATCCACGCAATTGATGCCGAGACCGGAGATACCGTCTGGACCAACAGCGGCAGCAGTTCGACTTACCTTATGCAGCCGCATAAAAGTCCGGCCTTTGCCGGTGTGACGCCACAGGGTTATTTGGTGGCCACAGAGGACAAATTGCTGGTATCCGGCGGTCGTTCTGTACCTGCCGCCTACGACCGCAAGACAGGACGGTTCCTATACTACCATTTGGCCGAATATGGCAAAACCGGTGCGTGTGAGGTCATGGCATCGGGCGACCATTTTTTCAATCGTACAGCCATATACAGGCTCTCCGACAGCATTGGAATCTCCGGAGCGCCGGCGTCGGTAATAGCAGATGAACCCCGCCCATCGAAGACGGGACGTGATGAAGTTATCATCGGCAAAAAAATGATACAATTATGGCTTACAAGCTCGAGCCGGAGGCTCAAAAAGCAAAGGAACTGTGGCAGATAAAGGTCCCATCTGAGCTCAGCAGAATCCACTTGAAAGCCGGCTCACGTTTGTATGGCAGCGGTGAGGAAGGTATTATTCTGGCTATTGATATCCCTGATATTCCTCTCCCGCAATGGACTTGGCCATCCCTAACGAGACTGCTGAGCAAGCGAGCCCTCTGCTTTGTGGAATTGAAATCATTGCCGAAGGTTGGTGAGCTGTAGAAAAAACTCCCGTAAGGGATACTGCGTACTGCCGAGACGTGGCTCCGGCACGGCTGGTAGGATTGGAAACCAATTAACGGAGGTCAACACAATGAAACCAACTCTTTTTTTATCACTCTCTGCTGTTTACTTTGTCGTCAGCGCCGCCGGTATCTCTTACGCCCTTGAAACTCGAAAAGATTACTCACCTAAGCCGGATGAGCAACAGCTACCCACAGCTATGCACTCGGCAATGAAAGAATTGCCCAAGATAACCGTTGGGAAAGATAACGCTCACATAATAGGCAATGACAACAGGGCATTGCAGGCTGCGGTCGATTATATTGCCGGTCTTGGAGGCGGAACAGTCGAAATTGGCGAGGGAGAATACATGATGTATGATTCACTGCATCTGCGGGCCAACGTAACAGTCATAGGCAGGAAAGGCAAAACGGTCTTACGGAAGGCCGATGGGGCTGTATCTGCTCTGGCACTCGATGGTGACTTTGGTGAGCAGCAAATCACACTGGAGGACCCGAACGGCTTTGAGGTAGGTTATGGCGTTGCGATTTGGGACGATGGTTCAGGAGGATTCCATACCACCGTTGCCCGCATCACAGGGCGAAACGATAACACCTTCTCAATTGACAAGCCGCTGATGTCCGACTGCATGGTAAGTAACAAAGCAAAAGCCGCGACAGTCTTTCCGGTGGTAAGCGGCTATCACATCGAAGGGACGCGAGTTGAAAATCTTATAATTGAGGGCAATAAGAATTCAAACATTTACTTGAATGGCTGCCGGGGTGCCGGGATTTTCTTGTATCGGGCCTTTGGGACGGTCATCGAGGATTGTGTGGTGCGAAACTACAATGGAGATGGAATCAGTTTCCAGCAATCTAACGATGTTACTGTAGTTGACTGTACTTGTGAGGATAATACCTATCTCGGCATACACCCGGGCAGTGGCTCCCAGCGTCCGCGTGTTCGCAATTGTGCTGCCCGCGGTAACGGAACTGATGGTCTGTTTTTGTGTTGGCGGGTTCGGCACGGATTATTCGAAGATAATATCTTGGAAGGCAACGGACGATTTGGTATCTCCATCGGGCACAAAGATTCCGACAATCTTTTTCGCCGCAACATTGTTCGTTTGAACCGTCAAGATGGAATCTTTTTCCGTAACGAAACGCTGGGAATGGCTGCCCATCGCAATCACCTGGAGGAAAATATCATCGAGAACAACGGAACAGGTGGAGAAGCAGCGGGTATTCGTATTCAAGGACAGACCAATAATCTGGTTTTCAAGAACAATATTATTCGTGACACCCGACCGGACGAGTCACAAAGACAAACCGTAGGCATTCGTATCGAGGAGCAAGTCGGACAAGTAATTCTCGAAGGCAACCAGATAGAGGCTAAAACAGCAATCGACGACCGACGAGTGCCAAAATCAAAATAATGTTTGCTTAGCTGATTACTTCCTAATAGAAGCTTCGAGTTATATCTACACTGTCACCAATCATGCCCATCCTATCCATGGACGTTTACGATTATTCGATTCCGCAATGGCCCCGCACCAATTGTATCCGCGTCGAGCGGCTTCTCCCGGAAAATGAACAAATCTTTTAAGTACGGACAATTGGTGCGGCATAAGTATGGACAATTGGTGCGGGGTCAAACATGCCTACGCAAATGAAGTCTGCACCACCGGCAAACGCAAACTTGAATCCTTCCTCGGCGCTTTAAGTTAAAAAAATGAATTATGAATATCCACCGAAAGGTGTCCTGTGGAGAACAAGGAATGAAGAAGTTCAATGTTCTACATTCGATATTCGAAATTCGATATTCTTTAGTAAGATTGAATTGACCGGATTTATTCACGCGGTATGCCCCGAAGCACATCAGTCGGAGCATAATCGTCTGTGAGAATAGGTCCTTTATGCACATAACCGTTTTGCATTCCATCCTCTTCAATAATATCGGGAAGATCCAGGGTGAATTGCTTCTCTTTTTGCAGCCGCCTGGCTGCAGCTAACAAGTCTTTTTGAGTTAGCGGCTTTTCCCTCGCATCAACAATAACGATAACATTGCCACCAGAACCGTACGAGTATTGATTGTGGAAGACGGCATTGAAGGTGCGCCGATGATAATGATAGGACTCAAAACCAGGCCGCAAATTACTAACAACGACACCATCTGAAGTTAAAAGCCCTTTCAGGCACTCCATAAATTCCTTGGTTGTTAAATGATAGGGAATGTATCCCCCTCTGAAAGTGTCCACAAAGATGATATCGTATTTCATTTTATCTCGTAATAATCGCCGCACCTGCACTCGTCCATCGCGAACATAAACCTTCATAAGACCATCTTCCTTGAAGCCGAAATACTTCTTGGCAACCGAAACAACATCAGGGTCAAGTTCAATATTATCAATCGGCACCTTTGGAAAATAATGATGAATCGCCATCGATATGGTTCCTCCACCGAGCCCTATAAATAGAATCCTCTTCGGGTCCGGTTTATGGGCAAACCCGGCGAACATGAGAGTATAGTAGTACATCTCAAACTTCAACGGCTGATGGATATTGATTGCCGATTCCTCATACTCGTTGCCGGAACGACGGAACTGAAGTCGCCGTATCCCATCTTCCTCAACCACGAGGATGTAGTGATACAAACTTTCTTTTTCCAACAGCACCTTGGATTTATACTCTGAATAATCATTTTGCCCGGGTATCGGCCATTCTTGTTCTTCTTCGACCGATGAGGCTTGAGAAATGACCCCTATTGAAATCCCGAAAATCACAATCATCGATAATCTAAGTTTCATGAGTAACAACCTCCTTTTTCTTAATCCCTTGAGCATACCATGTTGCTAATAATAACAAGGCAATCAGCAATAATGCCCCCGCTGAAAGGAACAGGATTTGCCGAATGCCCATCCAGAGTATAAAATAGAACGAAGTAAGCAAACACCCGAGAAAACTACCTATTGTAGATATGGCATACAACGTGCCGGCTCTTGTTCCGACACTCGCGACATCCTGAGTTACCAAGCGAACAGCATAAGGTGAAACAATCCCCAACAACATAATAGGGACAAAAAACAAAGCCATCGAGGCAAAAAGTGAGCCCCAACGCTCATGCAGGTCGAGAGCGGCAAGCCATCCGCTGGCTGCCCGATGCCAAATTGCGACCGGTATAATAGAGATTGCCGCCATTATAATAATGAGCGCAAGGCAGAAACCATAAGGAAAACGCTGTGATAATAATCCACCTACAAAATAGCCGATGCTCAGTGCCGCAAGGAAAACGCTAATTACACTACCCCAAACCCAAACCCCGCTGCCGAAATCCGGCGACAGCATCCTGCCGCCCACTATCTCAAGTCCCATTAAAACCCATCCGCACCCGAACACTGTAACGGCAACTCCGCACGTTCGCGACATACACTATTTCCTAATTGACTTTTCCCATATAACAATCAGCATCACTTTGCTGTAAAATAGCTTTCGGCTCTCTGCCTAAAATGGTTCGAGTGAAAGAGGGTTGCCATTACCAAAAGCTGCGATAGATATCGGCCGGCCCCTCAACGTCGAAGCGAATCAGATTGTCGGCCAAGGAGCAAAACGTACCCTTCTCGTCCAGAGCCTCAACCAGGATTCAGCAGAGGTCTTCGCCCGTAGCGGCCAGTTCCTTTCGATTGGACATCAGGCGAATCGCCGCCGCTTCATGTGAAAGATAACACTACTGGTCTGTAACACAATAAATGCGTGGTGGTTACGACGAGTAGTTGCTCAAAGCCATCCCTAAGCTCGTCCCGGTTTTTCGGGACTCGCTTGAGGCTGCCACCCATCAAATTAGATGCCCAAACGCACCCTTCTAACAGGCGTGTTACAGAATACTACCTTTATTGCTCAACCTTTCCGGTGGCTGCCCACTCCACGCCGCGGACGATTATCCTCTGCACACTCGGATTCATCAGAGCCTTGCGGTCGTGACCGAAGGCGTTGTGAACCGTGCGACCCTTGCCGTAGCCCAAAGTGAAAATCAGCGGCTCGGTCCTCTTGCTCCAATCGGAGTAGGCCTCCACCAGCACATTGATATCGCCGGTCCCCTGCAGCTTTGCGTACAGCTCGTCGTCTGTCTTGAAGTCGCTCATCCCTGCGGTGATGGGATGCTCCTTATTGACCACCTTGGCTTCGAAGACACCTCGCGGGCCGTGACCCGACGTGCCCATTACCCATTTCCGGCCGCAGAGCTTGCCGAATTCCTCCCACTTGGGGAACGAAGCGGTGGCCAGGTGCTGGACGAAGAAACCCTTTCCATTCTTGACGAAGTTAAGAAGGTTCTCCTGGGCTTGCTCGGGAATCATGCTCCTCCGTTGGCTATAAATCGTAAACACGATAACATCGTACTCCTTCAGTGCGGTTTCCGATTCGAGTATCAGCGGATCTTCGCACACCCTGACGTCGAATTTCCCTGACGCCACCAGCGCTTCCCGTGTGGTCTCGGATATCTCCCGCCAGGGATGCGCTGAGACGTCGTCGCCGGTAATTAGCAGGACCCTAATCTGGGCGGGCCGCTGGGTCGCATCGGCTGCAATACAAAAACTCAGCGCCAAAATACACATCAGAACCAAAACAAAAGCTAAACGCCGCATCTCATTTCTCCTTTCTGTCAAAAAACCAAAGTTGGTATCCACCGCGTATCCCGTGTGGAACAAAAATATATACGTGGCCTTTATTTTACAAAGACCATACCATTCAATCCTTGAAAAATCAAGAGCTTATGTTATCCGACATTTCCCATAGACACGATTTAACAGATAGAGGGTAGCTTTATTTTTCAGTATTCTTTCTGATTGCCTTCAATTCATGAAGCATCTGTTCTAATATTTGCTCCATAGACTTTTCAACAGGCTCGCTGGTTGTCAAAGCTTCTGATATTGGGTGCAGCAATCGTAACCTCTCCCTAAGCCGGTTATGGAGTTTCTCATATTCAACAAGGCCGGCCATGTTCCCTTCGTAACCGGTGGCGGACTGCGATTGACCCGCTGTTTGTATTCTAATAGAGCCTATGCCCAAGAGCCGGTCGTATAAGGACCGCTGCAATATAAAATCAGTAATGGAACGATAAGGAATATTTTGTTGAGTCTTGGTGAGAATTCCCTTGTGAATAGTGATGCGGTCCTCCTGAATCAAATAGGATAGATTTCTTATCCACAATATTGCAATCGGATAGACTATAAGCCACATTACAAGAACGACAATTGCCGCAATCAGCCAAATGACCGGCGGTGCATTTAGGTCCCCATCAGCGATGTAAATTATAAGGTGTATAATGGAAACACCTGCCAAAATGAAAGCGGTTACTGTCAAAAGAACCCAAACCGTCTTTGTAAAAAGCTTTTCGTTTGGTTTAATCATTTCTTCCATGGACAATTACCTTTCAGATACGACCATCTAATAATTATAATTTCCCACTATATAATACCACTATCCACAATCGGTTAACAGCTCATCATACGAGGTCTGAGCCTCTTTATAATAATAGATGCAGCTTACCCTGTCAAAAATCAACAAATTTTTCCATTTAAACGATGAACTCGTCTTGAAGGGTATCAAAGAAACCGCCATCAAATACATATTTTTGGAGGAAATCGATACCAGAGAATACAATATGGGCTCCTGGGTCATAAATTTCAACCAACCAAGATGGGTATATCCATTGGCCATTTGGCACAACGAACAACACCCCAAGGCTTTTTTCTTGTCGGTGCCAAAATAATAGAGCCTCTCCTTAATCTTCTTGCAATATTGCCCGGTTTTGTATAAGATAAGCGGGAATTTATCAGAACGTGTTTTTCTCTTAGAATTGGATTTTGCCTTAGCGAATATCCCTAACTACAACGAAAGAAACAAACAATATGTCAACAATCCTTCATTGTAGGTTGGTTGTAGTCAAGGTTGTAGCGACCGCAAATGTGTCTAATTCGGATTTTTATAGCTTTTTATTACTGCGTAGCTTGCGCCCGTAGCTCAATAGGATAGAGTCGCGGACTTCGAATCCGAAGGTTGCAGGTTCGAGTCCTGCCGGGCGCGTTCAAAAACCACGTTTTCGATACCGCCAACGCGCTTTTGCTGTTCGTTAGAGTTCGCCAAAATACGTTGTTGTACGCCTAAAAACGGTAAGTTTTCCGGTAAGTTTTTTCCATCCGTGCCGGTTGCAATTGCTCTTTGTTTTTCTTTGCTCGGCTGAGATAAATCCGGCAATTTCGCTACAGCTTTAGATTCTTGGCCCCTGAAAACATGTGTATACCGTCCCATTGTGAGATTTATATCAGAATGCCTCATAATTGATTGAACAACTTTCGGGTGTACCCCACTGGCTACAAGAAAGCTCCCTGTGGTGTGTCTTAATGCATGGAAATCTGCGTAACGCCCAGCGTCATCAACGTATGGTATCTTAGCATCTTCCAAGTCAGACCTTAACATGTCTACTGGCTTATCCGGTACTTTAAAAGCTTTTACGCTCGTCATCTTGCCAGCGAAGAAACATTTTAATATCGCAGCAGTGTCTTCCTTTAGTGGTAAGGTATATTGCTTCCGGTTCTTGCTATAAGCGGCCACAGTCGTCACCGTACAAGCTTTTAGGTCAAATGATGATACAGTCAAGTTTCGTAATTCATTAGCCCTCAAGCCAGTTTCGATTGCTAAACGATACAACAATGCACGTTCATATCCTGTCATTCCAAACCGTTCTGGTGCAGCTTGCGAGGTCTCTAATAGCCTGCGTGCTTCATCTATGTCAAGTGACCTGCGTGGGTGGCGTTCAGTACCATCGCTGCTAATATTCTGTAGATATCGAAATGGAGACTCGCTTACTCGCTGGTCATTGACCATCCAACTCCCGAACTGTTTCAAGGATTTGATATAATAGTTTTTGGTTTTTATAGATGCTTCGCCTAAATTTTTTAGTTTTCGCTTCTTAACCTTTTTACCTTCGATTTTCTTTATTTCTACGAGCTCAACTTGGTTCTGTAAACCTGAGATTTTTTGTTGTATCGCACTCAGAGAAATGTCAGACCAATGCTCAAATTTACATTCGTTGAATATACGTTTGACCCTGAAATAAATCAGTTGAGCATGTTTAACCGTATCCCCCTTTGCTAACAACGATTGTTTGAAGTCTTCAAGATGCTCTGATAGTAATTTGCCTACAGCAGCCCGCTTTGTATCTATCAGACCAATCTTGATAAATCTATTTCTTAGCTTTGCGGGTATCCGTTCTAACCACTCTGATAAATCTCTATCAGGTGGTTCGTTGTTTAGTTTGCAGACTACCAGCTTTTCGATCTTCTCGCCAAGCTTTGCAGATTGTTTCTTGTTTGTGAAAGCCGGAAAAGCCCTGACAATTCCCATATGGTCCCGGGTCTCTACATACCATTTTTTTGACTGCTTAGTTTCCCCACTCTTGTCTTTGTACATTTGCTTATATATTCTCATTTTAGAATCCCATAAAAGAGGGCCAGGGGTTAATGACGCCCAATAGTTGAAGCGCAACCGTCCTTACGGATAGGTCTGCCCTGGCCATAAACCTCAGATTGTCATATAGACTTGAAACTACTGGTTCCATACCGACATTCTCATCAAGAATCCATATTGTGTCAACAAAAATTTCCATTTTCTTCTACTTTTCTATTTCGCCACTGCTGTCTCGCTGGACAGCCAGCTTCCACCCAGGCCTCAATCTCTCTCCGATTCCACAAAACACGTCGGCCAAGCTTAACTGGTAACGGTCCCAGCCTGCCAGATGAGTGCATCGAGAAAAAAAGGGTTCTGCCAATTCCAAGCAATTCAGCAGAATCTTCAGCAGATAGCAATAAGGATTCCATCTTGCCTTCCTTTCTCAATCGCTCTCTATCATTTACATTTCGATAGTTTTATCCACACTTCAAGTACCCACAGTCATCGTTGTCACAGAAACTACATCCAGCCTCTTTTCTTAATGGCTGCCCGCAATCGGGGCATTTATTAACGACAGAAACTCCTGCAGATTCATAATCCTCTCCCAGAGCATCTTCAATGGCTCTGGCTATCGCATCGGGACAGGAGAGCACATCAATATCTTTGTTGGTTTTTCGCCGGGTGATTGTGGAAAGACAGCGTATGCCTTTCAATTGTTCTATAAGCACTTTCGGATCTACGCCGCATCGAAGCGCTGCGGAAACAGCCCGGCACGTGGCTTCACTTTGTGAAGGACAGCCACCGGCTTTGCCAAGATTGGCAAATACTTCACAAAGCCCCTTAGCATCTTTATTAACACTGACAAACAGCGTACCACAGCCCATTCGGAATTTAGTCGTTTGGCCTTTCGTCTTATGAACCCTTGGTCTTGGAGTCGGAGTCGCTTTATCAGGAGCACTGAGTACCTGATCATCATCCACGCGAGAAGCCTCTCTATATACTGTAGTACCTTTGCAGCCAAGCTCGTAGGCTAACCGAAAGACCCTGTCAACATCTTGTATGTCTGTATCTGAACGCAGGTTGACAGTCTTGCTGACCGCATTGTCTATTTGCTCCTGAAATGCTGCCTGTATACGGACATGCCACTCAGGGCTAATGTCATGTGCTGTCAATAACACTTCAGCAACTTTTTTCAGGATTTCAGGAATGTCTTTTGGCGGAACGCCCTGGCCTAATAAATTGCAGACTTTGTCTGATAGCCAACCTCCTTTAGTTCCCAAATCTTCAACAAGGGGGTGTAGTCGTATAAATTCCTGACTATCCTGTACCTCGCTTTTTGCCATTTGAAATATCGGCTCAATCCCACTGCTGCAGCCGGCGATACGCGATATCGATCCAGTCGGAGCGATTGTGGTCACGGCAGCATTTCGCATCGGTCGATTGTATTTAGTGTCCCAGATGCTGCCTTTCCAGTTTGGAAAACAACCTCTTATCTTCGCCAGGTCTTCGCTTGCCTGGTGTGCATGTTCCTGAATAAAAGCAGTGAGTTTGCCTGCGAATTTAACAGCTTCTTTGCTGTTATATCTGATGACCAGTAAAATGAGCGTATCGGCAAAGCCCATCACACCCAGACCGATTTTACGATTGCCGAGCGTTATCTTACGGATTTCTTTGACGGGGTAATAATTGGCGTCGATCACATCGTCCAGGAATCTGACAGCAAGCCCTATTGTTTTTGCCAGTGATGTCCAATCCAGATCAGCTTTATCTTCAAGGACAAACTTCGATACGTTAATTGAACCGAGATTGCAGGCCTCGTATGGAAGCAGGGGTTGTTCACCGCAGGGATTTGTAGCTTCGATCCGGCCAAGATTCGGAGTTGGATTGTCTTCATTGATCCGATCGATAAAACAGATGCCCGGCTCACCGGTGGCGTGGGCGTTGGTGATGATAAGTTCCCATACGTGCCTGACGGTATAGCAACCCGTTCCTGCTTTCCGGTCTGCTGGGAGCAAATCATCTATTGTGTAAGTTTTTATGTTTACAGAACAGGGAATGACATATTCTTTCTTTGTTCGTGGATTGATTACGATATGTGGAGCTTGGGGATCGTTTTGGAGTTTTTCCATGAAGGAGTCTGGTACCTTGACTGATATATTGAAATTGGTAAAAACACTAAGGTTTCGTTTGGCATGAATGAAATTTAGTATATCCGGATGTTCAACGCTCATCATACCCATATTCGCCCCTCGGCGAAATGCTCCCTGTTGGATGGCACTGGTGGTTTTGGAAAAGACTCCCAAAAAACTGACTGGCCCTGAGGTTGTACCCCCGCTGGAGGCTACGATATCGCCTGTTGGACGGAGTTCATCTAAACAAACCCCCGTTCCCCCACCGGCCTTTTGGATAATCGCGGTGTTCTTAACGGAGTCGAAGATTCCATCAATACTATCCTCAACTGGCAGAACAAAACAGGCACTCAACATGCCGTTTTTGCGCCCCGCATTCATCAGAGTCGGGCTGTTGGGCAGGAAAATACCATTAACCATTAGCTCATAGAACTTATTGGCAAGAGTTTTTACCTGTGAGTTGGTTGCACCATATCTGGTCTCTACTTCCGCGATAGTATTTGCAACCCGGCGGAACATTTGCCCAGGGGTTTCAATTACCTTTCCGTTTTTATCCTTCTGCAGGTAACGCCTTTTAAACCAGGACTGCTCAAAATGTGAGGATGTGGTTTTTTGAGCTCTTTTACCCGGCACTGTTATTCGCTTCTTTTTTGGGTGCTTGGTTTGCATTTTCTTGTCCTTTTGACTTCGGCTTGGTTTTGTATGCCTCGCATTCCAAAAACGTGCTTAGCTTCATAAAGCCAACTTTGTCGTTTGCGAATAATTCCCCACCATACATGTTATCTATCTTGTCCTTTAGGCAAACCCGTTCTTTTTCGGTCAGGATGCAGAATATGACCTGATCCCAGCCGGCCTCCAAATCGCAAACAAGGTTATTTAGCTCTTTTTCCATATCATTAAGTGCGATTTCCAACGCCACTTTTTTCTCATGCCATTCGACGCCTACATCAACGCTTTTACCATTCTGCCATTTTTCTATTTTTGCCGGGAAGCCCTTTTCTCCGACTGCCCAGCGAAAGGCAGCGTATTGCCAGAATTTGTGTTCCACACCTCCATGACCGAGGGGTTCAGGATGCTGAATATTTAACTTATCAACGATTCGCTGGCCGGCGTCTGTCAAAACGACGACTGAAAGAGGGCCGCCTTTTTTCCCTGTTGTAATTCTGTGGGTTTGAAGTAAGCCGGGGCCTGTACTGGCAAGCTGCTCCCGCAACGAGTCTGATTTATACGAAGTAAAAGGACTGATTTCGTTAAGCTTGGTGACTGGTAAAAACGGATTTTGAACAACAAGTTCAAGGTAGTCCAGGTGGGCCTTTGTAAGCTTGTAGTGTGTAAATAGAGCGTCCAACCGGTCAAGAGACAGCTCTTCTGAGAATAGTGAATGTTGATCAGGCTCAGGTTCCAACAGAGAGTCAAGGATAAGCTGAGTTTCTTCCCTTCGTTCAGCCATCTCCTGGTCTGTCGCTATGGGCAAATTAATTTCACCAACATCGGCAAGAAAGGCCTTCGGGCAGATTTTGGTTTTGCAGACAACGTATCTAAGAGGCATTTCCATCATGTAGTCGGCCTGGTCATAATTGAGTGTCAGGTTTTTTGAAAGAATTCCCAGCGAGTATCCTTCGATGGGCCTGTACGCCATCCAAAAGCAGCTCAGGTTCGAAAGTATAACATTGGGAACGGTATAGACACTATGTGTGCCAAGCAACAGAGATATGCCCCGTTTTCTAAAAGTTCTGATAGCATCCAGCATGTAGGGTTCCTGGATGTCGGCACGTACACACCGGCTAATGCTGCAGATGTGCGTAAACTCATCCATTATTAAAACAAGCTTGAGTGTGGGTTGATAGCAGACCGGCATGAATTCTTTAAGCCATAATATCAGGTCTCCTACAAACGTTGCGATATCGTCGGAGGACAAGCCGTGCAGCATCCAAACAACCGACCTTTTCGTCAGGGCAGCCAGGTCATGGCTTCTGGTGGTATCATAAACCGAGCCCATGTACTCAGTCGCAGTTTGGAGGCGATTGTTTATCGATTCTTGGCATTGCGATTCACGGGAGCCGCGTTTGAAATTTTTTGCAGCAATGTGCTCAAGCAGTTGTCGCTCATTAAAGATGCCCTGGCGGTTAAGCAGTTCATAGCAGGCATTCTTTAGCGCATTTGCAATATAGTCCCTGTAATACCTGCACTCCCTGTCCTGCGTGATCAGTTTGGAGATATATCGTTTTTCATCTGTTCCCGGTGGACCTTTGTATCTGTTGAATCGAAAAACCCGTGGGACATCGATAATCAAAAAATCCTGGCAGCCTATAGCAGCCGACGGTGATATAAAGGCAGGTATTTGACCTTCCGTGCAGAAGAACCATACGGCAACTTCCCTTTCACCGGTCTCGGGATTAAGGCCTTTGCGATGAATCTGCTTGCCGATAGCAACTAACCATGTTGTTTTTCCAGCACCGCTGCTTCCCACAACTATCCCGTGCTCGGTCAGAAGGCATTTTCTGATTATCGCCGGGTATTCGGAACCGCGACCGGTAACAACCTTGAATAGCTCATAATCGCCCTGGCCGATCATCTCGATAGATGGAGCTGGAAGAAACGGATGGTCTTCCTTGACATTCTGCTGGATTTTTATGGCAAGGTATTTTTCGAGCTTCTCCCGCTTTTGGGGATTTTGCAAAAACAGCGTAGAATTTATCGCCTGTTTAACCCAGGGGACGTTTTCTACACCTGCTTTGGCCGTGCGCTCCCTGAAGTACTTTTTGTCCTTATAATCACCGTACATTATCTATCGTTCTTTTCAAAGTGGAAACAATACCCGAAGGGCTGTACTGATGGGTTTAACCGCCACTAAACCACCGATGAAAGCAAAAAGTGGTTTGACATAGCGTTGGGGACAGCCGAAGTTTTCGAAGAAGTCAAGGCTGACCTTTAACGCGGTTAAAACATTTACCATCTGCCAGCCGATAAATGCCCCGACTAAAAACCCTGTGAGCACAGGCCAGAACGGTTTCAAGATGCCCATGTGCCTACGCAGCAAAAGCAAAATGATAACGACAAGTAAAAGTTTTACTAACATTATTAGCTCCTCTCAAAACATGATTAGAAAATAGACTGCAGCAGCCACTAGCAGCCATTTGATGATTTGTTTGATAAGATTAAGACGCAGAGTGGTTTTTACGCAAGCCAGGCAGACAAGCCTATCTTCGCCATCGATTCGTCGTTTTCGCCGGCACAAATAGCAGCATACGGAATTACATACAAAACAAATATTATCAGCGTTTTTTGCGCACTCACTGCAGAGGATTAAAGGTTCCTTGTCCAACCTGCCACAGGAGACGCAGCGTAGGCCTGCCTCATTTCCGGTGTGCAAAACGTGTCCGCATCCGCTGGCCGTTTTGAACTTTATACTGATGCTTTCAACAAGGCCTTCTTCAGCGGTAGTACTTTCGGTTTTGTTTACGAGCGGTTCGCCTGGCTCGCCTTTAAACTGACCGTCCAAAGAAATAATTGTCCTGGTTTCTATCGCACCGGCAACATCAGAGGCGTTTCCAACATCGTCTATGTGCTCGTGCTGGCTGGCAGTTTTGTCATGGGTTATATCGTCGTTGACTCGGACATCGTCTTCCATCTTCTTGCTCCTTGAACTAAGAACCAATATTGCCTTCCACATCGGTGTTAATTGGGAAAACGCCAGGATCAGGTGTGCCTATAACATCTGAGGGATCCATCTGGTTCAAGTCACCGGGGGTCGTTGCGTTTAACGGGGGGCTTTCAAGTTGCTCATTTGGCCCTGCCAGCGTCCCGGGCAGACCAGAGATATTGGACAGGACACCCTTTCGATAATCGTCCGGCGCCAGTGGGAAAAAAGGATCAATACCCAGTGCTGCAGCTCGTCGCAATAAGGCTGGAATATCCACCTCTGGCTGAAGCTGCTCTTCTTGTTGGTCGTTACAAGGGCGAAGATTCTCTGACAAATCACCGATTGGTATTTCTATTTCATCGGTAGTTTCATTTTGTGGAAGTTCCTGCGATAGATTCCCCTGGCCGGTAAAAACTTCATCGGTGCTGTCAATATCAAATTGAGACGGTTGTTGTGTAGAGTCGGTTTCTCGTCGAGATATAGCTTCAGTTTCATCCTCAACGTAATCTGCCGTTGGCATACCTGGCTGAAGTAGAATATTCTTACCAAGTGAAGGCCGACCGCCTCTACTGCTTCGAGGCCTTTTCAGTGGCATTTTCTTCAGCCAGCACCGGCGCTGTGTCGGCACAATACGCTGGTGACGTTTGATTCTACCACTGCCACGACACAGCGAACAGACAGCCTTCTTCGAATCGAAAGCACAGATATCCGTATCGTCACGCTCGCCGTTAACCCTACCGCTACCACCACAGAGCGGGCACGTCTCTGGCTTGTCCCTATTGGTTCCTTTGCCATTCTTGTGAGTCATAAATATCACCTTGACAGGCCTTTACCGGTGCATTCATGTTTTTCCACCACCGAATGACACCGCTTCTGTTACCAGGTGCCCGTCATTCTGAGGCTAAACCCGGACTCATTCTCCTTGCCAGCCAGAACAGCAGTGTCCCAACCAGCACAACGACCACACCAACGGCTAAGTAGAGTGCCACTTTCTTGTATAGGGCTTCATAGGTCACAGTTATATCTATTACAGACCCCACCATAGTACCTGGAGCAGCGTTCTCAGGCAGCACTACCAGGTCTCCTGTTACCGTTACATCACGCCACACCCTGTTGCTGACAGCAGGATTAGTCGGCTGCATGGACCAGCTGACCCAATCATCTGCCCCAGCCTTCGAAAAACCTTTTCCGTGAAGATGGCCCTGTAAAAAGCCTTTAAAATGAAGGTTTGCTACGGCATACTGGGCAAAGGCACCGGCCAGCTTTATACAGCCGGATCCCAATACCGCCTGCCGGGGTTTATTACCACGGTAAGCACAGCTTGTCAGGATGCCAGCATTGTTGCTAAGGACCGCTTGTGCCGGTCTGGGAGCGGTGAAACTCACCGTTACCGGTGACGGTTCAATATAACGGATGCCATAGGACGACAGCGGCGGCCTCAACTGCAAAGGCCATCTAACCGAGCTGTTGGCACAATCCACCCTACCGGTCAGAATGATATCCACCGTGTGTTGACCTGAGTAAATAGTCACAGGGGTACCGTCCACTTTTACCACGTCCCCGCCGGGTTCAAGGGTCAATACAGTGCCGGGCGCTACTATCCCATGGGTGCTGATATCGAGCTTTACCGGCACAGTGACCAGGCCAGTAGTCAAATCGGCCCATTGTGCCTTGCCTACAAACACTACACGATGGTCTATCCGCGTTAGTTTTATGGCAGGCAGCTCTATCCGGATAGCTGACAAGATACGCACGGAGGACAGGGCCAGCGTTTTAGGCTCATTGAGAACCCTTAATTCAATCTGCAGTTCGACCGGTTTGCGTTGTATGATCTGGGTCAGCGGGATCTGCCTGGATAGCGTTACGTTTACTTCCAGGGGCTTGCCCTGCAATATAATTGGGCCCTCAGCGGTAACCTTGACCCCATCAAGCCCCTTGACATCAAGCTTGATCTGTTCGGACCATGGCATCGACGGTGCCGTTGTTGCTTCCAGTCGCAAACGCATCGGCCAGACAACGATACATTCGTCCATATCTTCCCAACGCGGCTTGCCCTGCTCGGAGAGTTTGGCGGAAATGGTAACATTGGGACGCAGCTGACCGGCTGGAAGAACACAGTATATCTGGATGGGATTGACAACCGGCAGAAGCAAACTCTTACCGGCGCTTATCTGGCTTGGCCAATGAAACTGCAGCGGTAAGCTATAGCTTTTTGTTAAATCAAACTTTTTGGGATCCAGCTCCACCAACAACGTGAATGTTTGTGTCTGAGTTCGACCGGTTACTATCATAGTGGATTCATTCAGCCAGCGGCACCCGGGCAAGGGGCAGCTTATTTTTACGGTGCTTTTGTCAGGCAGGGTAAGTTCACTGCGGTTGGTTACAGTAACGTCGAATTGGACCTTTGCCAAACCAGAAGCAGCATCATGCCATTTAACAGACCTCAGCTTTACCGAAGGAACCAGGGTTACCGTTCGCAACTCGAGCTGGCCGGCATCGACAACAGTAACATATGGGTTTTTCTTCAAACGGGTAACCAGCTTACTGATAACCCCTCCCCAGCGTTTTACCACTATGGTTTGGGAAAGACCTTTGCTGGCACGGAAACCAAAAAGCCTGTCCAGGTTGTCTTCCTGCTCCTCCAGCAGTTTTTTACTTCCACAATTGTGCTCGCCGTCTGAGTAAAGGTAGATCACAAGATTTTTGGCCAGCCCTAATTGATTTATTCGCTCAATGGCCCTTCCCAGACCCGCGGCAATATTTGTCCTGCCGCCGGGTTTGAGCTGGTCAAGGACATCTGCCATAGCTTTCGTGCTGAAGTAGATACGTTCAAAATCCTCCCGAATCTTATCGCAGAACGGAACCAATATTACAGGGGTCTTACCACTGACCGGCAGTTGAGTCAGTGACTCCTTTATTTCTTTGCGTGCAGTGCCCATCCGAGTTAAGGGTTTCGTATCTTTACTGTCCATTGAACCTGATACATCCAGAACCACAACACGCAGCAGATCTATGTCTTTGTCATTAGGCAGCGTGGAAATGGTTTGTTTGGTCTGTGTTGGCGAGGCCAGAACCGCCGTTGCATAAAAACAATATGCTAAAGTCACTATCAATCGCTTATACATAATCCGTTCCTTTCGTTAAGCTGAAACAGAAACAAAGCTTCATATTTACCTGCGTTATTTATCAATACACTCTGCATATTCAGGAAATTCTTCAGGGCTGAAAAACTTCTCAGGCACATCATTGCCGTGATACCGGCCTGTTTCCTTGTTGAAATCAAGATTGTTGACCGCATAACTCTTAAAAAGGCCGTAGTTAGCCATCCACTCCCAGGCCATAAGGCCATTTGCCTTGCAAACTTGCTCAATTGTTGAAAAAATCGCTCCGGCGGTATTTCCAAGACCCAGATGAAAGAAGTATTGATGGCCCATGCCGAGTTTTTCCAGTTCCGCCAATTCCGTGCGGGTCGCATAGATATTGGCCAATATCCAGTCCCTGGTTGTATTGTCATGTTGCTGCAACGCGTGTGCATAGGCATCGACTATGAAAACTGTGGGCCTGAGGACTATTTCAGGTTCCAAGCCGAGTATGATCTGACTTTTTCTTGTCGTCTCCATGAAAAAATACTGCAAGAGAATGATGGCTGCCGAGCCGGTCCCGCCACCGAGTGAGGCCAGAATTACCGGCATGATACGCTGAAACTGCCCCATCCCCAGAAGCGAATGGATAGTTTTTTGCAGGCCTTCTATTATTCTCTTATCGAAAAGCTCAAATGCTGCCTGTGTAATAAGCCGCTTGGTTCTGGCACCTTGCCCAAGCGTCTCAGAATTCAATAGCTCGGGATACTGCTCAGCAATGACTCTGCAGGCTGGGCCGTATCGTTCAGGATTCTTTTTCAGGGCACTGACATCTTCCTGCATTGGCGCGATGTCAATCGCGAAATCAAAAGCATCAAAATCCCTGCGGTCAGTGTCAATCGCTGCGGTGTAAAAAGGAAAAGGATTACTCGCGGCCTGATGCTGTTCCATTGCACTCTGCAGTGCTATTTTCCCCGAACCACCTGCCCCGATACCCAAAAAACCCAAAGCGGACTCTTGCTTTGAAAGCTTGCTATTTACTGTTGAATTTTTTATTTCCATCTCTAAATCTCCTTAAAAATTAAAGTTTTAGTAAGGCCGGTGAGTGTTTGCCGGCATCGGTATCGGGCAAGATTCCGACTAAATGCGGCAAATGATTTAAAGTTGTATCTTTATATGCTTTGAGCAGTACCGTATTGCCACCTTCGATGCCCACAGGCCAGCCGGCGTAAATTCTTAGAACAGAAATACTGCGGGCCTGACTGTTATTAAGGATATTGTGGAAACCTGCTTTCCTAAAAAAAGATTCAAGCAATTCCTTAATTTGTACTTCCTTAGGATTAGTGGGCTTCGGCATCCGCACCATGCAAAACTCAAAAGGAGTTATCCCAAACCGCGGGTTATCACGTCCGTTAAACCAGCTGGTAATGTGTGACCGCTGCGACAATTCCGTAACCAAGCGATCCAGCCCGTATGCCTGACATGACTCATAAAAGCTGCAGGTGTCAGAGATGTTTTCCAAAATGAGAGCTGTGAAGGCATCCACAATGTCGTTTACCGGCAGGCCCAGCACGAGGGCACGAAAGGACATCCGTTGGGCGTTTTGCCTGCCCATCCCCAGCTTTTCAGCCAGCTGACGCAGGTGTTGTTCAAATTCGCCACGCAGGTCCTCTATGAGTTCGGCCTGTCCACCAACCTTTCGGTTGGCCCTGAGTGCCGCCATAAACTCATCTTTGCTGGCTTCGTTAAGAACAACCTGATTGCCGGATTTCAGTATTGTCAAACGTTCCTTGGCACTCTGATAGTTCCGGCTGCATTGATCGCTGCACTGTCTTACTTTTGAGGCAAATGCCCGCGAATTCTGGCGGTACTTTTCAAAGCGGTCCCTGATCATGTCGCACTCTTTTTTCCAGAATTGCTGAAAGTAATCGTCGGTCAACTGATCCAGAACATCGAGGTACTCATTTTGTGCTTTTTGCAAGAGCTGGCTTTTCAGTCTTCGGTAGGTTGTATCCTTCATCTCGTTCTTTAAACGCGACAAACTCTTCAACCGGTCTGTCCGTTTTTCAAAACGTGTAAATGCACTACTGTCGTTGCTTTTGGCATGGTCCATTCTGTCGAGGCCGTCGACTAAATCATTGATGGCCTCATCTACCTTTGATGGCGCTTTACTAGCCGCCAGATCAAACTGCTCACAGACACGCCGACCTGCTTCGTGGCAAACCAAGCTTACAGACCTGACCAGTTCCTCAGCCAACTGCGGCTTTTGCCCGGTGTTTATTGCCTTCACCAACTCCGATTTTTGCATCACAACTTCCGGGGTAAGGTCTGATGGCAGGGTCAAGTCCGAAATGGAACGAACGACATTTCTGGATTGTGCCAGAAGGCTTGCCACTTCCATGTCGCCAAGTATACGACGGTCACATTGTACCATCTGGTCGGCATCTGTCTCGACGACTCTTGGAAAAAGATCGTCTGACAGTGATTCAGCTGATGCGGAACTCATAGTTGTGCTTGCGACCATAGCATTGCCGTGATTGCATCGCTGCTGGCGGATGCCCCACATCGGCAGATAGGGGCACGAACCATTAATATTGTTTTTGTCTTTATTATTCATAGCTCGCTCCTTTCTCATTTAAAGTTATGGGGTTGTGCTACAGTATTACTGTCTGCGATAGTGTTGCTGACAGCCGAAGGGGTCTGATAAGTCCAGTCGGCGCTATCCCCCACGGATGTCACCGGTTGAGCTGTTGGAAGTGGCGGCAAAGGAATCGAGGGGGGCAACTGTCCGGCCGCAACAGGGGCGGTGCCAACCGACGACGTCTGCGCCATCATTACCGGGTTAACATTGTTCAGCATAATCACCGATGTAACAGATGAGACGATGCCTATCGACAGGATAAGTACCACCACTGCTAAGATTATCGGTCGGCCACGACCGGCCCTCTCCCTTGCTTCGGCACGTTTTCGCCAGATTTGCAGGTCATCTAAAGACCAGTTCCAGGAAGGCTTTGCTTGATGGTTTGTAAAGATTTCGGCCTCGGTTTTCTGATATTCCTCGATTGCCTGAGCGGAGTTTCCGAAGCTCGAAAAAGTCTCCAAGAGTTGGTCCTCGGCATTGCGTTCGGCCTCCAAAATCTTGTTTATCCGATTTTGAAACTCTTCCGAAACCTGCTGTGCCACATCGGCAAGGCGTTTTCGGCAGAAAGCGAAAATGCCGAGACAAATAGCGGCACAGACAACCCAAATTAACGCGATCCACAAGCTCATTTTCGTTCTCCTTTCTGAGATTCATATCTCAAAAAAATATTGTTATTGTTAATATTGTTTGTTACGGGCAGTCGTCGCAGGGCGAATTCGTATCCGTTTTCCTAAAACCGCTGTGCGGATAAAATGCAGCATGGCACTTACGACCTACCTCATTTTCGCTAAAAGGGTTTGGACAGCCCGTTTAAGAGACCACTTCGTGTCTATAGAAGTTCTGTCAGTTGCAAGTTCAACCCGCACCTGTGAAGGTGTCACATCAGGTTCGGCGTTAATAGCAGCTAATAAGTCAAGGGCCTTTCCGATAACGTTAGGCTGATTGCTATCGGCAATTCTGACCGGAACTCCGGGACATTTGTCCAAGATAGAACAAGTTACAGGATGGTTTTTTACATCTTTAGCAACAATTATTTCCTTTGGTTTGTACATCGTTTTACTTCCTTAATTTGCGAATTAATAACTTTCCAAACACACCTTATACCCCTGATTAATTTGGGCTAACAATCCAGCTTCCGCACTGTGAGCACCTGTGAATGTCCTGTTGGCTAAATTCACCAGCCATAAACATAAGGCGCCGTCGCTGCCTAAGTGACAGCGACTCGCTGTGAGTGGCGACCCTGCTGATTGCGTTAAAAATGTCATATTGGGTGTTGCTTGGCCCCAGCTCATCATGGTTTACTGCAATTTCGATTTCACGGAGCATTTCGTTATTGAGAGAAAAACGTGTTCGCTGCTGTTGTAAAAAATCTATCGAGACCTTTTCTTTACCAAGGAGTCCATGGACAGCCTGCAGTTTCTCATCAAGCTGTGCCCAGGTCTCTTTAAACAGACGGTGCAGTTGATTAACCATATCTTGCTGGTCAAATCTGCCGTTAGCCAGTCGGCGGGCATGCAGGTGTTTTTCATCTTTGCAGATGTGCGTGCATGCCCCATTCTTGCAGACTAATCGCTGAAGATAGCAGCGAACCTGTGTGCCAAATTCACCAGAAGTGCTGTGGTGGACATCAATCCCACCGTTAATAATATCACCGACCCGAGGCTCAGCTATTATCTGAGGCGAAAAACAGCTGAAGCTTAACTTATTATTACTGCGATATAATCGTGATATCCTTATCTGCTCAGTTGATAAATGCTCTGGCACAGAAGAGTTGACAATCTCCATTAATGTCACCGGATTAATCCTGAGCAACCTTGGGTCATCGTAGCCGATTATTTGACCTTTTTTATTAAGAGTAAGACGCAGATCACTGTTGGCACAATATTCTTACCACATGACAGAAAAACGACGATTGAAAAGCTCTGCTTGTATATCTCGTTCAAGTGTCAAGAAAAAAAACTTTGGTGCTTTTATATCATGTGCGATTTGTTCGGATGCTTCAGGAGTAAGTGGGAAATTGTTTTTGCCGGTGTCAAGCAAACCGTCTTCGGTCATGCTTATTCGCTGAGCAGGTACCACAAAGCTGCGCACCTGTGAATGGTCTTTTGCTACCTGCTCAGTTAATTGCGATAAAGTTTGTTCGGACATGAGAACGTCTCCTTTAACAAAGATACTAAATGTTTCTCAACAAACTGATATGTTGTCTGTAGTATCAACGCATTCGGGTGCAAAATTTTCAGGGAAATATTCCAAGCCAGGGGAATTTTCGAACTACTCTTTAGACAACTCTGAAGGCGAAGCAAGAATAGCCAGGACCGTATATCCGCTAAAGGTCGGTATACGCAGGTTGGTGCAAAGTGTTGTCGGTAAGACTTTGTCTGTGTGGGGTATGAACAAAACGCTTAAGCTTGCCATAATCCATTTTATCCGGACGGTAATCATATCTCTTTTCAAGGGTCAGGGTATCAGCACGGAAAAGGCCGCTTCCTTGCAAGCAGTCCACAACATATGCTGTATCGGTAAAATTTATTGCGGATAAATCAGAGGCCAACTCCTGAAAGTCCTGCATTTGTTCTATGTCGCCTTCAACGCTTTTCTGGTATAGTAAAGCAACAAGCCTGTCATCTTTCATAATGTGGGCCACTGCTATGATGGGGCGGACATCTACATCCTCGCATCCGCTCCGTTGGTCGCAATCTTCTTGAGCAAGCTGAAGGTCAAGGTAAGAGGGTTCGGGATATCCCGTTATGTCAGGATGGAAATGTAAGTCAAGAAATCGATAATAGCGTTCAAAAGATACGTTTTGCTCGCCAAAATCGAAATCAAAGAATCCATCGTAATTTATATCTTCGGTCTGGAAATTTTCAGTTGTTCCCTTACACATTCTGCTAACGTAGCAAGAGCCACTATAGAGGTCACGGGCCACAAGAAGGCCACTCTCATAGCCTGTCCGCTTCGTAAAGACGGCAGCTTGTCTCAAGCTTCTTCGGAACGGTATACCCCGGAATAACTTTATAACATCATCTTCTTTAACCTCAGCAAGGGGTTTATTCACGTGTTTCCACTCATTTTATATAACTATTTTTTATTGCAAGACTTAAGGTGTGACACTTTGTGCTATTAGACGAACCTGTTCAGATATATGAGCTCATTAATAATTAGGCCAAAAGGTTTATATATTTTTCTGAAAAAATAGTCCCTCTATGCGTTATAGTTCTTAAAAGGCATGTGGATAATGATAAAAGAGAGATTGGTTCAAGGAGACTTTGGGAATACGGGCCTCGCACAATTTTAAGTTGAATATATCGTTGACTAAACAATAATAGATGTCAGGTTACAAGGCCAGTAATTAACTAAATCGGGGCGTATTGAAAAGGCTCAAAGCCGTTATGTTCTGTTGTGAAAGAGTCAGTTAGGAGTGTCGCAGGCGGTGAGGGATTTGTCTGAGAATAGAACGGAAGCCGAGCAAAGAACCGGTTCCATGCCGAGTGACTGGGAGGAGATCTGTACATTCGTGGCACAGATTATAGAACACAATAAAGACATGCTCAAAGGCTACTTCTACAACCGCTTACGAGACAAAGATGATGCTGAAGACCTCTTACATGACACTTTAGTGCGATTGCTCGATAACATCAAAAAATATGGGATTAGAAACATACAAGATAAACCAGAGCCAGTTCTCTGGCGATGTGCTAGGTCGGCAGTAGTAACGCTTATCAGATATCGGATGGTGAGGAACAAGGAAAAGCAGATTAATTTCCCAGAGATATTTGTGACCAACGAACATAACCCATCAGATGGCTTGACGGTCGCTGAAATTGCGGAGAATATCAATTCGGCACTTTCAGAACTTCATGAGCATGAGAGTGAAGCTCTGGTGTTCAGGTATTACAAAAATCGAACATTCAAACAGATTGCAGAAAAACTTGGGTTGCCCGATCCTAGAGCCGCCCATTACCTTGTAAAACGAGCGGAACAGGAAATGAAGAAAAAACTAAATGCAAGGGGAATAACCGATGAAACCTGATTCAACTCAAAGGGTTAAAGAGTTAGCGTTTTTGCTTGCGGAAATTCAAAAGCATACATATGGTCTTTCTGGTGATGCCGGGGAAATAACATATCTATTTTTTGCAGCGAGGCTGAGCATTGCTGAAATTTTTGAGATTTGTGAACTCCCAGCCAGCGAGGTCAACAGAACTATCAGCGATTTTTTAGTGGGTCTTTTCACCAAAAGCAAGAGGTTTCAAGAGTTCTTGTCTCGCCCACCTGCAATAGATGAACGGACCGGTGAGATTTGTACAGAACGAGATAGGGTCATGGCGGAGCTAAAAGAAGGCAAGGCGGACTCGCTAATAGCGAGCTGCAAAACCCCAGATTCACTGGGAGGTCGAGTCAGGGATGTGGTGGGAACCGCAATTCGCATTGGTATGCCTGCTGCTTCCACTAATTTTACTCCTGAGTCAGTTTCTAAAATGGGTATTGCCACCAAGATATGCAAGGCCCCCTCTGCAAAAGGGGACCGAATCAGGGGTATGGTGGGAACCACAATTCTCATTGGTATGCCTGCTGCTTCTACTAATTTTACTCCTGAGTCAGTTTCTAAAATGGGTATTGCCGCCAAGATATGCAAGGCCCTCTCTGCAAAATTTTCTGTCGAGTTGAGGGAACAAAACTTTTTCCTTGGCTACCTAAAAAAAAGTGCAGGAGCTAAAGTTAGTCAGGCACCCAAGACGTGTTCGGATGGAACTGTCCTAATAAAACGAGGTTTGGAGAAAGTTCAGGTTGACTTTCACGTCGCGTTGCAGGAAAAGACGGCCACAGAGGAAAAACCAAAGTATATGGTAACATTTCACAACTTGCCAAGTTGGGCTGCTCCTGCTTCCTTTTCATTTGTCGGGCCGGACGATTTGGGTAATGTAAAAGAATACAAGTTGCCATCAGAGTTTTTCGAAGGACGGTTATATTTCGAGGTCGAAAACGAAGAGCAAGAGATAGCATTCTTAGATCGTACGAAGACCTACATTGGGTTTATTATCTCCCGATCGTCAAAGAAATAACCGACACGTGATGCTATATCGTATATACTGTGCCAGCAGCGCGATATTCTTGGGACCCATGTAGGCAGAGAGTCCGAGAGAGGCTAGTTTTTTATAAGGTTACTATCGTTACAAAGTGAAAGATGAAATTCGAAGCCATTAATCAACTCTTAGATGTTTTGGTACAACGGTTGAACACCGAAGGGGCCGTATCGGAAATAAGAAAAATCCGCAACATCTTGACTACCTGCCAAGATATAGATATATCAGCGGGAGCCGAAGTATTGTGTCGAAGCCTAGCCCTATCTTTCAGTTTACCTTTCAGCGAGGTCCTCGGGGTGTACGTTCTTAAAGCATGCAGGGAGGTGTTTCGGTGGACTTCAGATAGAAAAAAGCTATTGGATGCGGTAGATGATAGGCTTGAGCGTGGGCCTGCGGAACGAGCTGATGCTCACCTGATTTATTCTATCCTATTATGGCTTGAACCTGAAGGTCCTGAAGATAGAGAATCTGCAGTGCGATGGGGGGAAGAGGCAAGGAAAATAGCAGCACGCTTGGGGCAAGATACTCTGGCTTCCTGGGCTGAGCGCATCTGCGTGGGGATTAACGTCGTCGAGCAGGGAAATCGATTGCTGGCTTATGGTCATCTAGAGGCAGCAATTGCAGCGTACCAACAAGCGATTTCGCGTTTCCCAGACTTCATAAGTGCTTGGCTTAACTTGGGCACATCGTATCTGATGCGCAACAAACCATACGACCGATACGAAGCATTAAAGGCTGCGAAGCAAGTGTTGAGGATAGATCCTGAGCACTGGTATGCCAGGCAAATATTGGCTGAGATTTACCTGAACCAAGGCAAACTTGAGGAGGCGGAAGGCGAACTCCAGAAGGCTATGTCTCTGGAAGGAGCGAAGCCTTCACTCCTTCACGCTCTCGGCATTGTCCGGAGCGCGCAGGGTAAGGCAAATTCTGCTATTTCTCTCTTCAGGCGAGCTATCGCATTAAAATCAAACCTTCCTATCATTGGCGAACCATGGCTCAGCTTAGGGTGTGAACTTCAGAAGCGAGGTCAATACGAGGATGCCATCTCAGCCTACCAACAGGCAGTAACAATAACACCAACACTGTGGCCCCCATGGGGAAACCTGATACATTGTCTTCTCAAGATGAATAGGCTTGCCGAAGCTGCGCAGGAAGTTAGAGGGTACTTGGCTGTCCAACTGTTCAAAAGGATTCCGATGGCTGCGATTGGGGTGGCCAGAGATTTTAGCGAGGTTGTTCAAGGTGAGATTTTGACGAACTATGAGCTACTGGCCCACGGTTGTCCCGATGACGGTCTTCCAGGTTGTGGCAGAAATATCGTCGACCTATATCTAAACACTGTGCAAGAATCTTTGATTGGCGGTCTCAAGTTCAGGGAATTCAATGAAATGGAGGTCGCGACAGGCTTACTGCGCATTGGGATGCTGTGGTGTTGGTACGCCAGAAAACTCTCTGAGAAAGAGCTAAGCAAAGAATTCGCCCGAGAACGGCTATACGCAATCAAACAGAGGTTTAATGATGTTTTGCCACTTGAAGAAAAAATGTCTGGGTTCGCTTCGATATGGCCGGAACTTGAAGCCCGAATGGAGACCACTTCTCCCAAAGAATTCGGCGGTGAGATGCTCAGGCACGAGTCAAAGTGGTTAAAATCAGTGGGCATTAGACGAGCGCAAGGTGAGGTGGAGGATTTACGAATGCGACTACAAGGGAATCTATGGGTCCATCTTTGTGAGTACGAGAAAGAGCAAGAAAGAATACACTTGGAAAGAGTCCACTACTATATGGAACTACTTAAGGGGCATACTGTTTTGCACAAACTTACCGACCCTGAAATAATGTCGACAATGATAGACGCGCAGAGATGGAACCATTACATCGGTTCGCTGCCCGTGAAAGTTGACAGTACTGCGGTGGTAGACCTGAAAACCTGCTTGGAGTCGCTTCCCGAAAATGCAATTGCTATTAGTTTCTTCCGCCTACGTCGTATTTTGCTTCCTGATTTGCTTCTTACTATTGTACTAAGGCGAGGCCAAAAAGAGTGTCTGAAGGTAGTAAGGGATACAGAACGTCTTATGCGTTTCGAGGATGCAGCCAAGCGTTTGAAACAGTTGCATCACCAAGTGGCAGTGCACCGAAAAGTACCGGCAACCGGCCGCGTTTTTTGTGAGCTCTCCGGAGAGGAAAAAGAACTCAAGGGGAAGGAACTTGTTCAGGCCATTGTTGAATGGGAAAAGAAGCAACTGCGCCAAGCTTATGAATCTATCCTGGAGGGGGTAATAGATGTAGAGGAACTCCGAGGCACAGATTTATATGTAAGCCCCTCTCCTGAGATGTATAGCATTCCATTTGGTTTACTGCTAAAGGGAGATGAATTCTTAAATAGCATCGTTAGGAGCATCACGATTGTACCAATTTTTAGTTTGGAGCAATTTCGGCATAATGGATACTTTCCAGACAAAGAGGGGCTTGTATTATGCCTGGATCAAATATGGGAAGACGAGGCTAAGAAACGGGCAGCAAGCCGTTGTGGCAAATGGTGCAAAGGGGTACCCTACCTAATGTTCGAACACGATTTGCCTAATTTTAAAGGAGATGTAATGTCCAAATATAACGAGTGGATTAGAGCCATGGTAGTAAAAGGCCGACCCCATATAATTGGTCATCACGATGTATCGGAATGGTCGCGTTCGACAAAGCAAGAGCCAAATCTCGGTGACTTTGGGCGGTATCTTTACGAGGCGCCTCAAAAGTTATCTGTCGATATCTTATCGCTGGAAGCATGTTGGGGGGGAACATGGTCGGAACCTGAGGATCTGATGGGTTTATTCGTATCTTTTCTGGCAAGTGGTGTTTCGCACGTAATAGCCAGTCCATATTCTGTGGTTCCTACCGCAACAAGTGGCAAACTTTTCGACTGCATATACGGGCATTCTATAGGAACAAAGAATGGCAATATCAACCTGCAGATAGCTTGTGCCTTGCGGGAGGCAGCAGAATCGGTAAGGCAGGCCTCTTTGAACTCCGATGATACCATACCTACCTTATGGGGCGCATTACAACTATATGGGATAGTGTAATTGTAATGTGCTCGGCTCAGAAGGCAAGTCATGATAAAAACAAAATCAGTATATAGTCCAGTTGAGAAATCAGATGGGGACAGAATATTGGTAAGCCGATACTGGCCTCGGGGGCTAGCAAAAAAAAGAGTCTATCACTGACAGCAAATCAGAAAGAATTGGTGCCCAGCAGGGAATTGTTGAAGGATTGGAAAGCCAGCAGGAACACCTGGGATGAATATGAGGCATGTTATTTAAAAGAGATGTCCAAACAGCGGGAAACGATTAAGGAGTTCGCTAAAAGAGCTAAACATAGCACAATAACACTGCTGTGCTTTGAGCCAGAGGAAAACCCTTGTTGTCACAGGCATTTGCTGAAGAGGCTGATTGGAAACGAGATATAGGATAGAAATTTGGCGTCCAAAAAGAGATTAATAGCTTATTCACTTTCCCCTTACAGTCATTTCCAGCTCAACAATATTTGTAAAATGCCCCCATTTTACTGGACTTGATCACACAGATAAAGAATTAACCTAAACTGCTGACAAGTTAAAGCAGTTGACGAGTGGGTTACGTGAAGCTTCCGCTTTCGGGACGGGAGCTTTCGATTAACTGCACACTCCAAAACATTTTAAGTGCCAAGTCAGTCCCAGAGGGGAACCCCTTTTCCCCCGTCTGAGGCACTAAAAAGTTTTGCCCCTGAACTATCTCCGTAGTAAGTAATAGTCCGAGCGGAGTGGCCCCCAAGAGGCCAGACGGAGTGAGGGCTGTTAGTTACTACGGCGAACATTGTGGATAAATTATTGCTGGATTGCTGCAATCGTGATGTGTATTTATAGATTTTGGGGAAATGTTAATATCGCCGCAACGTATTCACGGTCTTTTTGCCCTTTCTTAAGAAGGACACCCGAAGATCACCGGTTTACGTTGTGGTGCCTGTTCAGAGGTCTGAGAGAACAACACCCCGCGAGGGTTCTGTATCAGGGCGATCAAAAAACAGGTGCATGGTGTTTCATGTAGGCAAACTTTTAACACAAGGGGTACAAGTATGGATGAAAAAAGTGAAAACAATTGGGAGCAACGAAGGTACTACATGGGTTTGGATTGGGCAAAGGAATATCATGAGATTGTAGTGGTCGATGGTGATGGTCGGACCATGTTGGATCTAAGAATAAACCATACCGCTGAAGGCTGGCATCGCCTGCGTGAAAAACTGGTCAATCTGGCAGGGCCGGACCTTTCGGTTGTTGCTGCTACTATCGAGACTAATCGTGGTCCCGCAGTCGAACGTCTCTTTGAATTGGGATGTACAATCTATCCGCTCAATCCCAAGGCTGCACAACGTTACCGTGATAGTAAAGCTCCCGGTGGCGGCAAGACAGACCACCTGGATGCTTTAAGTTTTGCTGATGCTTTACGAACCGACGGACATGGCTGGCGGCAATTGAAGCCTGAAGAACCCAATATTCAGGAACTACGTCTGCTTTGCCGAGATGAAGTTAACCTCATCGAGCAGCGTACCGCATTCGTTAACCAGCTTCAAGAAGCTCTTCATGAGTACTATCCGGCAGCTTTAGATGCTTTTGACGATTGGACTGTACCGGCACCGTGGGCGTTTATCGAACGATTTCCTACGCCTCAGGCTCTCAAAAAAGCCGGGAAACGTCGTTGGGAAAAGTTTCTTCATACCCACCGTCTATATCGTCCTGCAACTTACCAAAAGCGCCTTGATGTTTTCGCAAGAGCAACCGAATTCTGTGGCAGCCAAGCCGTTACCAATGCTAAAAGTATGTTGGCTGTGTCACTGGCTAAACAATTACGCCTGTTGGCGCAACAGCTCAAAGTATATCGTAAGCGTATTGAGGAACTTTTTCAAGAGCATCCCGATTACGATTTGTTTGGTTCCTTGCCAGGTGTGGGTGAGAAACTGGGACCGAGATTATTGAGTGAATGCGGTGAAGATCGTGATCGCTTTGCTGATCATCAGGCCTTGCAGTGTTATGCTGGCACTGCACCGGTAAGTTTTCAATCTGGCCAAATTCACAAGGTCAAATTTCGCCATGCTTGTAATAAGAACCTCCGTACTGCCGTGCATTTGTGGGCCGATCTTAGTCGACAAGAATCCACTTGGGCCCAAGTGTACTACCAGCAAAAACGTCTTGAAGGCAAGAGTCACGCCTGTGCCTTACGATGCTTGGGTCAGCGTTGGTTGAAAATACTATGGAAGATGTGGCAAACAAAGAAACCCTACAACGAACAGTTGCACACACGTAATCAGATCAAGCATGGGTCATGGGTGCTTGCGATGACTCCGGTAAGCAGTTCCGCCAAATAAATGAGTGCTATTTTAGCTAAGATAAACTATGGAAAACGTGTTAGGAAAGTTGTTAAAAAATTGAAAAAAATTATTCCTGCAAGCATAGAGAACATCTTCGGGGCGTGAACTGCCAAGCTCCCTCCAGAATCCACATGAATATAAATATGGCTGGCAGGCTGGCAGCTTACCAGCCACTGAAAAAGTTAAGGAGTTGATGAGATATGGACGGTAAATGTCTCAGCACAAAGGTAGATAAAAGGAGGAAGGAAAACGACCAGATCCGGGGAATGAAGTTGCTCACCCAGGAAATACGCAATTCTCATGTTTAATCGGCTTTTCGGAGGAGAAAACGCAAATGCCGTTCAATTAGCAGAATTTCCTGAAAAATAAGTAATCGGCTAAAGGTGCTCACAGTATTAAGATTTTGTTTTTTTCCTACGAGATCTATTTAATAAAACTCTCCCCCGCTTCTCTTATCCCCCAGAAAGTTTTATCCGTTTCAGAAAATTTTTCGAGCATCCCTATATTTTGGAGCAAAAAATTCTCGACATCTTTGCTGAATAGTGGATTCTTTTTCGTTTGCGTCCTCGAAACGACTGCGCTTGACATCGTACTCTGCGGAGAATTCCTTGGGCATGCTTTTCTTCATCAATCATTCAAAATTAGGTCACTACAGTTCAATAAAGTCCACAAGCTAATCGAATACCGAAGGAGAATGACAAAGGTGCAAGTCAAATTTACCCGCTGTACGGGAACGCCTGTATTATACCGGTAATCCCCCGGCCACTGCAACAGGGCTCTCTGACAATCCAAGGTGAAAGCACGTTTTAAGTACATCAAGGATGATAAGAAATGATAGGCAATACCCATGATGCAAAATACATTTGCCTCCTTCCTCTCTTTAGTATATGGGTGTCCCTTTAGCTTTCTTGACCATCGTCATTATCTGGGTCGTAGGTTCATAGCGGGGGCATCATATGGGGGTCTAGAGATGAAAAAAGCCTTAATGAATTTCGGAGTTTGCGCCTGACAAAAGGCTCGAATTTATATAACTCTTTTTATGAACAAGGCTTATCCGTTTGCGCCCATTCCTACCCCGAAAATTCCTACAAAATACATAGGTTTTACACCAGAAGTCCAACTTCGGGCTTTTCCGTTTTGTCCGGACATTGGAGGCCCCAAAACACATAAGCCTTGTTATCAGCGAAACTTACATAATGTCCGACCACAATAGCCGGACAGGACTATTTCCGGACTCGCTGCAATCCTCAGGTGATCTTACATTTTTGAAAAGCTAATCTTCCATAAGTCTTTAATATGCAAAGGCTTATACACCCCAAAACGACCTTCAGAAACACCTTACCCAGCTCTCCTACCGGCCCAAAAAACCAGCAAATATATTGGGCAGCGGCCCTAATATTGAGTGCGCCTCTTATTGATGGTGCTTTCTTGCAATGCCACGACAAACTCCTCAATCGTCACGTGGGAAGCGCAAAACTCATCGTCTGCGTCCGTGGTCCAGACCGACGATTTCGTCACCCAGATTTTCTCCCTGGTCGTCAAAAACTTGTCCAAACAGTAAACAATCAACGCATCCACCTGGTGTGGCACGTGGTGTGAAGAGTAGCATAGGTCTACCTGGATGCGGCTTGTTTATCCACCAAAACGAAGGATTGTGTGGGTTATACTGGTTATACAAGAATGCTTCGAGATAATAGCACAGAAACCTTGATATTTTTAACAAAAAGTCAAGTATTCCTGCAATATTTCATCATTTAGAACGTAAAATATATTTACAGCGAGCGAGTTTTTATAAATGCAACATTAAAACATATTTGGGGGGTGAAATGTCAAAACCAAAACCGAAAATAACCTATTACCTACGCGACGGAAGGGTGGAAGTTGATGGGATTGTGTATCGTAGTGACCCGCGATTCCATTATTGCTTATTAGAGTGCGAACACCGTAACAATGCGTGCCCGGACAATTTTATCGTTTGTCCGCACATTTATTTAAGATTCAGCATAAAGCCCCCCGACTCGGTGTTCTGTAGCGATAAAACTGTATGGCAAACAATTGAAAATATAAAAAATCAAAAAGCCGAGAAACCGTATATGAGCAATGCTTGGATGTTTGGAAGTACACCAGACACACTCGCAGCCAAAAACGCTAACATTAAAGCAGCTAAAGCAGCTAAATCCGCTAAACTTAAAACAGCTAGAGAAGCTGTAGACGCTAAAGTTAAAGCAACTCTTAAAGCATATAATAAGAAATGTAAAGAACTCAAAGCAGCTAAAGACCAGCAGCGACTTGATGAAATTTCTTCAGATATTGAAGCTGGAAGATATAGCATAAGTCCTAGTGGTGAGCTTTTTGTAGATAGTGATCCTGGAAAACTTATAACGGAGGCTGAATACGCAAAAGACAAATTTGAAGAGCCAGAGAATACATATCCTCACAAGATAGATTACGAGTCTTCTATTGGTAGTAACAACTCTGATGTAGATATGGAGGAGTCTTACAGAGATTGGGACGGCAGCGAGAAGCCGTTATACAACAGGGATTATAAGCGGCTAACTAAAGCAAAAGAAGATGAACTGCTGGCCGTCCGCAAATTTAATAAAAATACGCAGCTGTATTCATTCCCAAAGACCAAAAAGGGTAGAAGCAATCAAGAAAAACTCTTCAAAGCAAATATTTGGGCAATACGAGCAGTTGCTAAAAAGTATATGTATAATAGTGCTGGATTAAAATTTGAAGACTTATTTGCGGCGGGCACTATAGGCTTTACACAAGCTATGCAAAGATACGACCCAACAAAAGAGACGCGACTTTCGACTTATGCTTGGTGGTATGTGGCCAAAACTGTTAACGAAGCTATTGGTAAAGAGACTAAAAATTTTTGTCAGCCCAAAAAGGTCCAAGATATCTATAAAAGTTTAAAAAGAGAGATTGAGTTATGGTATAAGCTAAAAGGTAACAATCCTACTGAAGATGAAATAGTAGACCGAGTAGCGCAATTATTGCCAAAGGAAAAGAAGCCAACTATTCGTCAAGTTTACAGAGTATATGTAGTTGATTATATTCCGCCGGTCGGGCGAGAGCCTTTAGACGACGAGCCAGAGTATTTTATCGACACGGATTCAGACCAAGAAGAAGATTTAACTACGGTAAAATCTTACGGGGACTCCGAGATACAAACAGGCAGCCTTGATGAATCGGACACAGGTATATTTGCAGAAGAAGAGGAAGATAAATTTATAGATTATAGAACACCTTCAGCGGAATATTGTTCTGCCCTCAGCGAAAGCTGGTCAAAATTTTTATGGATTGTGCGTAATAAGTTAGACCCTAAATTGGGGGACATATTAAAAATGCGACACGGAGCGATGAACGGCGATAATCGTGAATATAATTTTACAAAGATTGGAAAGCATTACGGTTGCAATAAATCGACAGCCTGGCGGCTGTACCAGAAAGCCATAGAAACGGTCCGCGAAGCCTGGGATAACTTCTAATTTACCGACAAACGGCGCCCCCATTTGCCGTAGCCAAACGCCACGATTAAGGGTTAAACGCCCTATGCCAGCAAATAGCAGCTTGTAGGCCGCTGGTCGGTTTTAAGTCGAAAATTAAAATATATTTACGTTTGTATGTGTTTATAATTACGGGGCTTATGGGGAGCAGGCAAAAATATTCCGTCACATCCTGCAACTATTAGCAAAATAGGGGGTATAAAATAAGTGTAAAAACTTACCAATAATTTTTTGCGGGAAAATACTGACATTTAATTTTGCGTAGGAGTGATTATGCAAAAAGATAGTGTTTCAGGAAATCCACAAACGGCTGTAAAAAAGTCGCCGGAAGATAAAAAAAGACGAAAAGCGAGAGCAAGGTAGAACGAAGGATACTTCGGCGAGCCGGGAATTTTAGGAGTGGCGATGAGCTTTTTGGCGGGATGCTGAAAGGCGACTGACTATTGAATGACAAGCCGCCGGCGGGATGCCGGCAACCGATCTGATTGGGCGGGATGTTCTTTCAGATTTTATAAAGTCGTAGCATCATGAAATAATAATAGAAATAAAAAATCTCCGGCAGTATATAGTAGTTCAATAATTCAAAGAAGCGGGATGCCTAGCTTTTTAGCGGGATGCTGAGAGGTGACTGAGTATTGAACGACAAATCGCCGGCGGGATGCCGGCAACCGATCTGACTGGGCGGGATGCTTTTTCAGATTGGCACTTCACCAAGTAGTAGCATCATAAATTAATAGAAATAAAAAATCTCTGCGAAATGTACGCGCAGAAAATCGAAACTCTTTTGCTGAAAGGAATATCAAAATGATGATAATCAAAAAAATCTCAATCAATAAAATTAACCCAGCTTCTTACAACCCAAGGCGCGACCTCAAACCTGATGACAAAGAGTACAAGCAGCTGGTGAAAAGTATGGATGAATTCGGCTGTGTCGAGCCGTTGGTTTGGAACAAACGCACAGGCAATCTCGTCGGAGGCCACCAGCGTTTCAAGATAATCTTGGCGCAGGGGGCCAAAGAAGCTCAGGTCAGTGTAGTGGACCTATCTATAGAGAAGGAAAAGGCTCTCAACATAGCTCTCAATAAGATAAGCGGTGATTGGGACAGGACCAAGCTCGCTGAACTCATCGATGAATTAGTCAAGACGCCACAAATAGATATCGAATCGGTCGGTTTTGATATGCCGGAGGCGGAACAGCTGATTGCCGATATACTTGGCGATACCGAACCTGGCGAGGCCACCGATCTGCAGGCACAGCTAAATGCAGGCCTTCCTGTAATCACCAGGCCGGGAGACTTGATTGAGCTGGGTCTTAACAAAGAGCACCGTTTTCTATGCGGTGACGTAACAAAGCCGGCTGACGTTGCGAAGCTGATGGGTGATAGCCGGGCGAGACTATGTCATACTGATCCACCCTACAATGTCAATTACGACCGCAACAACCGCCCTTCTGCTACGAAGACTAAAAACTCATCACATACAACAGAGCGTATCCGCAATGATGACTTAACCCCAAAGCGTTATGAAGCTTGGTTCAGCAAGGTGATAAATGCCTTTGCTGAGGCGATGGTATCAGGTGCACCGTTCTACATTTGGAACAGTCATAAGAATTTTGGCCTGATGCATGATTTGCTTACTGAGAATAATTTCAAAATATCTTCAGTAATAACATGGGCAAAGGAAAGTTTTGCTCCAGGCTTCGGCGACTTCAACGAACAGACCGAATTCTGCCTCTACGGTTGGAAGGGCGGCGCAAAGCACAATTGGTACGGTCCTAAGAATGAAAGCACTCTTTGGCGTATTCGGCGTGATCGAACGGACCTCTACCAACATCCAACACAAAAAGCACTTGAATTGGCAGAAAGGGCCATTCGTAATTCTTCAAAACGAGGTGATATCGTATTCGATCCGTTCCTTGGCAGCGGCACAACTCTTATCGCTGCAGCAAGACTTGGCAGAAAGTGCTTCGGAATGGAAATCGAACCCAAATATTGTGATTGTATCATCAGGAGATACATTGCCCTAAGTGGTAAAAGGGCAGTATCGGCTGAAATTAGAAAACGCTATTTATCAGAGGAGGTGTTGTTATGAACTCACAAAATTCTAATTCCAAAAAAAATGACCATGAACCTTCAGAAAAGGACGATGGGCCGCAGACGTTGGTTCTCTTGCAGGGTATCAGAAACGGCTCGATCGATCCCAAATCCCTTCGTCCTGACGAACGCCGTCCGCTGGTCTCCCTTCTAAAGGTTGAAGGCCAATCAACGGCTGAAATTGCGCATTTATTGAAGGTCTCAGATAGAACCATAGAGCTGGATAAAAAGGCATTGCGAGGGGAAAACACCCTCACCAAGGACCCCAAACTTGTTGGACAGATGGTCGGAAGACTGGTTACTGAAATGGACTTGTGTATCGAGAGGATACGCAAGTCCGCGAGAGGCAACGACACTCCCGCTTCAGTTAAAGTTGATGCTGAGCACCGCTGTTTTCAAATATTTGAAAAAACCATCGAAAGACTGCAAAGCCTTGGATATCTTCCAACTGCTGCCCAAAAAATCGAGGCAGATCTGACACACCGCGCAGCCTCATTAGGTGCCTTGAAAGAACTCATACTTGATGCCGAGCGAGTAATACAGATACAAGAGAGTCTGCCTGCGAATGTAATTAAGCCGGTCGATTCTGTAACCGAGTCAAATGAAACCGTTACCGAATTTGAGGGTGATTCACCTCAACAAGATAAAAAAGGAGAAAACCATGATACAATTAAATGATATTTTCAATTTGCTGTCTACCGAACTTAGTCGCCATCGCCGCAGTCTGGGCTCTCGTTCACCTCATACTTTTGCTGAAATCTATATGAAGAGCAACTGTCACGCACCCTATTCCGGGATGCACAAGGAGATTTTCACCTTGCTCTTGCAGATGACCGAACAACGAAAGGGACGTTTGGCCATAGCAGCGCCTCGTGGTCATGCAAAAAGCACTATCGTAAGTTTGGTTTACGTGCTTTGGTGTGTGCTTTATCTTAAGGAAAGGTTAATCTTAATTGCATCCAATACAGAGGAGCAAGCTAAAACCTTGCTAAAGGATATCAAGCATCAATTGAAAAGCAATCCGCTCATCGTCTCAGATTTTCCTGAAATCTGCAGGGGCAAAAAGCCCACGCCATGGCGCGACAACAGAATCCAACTTCCAAACGGAGCTATGATCCGTGTCTATGGTGCTGGCCAGAACCCTCGCGGCACTAAAAATGATAAGGACAGGCCTGGTCTTATCATAGCAGATGATCTGGAAAATGAGGAACAGGCCGAATCCGAGGAGCAGCGAGATAAACTGCGATCGTGGTTCAACAAAAGCCTGCTAAATACCGGCCATCCAGAGACAAATGTCGTGGTAATCGGTACAATCCTTCATCAGGATTCACTATTGGCAAATCTGGTTGACCCGAATAGAAATTCCGGCTGGAACGGCAAAAAATACAAGGCGGTCGAGAAGTTCAGCGACAATCCCCAGCTCTGGGAACGATGGTCATCAGTATTTTGCCGCAAAGAAGAGCATGAAGGAAACACCGGTCCAGAGGCAGCTAAGCTATACTTTGAAGCCAATCGTGAAAAAATGCTCGAGGGCACTGAAGTGCTGTGGCCTGAGTGGGAGAGTTATTACGACCTTATGGTAATCCGGGAAAGCGAAGGACGCCGCAGCTTTCAGAGCGAAAAGCAAAATGAGCCAATAGATCCACAGCAGTGCATCATCAAAGAAGAAGACTTTATGTTCTGGGACGATGAATACAGAGACGTTCAGCACTTAATTCAGTCGATAAATGGCAGGGGCCGCTTCTACGGCGCTTGTGACCCCAGCCTGGGCAAAAGCACAAGAGGTGATTGCACTGCGATAGTTATTCTGCTTCGGGACGATGATAGGGATATCAATTATGTCATTGCTGCCGACCTTTTGCAGTGCAACCCCAGCCAGACGATCGACAGGATAACGGAATACGCGGGGATGTATGAGTTCAAGAAATTCGCAATCGAAATCAACAACTTCCAGGAGCATATGGCCTATAATCTTGAAAAATGTATTGTCGCACGTGGAAGGAGACTGCCCATCCATAAAATCACCAGCAGGTCAAACAAGCAGTCCAGAATCGCAGGTCTCGAGCCCTATATAAAACAGGGCAATATACGTTTCTGCCGCAAGCACGGGCTGTTGTTGGACCAGCTTACTCAGTTCCCTCTGGCCAAAAACGATGATGGTCCGGATGCGCTTGAGATGGCCATGCAGGCCGTAAAAGAGAAAGGAGGTGCCTTTGCAATCATGGATTTATAGAGGTCAAAAACAGAGAAATAAGCGTATCCAATCCCAGCAGAGGGCACTTGCATGTATGCATTTATAACTTGAAAACCGGCAGGGATTATGGCATATAGTAGCAACAGAGAGATTAAGCAGACTTAGAAAGGACGTAATCCAAGAACCAACTGAAAAAGTGAATACGTAATCGAATGATGCGCGAGCATCAAGTGGCTGCTTCCCGGAAAACCGCCAACTGAGCCTTCAGGCTCTTTAACAAGACAGCAGTACTTGAGCCGCGTTCCCGAAACGGGAGCGCTGGCTGAGTGCTATGTCTTGTGCCCCCTGGCGGGGGCTCCGGGAGTGGCCTTGGTTCGGCGCTCCCTTTTATCATGCGCTGAGCCGGACTGCATACTTGTGCAGCAGAATACGCATATATTGACTTGCTATAACACGACAGGTATGCATCCGTTGAGGAAACCGTAGAATAGCGATAAGGAGATCCGAGCATGATATTTGAAGTCGATTCTCAAACCAAAACCCTAAATGCCTACAAGTCCTTCTGGAACCCGCGTGAGCTCGAACTGGAGGAGTACCTGATCTCAACTGCCGAAGAGGAGGTTCCAACCTTGAACTCATCCGTGTTCGGAGAGACATTGCTCCTTGTAAGCAATCAGGTAAAGACCAGCGCCAGCAAAAAAGCTGATATACTGGCCCTCGATCATATGGGCAATTCCGTGATCATCGAGCTCAAACGCAAAAACAGCCCCCTGGGGGTCGAGACACAGGCACTGCAATATCTGGCTGACTTCTCGAAGTTCAAAGGACAAGCTTTCATCAAAAGGTTCTCACCAGACAGCCCGGGGCTTGAGGAAAACATATACGGCTTCCTGGGTGACGAGGTAAAGACTGAAGACATCAACAAGAACAGCAGGATCATACTGCTGGCAAGGTCGTTTGACCCGACGCTTTTTTCAATGGGTGAATGGCTCAGCGGCAGAGGCATCGCCTTCAGATGCATCGAATACACCCCCATAGAACACGATGGCAAGCGGTTTCTTAGCTTTTCGGTGGCCTTCGATAGATGCCCAGAGGCGATCTACCCCCTGGCGTTTCGCAGCCAGATCAGGCAGCCCGGACACTTCTGGCACAACATCGGCGATGCCTCTGATGAGTGGTGGAGCTATCTGGTCCGGACCAGACAGATAGCGACAGGCTTCGATGGTCAGCCTGGCGACCAGGGTGAGAAGATACTCAAGAACTACATTCAGGGTGATACAATCGTAGCCTATGCCACTAAGCACGGAGCCATCGGCTGGGGCGTAATAAAGAACCCCGCATCATACAGGCTGCTCAAAGCCGGCTGTAAGGACGATGTCCACGGTGGAGAGCTCTTGCATCGCCTCGATATCGAGTGGAAGTACACGGCTGCCACCATTACCGGGGCCATTACTCCCAAGGAACTGCTCGATAATTACGGGATATTCCACCCCCGGAGCACCTGCGTCCGAATAGACCCAAAGAAAGCCGAACATCTCATAAATAACATGCCAAATAATGCGAATATATCGGGTAAATAGCCCAAAATAGACTTGCTATAATCCCCACTATATGGCTCTATAGGGTTGATGTAACCCTTTTATTAGAGGCTACTTACATGATTAGAAGAGACAGTCTTACAGGCCCAGGGAACGGGACCGTCGGCTACGTCCGACGCTCAACGGACAAGCAGGAACAGTCCATCGAAGACCAGAAAGACGCTATCAGTGCTTATGTTGCTGAAAACGGCCTGCGCTTCTTGAGGTTCTACATCGATGATGCCATCAGCGGCACATCAACATTGGGCAGACGGGCGTTCCAGCAGATGATCAAAGATGCCGAAAGCTCGCCCCGCCTTTTCGATATTATCGCGGTTTATGACATAAAACGCTTCGGACGCATCGACAACGATGAGGCCGGGTACTACCGGTACCTGCTTCGCACCCACGGCATTGAGGTTCGCTATGTCAGCGAGAACTTCAATGGTGATACAACCGATGACCTTTTGCGACCGGTCAAGCAATGGCAAGCACGCCAGGAATCCAAGGACCTGTCGAAGGTCACAATTCGAGGGCTGCTTTCAAAGTCCGGGAGCGGCTTCTGGATGGGAGGCACGCCGCCATATGGATATGATCTGTGGTATGAGAATGCCGAAGGCCAATTCCTGATGATCTTGCGGTATATGCCCGATGGCTCCAAGAAAGTCTTAAATAGGCAGGGAAAGGCCATCCGTACCCTGGCTCGTAGAGAATCGCTAAACATATCAAAACGCGATCATGCCAGACTTGTGCCCAGTGACTCCAGACGGGTGAAAGTGATCCGAAGGTTATTTCAAATGTATGCTGAGGAAGGTAAGGGTTATAAATCTCTGGCTGATACACTCAACCAGGAGGGCATTGCTACGCCGCGTGGTCCCGCGTGGTCATACATCTACAGCGGCAAGTGGACCGATACAACCATCAGGGCCATCCTGGTCAATCCTGTCTACGCCGGAGATATGGTATGGAACCGCCGCACGGATGGCCGGTTCCACAGGATCAGTGAGGGACAGGCAGTAGACCGCGAGAATATACATGGTGCCCGATTGGTGCCCAATCAGAAAGAGGACTGGATTGTCGTCCGTGATGCCCATCCAGCGCTTATAAGCCGGAGACTGTTGGAGCAGGCAAAACAACGACGTGAAACTCAACTTACATCCATTGAACAGCGAGGACACAACCCGAGGA
>Ga0315296_10000118_pt1 | contig 78024 bp, 65 predicted proteins | sample YL17G14_18_MG_FD_203921 | JGI IMG/M metagenome (GOLD analysis project Ga0315296, IMG submission 203921) | Sediment microbial communities from Yellowstone Lake, YNP, Wyoming, USA - YL17G14_18 | ecosystem: Environmental > Aquatic > Freshwater > Lake > Sediment | place: USA: Wyoming | collected... | reverse complement strand
AATCTTGCGTCCATTATTCGGGTCTCAGTCCATGGCATAATCTGCCTCCTTTCGGAGGCAATCATAAACCAAAAACTGTTACCCATGTAGCCGGTTTATTCTGTAACCTATCTTACCGGTTTGTACCCCTTGTTTGCCCCGAATGTATTTGTGGGGGTTCGATATTCTATATTCTTTTCATACTCCGTCGTCCATCGTCCGTCTTCTGTCATCCGTCCTCTGTCCTCCGCCTTCTGTCCTCTGTCGTCCGCCTTCTGTCCTCTGTCGTCCGTCTTCTGTCCTCCGTTTTCTGTTATCCAACTTTAGCTCACTTTAGGCACTTTAGTTCACTTTAGCTCACTTTAGGCACTTTAGTTCACTTTAGCTCACTTTAGGCACTTTAGCTCACTTTAGCTCACTTTAGGCACTTTAGTTCACTTTAGCTCACTTTAGGCACTTTAGTTCACTTTAGCTCACTACTCACTGAACCACTCCCCACCACCACCCACGGCAACGTCCTATAATCTTCAAGATTTCCCATCTTGCCTAAACTAACAAAATGTTAATCTTTAAAAAGTGCTAATTTCAGATGAATTTATACCTAAAAAACGCGCATTTATACGAATTTATGACCAATTTTTGCCAATTTATGCTCATTTTTTGACGTATTTTTCTTTCCTATCTTACCTATACTCCGCATATTGACATACCAACCCCCATTATTAGCCTAAAAAACAAGGATTTGCCCCTAAAATCGGAAAAAAAACTGAAAATCCCCAAAATTTCGGAAACTAACTGTCGAAACATAAGTGTAGATCCGACCTCTGGCAGGCCTATTTACCCGATACGTTTCAAGAAAGGATTTGCCCGGACTGTCTTGTTTCTTTGATATGCTTTTTCTGTTGTCTTCTGTCTTTTCGCCTTATTTATCGTTATCGTTTTCCTCAAGCAATTTTCTGAGGTATTCGTTTTCTCGGCGAGTCGCTTCGAGGTCGAAGACTTGGTATTTGATACATACCCGCAGGTAATCCAGCGATTCCTGCAAACTATTTATACTTTTTTCAAGCTTCTTACGGTTTGCCTGTGCTTCTTGGGCAAGCTTCGCCAGCTTTCTATGTTGGGGGTTAGCTGTCTCTCCGAATTCCTTGACCAGTTCGTTAAGTTTGTCTTCCAGGCTTGTCTCGTCCATCACCCTTTTCTCCTCTCAAACGCACCTTCTTTTCAAATCACCCTGACATAGTGAGCCCCCATAGCCCCATACCTACAAACATAGCAAACCCTATACCCGAATGCCTAAAAAGCGTTTTTCTGTTCAATTTCGCTGCCCACCCCTGAAAAAAGCCAACCAGAACAACTCCTTGTGCCGTCCTTAAGTTTTGTTTCTGTTTTCCGAAAAACAGCCTTTATATGGGTTAAAACTCCACGTTGCCAAAAAACAACGTTTCGAGTTTGCGTATATTTTCTCGCTGTGGATAACGACCGTATTGAAAAACAGTTAGATTAACGTTGACTATTGTAAACATTTTTGTTGATTTCCTGCCCCAATTATGCCTTGACAGCCCCATAAAACAGCTTTTTATACTCCATACAGCAGGATTATATGGCACACTTTGTGAGAGAGTAGTAGAGATACAGTTTATACGCTGAAATGGCGTTATATCAAGGACAGAGAAGACGGGAAAAGCTGTATAATGTCAGCCGACTTCAAGATAATTGATTATATGAATTTGCACCCGAAGAGGTATCCAAGATTTGATGGGATTATAGATCGGTTATTTCCAAATTATCAACCATATGATCTTGATATCGCCCTTGGTACCCACACCGTAGGGTGGTCGATGGAAGGAAGAGGGACTGACTCTGGACGAAGAGGAGTGGTTTTGGTAAGATAGAACAAACTCCTGTAATTACGTTGAATGGAGAGCTATGGTGGCCCTTCGAACTTATCAAAACAAGCTAGCTGAACAAGGAGAAAAAAGTGAGAAAAAGCAGAATGCTAATATTCTTCATCGTGTTTATACCGATCATTGTTATTTTTTTGCTCCTGTTTTTTGCTACAAGGCAGTCTCATTCTATTCTTCGCGAACTAAGCCAAGAAGAGATTAGACCAATGTTGAAGCGCATTACCGGAGATGAGTTGCCCGGTAAAGTAGAGGAACTTCGAGCAATCTTATACAGTTACAGCGGCTTAGAAGATCTCTTCGTGGCGTTTCAGACGGACCAAGAGGGCTGCTTGTACATCTTGGACGAGTTTGGCGGGCAAGATGTTCTGAGGCAAGAATTCCCTTCAATTGAAAAAAATCCATTCCAATGGATTAGGGATGGTTTTGATGAAGGTTCCACTTTCAGGAGAAGCTTGGCGTAGCCATATTTGATAAAGAACTGCTCGATCGGTTAACACGTGATTACCTAGAACGAGTTAATACAGGATGTTATCCAAAGGATGCTATTACTGGTTACTATTTGGAATTTGATGCCAGCTCCAAATTAGTCTTCTACCGAGTTCTGGTATTCAAAGACCAAGGTCTCGTCTACATTTTTGCTGAAAAAGTGCCGGAAGGAATCCATTTGAGATAGACAAAAATATTAAGCTCCATGACGATGGGAAGTACGATGATAAGGTAACTGAATTATCAAATTGAGTGAAAAAACAGGGAAAGTCACGTAGTGTGTAGTGGCTTGGGATCAGCCCTGACAATTAATGACCAGCCGACAGAGAACAGAAGACAGAAATCAGCTCGTCGGGGCAAAGGCACAAAGAAAAATAAAAAGGCAACAAATTTTAGAATCTCGATGCTGAATCACGCCGCCGCAATTACCAACCTCAAAAGTTTCAGAAAAGGTGTGGAATACCAATTATAGTTAAAAATTGCCGAAAAAATTGCATTTATACTAATTGAGAGGGCCTGGATTCCTGCTTTCGCAGGAATGACAAGGTCAGGTAATCGGCAATCAATAAATAGAATTGGAAGAATTTGAACTTTGACTTTGCGCAAATACAGTGTCCATTACCTGAATTTAAAGTATTCACTCGCTTCATGAAGGGGCTACATAACCTAACGGAGTTAAATGGGTTCAATGGTTTTGCGTTCTATTGTCCGCTCTTGGTTGGATCGGTCACTCTACCGATGAAGAGAATACCCCCGGCCTGTTTCTCCTGAATCAAGAACAGAAACGGATGGTCGGCTCGAAAAACCGGTATCCGGGCCGGCCCAACTGATGTTAGCTTCATAGTTACTGCCGTTGCGGCCGCTGCTTCGGTGCCTTCTTCATTTACATCGACGTAGGCCTTGTGAATGACCGCCGATATAAAAAGGTCTTTTTTTCCGTTCATCCCGGAAAAATCAGCGTTTGGTGAAAAAGCATCTATCATCCCCATTGACTCGAGCACAGAGGCCAAGCCGAACTGGCTTGTCATCTTGAACTTCGGGACTGAAACGATGACTTCGAGTTTGTGCAGCTCGCCAAGCCACTTTGAAAGGTTCTCGACTGTGAGTGTTTTCTCAAATTCGTCCAGGCCGTTAAATTCCTTCGGAAGCAGAATAATCATCGACAGCTCATCGTCCACATACGGCAGCTCAAGCCCCTGAAAATCTTCGGTTTCCATATAGCTGAACGGGGCTGTCTGATTCATCATTTCAACGTCCACTTTCCGGCCGTCGGCAAGGGTAAATGGAGCCTCCTTTGTTCTATCCTCTTTGAACTGTCTTGCCCAGCTGCCCTTGAAGTAAATTGCGTTTGTCAAAACCAGCCGAGTCATCGAGTCAAGCACACCTTTCTGGATGAGATTTTTAATCTTATCGTTGGTCTTTTTTTCTACCCAGGTATTGATGGTCTTGCGTGCGGTCTCGGTGGCCCTTATGAAGTCAACTTCATTTAGCTGTCCGTCATAGTTAGTTTTGATAAGCTCCAGAAACTCTTCAAGAAATCCGTAACCCTTCTGGCCCCAAAGCGCGTTGGCGATACGAAGCTCATAGCCGCCTTTTTTGCCTTTGTCGTTCAGGTCTTTTATAATCTCTGCGAACACCGAAGCAAATTTTTGTCGGTCCGGTATAAGCGTCGATGACAACTCTGTGCCCGGCTTTGTAATAACAGGAAAGTGCAGCACCAAGGTCATCTGCGATTCTGTTTGGCCTCGCGCACCGGCGTAGGTAAGAGCCAGAGCTGCTGAAATGCTGTAAGGTGAGAAGAACAGATTTCCCTCTTTGCTGCGCAGCTTTGCATAAAGCTCCAGGGCAAACTTGTTATTTCCCGCCACAACGAGCTGTTTGTCGGTTTTTTCGCCTGTAGCTGCTTTATTCACTGCATTCACCGCCCGGCAGTCAGCCGCGGCTGTCATTACAGCCGTTAAGACAAGCACGTATTTAATGGCTTTCATAATTGCTGCCCTCTTATTATTTTCTAATATTACCTATATACATTTGCTCCATACAAACTACTACGCTGATTAAAGCTGATTGGTTGACAGTCAACGGTTAAAAATGGCTGAAAAAGGTGAAAATATTACACAACACGGCCAACTGTCCAGCCTCCGGTAAAACTATAATTTTTTGAGCTATTGCCTTTCAATCATTGACAAAAGCAGTATTTTTTTATATTATAATATTTTAGAGATGAGCTGTAAAAAAAGACCTTTTTTTCATAATAAGGAAGGTTATGGACTCGCAGAAAGATAGCTTCTTACAGCGAACCAAATGGCATATTGTTATTATTTGCGCTGCATTAGTAATCGTTGTTCTGCTTACAATGTTCACCGACATTTTCAAGGCAGAAGAAACAAACCTGCTGCGGCAGCTGGTATTGATGCTCGGTGGCCTGGTGTTTTTGAGCGCCCTTCTGGCAATGCTTTCTAAGTTATTTAACATACTTGAAGCGCTTCGGGACAATAGCTCAAAACTCGAAGAAGTTACCGGAGCCCTTGAGAAGATCCACGCAGGGCTGACGCAAATTAATCACAGCACCCGCGTCAGCGAAACAGCAAAGGCGATTGCATTTCGCGATGTGGACAGACAATCTTTGCGGGAGGCCGTTCTTGAGAAGCTCCAGCAGCAGGATTTTGATACCGCTCAGCAAATAATTGATGAAATTGCCAAGCTTCCGGAATATGAGGAGCTGGCTGAGCAACTAAGAACACAGGTGGAACAATACCATACTGCGACCGACCAGGAACGGATAAATCAGGCGATAGCACATATCGAAAAGCTGCTCGACGGCTGTCAGTGGGTCAGGGCAAGTGCCCAGATTGAAGGACTGATTAAGGCCTATCCGGATTGCGAACAGGCAAAATCGATGCGACAAATTCTGCTTGATAAAAAGCAGGAGCGGAAAAAAATACTCCTGGCTGCGTGGGACGATGCCATAAGAGGCCAGGAAACCGACCGCAGCCTGGATATTCTAAAAGAGCTTGACCTTTTCCTTACCCCCAATGAAGGATTAGCACTGCAGGAGGCAGCCAGGGACGTCTTCCGGACAAAGCTGCACAATCTCGGGGTGCAATTCTCAATCGCCATTACTGAAAAGCAGTGGACCACCGCACTCGACATCGGCCAGCATATTATCAAAGAATTTCCGAACAGCAGAATGTCTGAGGAGATTCACGGAAAACTGGACGTGTTAAAACAAAACGTTCAGATGCAGAACAGCTAAACGGACCTGATTTTCATATTGTTGAAAAATCGAACAATGACTGGGTCTTAATCATCGTTACCTGGTCGGGATAAGCAGCGAACGTGTGAATGTGCAATTCAGCTTGTCGGGCCTCGAAGTCAACATAGCAGAACGGCTGGAGATTACCGATTTCCAGCTCGGGGAATTTTACAAAAACGCCTCGATTTCGCGCGAAACGCTCAAGGTCGGTATGGCTCTGCTGATACAAACCGGGACTCATCTTCTCAACCTGAAAATCGGTCATATAACTTACACCTTGGCTCAAAGTGCATTTGTGAGTCCTTGGACCTCGGAATTGAAAACGTTCAATCAAACCTCGAGATGGGAGCATCTGGCCAGGTATGCTTACAACCTCGGCAAGGCAGATGTCACCGGCAAAGACGCTGACAACATGAGTGCATCCTGTAATCCAGATAATCGCCTCGTACTTTTCGGTAATTAAGTCTCGGCTGGCATAAATCTGGAAAAGCTCCGGATGCAGAGGTCTTTGAAACAGGCTGAACATCAATTCTTCAACAGCTACATTGATTTGCGGTGATTCCATCACAACAATCCAGACACAGATACCGGCTTCTAATTTTCCCCTATTATACTAAAATAAGTGCATATATTCAAGCCTTATATCAGCACTGATAAGGCCGATTTTGGCACTTATAGGACGATTGTTTTGCAAGCTCCCCAACCTAAAAGACTAACAGCAGCAAATTTTTTTTGAAAAAAACAAAAAAATCCGATTGGCGGCTGATTTTCACTGCCGGAAAAAAACCACGTTAATAATAGTAGCAATGATATCGTAAAAGGCGTGAGTTCCGGCTGTAACCCCGAAACCACGAATTGCAAAAAGGATTGCAAAATAAATACCCGCTATTGTTCGAAAGCAAAACTCCGTCCAGTTAAAAGCGGCGGTTAGTCCGAGCTGCCCGCCCACAAAGACTACATGATGATGTGCGCTGAACAATGCCGCCGAAATAAGGACTGAAAGTACGATTGATTTAATATGAGTAAGCCTCAGCACATCCTGAAATAACAGCATCAAAAGACATATCAAAATCAGACGAAAAACAAGCTCTTCGTAAATCCCGGCTCCTATTCCGGTAACAACGTTTGCCAGTAATGACCGGCCGGGCTCAATGTCGCCGGCCTCGGCGCTCAGCGGCGATAAACTACCACCAGCGACCGAAGAGCGGCTCGGCGGCGACTCCGCTTGTGCTTGTATCGCGCTGTGGTCAAACCAGCTAATATTGCCCTCCGGCCCAGCCGAGCTGCTTAGGAATAATGTCAAAACAATCAACGGCACCGCAAGCAAAATACACTCGGTCGTCATCGGCAAAATATCGCCAAGCCAGAAACGCCACTGTTTAGCTGATGTGATTTGCAGCGCCATCAAAATCACTACAACCGCCAGAGGAGGCGCCACCCATGCAAGCTTACCGCCGAAACCTAACGACTCAAGCAGGTTCTGCAGCCAAACAAATGCTACTACACGAATCTGCGATTTGTTCAGGATGTCGGTATTAATGCAAAAAGTTCCCACCTCATAGAATACAATGAACGGCAGCAGAAAAACCATAGCATAAATCGGCCGAGACGTTCTCTCCAGATAGGAATCTTTTGCAAAGTTAAACAATTGACTCGTGCTGTGCGTGTACCTGTCTTTCATTTTGTAAGCTGTTTGTTACTTTTGCCGTTTTAATTTTTGAATTATTTTCTGTCCTCTTCGGCTGTTTCTCAATTTCCACTACTGAATTTTTGCAGAGTCTAATTGAAATAAGCCGAAAATACAATAGTTAAGCGCAAATACCAAAGATGCAAAGGCAAGAGTAACTGTAATATAATGACCTGTGAGGCATTAACTGAGATTTATCGATTGCTTTATGATGCGTTCGGCCCTCAGCACTGGTGGCCCGGTGAAACCCAGTTCGAGATAATCACAGGTGCGATACTAACGCAGAATACAAGCTGGGCCAATGTCGAAAAAGCAATAACAAATCTGAAATCCGCTAACTGCCTGACTCCGAAAAAACTTCGTCACGTTGATACCGCACAGCTCGCCCAGCTCATCCGGCCGGCCGGTTATTATAATATAAAAGCCAATCGGCTCAAAAACTTCATAGACTGGCTCTTTGACAATTATGAGGGCGAGCTGACGAACCTTGAAAGCATTGACACCGACCAGCTAAGGGCCGAGCTTTTGGCGATAAAGGGCGTCGGTCGCGAGACCGCCGATTCGATCTTACTTTATGCCTTCGACAGGCCTGTTTTCGTCGTGGACGCCTACACTGCCCGAATTGTTTTCCGACATGGATTAATCGGGCCGGACGCCGATTACGAACAGTTACGAGAATTGTTTGAGTCGTCTCTGCCGCAGGATATACAGCTTTTCAATGAGTACCACGCACTGCTGGTAAGAGTCGGCAAAGAATTCTGCAGGCCAAAAGCCAGATGCACCGGCTGTCCTCTGGGAAAATTGCCGCACAGTCTCGATATCGAATAAGCCTGCGCTTTCACACGGATGTTACCATCCCCAAGCTGCGCTTGAGGCTGCTGCATAGGTAGGCGTAGGGTGGGGCTTGCCCCACCGAGATGATGCGGGTAGTTATGTACGGTGCCCTATACATACCCTGGTTCTGTTTGGTGGGCTAAAGCCAACCCTAAGAAGCTGACAGTGAAGAATCCCCGGTAAAACCGGTGACTAAATACTGGATTCCCGCTTTCGCGGGAATGACAATACTATTTTATTTTGCCCCCAATAATGAGGAAGGATGCCCGCAATGACATTGACGATGAGGGCTTTTTTTCAGGAGCTGTTTCAATGAATCTCCCTGCAGCAAGCTGCAGGGTATCTAAAACTTCAATAAGGAATATATATGTTCTTCACCCTGTGGCAAGCCACAGGGAATTATCAAGTTAAAGCACTTTTTGTCCGGGTTTTGCCCCGGTGTCGGCTGAAAGCATAAAGACATCTTTTCCGCCGGTGCCCGCCGCCATAATCATACCTTCGGACAGGCCGAACCTCATCTGTCTGGGCTTAAGATTGGCAAAATAAATTACGATTTTGCCGGTCAGCTTCTCCGGCTTATAAGCCGTGGCTATGGCGGCAAGAACGGTTTTTTCCGGCCCGCCTACATCCAGAACCAGTCGCAGCAGCTTGTCGGCACCTTCGACCGCCTCTGCCTTTATAACTCTTGCGATTCGCATATCAATCTTCGCGAAATCTTCAATTGTGCATTCCGGTTTAAATGGCTCAGCGGGGCCTGGTGCCGTCGGCTGCGGACTTTGAGTTTCCCTGCTTTCTTCTATCATTGCATTCACCTGTTCTTCACCAATTCTTTCGACTAATCGTTCAAAATCGTTTATCTTGTGATTTTCCAGCACGTTCTCGATGTCTTCAAAACTTAATCTATTGACATTAAGAAATTTTTCCACTTTTTCAGCGTATTTGGGCAAGATGGGTTTGAGGTAAATCGTTAAAATGCGAAAGGCATTTATTACGGCAGTTAAGGTCGTTCGCGTTTTTTCCAAATCAGTTTTTATCGTTGCCCAGGGCTGGTTCTGTTCGACATATCGGTTTGCCTCGTCAGCCAGGGCTGTAATTGTTCGGACAGCAGCAGCAAATTTAAGGTTCTCATAATCCTCGGTAATCTGCTCTTTTGCAGCGGTGAGCTTATTGATTAATTCAGTGCCCTGGTTGTCTAATCGGCCGAGTCGGCCAGCCAGTTTTTTTGTCAGCATCGGGCCTGAACGGGAAGCCAGGTTCGCAAACTTGCCGACCAAATTGGAATTCGTCTTGTTTACGAAATCCTCAATTCTCAAATCTATATCTTCGATACTGTCGGTCAGCTTGCTTGCGTAGTAGTATCGCAGGTATTCCGGGTCCAGGTGCCTAACGTAGGTGCTTGCCCTAATAAATGTTCCTCGTGATTTGCTCATTTTTTCGCCGTTCACGGTCAAAAAACCGTGGACGAAAAGTTTGTCGGCGGTACGAAATCCGGCCCCTATCAGCATCGCCGGGAAAAACAGCGCATGAAAATACATAATGTCCTTGCCAATGAAGTGATAAAGCTCGTATTCGCTGCTCCTCGCTTCCGCGGAGCCGGTGCCGGGCCAGACTTTATCAAAATCGATGTTGTTTTTATCACAGTAGTTTTTGGCTGAAGCCATATATCCGATAGGTGCGTCCAGCCAGACATAGAAGAATTTGTTTTCCTCTCCGGGTATTTTAAATCCGAAATATGGGCCATCGCGGGATATATCCCAGTCCTTCAAGCCCGCTTTGAACCATTCGTCGAGCTTGTTCGCCACCGATTTCTGCGTATGTCCTCCGGCGATAAGGTCTTTGAGCCGTTGTTCGTAATCAGCGAGCTTGAAAAAATAGTGCCTGGATATTTGCAGAATCGGTTTTGCCCGGCAGGTTGCGCAATATGGATTGATTAAATCGATGGGCTGATAAGTTGCGCCGCAAACTTCGCACGAATCGCCGTATTGGCTCTCGGCTTTGCATCGCGGACAGATACCACGGACAAATCTGTCCGGCAGTGACATTTTGCAGTTTTCACAGTAGGTCTGTTCCACGTCTCGCGTAACGATTGAGCCGGTCTCGTTCAGACGGTTGAAAATAAGCTCGCTGAAATACTTATTTTCAGGTGAGTGGGTCGAGTAATAATTGTCGAATTCGATATAAAAGCGGTCAAAATCTGTTTTGTGCTCTTTGTGCATTTGCTCGATTAGCCGCTCAGGGCTTATACCGGCAGCACGGGCACTTATCATAATGGGCGTGCCGTGAGTGTCATCGGCGCAAAAGTATAAACACTCGTTGCCGCACATCTTCTGGAAGCGTACCCAGATATCGGTCTGAAGATATTCCACCAAATGTCCTATATGTATGGGGCCGTTCGCATAAGGCAAAGCTGATGTTACGACGATTTTGCGAGGCATATTTCTTCCTTGATGATTATTGCTTTTTACTGTCCTTCCTTATTGTTTTGCTCGTTGTTTTTTGGGGTATTATCTTGTTCTTCTTGTGTTGTTTCAGAGGCAGGAATTATCTCAATTTCATCTACGGGAGCGACGAGCTTTTCTCCGCTTTCGTACTCGACCACAACAAGCTGTGTCAATATCTGGGTATCCACGACTTTGCCCTGGCCGTGTTTGGTCTTTACTATGGAACCTTTTTTCGGCAGTCGTTTTTTAAGCTCGGTGTAAGTTTCGTCTTCATATCGCAGGCAGCACTTCAATCTGCCGCAATACCCGGAGATTTTGGCCGGGTCGAGAGTCGCCTTTTGCATCTTGGCCATCCGCATATTGACCGGCTTTAATAGTTTAAGAAATCTCTGGCAGCAGCATTGTTGTCCGCAGCTTTCTATATCGCCGAGCAGTTTAGCTTCATCGCGCGAGCCGATTTGACGCATTTCGATTCTTGTCTGGTATTCCTGGGCGACTTTTTTTACCAGCTCGCGAAAATCCACTCGTCCATCGGACATAAAGTAGAATATGATGCGTTCCCCGCCGAATACGTGCTCTACATCGACAATTTTCATCGGCAGGTTCATCTCTTTGACGAAATGCCTGCAGCATTCCATTTCTTCTTTTGCGATTTTTTGCAGATGCCGTTCTTCGCTTACATCGGCAGTGGTTGCGTAACGAATGAATTTGCCGGCCATGCCGGGGGAGAAATCAATATCGCTGCCCTCGAAATACTCTTGTATTTGCTCTTCGCTTAATTTAAGCTGACCGCCCTTGTAGGCGTTGAGCTGGCCCACGATGTAACCTAATTCAAGACCTCTTTCGGTTTTTATGACGACGCGGGGGTTGATTTTGGATATTTTGTTTTCGCGGTGCTCGAAGAAGCCGAGCGTGTTCATCCGACCGTAGCGAACCAGCATATACCTTTTATTTTTTGCCTGTCTGGGCCTTGTTTCTGTGGTTTCTTGCATCCGGGTTATCCTGATTGATACTATAGTATAGTTAAGCTGTGCTAATAGTCTGTCACACATGCTATGAGTAGCTGTCATTCCGCACTTGATGCGGAATCCATTGTTTCAATTCCGGATTCCTGCTTCCGCAGGAATGACAACCCATCAATTGAGCTGTGACAAAGTACTAACACTAAACCCTCATTCTATCAGAATCGGCGAGATTTAACAATAGCTTCTCGAAAATAAGCTTTTCATTGACGCTGGACTCGACCCAGTGCAGCACCTTGTAGCAGTCGGAGATTTTTTCCGCCGAGAGCTCGGCATCGAAACGACCAGCCAACTTTTTTATCTGCTCTTTTTGGTCGAAATTGACAGCCTCTTTCGTTGGCGTAATATTTAGATTCATCACATCATACAGGGCAGATATGATGATTCGGACAAGGGTCTTTGATGCTCTTCGATTGATGTCGGTTTTACTGGTAGCCTCGTCAAGGCTCGTCCAGACGTCGGCGATTTTTTTGCTTTTTTCCAGAAGCTTCTGAGCCAGTCTCAGGGCATCGGCAATTTCATAGTCGGCCAAGGAGCTTACCAGCTCTTTTTTGGTTTCGTAAAGGTTTGCCTCTGCCAGTTCAAGCTCTGCCCACTGTTGAGCTGCGCCTAAACTGCCCTGAGCCAGACGTGCAAAGTATCGGGCCTGCTTTTCTTCTATGCCCATCTGTCGCAATTTTTCGATTATCCGCTCCTCGGCTATGGGGCCGAACCGGATTATCTGAGACCTCGATTTCGTAGTGGGCAGAAGTTTTTCCAGACGGGTGCACAGCAGAATAATGGAGCAGTATCCGGGCGGCTCTTCAAGGACTTTTAGCAGACAGTTCTGCGAAGCGTCATTTAGCCTTTCAGCTTCGCTGAGGACAAAGACCTTTCTTTGTGAAAATGTCGGTTTGTTAGATACTTTTTCAACAAGAAACTCTCGAATGACATCTATCGGCAAATCCACAGGTGGAGGCTTGTCCTTGCCGTCTTTAGTGAATTCCCGCAATTCCTTGTAGATGTGATTAAAATCCGGATGTGAGCCGGCTTCAAAAAGTCGGCAGGCTCGGCACGAGCCGCAGCTATCGGCAAAGTCATTTTCTATGACGGGGCTTTGGCAAAGAAGCAGCCTGGCCCATTCGCAGGCGGTTTTGAATTTACCGACACCTTCAGGGCCGGCGAATATATACGCGTGCGCCCATTTGCCCGAGGCAAACGCCCTTTGCAAAATATCGATTGCTTTGTCCTGGCATAAAATTTCTTTGAATGACATCTATGTAAAACTCACCTCTGAGATAAGCTGCAATATCTTTTTATGAACTGTTTCAATATCGTCGGCGGCATCGACTACCAGAAAGTTTTCCTGCTGTTTGGCCAACCGTAAGAATCCGTCACGGACTCTTTGGTGGTAGCCGTCGCCCTTTTGCTCCATTCTGTCAAGCTGACGACTCAAACGCTGCGAAGAGGTCTGTAAATCGATGTCGAGAATGATAGTCAAGTCCGGCCATACTTTTTCCAGGCAGTCCGTCGCAATTTTTATAACTTTATTCATCCCAAAGCCGCCTGCGTAGCCCTGGTAGGCGCAGGTGCTCGAGAGCCATCTATCGAGGACGACGCATTTATTTGCTTTCAGGGCCGGTGAAATTTTTTCGGCCCATAGCTGTGCCCTTGAGGCCATATAGAGCAGTAATTCTGTACGCGTATCCATCGCTTGATGTTCGGGGCTTAACAGGATTTGTCGAATTTTCTCGCCGATAGCGGTATCGCCCGGGTCACGAAAGCCGACGGTTGGAATATTTTGCTTTTGCAGCCAACCGACTAAGAGTTTTGTCTGCGTACTTTTCCCGCAGCCGTCCGGACCATCAAGAACTACAAACTTGCCTGAAAATTTTTCTTTCAAAATTGCCTCCGGGCTTAAACACAGTTCCCACGCAGACGTTTTTTGAATTCTCAACTGTCCCGTGCCAGAAGGTTCTCAACCGAGTCCCGCACGCGTTCAGCTACAGTTATACATTCCCTGCAGGTTTGCAGGTCTGGTTCAAAATCCGGCAGGATACTGCCAAGAGGATACTTTGAGGGCAGGTATATCGAGTCGAGCAAATCGCGCTCATCCTCTGTTATATCGATATTCAAACCATTTTCAGCAAGAATTGTCACCAGCTCATTTATGCTATGGGTCTTTTTCAATTTGAGCGCCGATTCCACCAATACAGCCTTGAGCATCTTCTCGGCCGCTTGCTGTACATTTTGCAAACAGGGATTAAAAAGCTCGTTATCTAAAAGCAGATTGGCTGAGCGAAGGTTCTCTTCTGCATAGTCAAGCCACTTTTTAGTTTCGTCTTTCATATACAACCTCCCCGTGCTCAATTTCGTCCATAAAGACTTCGCCCTGCGCTCCAGCCTTCAGGGGAAGGATGTCCAGAGGTATCATGCGGGCAATATCGCGAGTTTTCCTTCGATATTTCATTGCCAAGGGAAGGTATTTTTCATCGCTGTCCTGAAATACGGCGACATCTATGTCATGTGGGTCGTTTGAGCTTAAAAATGAGCCGAAAATTACTATCCGACACACTTCCCTTTCGGTCTTAAGCGAACTGACCAACTGCTGCTTTAGTGATTGTTTTTGCTGCTCAGTAAACATAACCAGATACAAATTGTTTTATGTATAATTCAGCGAGTTCTTCTTCACTAATAGAAAATAATATCACTTTTTTCCGGCATACTATCAAGAATAATAAACTTGCTTTGTAATTTGCTTTTCAAATTCTTGTTACTCAAGTTTCTCTATCCTGAGTTCAATTGTTCTTTAGCTTGTTTTAGAAGTCGTTCAAGAGAACTTTCTACCTTCAGCTCTTTGGCCCACTTATACAGATAATCCCGGTCGAGACTTTCGTATTGAACCGTTGCAACGCCAAGGGCATCGCGAAATTGCTGGCCGGATTCACTATTTTTAGCCCACTCCAGTTTACTTAAAATCACATCTTCCGGTGACACTACCCAGATGTCTAAACCCATTATATTAGCTTTACGCCTTCTCTTGAATTCTTGTATGCTGAATGGTCTATTTTTGCGGATAATAAAATCAGCCTTCCAGCTATTGTGAATGTCTATCACATTAAACATTAAATTGTTCTTTAAGGCTTCACGTACTGCATCATAACTGACATAGTAATCATCACCGAGAGATTTTACAAAAGCAATGAGCTGTTCTTCTGCAGGTGCTATAACGATATCAGCATCCTTTGTAGCTCTCGGCTGCCCGTAAAAACTGCTTGAGAAAGAACCAGAAAGCATATATGGAATCGAACAGTCGCCTAAGGCCTTGACGAGCTTTTTCAAAAAGTCATTCTGGCTTATCATAATCGGCCCCCAGTCTCTTTTAATATTTGCCTGTACAGCTTATCACCTATCATAAGTCGCAATACTTCCAGCTTAACTTTTTTCTCATCGAAATCCGGATGGCGGTGCGTGACTCCGTCTTCAACGATTTGGCGAAGGTTATCGCTCATCTCGAATGCCATTTTAAGTCGTGCTTCCGGCCCCAGCCGTCGCAGGATTTCAAGCTCCTTTATCGCAGCTTCAACAGTAGTATCCGCAGGTATTGTATTCATTTTAATCTCCAAATCCCGAATTTTTTAAGACATCCAGCCCATCAAGAACAATAATTTTGCCAACGAGTTTCCTCTTGTTCGTTTACCCTTCATATTTTATAGACGGTCGCTCAAACATTTTTCTTTGCACTAATTCTTGAATATTGTAACTGCCAATGTGATTGCTCCTATTATGGCACCAAGGATGACCCATAGCCATATGTATTCCGTACACCATAGGCCGATTGTTCCCCAGACAGAGTTGAATTTCTGTCCCAAATCATATCCTTGCTGCTGGAACGTTATGCTTACTCCATTGCCATCAAGAGCAGAACCCCATCGGATCAAATTTCGATTTTGCAACTTAAAAAGGAGTTCGTGAACAAGTTGCCTATCAGCCTCTATTCCTTTGTTTCTCAATTCTGCTGCAAGTTCCTTATATGCAAGGTTAAATGGTGCCTCTCCTCTGCTAATCTTGGTACAACAAAAAGCGAGTAATGTTCTTTCATCTTTTGGCAGCCACATAATTTTCATTTCCTAAAGCCAAATCCTTCGCTTCGCTCAGGATGACAAATATCTGGATTCCCGCTTTCGCGGGAATGATAGCGATCGAGTCGTCATTGACACATTACTTGTATCGAGTATCGAGCATCAAGTATCGAGTATCCAACAATCATCTTGCCAGCTGGAAGTTTTCTTCGCCGACGAGTTGTCGCATTTTTCGACAGAAGTCAATGTCGGGATTGACGGACAATTCCTTGTCGGCGGCGGCATAGACCCTGCCTTTGTCGGTCCTTATCGCGACATAGACAGGGCTTCTGCCTTTGTGGTGCAGGCAGATACTCTTTATCATAGCTACCTTTTCCTTGGTAACGTCTTTGGCGTTCAGCCGAATCCTGACTTTAGTGGCCAGTTTTTCTCTGACCTGGTCCAGAGTTATCATCTCCGCAGCTAAGATGTTGGGTCTTTCCCTTCTGTAATCGAGCTTTCCCTTTACGAAAACGATTGTATCTGCAACTAATATATTGTTAAAGCTGTTCAGGACATCCGGGAACAACACCACCTCGACCTGTCCCTGCAGGTCTTCGAGTGAAAAGACGGCCATTTTCGAGCCGGCGTTTCGTCCTGTTTTTGTCAGGTTGTATCTTATCTTTGTTATCATTCCGCCGATTATGATTTGCCCCTCCTGAGGGGCATTGGCCAATTGTGAGCTGTTATGCGTGGAATAGACGTTTATCGTCTCGGCGTGATGACTGAGCGGATTGCTGGTTACATAAAAGCCGAGGACCTGCTTTTCGTAAGCCAGCATCTGCGTCTCAGGCCACGGCGGCACATCAGGCAGGCCTTTATGGTCCTGTGAATAGTCACTTTCCTCCGTCATCTGTCCGAAGAAGCTCATCTGGCCCTTTTGTTTGTCGGCCTGCAGGCCCGCTCCGAATTCCATTGCCTTCTCAAGCCCGGCCATCATTTGTGCCCGGTTTCCGCCAAGCTTGTCGAAGGCGCCTGCCTTTATAAGGGCCTCAAGGACCTGCTTGTTGGCGGCTCTTAAATCCACATTTTCACAGAAATGGAACAGACTCTCGAACCTGCCGACTTCTTCACGGGCAGCGATGATTTGCTCGACCGCCTTTTCGCCAACGCCTTTGACGGCGGCAAGGCCGAAACGTATAACCTCCTTTTTCTTTTGCTCGTCTTTGGTCTGCACATAGAGAGGCGTAAAATCAACACCGCTTTCGTTTATATCCGGCGCCAGGACCTCGATGCCCATCCGGTCGCATTCGGCGATATAATCGACGACCTTGTCGGTGTTGTCCATTTCGTAAGTCAAAACGGCAGCCATAAACTCGACAGGCCAATGGGCCTTCATATAAGCGGTCTGATATGCGATAAAGGCATAGCGGGTCGAATGGCTCTTGTTGAAGCCGTAGCCGGCGAATCGTTCGATAAGCTCGAAAATCTGCCCGGCCTGCTGTTTTGTCAAGCCTTTATCGACACAGCCGGCTACGAATCTTTCCCGCTCCTTGGCGATGGTTCTGGCCTTCTTTTTGCTTATTGCCTTGATGAGGGTATAGGCCTCTCGCAGCGGTATGTCGCCGAGCCGATTACAAATCCGCATCACCTGCTCCTGATAGATCATAATGCCGTAAGTTTCTTCGAGGACCTCTGTCATAATCGGGTGCGGCAGGCTCCATTTGGCGCCGTGCTTTCGGTCGATGTAATCCGGAATCAGTATCATAGGTCCAGGCCGATAGAGGGCATTAGCCGCTATCAGGTCTTCTATTCGGTCCGGCTTCATCTTCATCAGCAGGTCCTGCATACCGCCGGACTCAAACTGGAAAATCCCTTTTGTTTTGCCGTCTGAAAACAGCTCAAAAACCTCAGCGTCGGTAAGGTCAAGTTTTTCCAGGTCGATGTCAACACCGTGGATTTTTTTGACCAGCTGGCATGCTCGCTCTAATACGCTGAGGGTCTTCAGGCCTAAAAAGTCCATTTTCAGCAGGCCGACCTTCTCCACCATCGGCCCTTCGAACTGGGTTATGATGTCATCGGAGCTTGGTGCCTTATACAAAGGCACAAAGTTGGTCAACGGCTCATCGGCAATTACAACACCGGCTGCGTGGACCGATGCGTGGCGGGCAAGACCTTCGAGCTTTTGACCGATATCAATTACTTTTCTTGTCAGCTCGTTTTGCTCGTATGCCTGTTTTAGCTCAGGCTCGGTCTTTAGTGCTTTATCGAGGGTCATATCAAGCGAGAACGGTACAAGCTTGGCCAATCTGTCGGCCTCACCCAAGGGCACGCCGAGCACCCTGCAGACGTCACGGATAACCGCCCGGGCCTTCATTGTCCCGAAGGTTATTATTTGTGCCACGTGGCCGTATTTTTGGCGGACATAGTCGATGATTTTTGCCCGGTGGGCCTGACAAATATCGATATCAATATCCGGCATCTCGTTGCGATACGGGTCCATAAATCGCTCGAAGAGCAGGTCGTATCGAATGGGGTCAACATCGCACAATCCGAGGCAGTACCCGACTATCGTACCTACGCCGCTTCCCCTGGCGCCTATGGGGATATTATTTTCATGTGCATATTTGCAGAAGTCCCAGACGATAAGAAAATAGCTGGCAAAGCCTTTCGATTCAATTACGTTCAGCTCCCTGTCGAGCCTGTCCTTTATCTGGTCGGTTATTTCGTTGTATCGCTCCTTTGCTCCTTCATAGCATAGTTTTATAAGGAATTTTTCGGGTGTCGATCCGTCCGGCGGCTCAAAGCGCGGCGCATGCCTGGTTTTTAAGTCAATCTCAACATTGCAGCGCTCGGCAATTGCCGGGGTGTTATCACAAGCCTCGATAGTTTCTGTAAAAAGCATACGCATTTCATCGGGGCTTTTTAGATAGACGTCCGATGGATAAATCATTCTGTCGGGGTCGTCGGCCCTTTTGCCGGTGCTTATGGCACAAAGGCAATTGTGGGCCTCATGGTCGTCTTGTTCCAGAAAGTGCACATCATTTGTCGCCACCAGGCCGAGTCCTTTCTTTTTCGCAAGGTCTATCAGTCCCTGTAGAATATTCGGGTTGTCTCCTTCGTGGTTTTGTATCTCGATGAAGAACCTGTCAGGCCCGAAAATCTTCAGGTAACTTTCCGCCGCTAAGCACGCCGCCTTTTCGTTTCCTCTGGCAAGCTCGGCAGCAATTTCACCTTTCGGACAGGACGATGTGCATATTAGGCCCTCGTTGAGCTCGGTGAGGATTTGCTTATCAATCCTCGGACGATAATAAAATCCTTCAGTGAAACCGATGCTCGCCAGCTTCAGCAGGTTTTTATAGCCGATATTGTTTTCAGCCAACAAAATAAGATGATATGCAGCATCGGTTATGCTGGTTTTTGTCCTGTCGAATCTGCTGCCGGGGGCGATATACGCCTCGATGCCGAGGATTGGCTTGATACGTACGGCGATTGCTTTTGTATAGAACTCGATGACGCCGAACATATTGCCGTGGTCCGTAACGGCTACAGCGTCCATATCGAGTTTTTTACATTGCTTGAGCAGATTATCAAATGTTATTGCCCCATCCAGCAGCGAATACTGGCTGTGCAGATGAAGATGCGTAAATCCCTTATTTGCCATAACTTAAGCCGTCCTTCTGAACTCTGATATTAACGTTTGTATCATAGGCTAAAAACTTTCTTATGTCAATGAATGGCTTGAATGTTTGTTGACAAAATTGTAAAAAAATTCTTGTATCTGTTTCAAGATGCTCGATACTCGATGTCATTGCGAGGAGCGAAGCGACGTGGCAATCTCAGACCAAATAATCAATAATCAATCGAAACGTAGGGGCAATCCCATGTGGTTGCCCAGATTCCCTTCGATATTCGGCATTCCTTATTCGCTATTCGATATTTCCTCTTACTTCCCTTCTACATTGGACATTCAGATTCGATATTCGATATTCTTTTCCCCCTTTTTCCTTTGCCTTTTCCCTTCCTCTATGTTATCTTACTTCCCTAAAGGCGTGAGGCAGATTCTATTTTATGCAACTGAGGAATTAGATTACTTTAAAGAGTGAATTATGGATCCCAACTCATTACCAACACACATCGAACTATCTGCTGTTGATGCAACAACCTTACACTTTGTATATTCTACTATTTCACAAACTTTAGCGGGAGCCTTTGGGATTTTAGGAGCTTTCATGTTATTTCATATACACAGTGTGAATCAATCAATTAAAGGAATTTGCACAAGAATAAGTCAAGCAGGCCAAAATAATGAACGTGACCATCTTCGAGGTGCTGCTCACTTCATAAAATTATACCTAGCCCAGGAAAATTGGGATGATTTCCTGAAAAGCATAGATAATGTTAGTCTTAATAAAATAGGTTGGTGCTATATACTTATGGAGGAGCCTAATTTTGAATCACTTAAAAAATTGTTGAGAAAACAACTAAATATCAAAAAAGTTATAATTAATAAATTCACATTTCTTACATTACCCTTAACAGTTATAACTATTGCTTTATCTCTTGTACTTTTGGCTTTTGTTCCTTCTCTTGTAAATAATATCTTTTATTCTAAGGGCGCCTTGCTTCTTTCTCTGTTGCTATTTATATTATGTATTTGTTCTTATGCAGACATAGTTATAAACGCTTTTAAAGGGTACAAGCTACAAGCAGAACCACAGGAAGAAAACAACGACCAACAGAAGCAAGAAAAACGTCCATAGTAATTGTCTTGAGCACTGTTTATTTTATTTGCAGTCCCAAAAATCTGCATAGCGATGAGTGACAGCCACTGATCGAACGCATTGAGCGAAGTGGATGGTAGCTTTGTAGGTTGTGCACAGCACAACAGTTCTTTTGACGCATCTGTTTGAAGAACAATTTGCGAGATACGTAAATTGGCAATCATTAAAATTGCGCAGTGATAGGGAGATTTGGATTATGAACAAGAAGCAATTAATAGTTTTATGGATTGGCATACTTGTTTTTGTCTTTGTCGCGTTGACCACACAAACAGATTTTTCAACATGGCACGATGACCACCGGGGACCGGCTCCACAATACCCAACAGGCCAATATGTATCAGTCGTCAATTATGGTCCTTTGGTTGGGCGTTTGATAAGTGTCGTTGTTGTAACAGGCGGTCTAATATATACACTTAAAGACAAAAAAGACGAGAAGCCAAAGGATGAGAAAAAACAATAAGTAAATCAAGCCAGCCCGACGGCAATCATTAAAATGGTGCGGTTCTAATATTAACCAGGGGATTTGAAGATATGAAGAATAGCGATAATGAAGTCGACCTGCTGCCTTTGTGGTCGTGGCAAACGCCTGACTTTTCACTTATAAAAGGCACAGTTGACCACTGGCAGTCCATTTTCAAAAAGGAATGCAGCGGATTTGAAAAGTCATGCAAAGAACTTTTCGAACGATTAGGCACTGACCAATTTATATGGTGTTACACATATCCTATAGAACAATGGCAGGATCGCGAGAGATGGGAACTCAAGGTGCCAAAAGACCGTGTTCTTACTTATACTTGCAATGTCGCATGGCACTGGATTCTGGCCCATAATGGGAACAACTACACCAAGTGTTGTCCGCCAGAGAGGCTTTGGCACCTTGCTCGTTCTCATGCCAGTCCTCCTCTTAAATGGCCTGAATTTTACAAGAAATTCAATGACGGTTGGAGAAAAAAAACAACCGAACAGCTATGGGATGCACTTTTCGTGGATAAAGTCTATGGTGACTGCACAGATGTCTTATTACGACATCCTGTCGAAAAAGGATGGGTAAAAAACGATTTTGATAAGCAATAATCAGAACGACGGGTGGCAGCCACTGAGCGAACGCAGGGAGCAAAGTGGATGTTAGTTCTCCAGAATCCAGTATCCAGCATCAAGCATCCAGCTTTGTAGCGTGAAAAAGCTCGTAGTCATTTGACTATCCGCAGCCTTCATCTCACTTGGTAAAAGGTAGGCAAAAAAAAGTGCTTTTTTGGCCGTTTCTTTTTGACTTTTGTTTGAAAATATGTTATAATACGTAAATGTTAGCCAGCAGGCTAACATAAGCCGCCAGGAGGCGAAGATATAGCGGAGAACCGCACGTTTTCGTATCAGCAGATACACGCAAAAAAGCATTATTTGTCAAGCCAGACAAGGTTTTGAACATTTCAATTTGTGTAATTTGGATTTGTTTAGGATTTAGTGCTTAGGATTTCGGATTTCGCCAGTCCCTGCATGTCGTAAGCCAGCAGGCCCAGATTAATTTAGTCGTTAGTCAATAACCAATGAACCACTCACAACCATCGAGTATCCAGAATCGAGTATCCAGAATCCAGAATCGAGAATCCAGAATCGAGAATCCAGAATCGAGAATCCAGAATCGAGAATCCAGAATCGAGAATCCAGAATCGAGAATCCAGAATCGAGAATCCAGAATCGAGTATCGAGCAACGAATTATGCAAAACAAACCCAATTTCCGAAAAAGTCAAATGAACGTAAGTATCTTTTCAACAAAGGAATATGAAAATAAATCCAATTGGACACTTGGTGAAAACAAACCCAATTCAAACCCAATCAAAGCCAATTTCCGTAGAGCAAGAATGATTGTAAACTCACTTATAACAAAGGATTACAGAAAAAACGATGATTTCGCAGTCCAAAAAAAACAAACCCAATCAAAGCCAATCTTTGGTAAAAGATTCGATTGCGTTAGTAAGTGCTTGGATGTTTATTAGCAAAACAGTAAAAATTCTTGTGCATGTCTCTGGGCACTATTATAATCTTTCTAAGAAGATTTTAATAAGCCAGGGGAGCGAAAGGCTGAGTGTTCAGCTCGGCTCAAGCTGAGAGCTGACCCTACGAACCTGCTCGGGATAATGCCCGCGAAGGAAGGCAAAATAGATTTGAAGCACTCCTTTTGCGGTAGTGCTTTTTGTTTTTTCAAAGAAAATAGAATCTGTGAAATCCGTGTAATCCGTGGTTAAAAATAAAATCTGTATAATCTGTGGTTAGAAAATAGAATCTGTGTAATCCGTGTAATCCGTGGTTAAAAATAGAATCCGTGTAATCCGTGGTTAAAAATAAAATCTGTGTAATCCGTGGTTAAAAATAAAATCCGTGTAATCCGTGGTTAGAAAATAGAATCTGTGTAATCCGTGTAATCCGTGGTTAAAAATAGAATCCGTGTAATCCGTGGTTAAGAAAGGGAACGAAAGTGATAGAAACAGATATTTCCAGGGCGATTATAGAAGAGTATAGCAGAAGATTATTAGAGCATCTCGAAAATGATGTTGTCATTGTCGGTGCAGGTCCTGCGGGCTTGGCCGCCGGCTATTATTTAGCTAAAGCAGGAGTCAAGACCACCATTCTCGAAAAAAAGCTTTCAATTGGCGGCGGAATCTGGGGCGGTGCCGCAGGCTATAACGTCATAGCCGTCGAAGATAACGATATTCTGGACGAATTCGGTATAACCGCAAAAAAGCAAAAAGGCCTGTATATTACCGACGCGATTGAATTTGCCACAGCCCTGGCTTATAAAGCGAAAAAGGCGGGAGCCGAGATCTTCAATCTAATCGAAGCTGAAGATATCATTGTAAAAAAGGACGCTGTGGAAGGAGTTGTAGTCAACAACACGGCCATCAAGCTCGGGCGTCTGCATGTTGACCCGTTTTGCATCCGCTCCAAGTTTCTCGTGGACGCAACGGGACACCCCGCCGAATTAGTTGCGATGCTCAAAGAAAGAAAGCCGGAGCTTTTTCCGAATAAGATAAAGGATGGTTTTATGGATGTTGAGGCTTCCGAAGCCGGCGTCGTGGAGAAAACTTGTGAAGTCTATCCGGGTCTTTACGTTACCGGCATGTCTGTGTGTGCCGTTTTCAACCTGCCGAGAATGGGGCCTATATTCGGCGGAATGCTCAAATCGGGGAAAAAAGTTGCTGGACTGATAAATGATGCTTTGTAGAAAACATCAGACCAGCAGCTGTCATTGCGAGCGGAGCGAAGCAATCTCAAACATAACGACGACTTTTTCTGCCTATCAAGCAAGAGATTGCCACGGCTCTTCGGGCCTCGCAATGACTTTTGTAAAGGTTTTGTACAGAGCAATAAATGAAAAAATGCAATCTTCCAACACATAAAGAGTGTTTGGCCATAATAGAAGAGCATCACGTTCCGCTGCATATCGTCAAACACAGTCTAACTGTGGCTAAGTTAGCCGTTTTTTTAGCTAAAAGATTAAAAGAAAAAGGAATAGAGCTGGATGTCAACCTTGTGGACAGGGCCTGTCTGCTGCACGATATTGTAAGGATTTGCAATATTAAGGAATTGGATTACAGCAAATTTGAGCAGCCCGTGACAGCGGAAGATAAAGCAAAATGGCAGCAATTGCGAGCAAGGTATGAAGGAATCCCACATGAGCATGCCGCTTACGATATTTTAAAAGAAAAGTATCCGGCACTCGCTTTAACCATAAAAAAACACAGATACATAGGCATACTGGACGAAGAAGAAAAGCCGAATACGTGGGAAGAAAAATTAGTTTATTATGCGGACATGAGAGTTATGCACGAGGAGATTGTGCCGTTGGAAGAAAGATTAACCGAAGCCCATAAAAGAAACGTTCACTTTTATAGCACGGAAGCCCAAAGGCGGATTATCATAGCAAAGGTTGACCCTTTAATCTATAGCCTGGAAAAGGAGATTTTCGACAGAATAGATTTAAATCCCCATCAAATTACGGACGAATTTATTGACTCATTCCCGGTTACCGATAATCGTTTCAATCGGCGGGGCATAGAATAAAGCGAAGCTGGATATCGTGGGACAAACGCGGGACTTTAGTATCCTGATTCGCACCTTGTCCGTGGTAACGCTCGGCGTTCGGCAGATTCGCTTATAGCCGACCGTCTGTCCCTCGGCTATTTGCTGCCACTTGCCGTCAACATAGGCATCAACAGCAAACTGGGCAATTCGCTGACCGTAGTCGCGGATTTGCTCCTGGAACATCACACGGTTGAAGGCTTTTTGGCCGTCCAGCGCAACCACCAGCTCAGCCTGCGTAGTCCAGTCGGGCGGCATCCAGCACGTGGTAGTGTCCCCGTCAAGCGCGTTGGCTGCTTCGAAGCCCTGTCCACGGCTAACTGAGGCGGTTGCAGCTGCACCCTCGGCCAGGTTGCTCTTGAACGTTTCGCGGAGGATTCGCCCGATTTCCATCAGTACCCTGCTGTCGCGCTCGGCAAACAGACCGTCACGATTGGGAGGGACGTTCAGCAAAAGTACGGTATTGCCACCGACGGTGCGATACCAGATATCAAGGATATGCTCGGTTGTCTTGACTTGCTGCTTTTCGTCGCGCCAGAACCAGCCACGTCGGATTGATGTGTCGGTCTCAGCCGGATACCAGTGCAGGTATCCGCCGCGACTGAGGCTCTCCTGAAGTTTGTCCAGGCTCGCCAGGTTCTGCTCCGTCATATCCGGCCAATCAAATTTCTCCACCGGTGCACTTATTGGGATAACGCTCCACTCAGCCGGTCTTGTGTCCCCTGCCTCATTGCCGCACCAGCGTACATCGGGTCCTTTACCGAAGATAACCGCCTCCGGCGCAAGCTCGCGAATCATTTCATACCACTGCGCATAGGTGTATTTCTGTTCGCCCTTGCGTTTGGGGTGTGCGCCGTCAAACCAGACTTCATGGACAGGGCCGTACTCGGTCAGCAGCTCAAACAACTGGTTCAGGAAATACTCGTTGTAATCGTCCACGATGTATTTGAAGGTTCGCTTGTCTCGGAACGGACGGCCCGGTACCGGCCGCGGTATCACCCGCTCGGAGTATTCGCTCAGGTTGCCGTACAGACCATCCGGGCTTTCGATCTGGTACAAATCCGCAGGGGACAAATATACACCAACCTTCAGCCCGTACTTCCTGCATGAATCGACCATATCACGCAGCACGTCCCCCTTGCCGTCGCGCCACCGGCTTGAGCTTACCGAGTGCGTAGTATAACGCGTCTGCCACAGGCAGAACCCATCGTGGTGCTTGACCGTCAGAATCGCCTGGGTCATCCCCGCCGCCTTCATCATCCGGCACCACTGGTCGGTATCCAGCTTCTCAGGATTGAAGATTTTCGGTTCCTCCTTTCCGGTGCCCCATTCACGAGCGGTGAACGTATTAACGCCGAAGTGGATAAAGCAGATGAACTCGCCCTGCTGCCAGGCAAGCTGCCGCGGAGAAGGTCTGACATCAGCCGCCTTGCGAATCAACTCTTTCTGTCCCGCTGTCTCGCTTTGCTCTACCTCATCATATACACGCACATAATCGACTACAAAGTAGTCAGGCAGCTCAGCCTTTGTTATATCGCCGCCCCACTTTCCGATTTCTTCGGTGAGTTTCATATACTGAGGCACTTGTGAGACGCCTCCTGCATTAGTGCGCCAGGTTTCTTTGCCATCCACATAGAAAACGTATTCATCAGGCTTCCAGTGCAGACCAAAGATATGAAAACCTTCGCTCAAACCGGGTATTGTGCTGTCTTTTCCTGCGTGCTTGTGTTCTTTTCCATAACCGTCCCAGTGCAGGTTCTGCGTTATTTTGTCTTCCAACCAGGGTTTTTCCATAATATCTATTTCTGTGCCGTCTCTGCCCTCGTCTCCTACCTTAGCAACGCTGCCTATATGAAGCCAAAAAGCCGGCCAGTGTCCCTCCTGTTCGGGAAATTTACATCGACAAACCCAATAGCCGAACTTATGCTCAAATCTGTTCCTGGTTCGCATTGCCCCGCTGGTATAACGGTCACCGTCCTTTTTCGTGCGGATTATGAGATTGCCTTTGCCGTCCAGATAAGAATCCTCTTTAACCCAGTAACCGTCACGCCGTTTCAAATCGCCGAGGATTTCCCATTTGGACATATCAATCTTCGTACCGTTGAACTCGTCACTCCAGGCTAACTCCCAGGTTTTTCCTTCGCCGGCAGGCGGCATAAATTCCTCCCGAATCCGGCCCGCCTCGGCTCCGGCCCCCATTACAACTGAGACCGCACCTGCCAACGAACAAAACACGCCACAGAAAATCACCAGCTTCATAATATAGCGTAATTGAAGTTTCATATTTTGCTCCTCGTAAATTTGATGACACTCAGCATATAGCCGGTCAATAATCAATTATTTGCCGGCGCTGCTATTTTCTTCCAGGAATCCCGCTGAGTTGCTCTCAGGCCTGAGATGACTGTAACCGTCAGCATAATCACAAACGTAACGGTAGTGAACCAATAGCCCCACGTGGCCGTCTGGACGTGCGCCATTTTTATAATCACCGTGCCGATAGCAAAGGATTGCAGGAACATCTTGACTTTGCCGGATACGGTTGCGGCAAAGTTGACGCCGCGGGCTTCTGCAATGTGGCGTAATGCCGTTACATAAGCTTCTCTTGCAATTAAAATACCGGCTACCGACCACTGAATAACCGCCAGTGTTCCTGTGCCGAAACCAAAAAGCTTCGGCTCACCAATGAGTGCAAAGCAAATAAAAGTGCCGCAGACCAGAACTTTGTCCGCCAGCGGGTCAACCATTCGGCCGAATTTGCTGGTAACGTTGAACCTGCGAGCCGCTATACCGTCAACGATATCGGTCAGGCCGGCAACTACGAACAGAACAAATGCAACATCCAGAAACACCGCCTTGTTGGCGACATGAGGTGAATAGAGAATCATAACCAGAAAGACGATGGTTAAAACAAGCCGACCAAAAGTTAAAATATTCGGGATAAGCCTTAGCATAACCAGAAGTTTACCCCTTTAGAAATTCCATCTCAAGCAATAATATTGCCCGAAAAGAGAAAATTTCTAATGGAGTTAGCGATATAATTCAACACTAAATTTGCTCAACGAGCAAATCGTAGTCTTTTGTGCCAACGACTTTCGTATTGATAAACTCACCCGGCTTCGCCGAGCACTTCCTTATGATACAGACGCTGTCGATATCGGGTGCCTGGCCGTAAAACCGTCCCCGGCTGAGTTCGTTACTATTAACCGAATCAACCAGACAGATTAGTTCGCTGCCGATTCTGTCTGTGTTTTTGGCAAAGGCGATTTTCTGCTGGTTCAGCATCAGCTCTTCGAGACGCTGCTGTTTTACCTTCTCGGGGATCTGGCCGGGCATTTCCGCAGCGGCGGTGCCGGATTCGGCGTAGAACTTAAAGCAACCCAAAGCGTCGAATTCAGCCCACTTGATAAAATCCAGAAGCTCAGCGAACTGTTCGTCGCTCTCGCCCGGAAAGCCGACTATCAGTGTTGTCCGCAGCACGATGTCCGGCATAGCGCAGCGCAGCTTCTCAATCAATCGCCGGAGCTTGTCTGTGGTGTCAGGCCGACGCATGGCACTGAGGATTTTACTGTTTATATGCTGAATTGGAATATCGAGGTAGCGAACGATTTTTTCACTCTCTGCGATGGTTTCGATTAGTTTATCGTGAATTCCCTCCGGGTATAGATACATCAATCGAATCCACACCAGACCGGCAATCTTTTCGAGCTCCTTTATAAGGCCGGCCAGACCGTTTTTGATTTTCAAATCTCGACCATAGTATGTAGTGTCCTGTGCGATTATATTCAATTCGACCGTGCCCGCCGAAACCAGCTCAGCCGCCTCGGCCAGGATAAGCTCCCGAGGTTTGCTGCGGAATCGGCCTCTGATTGCCGGTATCGTGCAGAAGGAACATCGGTGATTACAGCCCTCACTGATTCGAAGATACGCCCAATGGCCCGGCGTAATAAGTAACCTGGCTCTGTCGTCATGGATTATCTTCGGTGAGCGGTCGAGATAAGCGGTGGGCTGTTCACAAGAAAGAGTTTTCTCGATTATATCGGCGATATTATCTCGCTGACCAAGACCGATAACTGCATCGATGCCATCGACCTGGTCAAAAAGCTGCCGACCTTCTCTTTCCGGCAGACAGCCTGCAACAATCACTTTTTTTACGGAGCCACTGAGCTTTCGGTCCACAGCGCGCCTTATCGCTTCGAGCGATTCGGCTTTGGCCGGGGCGATAAAGCCGCAGGTATTGATAACAACGACGTCGGCAGTATCAGACTCAGCGTTTATCACGAAACCCGCCTCAGCGATTTCCGCCAACATTCTTTCGCTGTCAACAATGTTTTTCGGACAGCCTAACGCTATAAAACCAATAGTGACTTTTTGCTTCTTTCCGGCCATAACCACCCAAAATATCAAGAAAATGCGGTTCAGTCTAATATTTTCGATTTGGGCAAGCTCAAAGAACAAAATTATTTTCACTAATTCTTTATAATATGCTTGACGATAAAAGAATATGCTATATAATCAAAAATAATGCGGTCTATACCTGGGTCAGTAGGGATATGAGTATAAAGAAAACATCCTATTGAGCCTGGGATTACGATGGCGGGTATAAATTATGACTGATGTCAGCCAAAAAGTTTACCGCAGACGATGGCTGACCTTGAGTGTGGCTATAGTGGTTACGCTTTTGGTCGGAGGGTATAACAGCCTTTCTGCTCAAACAGATGTCGAACAGAAAGCTCAGAAGACTCTAAGCGACCTACAGATAGATGTTACCACTTCCGAACCAAATATCCCGCTAGCCGAAATCTACGAGACCCCACCCAAAATCGTCGAGCAAATAGTCGGCGGCACACCGGAGTTTAAACTATTCTACTTTTGTAAACAGCATACTTCCGATGAGCTTAAAAAAATCGTCCACGAGCAATTTGCAACAAAGCTTTTCACCGCAGAACCAGACCCTAAAGTAACTACCGTCACTGACTATACCGTCAGCAGCAACCCTGCCACCAACCAGCTGATAGTAAGATGCCCGACTCGTAAGGATGTAGAGGCTGTGCTTGAGCTTCTGGAAGCAGTAGATGTTCCACCGATTCAGGTCAAGATAGATTGTCTCATATCCGAGATTTACGCAGATAAGACATTCGACAGGGAAACCACTATCGCAATTGAACGATTATTCGGTGAGAATATTGCGATGAAACCCGGCGGGACGGCCTTTGGAGCTGATGTTCAGCAACTAATAAAGGATGATGAGTATCTGCCTGCGTTTCCAGGAGCCTCATTGAGGGAGCTTATGCGCGCCAGAATGGGCCTTACGATAGGATATTCGACTGATAATTACATCGCCTTGATAGACCTGCTCGAGTCGAGAGGTTATTTGAAAATTCTGATGAATCCGACGCTCGAGACCATCAACGGCAAAACAGCAATAGTTAAGGCAACTCAACATGTACCACTGCAAAGAATAACTAAGTATATACCTGTTGCTGTGGGAGGTTTCCTTGAACAAACTGAAACAGAATACGTGGATGTAATTGACTCACTTGAAATCACTCCCCACGTCTTTGCGGATGGCTACATCGGCCTTGAAACCAGCATCCTGCTTAGTGCAAAAAATACTCCTGAAGGCGTAAAGCAGGTACCAATCGTTACCAAAAAGGAAATCAATAACAAAGAAAACCGAGTTCGTCCGGGTCAAAGCCTTATAATCGGCGGAATGAGAAAGACCGAAGAATTTGGCGTCACCCGCGGCGTCCCGATATTAAAAGATATACCTCTGCTCGGCTTTCTGTTCTCCGGTGAGGATACCGAGCAGCGAGCAGTCGAGACTGTGTTCATACTAACTCCGACCTATTCCACCAGCGGCAGACCAAAACAAGAAGTAATGGAAGAAATCAGAAAAAAACACGAATCGGCTTCTCCCAGAACATTGCAAGGCACTATTGATGACATTTTTAAAGACAAATCTCATGAAGAAAAACAGCGGTGAAAAACCCAGGAATCTAAAGAAGACCTAAAAGATAAAACAAATGAGATATTCGGCTACATCATCATGCCGTTTTTTTTTATCCGGCGGTTACTCGTATCATATCCGGATGCCATTATCAGAATTTATTTTTTAAGGAAAGGGAGAATCTATGGATAATTTCGACAACATTAATCCTGGCGGCCAAAATCTCAACAAACCCATCCCGCTTGGCAAAGACATCGATAACCCGATTCCTTTTGATGATTCCGATGCAGGTGGAACGGGTGTTTCACATTCGCCCCTGGATTTAGGCGGCAGCAGCCCAGTGGAGATACCAAAGGTTGAGATGCCAAGGCCCGTCGTGACAAAGCCGGGCGTAAAAGTAGTTTCCACCGACCGAATCACGGGCGTAAAAACCTTCTTTACAAAACTGCACCCGGGCGCTATGAATTTTCTTGATGAGCAAATCACCAGATGGCTGATAGAAAACCCGGATATCAAGATAAAGCAAACTAACATCGTTACAGGCGAGATCCAGGCCAAAAAGACCGAGCCTAATATTGTAATTACCGTCTGGTATTAAGAAACTATCTCAAAATCCTCACGGGCTCGTGCCATAATTGCAGGTGGGGGTGCCGGCTTTCTGTCTGTCTGCATTTTTCAGCGAATAAAGCTTTTTCTCGTGCTGTCATTCCCGTCGAAGCGGCAATCAACGCCTCTAAACAACCAGCAATATAACTATACACACGAAATAAATAAATTGTTACCTGATAAAACAGTGTCAATTGCCTGTGGCTGACCGTAAAATTCCGCCCGCATCCAGTAAAAATTCTTAGCATAAATTCTTGACATACTGTAGGATTTACATTAGTTTTCTTTGTTTATCCGTTAGTATGTAGCAAATGAGACCAGGTTTTATAAATTGTTTGGAGGTTTTTTGTGGCTAAAGAGCTGACTCGGAAACTGATTAACGCAGGGGTGCATTTTGGGCACGGCGTGAGCCGATGGAATCCTAAAATGGCCCAATTTATTTTCGCAAAACGCGGCAATATTCATATTATTGATGTAAAAAAAACCTTAAAAGGCTTACTGATTGCCAAAAAGCTTCTTGCTGAGGTGGTCTCTACAGGCAAGGACGCTGTTTTTGTAGGCACAAAGCGTCAGGCCCAAAAAGCGGTTGAGGCTGTCGCCGAGAGGTGCGGAATGCACTATGTTTCACAGCGATGGCTTGGCGGAATGCTTACAAACTTCAGAACGATACGCTCCCGATTGCAGAGGCTGGAGCAGTTAGAATCTATGGCCGAAGATGGCACACTTGACAGTGAGAGCAAAAAGCAGGCATCGAGACTCAAACGCGAGCTGCGAAAGATAAAAACTAATCTCCAGGGTGTTCGGAATATGTCTCGTTTGCCCGGTGCCGTGGTCGTGATCGATGCTAAAAAGGAATATCTTGCACTGCGAGAAGCCAGAAAGCTGGGCATCGTAACAGTAGGACTTCTCGATACCGACTCGGACCCCGACACAGTCGATGTGGTCATCCCTGCCAATGACGATTCCATCAGAGCGATTGAATTGATACTTAACGAGCTGGCCGATGCGGTGGCTATCGGAAAAACAATGGTTTCTGCTCGTCAGGAACCGGTTCAACGGCCCAGGCGCGTTCGTTCAAAAAGAACAGTTTTGGCCCGCGCCGATAAAGGTGAACCAGAGACTGTCCCAATTGTTGAGCAAAGCTCGGCGAAGACCGCAGACTCAGCATTACAACAGAGCAAGGCTGAGCAGCGGGACTCAAACCAGTCCTGAGAAGATAAATTCGAAATCCGAATATTGAAAATCGAAACAAATCTGAAATTCAAATATCAAATGTTCAAAACGTCTTCCGAACCGTTTTGAATTTCGGATTTTGAACATTTGAAATTGTTTCGTATTTCGTAATCATATAATATACACAATACAAGAATAGGAGTTTAAAATATGGTGGATATTCCAGCAGCTATGGTGATGAAACTTAGGAAGATGACCGGACAGGGAATGATGGATTGTAAAAAGGCTCTTCAGGAAGCCAACGGCGATATTGAGCAAGCTACGGATATACTTAGAAAAAAAGGCCTTGCGACTTTAGCCAGACGCGCCGAGCGCGATACTTCCGAAGGCCTTGTCGTGCGCAAAAGCAGCACCGACGGCAAAACGGCTGCTATCGCAACGCTTTGCTGCGAGACTGATTTTGTAGCTAAAAGCGATGATTTTGTAGCAACGGCACAAACTCTGATTGACTACGCCCTGGTTTGCTCAGCCGACCAAGGTGCAGAGAATATCCTTGAGACCGCTGTTGACGGCAGAAAATTTAGTGACATCCTGACCGAGACAGTCGGTAAGACCGGCGAAAAAACACAGGTGGGAGATTACGCAAAGTACAAGCTCGACGGCCCGGGGCTTATTAGCACGTACATTCACTTTAACGAAAAAGTTGGTACAATGGTTCAGATTGAAACCAGCGATGAGACCACAGCAGCCGCAGATGTGCTAAAGCAGACAGCCTCCGACATAGCGATGCACATTACTGCAACCAAGCCCCTGGCGCTGGATAAAGATGATGTTGCTCCTGAAACTATCGAACGGGAAAAATCCATATTCGCCGAGCAGGTCAAAAACAAACCAGCCAATATCATAGACAAAATTGTCGAAGGCAAGATGAGGAAATTCTTTACTGAGAATTGCCTTCTCGACCAGCCGTTCGTCAAAGACGACAGCAAATCCGTTGCCCAGGTCCTCGCCGAAGCTGCCAAACAGGCCGGCGGCAAGGCCAAAATAAAAAGATTTGTCCGATTCGAAGTCGGGTAGCAATTATAGTTTTAAGTTTTTTTAGTATTGAGTTTTGAGTTAACTCACAATTAAAAACACAAAACTAAAAATTAAGTGGTTCTTGTTGTGGAAACAGTACGCCTTTTAGTCCTAAGGACTCCTTACGGAGAAGTCCGCCCACGGCGGATATCCATATTTGTCATTTCCGGGAAAGCGGGAATCCAGCTTTTTCGCTTTGGACCTTTGCTTTCGCAGGGGTGACATCATCAGATGTTGTTTTCCACAACAGATACTCATTAGTTGTTTAAGACTTTCGAAAGAAAGCTATGGCAGAGAGAAAATATAATCGTGTGCTGCTGAAACTTTCGGGCCAGAGTTTTTGTAAGCCCGGCGAATTCGGTATCGACGGCTCCGCACTTGAGTCGATTGCCGAAAGGATAGCAGAAATATGCAAACTCGGCCCGCAGGTAGCCGTCGTGGTCGGCGCAGGTAATTTTCTGCGCGGAGAAAGTTTTTCAAAGGTCAGCCACATACCCAGAAACACAGCCGATTATATGGGGATGTTAGCCACTATTATCAATGCCTGTGCGCTCCAGGAGACACTTGAGAAGCTTGGTCAGGCAACCAGAGTCCTCAGCGCAATAGAGGTCCCAGCGATGTGCGAGCCTTTCATTCGCAGAAGGGCTCTTCGGCACCTTGAGCGCGGAATAGTTGCGATATTGGCCGGCGGAACCGGAAATCCTTTTTTTACCACCGACACCTGTGCGGCTTTAAGGGCATCGGAGCTCGATGCGGACCTGCTCATAAAGGCAACAAAGGTCCAGGGCGTTTACAGCGATGACCCTGAGAAAAATCCGGATGCTCAGCTTTTTGAAAAATTATCTTACGACCAGGTATTGACACAAAACCTCAGAATAATGGACCATCCGGCAATAACTCTCTGCCGGGACAATAATATCCCGATTATTGTTTTGAATATTTTCGAAAAGGGCAATATAACGAAGGCCATTTGTGGCCAGCAAGTTGGCACCAAAATCAGTTCATCCCGCCCTTTTGCAAAGGACGGGATTCATAGTTTGTAGTTTGTCATTGCGAGCCCCGCCGTTTTGCTTCGCAAAAGCGAAGCTGCGGGGCGTGGCAATCTCGAACTCGTGATGGATATTGCGGAGCCTGTTGCGAGCGCAACGAAGCAACCCGAGACTGCGGGTTTGCTTTGCTCCTTGCAATGACTGAATACGCTAATCGCAGTATGAGATGAGGTTGAATATGCCCATTAAAGAAATAGTCTCTGACAGCGAATCCAAAATGAAAAAAACCGTCGAAGTCCTGCAGGACGAGCTAAAAGCGGTTCGCGGCAGCAGGGCTTCTACCGGCCTGATAGAAAATATAAAGGCCGATTTCTACGGAACGCCCACACCCTTGAAACAAATGGCAACGCTGGCAGCGCCGCAAGTGGATATGATTGTAATTAAGCCGTTCGACCCAGCTTCGGTTAAAGAGATAGAAAAGGCAATCAAAACCAGCGACCTCAGCATCGCACCCGTTGTGGACGGCAAAATAATCAGACTCAATATCCCGTCACTCAGCGGGGAAAGAAGAAAACAGCTTGCCCAGCAGGCCAAACAAACCGGCGAGCAGACAAAGGTTGGTATTCGCAACATTCGAAGAGAGGCCATCAAGCAGCTCGAAAAACAGCAGAAAGACAAGCTCATCACCGAAGATGACCTCGAAAAAGGCAAGAAGCAAGTCGATGATATTACCAGGCAATACTCCGACAAGGTTGACGAGCTAATCAAAAACAAATCAGACGAAATAATGCTCGATTAATTTTGGCAAAAAGTGCACACCCCATAAGCGCACAATGCCTTATGCTCTCGTGCACTTGTGCATCAACTTTATTTTTGGGGGTCAAAATGGTTAAGACTGAAAAGAAATCAACGTCCGGGTCGCGGAAAAAAATCTCCACAAGAATACTCAAGCTGTTATTGCTGCCGATAGTGGTTCTGATTGTGCTGGTTTTCTTACTTTTACCGGCATTCATATCCTCCGAGAAAGGCCGCCGGTTGATATTGGCTAAAATCAACGATTCAATCGACGGCCAAATAGATTTCACCGACCTGTCTATGGGCTGGCTCAAAGGCGTCCGCATTGCGGATATCAGCTTCAATGATAATGCCGGCCGAATTTCCGCCCAGGTAAAGCAAATCACCACCAAGCCTCATTACGGCTCCATTGTAATGGGGAATTTGTCCTTCGGCGAAACGACAGTTGACCAGCCTAAGGTAAGCGTAAATCTCAAAGGTCGGCCTTCAGCCGAGCAGGAGCCTGCCGGCAAAGCCGAGCCGGCTACCGTCAAAGCCGGCTATATCGGTCTTGTTATGGATGTTGCCATTAACGACGGCAATTTGAAGGTAACAGATTCAAAAGCCAGAACCACTTATCTTTCTAAAATAAACTCAAGGCTAAACTTACGACCGCCGGGACGGCAAACAGATTTTAATATCAACCTGGCTGTAGTAGGCCAAAAAGATGAGCGCTCATCTATTCACGCAGCGGGTAACATTAAACCGGGCGCAGACAAAAAAGGCTGGACACTGAAAGGTACTACCGGCAATGTAACTGTTGAGGTCAACGAGCTGGACCTCGAATCCCTGGGACCGATTTTCGAATTAGCTAAAATCGAAGTACAAGCCAAAGGTTCAGTTTCTGCCGACGTAAAAGCTGTGGTTAAAGATGGTAACTTTGAAAATTTAAACGGCTCAATCAAAGCAAAGAACCTGGATATAACCAGCCCGGAACTAAAAGGCGACCAGCTAAAGACAAGTCTGTTGAATGTTGCTGTAGAACTTAAAAGCCAGCCGCAATTGATAAATATTGAGAAACTAAAACTCGATAGCGACTTGCTCAATGCAAACGCCGGTGGAATGGTTCCCACAACGTTTAAATCGTGGGCCGACTTTTTAACTACCGAATCTAATTTCAGCCTGAACGCCGATTTCGACCTTGATGTCGCCGCGATTTTCTCGCAAATGCCGCATACATTTGGAATCAAGGAACAGATGAAGGTTACTTCAGGTAAATTGAATGGAAATATCACGGCAAATCGCGGCAGGCTTACAGGCCAGGCAAATCTCACTGAATTGGCCGGCACCTTCGAAGATAAAAAACTTGCCCTTTCCCAACCCATCACCGCCAAACTTCAGATTTCAGCCGATAACAAAAAGATAAGTTTCGATGCGCTCGATGTCTCAGCCGCATTCGCAAAAATCAATGCCAGCGGCCCCATTGAACAGCTCAATTACAATGGCCATGTTGATTTGGCAAAACTATTATCAGAGTTAGGACAATTTGTTGATTTGGGTCCATACAAAATAGCCGGTGAGATTTCAGAGCAAGGTACACTCTCTGTCAGTAAAGACAAGATAACGGGGACCGGCTCTTCGCAGGTCAAAAATCTTAGCATAACTTCGACCGACGGTGTTACAGCGCAAGAGCCAACGGCAGACATTAACTTTGCTTTTGCTTTGGACAGGCAGTCTAACGTCCTGACTTTTAGCTCAATGGAGGCGAAGTCAAGTCTTGGCCAGGTCAATATAGAGCAGGCTATTCTTCCAATAGGTGAAAAGCCGCAAGTACCTATGCACCTGGATATATCCGCCAAGAATATTGACCTTGGAAAAGTGAAGCCTTTTGCCGTTCTGTTCGCCTCTCTGCCGCAAGAAACGCAGCTTGCCGGTATCGCCGAATCAGAAATCTCCGTAAGCTCTGATAAAAACATCTACAAAATCACAACCGACTCGACGAAAATTAGAGCTTTTAAGCTCACTTCCCCCGGCAAAAAGCCCTTTGAGCCGAATGAAGTCTCACTGACCTTTGAAGCTGAGGTAAATCCCGAACAAAAAGCTGTTAATATCAAAAAACTATGGCTGGAAAGTCCACAGATAAAGATTCGCAAGGGTGAATTTAGCCTGCTGAGTGAAGCCGGCAAGACTAAATTAAAAGGGCAGGCGGAGTGTGAATATGACTGGTCGGCTGTCAGCGCTTTTGCCGGGCCGTTTTTGCCGGAGGGCCTAACACTCGAGGGCAAAAGAAAAGATGCTGTCAATTTCGTCAGCGAATATCCTGCCGGCGATACAGAACAACTCTTACCCAATCTCACCGCTAAAGCCAAATTAGGCTTTGAACGTGCAGGTTATATGGGGCTGAATTTCGGGCCGACCGATGTGGATATTAACATCCAGAAGGGCCTGCTGAAAATTGCACCGTTTGTGACGACTGTCAACGAGGGCCAATTCAACTTTGCCGGCCTGGCGGATTTCAGGCAAGAACCTGCACTATTCAAAACAGCCAAACCGATGCAGCTAATGAAGGATATTAAAATCAACGACCAAACGACCAAAGAACTTTTGAGGTATCTAAATCCAATTTTCGCAGATGCCGTCAATGTTAGCGGCATTGCTAACTTTAGCTGCGAACAGCTCACTATTCCGCTCAGCGCCGCCGCCAAAAAGCAAACTGAAGTTGTTGGCACGATTTCGATAGACCAGCTTCGTTTGCAGGCCTCGGATTTGCTCGGCCAGATTTTTTCTATAGTCGGCACCAGCGCTCGCGGTGCGGATATTACTATCCGTCCGACAAAGTTCGTTTTACGAGACGGATTTCTCAGATACGATGATATGCAAATGGATATCGGCGATAATCCCGTTAATTTCAAAGGCGTTATCGGCCTGGATAAGAGTCTGGATATGACGATAACTTTGCCTTATACTACCCAGGGCAGAACGGCAAGACTCGGTCAGGAAACCAGCAGCCAAAGAATTAAGGTGCCGCTCAAAGGCACTATCGACAAACCCGAGCTTGATACAGGCAAACTCCTCGAGGGCCAGTTAAGGCAACAATTGGAAGACCAGCTGCGAAAAGGCCTTGAAGAGTTATTTAAGTAATGCAAATTGGCTTTGCTGCCGACAAATTTGGCCAGCAAAGATTCTCTATTTAGCTCACCATTTTACCACAGGTCTCACCTGAAATGGCCGATATAACCTTGAATTGAAAGGGCATAGAGATGTTAACGCTTAAGGAGCTTTTATCAACACCTACCACACAGCTTGGTAAAGCCGGCCGTTTTGTGGTTTTTCAGATTAAGCTATGGTCTCACTGTATCAGACTTTTGAAGAAGAACAACGCAGGTCGCCAGGCGGCTGCACTGTCCTATCACACAATTTTCGGAGTCGTGCCATTGGCTATAGTAACGCTTCTGATATTCCAGTTGTTTCCCGCCTACGGTGACATTGGCGAAAAGCTGAAAAATTTTATATACGACCAGGCTAACTTTTCAGCTTTCGAGAGTTCCGCCCCTGGCGTCGAAAACACCCGGCAGACTATAACCCTTACAGAGCACCTCGATGAAATAGTCGGCAAATTCTTCGCCGGCGTAAACAAAGGCTCGATTACACTATTTAGTGTGGTAATTGTTATCTGGGCGGCCCTGGCTCTGCTGTCAACAATAGAAAGAACCTTCAACAATATCTGGCACGTTACGAGGGGCAGGAATTTCCTGAACCGAATAATCAACTATTGGGCCATACTAACCCTTGGGCCGCTGCTGCTCGGCCTGGGCTTGTACGCCAGCGCTCAATATTCTACTTTGGCACGGTTACAAAAAACCCTTTTAACCTACATTGCCCCAACGGTGGTCTCTTATATTGTCGCGATTGTGGCGTTTTTCTTTCTATACTTTGTTTTGCCGAATACAAAGGTTCAGGCAAAGGCCGCCATCTGGGGTGCTGCGGTAGCGGCCCTGGTTTGGATAGCAGCCAAAGGCATCTTCGGATACTGTATAACGGAATTAAGGCTGTACAGCACGGTTTATGGGGTAATGGCTCTGATTCCAATGACGGTGCTCTGGATTTATATTACCTGGCTCACAGTGTTATTCGGCCTGCAGCTGACATTTACCACCCAGCACCTCAAGAGTCTTGACGCCGTCGAGATTTCCGCTGCCAAAAAAACCGAGGAGTGTTTCATAGCCAATGACCTCACCGCCATCAACATTGTCAGAGAGATTGCCGCTGCTTTTGAGGCGAATCAGGCCCCGGTCCCGCCCGAAGTTATATGCAGCAAGTTAGATATTCCCGCCGAGTTCGGGGACAAAATTCTCGGCCATCTTGTCAACAGCAAACTGATAGCCAAGACTTCCGAGCCTAAGGTGGGCTTCCTGCCCGTTAAAGACCCGGCAAATATAAGATTATCCGATATCACCGCAGCCGTAGCTGCAGCAAGCTTTGCACAATCCATAACCGACCAGCCGCAGACCCTTGCGCAGATAAATCAATCCCAGCGAAGCACTTTGGCCCAGTATAGTATAAAACAGATTCTCAACACCGAAAAGGACAGTTAAAATCACTTAAACAAAATGTTTGCGGCGTTGTAAATAAATACCAGGCCAAACACGAACAGCGCCAACGAGCAAATCATCAGCACTATTCGCCGGTTACCATATCCGTTTACCTCCTATTCTTGTAGAATCGCACAACTTGTTGTTTCACCGTGCCATCGGCCATAACGTCGCAGATGATGTAGTGGTGAACATTGCCGAGAGGCCCGTACAATTTTTTCAATGGAGCGCCGCCCCCGCCGGTGAGTGTGTAATCGACCCCGTTATAGTGCGCCGTCGAATATGCATGGATGTGGCCAAGAAAGACCTCATCGACCTCGTGTTTGGTCATCAAATCCGTAAAGGCCTGTGAAATAGGGTCATCCCATGCATGATGCGCCCATTTCTCAATATTCTTAGGCGGTTTATGGGCGCTCACATACTTGCGGTAACCTTCCGGCGTATCTGCTAAGGTTTCATCGAGCCACTTCAATGTTTGCTCATAAGGCTGCACCTCTGTAACGTTATCGATAAAGACGTACCGTGCCTTGCCGTAATCAAAGTAATAGTTCAGTGCATTCTCGCCAAACAGATACTGGTACTTCCGAGCCATACTATCAGTGCCATCATCGTGATTGCCAATCGCCACTAAGAAAGGGATGTCCGTCTCCAGCAGCGGCGGGATGTAGTACTCAGAATACTCCCACGAATATCCCGTATACACTATGTCACCCCCATTAATGACGAAGTCTGGCTTCGGCTCGAGGCCATCAATATGCTTAACTATATTCGACCACAGCTCCCACTGCGAACGGCTGTCCCCCATCACGACATAACGAAAGCTGCCATCAGCGCTCTTGGGCCACCTGCCAAGCCTCTTTATCTGATTTTCAAAGTTGAAGCGCTGCCGGTATTGGGCTAACACTACTTCAGCCTTGACAGGGTCAACCTCATCGAGCGCACCTTTGCTGACCAGATCCCCCGCCTGAATCTGTCCGTCCGGCCGCGCATAAAAGGCCATTTTGCCCATCAGAATCACGTACCGTGGCCCCACAATAGTATCCGCGCTCCAGACCTTGCTCGGTTTGGAATCCGGCATGGCCTTGGCCAGAGTCTTTAGCGCTGCCCTGGGCACCGCACTCAGAGCGATACTCTTCTTGGTGCCTCGCAGGACGAGTTCATTGGCTTCTTCTTTCACATAGGTGGCATCGTTTTCGTAATTCAACTTCAACAACTCGCCCTCGGGCGTCACAGTAAACTTATACCCTTCATCACCCGTTTCGGTTTCAATTTCGTAGCTATTGCTCTTAAGCTCCCATTTCTTTACCTTTGCGTCGGGCGCCAGAATCTTCGCCCAGCGCAGCACGGCCTCAGATGGAGGTATTTGGGCCACCGGTTGTTCTGCTTCATAAAACTCGTTACCCGGGGGACCGACTTCAACACGCCACTGTCCTATCCGCCCTTGTGTGCCGCTTCCAGAACAACCAGGCAGCACAACGCACAGCACAAGTAATAATACGAGTAATTTCCCTCTGAACATTTCACATCCTCTCATAAAAGTGATTATTCTTTTGTTAGTATCAACCTAATCAACGTACCACCAGCATTATAAATAAAGAACAGGCCAAAGACAAGCAGTGCCAATGAGCAAATCATCAGCACTATCCGCTGTCTGCGGGGCCCGAGCAGTACAGAGCCTTCGAAGCTTGCCCACGACAGAATCTGCAGCCAAATCAAATCGACCGACCAATGTGCCAAAGCAAAAAGAGCAAAGGCCCAGATACCCCATTGAGCAGCCTGAGTAGCTAACGCCAGGCCGACCGTGGCCCACCATATCAGAAAATATGGATTGCCGGCTGATAATATAATTCCGGCCAGAATCGGTTTATTCGTGAGTGCCGTGGGTTTATTATTCGCTTGCGATTTCAGGCTTAAGAGGCCTTGTATCGCCATCAGTATCAGAAAAACGCCGCCGGCCAATCCTATTGCAATTTGGACTTTTTGTAGCTTAAAATATTTTCCCAGACCAAGAATAATCAGAACCATCAGAGGAAATTCGATAATACCGTGCCCGATGGCTAAAAACGCACCAGCCCAACGGTTGCGTGCACCCATCCCAATCGCCGCAGCAGTTACCGGCCCCGGCTGCATCGCCCCCGAACAGGAAATAATCAGTACTTGAATTAAGAAAAGCAGCAATGCCACTATGTTACCAAATTACTCACCAATGATTTTTACCAAGACTCTTTTTTTTCTTTTGCCGTCGAATTCGCCGTAGAATATCTGCTCCCACGGCCCGAAATCAAGCCTGCCGCCGGTAGCGGCAATGACCACCTCTCTGCCCATTACGCTGCGTTTTAGATGGGCATCGGCGTTGTCCTCAAAGCCATTATGGCGATATTGCGAGTAGGGTTTTTCCGGCGCCAACCCTTCCAGCCAAACCTCGAAATCGTGATGAAGCCCGGCTTCATCGTCATTTATAAACACACTGGCCGTAATGTGCATAGCATTACAGAGCACAAACCCTTCTTTGATACCGCTTTCTTCCAGGCATTGCTCAACCTGCGGTGTAATGTTAATGTATTCACGCCTATTTGACGTATTGAACCAGAGCTCTTTTCTGTAACTTTTCATACTATTTTTCTTCCACTCCAAACAGATTTAGAGTCCGCTTTTTATTTGGTCTAATCTTTTTCTGGCATCTGGAACCATCTGGAAAATCTTGTCGAGCTTTTCGCACGCATAGTCATCGCAATATGCACAGTTCGCAATACTCTTTTCCATTCCACATTTTCTAATCTCGCACACTTTGCAATGACTGAAAAGACGTTCGCCATCTGATAAGCAGCCCTCACAATTAATATCTTCCGGCTTAATGTCTGCGTTATATCCTTTGGACCACTGCTCCGCTACTTCCGCTCTCTTTTCGTCATCATCATTCTCGGTTGCTATGAATGCACCGCATTCATTACATAGCAAACCACAAAAACTCATCATCTCATTCATCTTTTAACTCCATTTTCATAAAGGTAATTGTTTCCTACTTTAGCAGTTTCTCATAGACCGCCTCGATTGTATTGACCATCGTTTCCGGTGCGAATTTCTCTTTTACCGATTCCCTGCCGTTTACGCCGAGCTTTTTTCTTAAGCCCTCATCTTCTATCAATTCCACACAGGCCTTTGTTAATTGCTCGACGTTTTTCGGCTCAATCAGCCGGCCGGTGTTTTCGTTTACAACTTCTCTTGCGCCGTCCACATCGAAGGAGACAGCCGGCCTGCCGCAGAGCATTGCCTGGGGCAGAGTACGTGCAAGCCCTTCCCGCAGCGAGCAGTGAACAAGAATATCTGACGATTGTATAGCAAGCGGAATTTCACCCGGAGGCAAAAGACCGGTGAATTTAATTCTCTCAGCCAATCCCAGCTCTCTAACCTGTTGTTTGAAATGCTCGGCAAGGTTCCCATCCCCAACAAACAGCCAGACGCACTTTTCATATCGTTTCGAGAGCTGTTTAGCAGACTCAATAATATATTCGTGTCCTTTGAGCATAAACAGCCGTGCTATGGTTACGAGCACAATCGAATCCTCGTCGATTCCATACTTTCGGCGAAAACCTCTTTTGCTCTCTTCTGAGATTGGCTCTAAGAATTCGTCTTCTTCGATGGCCGAATAAGCGGTAACAAACTGTTTTGGCTTGCCGATACCTGCGGCGGTTGCCTGTGCGGTCATTGCATCTGCGACGCTGATAAAAAAATCCGTTCGCTTTGCAGCGGATTTCTCGATAGCAATATAAAACTTGTTCAGCCATTGGTTTTGATACTGATGAAAGGCCAGTCCGTGTATTGTGTGCACCACTGCCGGCCTATGTCGTCCCATCCTGTCATTGCGAGGAGCGAAGCGACGAAGCAATCTCGAAACGTAACGCTTGAGATTGCCACGGCCTGCTTCACAGGCCTCGCAATGACAAATATGGGCTGCAAATCTCCCTAATATGCCGGCTTTTGCCGAATGAGTATGAACAATATCCGGCTGCAATTGTCGCAGAAGTTTTTTTATCCGGAAGCAGCTGATAATATCATTAAAAGGATTTATTGCCCGGCGAAGTCTGTCGAGAACAATAACTTTATAATTTTGTCCTTTTGTTTGATTAAAAAGCTCACCTTCAGGCCCCAGGGCCGGCCCGGTAATGAGTGTAACATCGTGTCCCCGCTGTGCTAAGAGTTTACAGGTAATAAGCGTATTTTCCTGCGCCCCGCCGAGTATTAACCTCGTTATGATATGAACAATCTTCAATATGTCTCCTGCATACGCTTCAGTCGTATTTAATCCACATCAGGCACAATCCCTGAGCCGGGGCAAGGGGCCCTGCCGTAGTACGGTCTTTTGCTTCGAGAATCTCGTTAATCTTTCCCGGCTTCCACCTTCCTCTGCCTACCTCAACCAGAGTGCCGACGATATTTCTGACCATATTATACAAAAAGCCGTCTCCTTCGACATCTATGTATGTCCATTTATCCTCGGCTGTAACATCGCAGCGGAAAATGGTCCGGACGGAGTCTTCACGCCTATCAGCGGCCGAGGCAAATGATTTAAAGTCTTTCGTTCCGACGAGCAGTTGTGCCGCCTGGTTCATCGCTTCCACGTCAAGTTTTTTCGGTATGTGCCAGCACTGATTCAGGCGGAGAACCGGTCGGTGCCGGCCGGTGTAAATTGTGTAGTGGTAGAGCTTGCTTTTCACGCCGCTCATCAGGTCAAATCCCCAGGGCAGCTCTTCGGCAGAGATAACTACGATGTCACGCGGAAGTCGGCCATTGATTGCTTTGGGGAAGTTCTCCGTGGGGATGGGAGAATCAATCTCAAAAAGTGCGACCTGTCCAAGCGCACTTACGCCGGCATCGGTCCTGCTCGCGCCGTGGACGTAGGTTCGGACACCGACAAGATTCGAGACGGCCTCGACAAGCTCACCCTGGATGGTTCTTTTACCCGGCTGTGTCTGCCAGCCGTGGTATCGGCTGCCGTCGTATTGTACTGTGAGTTTTATATTGCGAACGGCCATTATTACCGATTAGACCAGCTTTTCCGCAATCTGCACGGCGTTCAGGGCTGCGCCTTTCCGCAACTGGTCGCCGGCGACCCAAATATTGATGCCGCGGTTCTCAGGTATAGACTCATCCTGCCGGATTCGACCAACATAGATATCATCTTTGCCCGAAGCATCAATCGGCATCGGGAACCGATTATGTTCCCGGTCATCCAGTACTGAAACGCCCGGCGCGGTGCTCAAAAGGTCTCTGACCTGGTCAGGGGTAATCGCCTCGGTGAACTCAAGATTAATACTCTCACAATGCGCCCGGAAAACCGGGATGCGGATACACGTACAGGTAATTGCAATCCTGGCGCAGTCGAAAATCTTCCTGGTCTCGTTGACCATTTTTATCTCTTCCTGGTTGTATCCGTTCGGCCCGAGCGCCGAGTCATGGCTGAACACGTTAAATGCTATTTGATACGGGAACGCTTTGCAGGTCGGCTTTTTCCCATCCAGAATCTCACGAGTCTGGCTTTCCAATTCAAGCATCGCCGATTGTCCTGCTCCGCTGGCCGCCTGGTATGTGCTCACGACCATTCTTTTGACAGGATTTGCCTTATGCAGCGGCCAGACCGGCACAATACCGATAATTGTTGAGCAGTTCGGATTGGCGATTATGCCTTTATTCTCCCCGATTTTTTGCGGATTGATTTCAGGTATAACCAAAGGAACATCCGGGTCCATTCTGAACGCCGAGGAGTTATCAACAACGACCGTACCGGCTTCGACCGCAGCGGGCACAAATTCTCTACTTCGTGCTGCCCCAGCACTGAACAATGCAATATCGACGCGCCTGAAGCTGTTTTCCGTCAATTCTTCAACGACGTATTCTTTGCCTTTGAATTTGATTTTTTTGCCGGCCGACCTGTTGCTCGCCAACATTTTCAGAGAGTCAAAGGGAAAAGCCCGCTCTTCCAGGATTTTCAGAAATTCCTGCCCGACCGCGCCGGTTACCCCTGCAATGGCCAGATTACAGCCCATACTTCAAAGCTCCTCAAAATCCTCTATTACAGACAAACTTAAAGGCAGCCAAACAAGACTGCCCATTAAAACTTACTAATGCAAAAACTAAGCTCAAACTATAACCTTTATATCGGTAGAATGCAACAGCCTTTCACTAATATATAAGATTTATTCTGCTGCCGGTTCGGCTGTCCTTTTTTGCCAGAGCTCAGCCATAATAGACGCTGTAATAATACAGATAAATACGAAAATCGCAGCCGGTATCGCCGCTTTCTCGCCGAAATGTTTCAACGCCAGGACCGTTCCGAGCCCTGCGTTCTGCATCCCAATCTCAATCGCCAGAGTCCGTCTCCGCCGCACCTCCATTCGAAAAGCCGAACCCACAACATATCCGCCCAGCATCCCATAAATATTCAGCATCACCGCCGTCATCAGAACCGGCCAGGTCACCTGTGCCAGGCGACCCTTATTAAGCGCTATCACCAGTGAGCAGATAAATATGATAAACGTAACCGATACTGCCGGAAATATTTCCGAAATCTTCTCAATTTTCTCTTTAAAGTAATGCCTTACCCCAAACCCCACGAACAACGGCACAATCACCATTTTGACGACACTGAACACCATTTCCCAGAAAGGAACTTCCAGCCTCGACCTCGCTAAGACGAATGTCAAACCCGGCGTCAATAGCGGACACAATAATGTAGAAACGGTTGTTAGTGAAACCGAATATGCCGTATCGGCTTTCGCTATGTAGCTTATCACGTTACTCGCCATCGCCCCCGGCGCCGAGCCGGTCAGTATCAATCCTACTGCAATCTCGGCTTCCAATCCAAACAGCTTCGCCAGTGCAAACGCCCCCAACGGCATAATAATAAACTGCGCAGCCGAACCGATTAAAACGATAACAGGCTTTTGTGCGATTCGTTTGAAATCTTCGATTTGCAGCACCGCACCAATCCCGAACATCGTAAGGGCGAAGAACTAATTCATATAGTCATTCATCGCCACAAAGGGCTTTGGAACAAAATACGCCGCCACCCCAAACGCAATCACCCACACCGCAAAATACTTCGTATAAAAAGTTAATACCTTCTTCAACATATCGGAAAGTATAAACCCCCGCTAATCCGGTGACAATCTCAAATATTTAACTCCAGACTCTTAAGGGGACCGATAAATCTCTTGATTTTTCTCTTTTCGGTGTTATCTTTTTTTTTATGATATTTTTTTGTGGAGGCTAAATGGCTCAGAAGTCCAAAATCGAATGGACTGAATCCACCTGGAACCCGGTTACCGGCTGTACGAAAATCAGCGCAGGCTGCAAGAACTGCTATGCGGAACGTATGGCCTTACGTTTAAAAGCTGCGGGAAGTCCCAACTACGCTAATGGTTTCCAGGTAACGCTCCATCAACATGCCCTTGAAATACCTTTACGCTGGAAGAAGCCCCGCACAATTTTTGTTAATTCTATGAGCGACCTTTTTCACAAAGAGGTCCCTTTTGATTTCATCTCAAAGGTCTTTGACGTTATGTGCCGGGCATCTCATCATCGATTTCAGATATTAACGAAACATTCCGGCCGTTTGCTGAAACTAAGCCCCAGGCTCATCTGGCCAGAAAACGTGTGGATGGGAGTTACTGTCGAAAATGTCGATTGTACCTTTCGCATAAATGACCTTCGGCAAACTGCTGCTGCGATAAAATTTATTTCTTTTGAGCCGCTCTTAGGCCCGATTCCTAATATTGACCTCAAAGGCATCGATTGGATTATCGTTGGCGGTGAATCCGGCCCAAACGCAAGACCAATGAGACCCCAATGGGCTATTGATATCCGCGACCAATGTCTTGATACTGATGTCCCTTTCTTCTTCAAACAATGGGGCGGTATAAATAAGAAAAAAAATGGGCGCAAACTGGATGGTCGTACATGGGACAAGATGCCCCAAACTCCAAATCTAATGGGATTAAGCAATGTTTGAATTACCATCACCTAAAGATGATGGTCTATATATTCCAACAGTTGGTAAGCAGTCGTCCGACAAGCATTACTTCTTGATGAGGTATGTCGACATTTTTACTACAGCAATGAAAGGCAAATGGAAAGGCCTGCACTATATAGACCTCTTTGCTGGCGCAGGAATTGAGAGGATACGAGGTTCTCAGGAACTGCGTTGGGGTTCACCAATGATCGCAGCAAATGCTCCCAAACCATTCGATAAACTCCATCTTTGTGAATTGGATCCCAAAAAGTTTCAGGCTCTTGAGAAAAGAATAACCATCACGAGACCGGATTCGCAAATCTTAAAAGGTGATGCCAATGAAAAGGTTCATGATATTGCAAAAGAGATACCTTGTGGAACTTTGTCGCTGGTTTTTCTTGATCCATATGGTTTACAGATCGACTTCGAAACATTAAAATTGTTTGCGTCAAAAAAAGCTAATCTCATAATATTCTTCCCTGATAGATTAGATGTATTGCGCAATTGGAAACATTATTATTACAGTGACCAAAATTCGAAACTTGACCGTCACTTGGGTATGGATTCTGGTTGGCGGTCTGCTTTGGATAATGCACCACCGAACAATCGTGTTGAGGTATTAAGGAAATTTTATGTACAGCGACTTAAACAAAATCTTGGGTATCCACATGTTGGCCATGAACGAATATCAAGCCAAGGCCGCCCCTTATACTATCTTGTCTTTTGCTCCAGGAGTGAACTCGGTGCCAAGTTTTGGCGTGAAATCTCTCGGAAAAAACCTGATGGGCAAAGAACCTGGCCGTTTTGATTAGTGTGAGCAGTCAAATTTTAGTTTACACAATGCCCAAATTCGTTATTTCCGTCAAGCCAAAATGTCTTTGTAGTCTGCGCAAAATTTCTTTCGGCCGCACGCTCTGCAGTGAGTCCCCCTCCAGATATCATCAAACTGCTCCATAATTTTATCAACTATTGTTTCATCATCGGTGATAATGCCGGCCTCAAAATTTCTCTTGTGCTCGCTCTTGGCCCCCATCCCGGAGCCGGTAAGATTGGCACTGCCGGTATAAGCGAAACCGCCGTCAATTATCACGGCTTTAAGATGAACTCTCGGACATAAGATTCGTTCCATCCCCTTTATAAGATTCGGGTATTTATCGAAATCCTCTCGAAAAGCCGGCCCCGGCTCTTTGGCGTGAAGCAGTCTTACTTCGACGTGTCTTTTCACCAGGTCGGACAAAATCTCCAAGAACGGCACCATCCTGTCGGCCTTTTCCACATAGAGGTCTTTCAAGTCGGACGTTGCCATCCAGACGAACTTGCGGGCTTCTCCTATTCGCCTGCAAATCACTTTTTCGTATATATCTCTGTCCGTAATGAATTCAAGCATTCCTTTGAATCCGAGCCTTAACTGTCCATTCAATTCCCAATCCATTTTACCCGCGAGCTCCGCGTTACGCAATACACACAAGTCATTGCGAGTCCGCCCTCGCTCTTCGTTTGCGCCAAGCAAAACGACGGGGGTGAACGCGGCAATTGCAAATCGCAAGCACCCCCTCGCCGCCGGAATTGCCAAATCCTCCAATCAAAAAAGGTCACCGACCCTTCCCCCTGCATATAGGGTCGATGACCTCATATAGACTCTTTCGTTCTCTACTATTATCGGATGTCCACGCGTAAGCTCTGCCCGGATATTTCCTTGACACGATATAGAAAAAACCGGGGTTTACCACAGAAAAAACCTTATAATACCAAAATAGTACCCAAAAAAATGAGGGTTTGGGGGCACTGTTAGTGCCCCCAAACCCGAAAACGTCATCAACCCTAAGCCTACATTATTGAGCTCGTTAGGCTCAGAGTTATTACTTGAGAGCCTCAATTAGTTCAACTTCGGCGACTTGCATACTATCCGCACTTGCGGCGTCTCGAACGGCCGTGATCATAAGTCGATAGTGTTTGTAGGCTACTTTATTAGCAAACACAATCGGCGCTTCGTTCTTTGCCAGACGCGGCCATGCAGTCTCCTGGTTGAAATCGTCAATTTTGCCACTGGCAATCAACGTCCATGGCCCAGTATATATGTCACCATCGGAACCATAGAGTGTGAATGCAACTGGGTCTCGCTCTGGTTTGTCATCTGCCGTCGTGAAAGTCAGTCTATTAACAACTTTCTTACTCGATGGTGTTACCACGAAACCGGTGGGCTGCTTCTCGCCTTTCTTATGCCGATAGTTCGTCTTGATGTTATCATCGAGCGCCTTTAGAGGCGTTTCATCGCTGGGCCAATCGCCATCGGTCGGATATCCATAGATGGTATTCCCTGGCGAGGTAACGTCAACCAGCACATCTTCGGTAACACCTATCAGCTCAACTTCGGCTATCTGCATACTATTCGCACTTGCGGCGTCTCGAATAGCCGGAAATAGAACTTGATAGTGCTTGTACACTGCCGCATTCTCAAACGAAATCGGCGTTGTGTTCTTTGTGAAGCGCGGCCACGCCGTTACCCCGTTGAAATCGACGATATCGCCACTGGCAATCAACTTATACGGCCCATCGATGCTCACATTAGAACCAGAGAGTTCATAAGCAACTGGGTCACGCTCTACTGCGTCATTTGCTGTGGTGAAAGTCAGTCCCGTAACGATAGTCGCACCGGCGGATGGTGTAATCTGGAAACCAGTGGTTTCAATTTCACCTTTGAAATGCAGATACTTCGTTAAGATGTTATCATCGACCGCCAAAGGAGGTGTTTCAGCACCAGGCCAGCCGAAATTATCGCCTTTCATTAGACCGTCGTTCGGAACACCCTTGACGTTGTCCCCTGGTGCGGTAATATCAGCCGCTTCCAGGATGCTTATCGGCTTGACGACTTGGATGTCGTCGATACGGATTGTGCCGGAACCACCGGGCGTCGGGTTATCTACGTTGCCTACACCGATGTACAGCTTAGCGGCTGCTGTCAGATCCACGCCTGCATCGCTAAAGGCGATGAGCGGAATCTTCCAGTTCCACCACTGAGCAATCTGTGTGGCCGCTGGGTCTGTATGGGTTACTGCGCAAAGGGCACCAGCACTATCTTCCAAAGCCACGTAAATCGACTCGGCGGAATTGAAGGCTATGCCAACGTCCTGATTCGCAGCAGCAGAACCAACCTTACCTTTAGTGCTGACATTGTCGAACGTGTATGTCCGCACCTCGCCTGCTGCATGTGATGTAACGAACAGACCAATGCAAACGTCCTTGGCCATCTTGACGTCAATGGGGTTCGACATAGCGCCGCCCGAATTGTCCGGCGATGTGTCCGTGAATAGCACCCAATCAACACCGTCGGCAGAAGAGTAAGCTGTAATCGTGTTGCCTACTCGTGTCAGTTTTACCCAATAAGGCGGTGCCGCCGTGAGATCACCATGGTAGCTACTGGAGTTGCCGCCAGTCTCCTGACGGCCCTGGAACGCTATGCCGCCGCCCTCGCCACCTGTAAGTGCCATTATCATGTGTTTGGAGTTCGCATCGAGCGTCTCGCGAATCATCACGCCGCCCTTGGCCCAGGCGTTTGTGCCTGTGCCATTACTAACAACATTGGCAACAATCTCGCCGTCACCGGAAAGCGTCCTGTACACATAGTGGAACTGATCCGATGTACCCCAGATGTCGGCCCCGGAACCACCTATCATGTAGGTTCCGGTCGCTTCGTCCAAGCTGACACTGCCTTCAGGACCCGGTCTGCCAAGGAATCGGAACGACAGATCCGTAACTCCATTGACTGTTAAGTCCGCCGGGGTATCCCACGAAGCCTCGGAAGTGTAAGGCTCAACACTATTGTCATAGTCCAGAGTCGTCTCCGTCAGGTCGATGGCTAAGGCGTTGGAAGTCGTAAAGCTCCAGACCTTGCCTTTCCACGGTGAATCTGCATCGGCTTCGTTGACTTCGTCAACACGCCAGTAATAGGTCTTGTTCCATTCCAGAACTCCAGGCGCATAGCTGGTTTCAGCCTGCCTGCCAACATAGATGTCCGGTGTATTGACATCGGCATTGGCTACGGCATCGGCATCGGCACCGAAGTACACGTCATGCTCGACAGCCTTCTTGCCGGCACTAAAGCTCAGCAGTGGTGTCTGCAAGGCATTGTCTTCTCCGTCTTTGGGATCTGGACCAAAAGCCCACAAGGCTATAAACGGCTGCAGGTAATTTTCCGTAACCAATGTCCGCTGAGGAACACCGGGGCCTTGCCAGGCCGCGTCGCAGTTGTCACCGCCGCCGCCTTCTTTCCAAAGCGCCGCAAGATAATATTGGCCCTTCTCAAGTGCGATAGGCTCAGACTTTTGCTCGGCGTACTTGTCATACTCCATCGGGCCGGTCCAGCCGATCACCTCGGCAATCAGCACGGCATCACCCGGATCCGTACCTATGTACAGTTCGGTGTAGTCATCACCGGAGACCCAGAATGTGTAGTCACCCGCTTCCGGCACACTGAGCCAGGCCTGGAGGCGGCCGCCGTAGTTGTCTTTACCGAGGTCCGAGGTTAAGAAGTCGGACACCTCATCTACTAATGTTGGCTCCGCAGGGAACCTCGGATCGCTTCTGAGGTCGTCCACAGCCGTACCGCCGATGTTCTCCCAGATCTCGCGCGTAACGCCACCTACACCAGGCTGCTTTGTCTTGAAGCTCCAGACCGGACCTGGATTTGTTGCGATAATTGCAAACTCATCGACCTTCCAGTAGTACGTCGTACCTATCTCCAGCTTTCCAGGGTCAAACGATGTTTTCATCAGCTTGCCTTTGAACGTACTCGGGTCTTTAGCCGCTACGGCTGCTTTGTCGGTGCCGAAATACACATCGTGCATAATCGCACCCTTGCCGGCCGTCCAGCTAAGCTTGGCATCAAGATTTACCCACGTAGCGCCGTCAGATGGGCTTGGGGAACGAGCCTCTACAGGCATCGTCGAGAAGCTCCAGACATTACCCTCGTGTACGACTGCTCCGCCGGGTTTGACCTGCCACTTGTCCCATACTACGGGTACTTCGGTTTCGACCTCATCCACTCGCCAATAGTAGGTCGTACCCGGGGCCAAGTCTGCGTATTGTAACGTCAACTGGGTTTCGACAAGGAAGTCCGATTCATCGATTGTCTCGTCTGTGCTAACATATATCCTGTGGGAGTCAGCCGTTGGCCCGGCAGTCCACTCTAACGTATAATCATCTACATTAGTGGCTCCATTAGCAGGAGTAGGGGCAACGGCTATTGGCCTGCCATACTCTATATGCAGCAAAGGCGCGGCTGCCGCTTCTCCTTCGTAAGCCTCCGCGCATCGAACTCCTAAGGAGGGATTACACGGGTCGTCCTGGATGGTCAACACTAACGCGCTGCCGCTTGCCCAATCCCCTTGGTTGACTATCTCCTGGATGATAGCGGAGATGTCCGGCGTCTGAAATTTATCATTCACCGCAGTCCAATTGGGCACAGACCACTTCACCACTGCTGTTGTCCATGAGGGCCTGTTCGAAATGTTAAAGGGCGTGTTAACAAATGGTTCGGCGTCCGGCGCCAGTTGGCCGTCGATAATCACGTTAACCGGCGATGTGCCGCCTTTTGTCTCATCCACCTCGAACTCAATGTACGCGCTGAAGACTGTTCCGCTCTGTGGAATAGGTATATCAACAAAGCGCAGAGCTAATCTCTGGGGATCGCCTGGAGGATCCTCAGCGTCCTCGTAGGGAAACTCCAGGTCGCTGCTGTCCACATCCAGTGCGCCACCTCTGTCCTCCCGGAGACGTTCTTCGACATCATCATTGCCGTTAGTTATCTGAATGTTGACAACGTCCCCCCGGGCGACATTTGTACTGGCCAGACTTAATACCAAAACAAGAGAAATTAAAAAAATCAATTTCCTAAACATAATAGTTCTCCTCCAAAACAATTAAAATAATTCTGAGTTGTGCTTTGGCCACGCGCCAAAGCGACCGACAATAAATTTCACTGTCGCCACACGATATCTGCCCAGGAAAATTGTGTGCGACTTGACACTACCTCCTTCCTTAAAAGCCCAAAAAGAGCCGTTAATTGAGATGTGAAATGTCTAACTACGAAGCACTAAGCTTCTATTCCAGCTCTGCGCCTCGCGCTATAACCTACAGCTCCTCCTCTCTTTTTAAAACTACAAAGTTTCCATACTTCGGCTGTTCAAAACCAGCACGTCCTCACATTATGCCCATAAAGACGTTATCAAGTATATTTATACCAGATTGGCCTCTGTTACGTCAAGAATTATATTACTTTTTTATGAAAAAAAATTGAAAAAAGTGGAACTCGTCAACTTCTACTTTTTTATTCTCACAGCTTTTGCCCGCGAGCTATAAATCAAAACATCGATTATACACAAATAACACTACTTGTCAAGCCCTAAAATACCGAAAGCCGAGTCCATCAGTTACCCCATTTCAGACCCGGTCAAAAAGTCCGCATTTTCCCCAATTTTTTACGAAAAAAATACGAAAAAACGCTAAAAAAATACTCATTCTCAAAATCCCCCCAAAACGTCGTAACCATCTGTACAGCAGGGAGTTATAAAAAATAATTCAGCAAAAAGCTAAACGCCCAAACATCCCTTTTGGGCAATCCTTCCAACGACAACGATATATAAGGTGCGGCAGCCGATATAAATACCCCCAATTCCGATATTATCCGGTTGATGTTTTCTCAAAATCTTGCTAACAGATAAGCCTATGCCGGACAAAAAAAGTATCACATCTCTATCTGTGCCGCCGAGCCAAGCGCTGATACACGCTGTGCCGGCTTGATAATGCTTTATAAAAAAACGTTTATGACGTTGAATTTATCGGTTTAGGCGGCCCAAAAATGGTCGAGGAAGGCCACTTTAAATCTTCAAACCGGCGATTTTACACTTGGCGGAACTCACTCCGGGCGAAATCCGCCCATGGCGGAATCAATCATCAAATCAACTACTACTGCATATACTTATACTTAATTGCCTATATTGCCGTCAAGGAAAAAACGATTTTTTTGAGGAAAATCATACCGACCCTTTAAGGTACTATTTCACAGCGCATGAAAGTACCATCTATCCTAATATTATTTTGGTTCGACAGCAGATACAGACTTACTTTCTTTGGCCCACAAATGTAGAACCTATGCTCCACGCTTACTTAGAAGCTCGCTGGTTCCGATATTATTTACAAGTGTGTTTTCCAGAAGTTTGTCCCTATGAGGTCACTGCGGCCCTACTATTGATAACGCAAAACCAGCTCAATTCTCACTTTTAACTAAAGTACCCTCAGGAATCTATCGAAAACATACATATTATCTATAGAGACTGTGAAGTCTGGAAGGGTGTCAAAGTATTTTCGACAAGAAAAATAATAGGACGTGGTAAATGGTAACATCCCAAACAGAAGAAAAAGCCGAAGCCGAAGAAAAGGCAAAACCCGAAGTTGAAGCTAAACCAGAGGCCGAAGCAATAGAGAAGCAAGACAAGCCCGAAGCAGAAGCCAAAGTCAAAGCTGAAGAAAAAGCCAAGACCGAACCTGAAGCCAAACCGGAGGCTGAGGGCGAAGCTGCAGAAGAGCCAAAAGCCGAAGCTGAAAAAAAGGACGAAGCAATAGAGAAGCAAGACAAGCCCGAAGCAGAAGCCAAAGTCGAAGCCGAAGAAAAATCCGAGACCGAACCTGAAGCCAAATCGGAGGCTGAGGGCAAAGCTGCAGAAGAGCCAAAAGCCGAAGCTGAAAAAAAGGACGAAGCAATAGAGAAGCAAGACAAGCCCGAAGCAGAAGCCAAAGTCGAAGCTGAAGAAAAAGCCGAGACCGAACCTGAAGCCAAAGAAAAAGCTGAGACCGAAGAAAAAACAACGGCACCTGACCTGAACGCGGAGCCCCCCAAGGGCGGAGTTTCCGAAACCATTCAAAAGATGACTCAGTCACCGGCTATTCTACCGGGCGAGTCCGGCAAACCCTCAACAGCACATATCAGTGTTTCATCAACAGTATGCGCAAAAGACTTTATGCAAAAAGATGTAGTATGGGCAAGTCCCGACGAAAGCGTACAGCAGGCCCTTACAAAAATGCAGCAGCATGACAGCGGCTATTTAATGATAGGCCAAGACGGAGCACTGGAAGGTATAGTATCGAAGTCTGATATAACAGGAGCAACCAGTATCTATCTGCGACCGATATTTGCAAAATGGCATGGACCTCCGGACGATGCTACGCTTCAAATCAAACTCAAATGGATAATGAGCAGGCCTGTCCGCACAATAAGGCCGGAAGCACCTCTGGCGACAATAATAGAAAATATGTGCCGGTTCGGCGGGCGTTGTTTACCCGTGGCGGACGAACAGGGCAAAGTGCAGGGCTTAGTAACGGTATTCGACATCTTCCGGACGCTGCTCAACACAAGCGAGGATGTTTTGGCCGTTGGCAAAACAGCCGAGGCACCTGCTTTAGAATAAACATTACAAAAGCACAAGCCTCAAAAGTGCACACCTGAAGAGTGAGTGCGGCCGGATTTCCCGGCAATTGATTTATTGCCTGGCAATACTTATTCGCAGGTACGACAATCTCGTTTCTTGTCATTGCAAGGCCTGTGAAGTCCGCCTATGGCGGACGGTAATCTCGACTTTTTCAACAGCCCCCTTTTCTCTAATTTCGCACCTAATCTCGTAGTGTGCCCAGCACAAACAACCTTGCTGCGTTTTTTAAAAAAGCATATAGTCCTTTTGATTAATCAAAAGGACTACGTGACCTTTTTACAAATTACCGAGATGGATTATTGGGCTGCACGGATATCGGGTGAATATATGTACCTGTCCTGTGGAAGCAAGCCAGTATATTTGAAACCGGCAGTAAGGAAATGATTCGAGAGTAAAGTGTCTATTAAAAATAGGCGAATGTGCTTAGTTTTTCTGATTCCGACAATGGAGCTTTATCATACACGCTCCACTCATACGTGACAATATGCTCGTTTGCTATCATTTTCTTCTTTTCTCTGTCTGAGATTGCCGGTCGGCCTCTTTCAGGAGATTCCATAGAACATTAATGTTGCGGTCCTGTTTGGCCTTGGACCATTCGGCAGACTGCCTCTGAAAGAAGCGGGGAAACTTCTTCTGCACGGCGAAACGCTCCTTAGCCTGCTCCAGTGTCAAACCTTCCTGCTGAGCCGAGCCCGAAGCCGGGCATAAACAAACAAAGAACAACACCGATGCGAATTAACTTGCTCATTTTAGAATTCCAAATGCAACGAACAGGATGTCGTCATAACCAATATCCATCATAGCACTATCTCTTGAAATGTCAAAGCCTTATGATGCTCATTGCTGCCCGGCAATATTTAAGACTGTTATTTTTTTGAATTGTGTTGACGCTCAATCTTCAAAAGGGTAGAATTTTCAGCCTTATAAGCATAAGCTGTGATTCGAAGCCTTCAGGATTGAGGTGCAGTCGGCCAAACAGGTTTGGCTATCGCCCTGAATGAAAGGTTTTAGGGAACACAACTCACCAAATGAATTAGGAGATTGTCATGTTAAAGAAGAATTTAAACCTTACGCGGCGTGCATTTTTAAATCGCGCGGCGGCCCTGGCGACGGTTCCGTACATCGTTCCGGCCTCGGCGTTGGGCCGCGATGGGAAAGTGCCCCCGAGCGAGCGAATTGTGCTGGGAGGCATCGGCATCGGCAACCGCGGCTCATACGACCTGCAATGGATGATGCCGGAGAAGGACGTGCAATTTGTCGCAGTTTGCGACCCCCAGAGGAAACGTGCCGAGGCCGTCAAGCAAATCGTGGACACCCGGTACGGCAACAAGGATTGCGTCATATACCACAGCACGCCGGAATTCCTGGCCGAGCGCACGGACATAGACGCGCTCTTGGTCACTACCGGCGACCGCTGGCATGCGCTGGCCTCAATAATGGCGATGCGGGCGGGCAAGGACGTTTACTCCGAAAAGCCGTCGTGCATGACCATTGCGGAAGGCCAGGCGGTGGTGGAAACAGCAAAACGATATCGCCGTATTTATCAAACCGGCACGCAACGGCTCAGCGAGGGAAATTTCACTTTTGCCAACGAGCTGCTCCGTCTCGGCCGGCTCGGCAAGGTACACACGGTGCGGGCCCACATCGCCCCGTGGGATGCGGCTGAAATGAGCCACGAGTGGCTGCCGGCAGAACCCGAACCGCCAAAGGAAGAGGTTGACTGGGACCAATGGCTGGGTCCATGTCCCTGGCGGCCTTACAACTCCACCTACACAAGCGGCGGCTGGCGGGGCCACTACGATTTCCACACAAGCTGCATCGGAGAATGGGGCGCGCATACGTTCGCTCAGTGCCAAGTGGCAATCGACGCCGCGGACACATCGGCCATTGAGTATCAGTATGTGAAAAACGAGAGCGGCGACGGAATGGTCACCAAGTTTGCCAACGGCATACGGATGATTCTGGAGCGCGACTTGGATAACAAATACTGGCGGGGTTCGTGCGGCGTCCGCTATGAAGGTACGGAAGGCTGGGTCGCTGCGGCCGACGGTTATTCAAAACCGGATGTCTCCGCACCGGCGATGATGGACGACTTCAGGAAGCTGGTCTATGACTACACGGCCCGCACACTGCGTCCGATGAGCCATGTGCGAGATTTCTTAGACTGCGTCAAGTCGCGCCGCCAGACCGTGGCCAATCCGGTAATGATGCACCGGTCAATGACTACGGTGCACGCGGCCAATATCTGCATGTGGCTCAAACGCGATATGCGTTACGACCCCCTCAAAGAGGAATTCATCAACGACCCCGAAGCCAACCGACTGCGTTCGCGCGCAATGCGTGAGCCGTGGAGCATATAAATCCGGAAGGAGACCAAACTATGTCAAAGTCGAAAATGAACTATACGCTTATCATTGCCTTGCTGCTCACCTGCGCGGCGCAGTCCTTCGGACAAACCGTCGTACCGGCGACCAAGCAGCAGGTGGACAAACTTATTGCGGTGCTCAAATCCGATGCACCGCACAAAGAAAAGGCCGATGCCTGTCGTCTATTGGCCATCGTTGGTACCAAAGACGCCGTTGAGCCGCTGGCCGCCCTGCTCGGCGACGAAAAACTCTCGCATATGGCCCGCTACGGGCTCGAGCCCATCCCGGACCCGGCCGTGGACGACGCCTTGCGCGATGCGCTGGGCAGACTCAAAGGCCGACCACTGGTTGGTGTAATCGGCAGCATCGGCGTCCGGCGCGATGCCGGGGCGGTAGAACAACTGGCGAAGATGCTCCAGGACCCTGATGCCCAAGTGGCCCAAGCGGCAGCGAGAGCGTTGGGCAAAATCGGTAACCAGCCTGCAACCATAGCACTGCAACGTGCCCTTCCAAATGCGTCTGCCGCCAATCAGCTCGCACTGTGCGAAGGTTTGTTCCGTTGTGCCGAGGCACTTGTTGTTCAAGGACAGCGCAGTCAGGCCATTGAGATTTACGACCAGCTGCGTGAGCTGAATGCCCCGCACCAGGTTCGTGGCGGAGCTTTACGCGGCGCTATCCTAACTCGCGGCAGAAGTGGTGTGCCGCTGCTTCAAAAGCATTTGCGCAGCGATGACTACATTATGTTTTCCGCAGCCGTCCAGACCGCACAGGAATTGCCGGGTTCTGAAGTAACACAAGCGTTGACCGCTGAGCTGAATCAATTGCCCCCCGACAACCAGATTTTAGTGATACAGACACTCGGCAAGCGTGCCGATGCGCAGGCATTGGGAACGCTGTTCGCTCTGGCAATGAACAGTAAAACAAAATCTGTCCGCCTCGCAGCCATCCGGGCACTGCCGGATATCGGCGACCCTTCGTCGGCGGGCGTATTAGAGAGATTGCTGGCCGATGCCGATGGTGAGATATCGCAAGCCGCACAAGAGGCCCTTGCTGCCTTGCCAGGCCAAAAGGCTGATGAAGCCGTGATGAGGATGCTCAATAGCGACCAGGCCGACGAGCGGCTCACCGCGCTCGAGCTAATTGGGCGTCGGCGAATGACGGAGAGCATCCCGGCATTGCTAAATGCCGCCGGCGACGAAGACCCGAAAGTCCGCCAGGGTGCGCTGAAGAAAGTGGGTGAGCTGGGAGGTCCCGGCGAATTTTCGGCACTGCTCAATCTGCTCCTGCGTTTAGAAAGCTCACAGGACCTGGACGCTGCTGAACAAGCCTTGAGCACTGTTTGTATGAAAGCTGATAATCCGCAATCATACACAGAGAAGCTTACCAGTCTGCTGACCCAGGCCCGGCCTGAACAAAAGAACGCCCTGCTGCGCGTCCTCGGCGTCATCGGGGGAACGAACGCTCTTAGTGCTGTCCGGGCAGAGGTCAATAATTCCAATGCCCAGGTCCGTGACGCCGCCATCCGTGTGCTTTGCGCATGGAAAACTGCAGATGCGGCGCCCGACTTGCTCGCTTTGGCCAAAAGCTCGCCGAACCCGTCTCACAAAACTGCGGCTCTGCGTGGCTATATTAGCCTGGTTCGAGACGAGAGTCTCCCGACTCGGGAGAAACTTGCAATGTGCAAAACAGCAGCCTTGCTAATTCAGCGCAACGAAGAGAAGAAGCTTCTGCTCGGTGTGCTGGGCACAGTGCCGGCGGTTGAGGCACTATCGATGGCAATGGCGTACCTGGACGACCCGGAGACCAGGAACGAGGCGAGCTTCGCAGCCGTGGCGGTCAGTGAGAATATAGTCGAGCAGCAGCCCGGCAAAGTTATCGATGCTATGCAGAAGGTGATGAAAGCTACGAACAACAGAGACGTAACTCGCCGTGCAAGGGCAACATTGAACAAGGCTAAGAAATCGGCAGAAAGATAAAGAAATCAAAAAACCGATGAGTGCGAACAGGATGTTCGCCATCTTCGCTGCGTGAATAATCGAGGGAAGAAAAACCGGCGTTCCTCAGCCATTTTGCAAGCAAAAAACTGTACAATATACCCAAGACACTTTTATTTAACTTATCAGACAAACTCGCATAGAATGTGTTAGTCACAAGTCCTGGCTTAAAAGGAGTATGGTTATGGGTAAGCCCATTTTAATCTGTGTGCTTGTGCTGTTAATATCCGCGAGCACTCAAGCCGATATCGTAAGATTAGAAAGTTACTTGCTGAGGATTGAGGTTGATGATACGACTGGCCGATGGGCTCTGCTGGACAAACGTTCGCAAACCAGGTGGCCCTCCAAAGGGATGGCCAATCCCGGCACTGCAACATGGCTTGAGGGCGACTTCCTGAAAACCCAGACCACGGACGAGAATACTGTGCGTCTGCATCTGAAAAACGGGCAGGCGGTTGTTTTTGCCCTGGTCGAAGAAGGAAATGCACTGGAGCTTCGTTATGAAGGCAAAGCCGATGGCAGTGTCCGTTTGCTCGATGACGCATTGGCTATCACCGACATCGAGGGTGGTTATGCCATCGTCCCCTGTCGCGAGGGGCTGCTGATTCCAGCTAATAGCGGCAAGGCGTTTAAACGGGTGTTCGGCACATCCGATTACGAAGGCTGCCACATGAACATGCTCGGCTTCGTCAAGGGCGGCTCGGCGCTAATCGTAACCTGGGACAACGCCTACGTATTCCCGGAACTTCAAAGCACCACATCCGGCGACAAAAAATATCGTCAAAGGCTTACTGCAACGCTCGAACTTCGTCGCAGCGCAGACTCATTGCGTCTGATGCCGTTAGGCAAAGGCGACTTCAATACTATAGCTGCGGACTATAGACGCTATGCTGAAAAGCAAGGCCTGGCGGCAACATTGCGAGAGAAGGTCAGCCGTAACCCGCATGTCGAGCTGATGATAGGTGCAGCGAACGCCAAGCTCTGGACATGCCTTGCACGCCGTATGAACGAGGACAGCACAAAGGAAGAGTCAGTTAGAGTTCGTTGGACGTTCAACGAGGCGGCCCAAATCGCCCAGCACCTGAAGAAAGACGTTGGTATCGAGCGCTGTCTATTTATGATTGGGGGCTGGACGGAAGGCGGGTATGACTGTCGCCATCCCGACAATCTACCGGCTAATCCCGAGTGCGGCGGCAACAAGGGCCTGGCAGACGCCATCGAGCATATTCAAACCCTGGGTTACGTGGCATGCCTGCATGATAACGTCCAGGATATGTATCGCGATGCGAAAAGCTGGGACCCGGCATTCATCGAAAAACAACCGGACGGCTCACTCATCAAAGGAGGCCGGTGGCTCGGCGGACGAGCATATATGGTCTGTGCACCCAAACAATTAGAGCTGGCCAAACGTCCGCAAAACCTGCCGGAGATTGATAAACTGTTCTCACCCTGGAGTTATTTCATCGATACGACGTACGCCGTTGGCCCTCGTGAATGCTATGACCCAAACCATCCCATCGACCGAAACGATGACATCGCGTGGAAGATTCGTCTCAGTGATTATGCGCGGGAACTGTTCGGAATTTTCGGCAGTGAGTGCGGACGCGAGTGGGCACTCCCCCACAGCGATTTTTTTGAGGGGCTTGTGGCCGTCCAGGGCCAATATTTTCATAACCTCAAACCAGAGGAGCTTGGAGCCACGGTCATCCCCTTTTTTGAGATGGTCTATCATGATTGTCAGATATGCTATGGCAAGTACGGCTATGCGGCAGACAAAGCAGCCGAATATGTCGCTCATCATGTTCTGTGCGCCCGTCCGCTGCACTACCACTCTTTTCCCGACCACCTTTACTGGCAATCGCCGAGAGAAAAGGGCGAAGGAAATACCGACAGCCGGGTGCCTGAACGCTCGTGTTATGTCCGCAGCGATAATGGCTGGGCGGAAGGTATGCACCCGCTCGATGTGTTCCTCAAGAATACACATGAGGTATTAGGGCCGCTCCACAAGGTCACGGCCCACGAGCGATTGACACGGCTGGAATACCTTACTGATGACTTTAAGCTCAGAAAGGCAACCTATGGACACGGTGAGGATGCGACCACAGTCATTGCGAATTTCGGGACGACAGAGACCCAGGTAACCTCTACACTGGGAGGAGACGTCGTCTTGCCGCCATGGGGATTTGTAATCGAAGGGCCAGCTTTTGTGGCTTTTCATGCACGTCGCTGGGCCGGACAGGAGTATGGTAAAGGAGCTTTATTTACACTACAGGCGATAGACGAGAAAAACCTGAAGGACGCCCATCGAGCGCGCGTCTTTCATGCCTTTGGCCCCGCAAACCTTAGATGGAAAGGGAACCTCTACAACGTACAGCGCGAGCAGGTGATCCAGCCCCAAGAGTAAGTTGTATGCCCAGCAGTCTATGGTGCCGGATGGAACGTTTCTGTTTGTGAGGTTAGTGGAAAAGAAGATAGACCATACCGAAGGTCTCGCTCGACTATGCTCCCCAATCTACGGTGTTCTGCTGCAATGTCAGCCTCAATTGAATCATGACATCCCAGAATTGTTACAGCTAAGAAGAACGCCGTTATCAGTGTCAATAATCTTCTTATTATCGAACCATAATGTCTTTCCATCATTCTGCCTCCCCCTTTGGGGTCAAATATGTCTCAGGAGCCAGCCTTGGGCAACGAGCCTAAGTAACAGCCTATACGATACAGCTTGTAAGCTCCTTTACTGTGCACTTGCCCTATCCTCTTGGGCAGAAAAGCTTCACATACAAGGCTGAACCGACCACCCCAATTAAACCATTTACAAATATAATTATACCCATTTGGCCGGAAAAGTCAAGAAAAAAGTACCTCAAATCGAGTTTTATCGAGGACTTTCTCAAAGTGAAAACCCTCCAAGACATCCCCCTCTTAAAGATGATGAAAAGGGCAGTTTTTTTAAATTGGGTTTGAATTGGGTTTGCTTTGGCTTTGTTTTTTCATAGCCCTTAGCCGCATTTTTCTTCATAATCCTTTGTAAATACAGACTTTGCATCAATTTCACCCTCTGGCAAATTGGGTTTGAATTGGGTTTGTTTTCACCAAGTGTCCAATCGATTATATTTTCATAATTCCTTGTTGCTAATGAGTTTACGTTCATTTTGGCCTTTCGGAAATTGGGTTTGTTTTGCATAAAAAGTAGTCAAAACTTCGTAGGTTTTTCCGCTGATTTCCGCCTGATGGGATAAAAGGATGTATTTAACGGCTTTTTGTGTGATGATGGTCATCAGGAGGGCCTTCTGATTGACTGTTTGCTATTGACTATCCGCTATCCGCTATACGATACATGATATACGATATCATAATTTAGTGGGTATTATACAATATAATTAGTTCGGCGTCAAGTAAATTTAAACCACGGATTACACGGATTACACGGATACCCGTTCCCCGTATTCACGGGGACAAGCTACGCGGGCACAAGTTGCACAGATTGAACGGATAAGGTCGGCTTTGATTTTCGTATCTTTTCGGCCAAAATCTGCTTGATTTTCGTTGGCTGGGGTGGTAATTTTGAGTACTTGAGAGGTTTGCATCACGTGGGGTTATTTTAGGAATTGGCCCTTCGACGCTGCTCAGGACAGGCTTGACATGGCTGGATAATATGGGTATTGTTCACCACAGATACCCGCCTTCACGGGCACAAGTTTCACTGATACCCGCTTTCGCGGGCACAAGTTGGCGCGGAATTATTTTGATTGATGGGAATTGCGGGTTTGGGTATTATATGGCCGGAAAAAGGCAAAAATGGGTGGCTGTCCCTCCCTATATTAGATTTCCTTAGATAAAACAGGAGATTACAATATGAAGGATGATCCAAAATATTTGTATAGGTACTATCAATTTGATAAGTACACGGAAAAGATATTTACCAAAAATGAAATCTACTTTCAAAAGCCTTCAAAATTCAATGATCCGTTAGATTCAAAAATAACTTATGCTTGCAAAGGAACTGTAATAGAAAAACAAGAATTCTTAAAGAAAATTCTGTCTTTAGCAAAACCTAAACTTACAGAGAAAGAGCTAAATAATATATCTCAAGAACCAGTGAATTTTGAAAAATTCTTTAATGATTTTCGTAAAAAGAATGATCCAAGAAGAGATGAATTAGGGATTTATTGCTTAACAACCTTGAGAGATAATATTCTAATGTGGGCTCATTATTCAGATAACCACAGGAGTTTTTGTTTGGAGTTTGATAGGCAAGGTGAGTTTTTTCAAAGAGCACTACCTGTTAAATATTCAAAAGTATTGCCAACATACAATATTTTGGAACATACAGTCGGCGAACCTCATAGACATGCTGATAAATTTGCTGACCTGTTACTGACTAAAGCCGAAGATTGGAGATATGAGGATGAATGGAGGATTGTATGTACCCCGGAACATGGTGGTTTTGGGATTCATACGTTTCCTGAAAGACTATTAACTGGCGTGATACTTGGTTTTCAGATATCCAATAAAAATCGGAATAACATAATAGAATGGTGTAAGAGTAGAATGTTCAAGCCGAAGATTTATCAAGCAACGCCTAAAGATGGAGAATTTGGGTTGGATATTATTCCACTTGATATTGAGTGAAGTAGTAGAATAATAGGGACAGCCATATGTTGAAAAAGTCGATTTTGTCTGCAAAAATGTGTGGGTGGCCTGTTTAGGCTATTCGCAGCTTTCCGCTGCATGACGTAAGGATAAGAAGGCTTCCTTTAAGGGCTGGCTGACTGCACTTTCGGGCTCTACCAGGAGTAATTCTTGGTAAGCATCTAAATACTGAGTACGTAACCTGTGGAAGAGATGCAGAAAGTGTCGGAGGAAAGCAAGACAATCTAATATGACCATCTCAATACCGCCCGTTTGCTCATAGATGCTCAGAGCATAGTCTTGTACTTCTTGGTCGATGAAATCGGTAGTAACGAAGATGTAGTTATCGATTCTGGTACTTGCTTGGCTTATCTTTTGTAGTGCACGGTCAATATCTTCACGAGTGACACGGCGGGTTTTCATTTCATAGACAGTTACTAAATTGTTGTCATCTACGAGAGTGATCTGCAAATCACCCAACGCACCCGTTTGTTCATCCGCTGCGGTATGTGCTGAAAGCGGAAGTACACGCTCTCGAAGACGGTCAGAAGCTACTTTGTAAGCTGCGGCAACAACAAGTACCGGCAGTCGACTTGCTCTATGACAAGCAAGGTGTTGTTGAATAAGTGAAACGGTCCCTTCTGAAGATAACGGAATGGCACCTTCAGAGGCTCTTAACGCAGCAAGGAGCGTGTTCATCCTTTGACTTCTTTCGTCTCTGACTAGCATTAGACATCTTATTGTTTCAGCAAGGAGGTTTTTTGCTGATATTTTGTTTGTGTGAACGTGATTTAGTAGTTCAAGGGTAGTCTGATATAGCTGGGGCGGGCGTCCGACAAGGTTGAAATCAGGTGTCAAGACGATATTTCTATTTCTGAGGGCGGGTGTGAGAAAGGCGGTTGTTGGGTTGCATGGTAAGTTATGTTGGTTGATAAACGCTGACATATAAGATTCATCATAAGTCCGACCCGAATAGGCATCTGGATCCTCAATCTCGGTATATGGCTTACGTATATCTACATCTGGATTATGAACTTTTGCTAGAGAACATGCTAACAGCAACCGGGCACATGCGCGATTCTGGAGATTACGGCAAACAAAATCCACTTTGTTTACGATCTCTGGATCTCTCAAGATTGGCTTGGCTGCATGCCGGGATGCTCTTCTAAAAGCGGCATCGAGAATCTTTGTTGGTTCTGGCATTGGGTTTCCTTTATTACATCATAATTTACCCAAAGGACTTCTCTCCGCGGTGCTTTGACGGAGTGGCAATTCTTGATAGGAGCTTCTACATATTTCCAATCGCTGTACAACTCGTTCATAAGGTCGCAATGATAGCTAGAGAGGGCAACTCTACCTTTGACGGTGTGGAGAACGCGAGCTAGTGTTCTGTGATCGTCATCTGTCATTTCATGGGCATAAGCATTACTATCCCCGCGAGATCCATGGGGATATGGTGGGTCGCAGTAGAATAATGTTTGCTCACTGTCATAACGTTTTATTACTTGTATTGCTGGAGAATTTTCTATTTGAACTCTTAGAAGTCTCTGGGCAACGTATGGCAGGTCCTCTACACTCCCCAGCCATCTTGAGACAGCACCAGCCATTTCTGCACGGCTAGTTAGTCTACAGTGTGCCCATCTGCCGGGAGTAGCTCTTTGAGCCAAGCCGGTTCTAACCTGCCTCGCCCTCACAAAAAAACGTCTGGCTTTTTCGAGATCGGATATTGGACCATCAGGTTCTGCAATAGCTAATTCAAATTCTTCTTTTGAAAATGGCGTCAAACCAATAGCCCTTATTAATTCATCGCTTTGGTCACGTAGAACACGGAAGAAGTTCGTGACTTCTCGATCTATATCGTTATAAGTCTCTATGGGAGATGGAAGCCTGTTCAAAAGAACAGCAGCAGAACCGGCGAATACCTCACAGAAGTGCTTGGTTTTCGGTAAAAGCGGCAGAAGCCAGTCAAGATGAGAGAACTTGCCTCCATACCAACCAAACGCTATAAGTTTTTTTTTCGTTTTGGTCTTATTCGTTGGAGGTTGTTTCTTAATCACTTGGGGACGGTTGTTATTGGGTCGGATTTCGTATGTCCTTTTATTAAGGCGATAAATTTCGACTTTATCATTGGGGTGGAGTTTGTAGAAACAGACAAAATCCTTGACCCATTTTCTTTTTCTGAACATCCATCGCGGGCGTTTTGTCTTTTTGTCAGTAGGAATGTCAGTCTTAATAGGTTCCGGCATGCCTTCAACGCGCAACGTGATTGGAGTGCCAAGACCGGCTTTTTTGGATGAGCCGCCAAAGACGTCCGGCGGGAAAAAATCTTTGCCACACGGGCGGATGTTCAGATTGCCGTATTTATGGGCTGATTCAGTTAGTTGGATTACGTGTGATTCCATTCTGTAAAATGCTCCTTATGAACTTTGCATAAAAGTAAATGATAAGGAAATTTATGATTTGGTCAAGGGTAAAATTTATCTTGGGGATTATACGGTTTGCGAAAAGTGGCTGAAAGACAGATGGCAGAGAAAGCTTTCTTATGAAGATATAAGCCATTATAAGAAGATAGTGGTATAACTGGGTGAAATAATTCGGTTATTAAGCAGATTGACGAAATAATCAACGCCCACGGCGGCTAGCCAATAAACTAAAATACTCTTACCTCGACTAAAAAAAATTTACACATCATCGGTCTTCGGCCGGGTATCTCGTGAAGTGTATCTCGTGAAGCGCATCTCGCATAAATGAAGAAAGCCAATTTTGCAGAGAATATCATTAAAAAAACCCCTGCAGTGCAGGGTAATAAGGAAATAAATGAACCCCCTGCAGTGCAGGGGGCTAACATTTCTATTGACAAGGAAATCGGAAAGTGCTATGTAATCAAAACTTACGACTTGCTGAAAATGCTATCAGCACAGTCAAGCTTTTGGATGATTAGAGAATTCAAACAAGATGTTGATAAGAAATACCTTGGGAGTGTAGCTCAGCTGGCAGAGCAACGGCCTTTTAAGCCGTAGGTCTTGGGTTCGAATCCCAACACTCTCATTTATCCCGCTATTGAGTCTAAAATAGCAGACACAGCAACCAGCGGCTGGGTGTGAAACTGAATTTGTGGTGAATTGGAAATCCTATGCGAAAGACCGTTAAATATGGATGCAGTTTTGCTTAACAGTGTGCATAAGTCCTTCGGCGATGTCCAGGCCGTGAACAATCTCAGTGTCAGGGTTCCAAGGGGCAGCATTTATGGATTTCTCGGGCCTAATGGCGCCGGCAAGACCACTACGCTGCGTATGATTATGAACATCATCCGCCCGGACAGCGGCAACATCGAGATATTCGGGGACTCCTCAGTCGAACTGGCCAAAGCTCGTATCGGCTATATGCCTGAGGAGCGCGGCCTGTATCGGAAGATGACCGTCGCTAAGGTGCTTACCTACTTCGGCGCAATCAAAGGGCTGGCCGGCAACGAGCTTTCGAGCAGCGTGCACCGCTGGCTTCAGCTTGTTGACTTGACAAGCTGGGCGAATAAGAAGGTTGAGGAGCTTTCAAGGGGAATGCAACAAAAACTGCAGTTTGCCGTAACTGCAATCAACGAGCCGGAGCTGCTGATACTTGATGAGCCGTTTGCAGGGCTGGACCCGCTGAACACGGATATGCTCAAAGCCGTTATGCTTGAAATGCGGGATGAAGGCAAAACCGTTATCTTCTCCACACATGTAATGCACGAGGCCGAGAAGCTCTGCGATTCCATCCTTCTGATAAATAAGGGCAAAGCCATACTGAATGACAGGCTGGCTAATATTAAATCAAGACAGAGGTCTCATGTCGTAAGCGTCGAGCTTGAGGGCGATACGGGCTTTATCGAGAAGCTTCCTAAAGTAACCGCAATAAAGTCAAACGGACATCACCTTGAAATTAGCTTAGCGGACAATGCGGATACGCAAGAATTACTGAAGTCCCTTATGAGTCGTGTTCGTGTGCAGAGATTTGAAGTAAAGGTTCCTTCGCTGCACGAAATCTTTGTAGAATTGGTTAAGAAAAGCGATGCAGAAGATTCTTAGAGTTGCACAACGCGAGTATATGGAGACCGTCAAGACCAAGACGTTCATCCTTGGTATTCTGATGGTCCCGTTTATCATCGGTGGGATTATTTTCTTCACGAGCCGAATGTCCCGCGGCAAGACCGGACCGCAGCCACCCATTAAGGTCGCGGTTACCGATTTATCGAACGAGCTGGACGCCGAGATAAAAGCCTCTTTTGAAAGGTACAATCAGGAAAATCCGAATCGCCGGATTGAGGTTCACAATGTCGATGTGCAGCAAGACTCAGAAGAAGCCGAAAACCAGGGAAGAAGCAAGCTGCGCCAGGGTCAGGTGGACGCATACGTTGTTCTGGACAGGGACATCCTGGAAGGTCCGGGTAAAATACGTCTGTACACCTATAAGCCGAAGGCGAGTAATATTGACATATTCTGGACTATCGAGGACCGCTTCCGCAGGGCGGTTGTCAATCAGCGATACAAAATGCAGAATCTCTCTCAGGAACTCTTGGCCAAACTTCAGCACGTTCCGATTGAGCAGGTGGAAATGGGCTCCGCCGATGACCAGGACCGCGTTCAGAGTAATACCGACAGGGTTTTGAAGATGATGGTTCCCTTCTTTTTTATGTACTTGATATTTTTAGGAATAATCGGCACGGGTCAGCACATGATTAACAGCGTAATCGAAGAAAAGAATTCACGCGTCATCGAGGTGCTGCTTTCGGCGATAAGTCCGTTCCAATTAATGGCGGGAAAGATTTTAGGATTGGGCGGTATAGGTTTGACGGTTGTGAGTCTGTGGGCCGGGGCGGCATATCTGACTGCTCGCTGGCAGGGTCTTAATATTGACGTTACCGCCGAGCTTGTGTTGTATTTTGTAATCTATTACATACTTGGTTTCCTCTTAATAACCTCACTCCTTTCGGCGGTAGGCTCAATCTGCAACACAATCAAGGAAACCCAGGGTATGATGATGCCGATTATGATGGTCTTCATAATACCGTTATTTGCCTGGTTCAAGGTTGTCAGGGACCCCAATGGCTTAATGTCACGGGTGTTCTCGTTCCTGCCGCCTTTGACGCCAATGGTAATGATACTGCGGCTTTGTTCCGGCTCCGACATTTGGAAAGTTGAGATATTCGCGTCGATATTACTATTGGCCGTAACCGTCCTTTTTGCGATGTGGGCTGCTGCTAAAGTCTTCCGAACCGGTATCCTTATGTACGGAAAACGGCTGGGCTTACGGGAAGTCTGTCGATGTTTGAGACAAAGTTAGACTTGTCTTTAGTCTGAACTCAATCAATGCGGCTGATTAAGGAGACCTGATAAGGTGAGCGGTTTGTTTTACAATTTAGGCAGAAAAGTCGGGCCAAAAGTCCGCAAGGCCAAATGGCTCTGGCAATCGATAGCCGGTAGTGAAGCTGACGCTATCAAAGTCGAGCATGAGGTTGGCCAGGACCTTGCACGGGAAATCAGGCGTCAGCTGGAACTTGACCTGGAACCACAAGCCGAACAAATACTGAACGAAGCAGGTAATCGTCTGTCTGCCTGCGTCGCCAATAAGTCTCGTAAATTCAGTTTTGAAACAATCAAGGGCGCCGAACCTAATGCGTTCGCTCTGCCGGGGGGGTTCATCTTTGTAACCCGGTCGCTGATGGAACGATGCCGGTGGAATGAGAACGAGGTAGCATTCATCCTCGGACATGAGATGGGCCATGTTATTAAAGGTCACGCTATGGCCCGTATCATCAGCAATTCAGCCATTGCCGCTGCTTCGCGGGCTGCACCTATTCGCGGCGTTCTTGCCGGCTGGCTGCGCAAGGTAGGCGTGCAGTTTCTTGAAAGTGCCTATTCCCAGGACCTGGAGTCCGAAGCTGATAAGCTCGGGGTGCGTCTGGTTGCCGCCGCCGGTTATGACCCTAACGCCTGTGTGCGGTTACTTTCGCGTCTGGCCGAGCTGAGTCCGCCCGTCGGCCAATTCGACCTCGGCGGCTATTTTTCCTCGCACCCGCCTTTTAAGGTCCGTATTCAAAATATCAATAATTTTCTGCGTAAAGGGTCGAAGTAAGTGGAATTTATCCTTCACAAATTTAGAGAAATATGTTTGAGTACGTGACTGCTTCTGATAAAATGCTGAACCAGCGAAAGATACGGGCGAGCTGCTGTTATCGCAGAGCGAATAAAGGATTGGTTAATAGCGAAAAGTCTTTTGCAAAATCGAGGTTAGGCATAACTCTAAATAGCCGAACAAATGGAGGATTACGAAGATGCTGAAAGTAGGCATTGCCGGATTCGGGTTTATGGGGCAAACGCACTACAAGTGCTGGAAGGCATTGGAAGGTGCTGAAGTTGTGGCAGTTTGCGACGTAAATCCGAACATAGTGGAAGATACGAAAAGAGCGGTGGGCAACATCGGTAACACGGAACAGGAGATTGATTTCAGCAGCTTACAGTTGTACACGGATTTCAAGGAAATGCTTAAAGGTGCCAAGCTCAATGCCGTTTCGATTACACTGCCAACGTCTCTGCACGCGGACTTTTCGATAAAAGCATTAGCTGCGGGAGTGAACGTTTTTTGCGAAAAGCCGATGGCACTAAACGTCAAAGACTGTGAGAGGATGATTGCAGAGGCAAAACGCAGCGGAAAGGTTCTGCAAATCGGGCACTGCGTACGATTTTGGCCCGAATATGCCAAAGCCAAGGAGATAGTTGACAGCGGCAAGTACGGCAGGGTCATTGCAGCAACGTTTCAACGCCTGGGGGCAGCACCAACATGGAGCATAGACAATTGGTTCTTAGATGAAAAACGCAGCGGAGGAATGGCCCTGGACCTGCACATCCACGACACGGATTTTGTGCAGTATCTTTTCGGGGTGCCGCATGCGGTTTGCAGTTTTGGAGCAAAAGGCCCCGGCGGCGGGCTGGTACATATAGTTACACAGTATCTCTATGACGATGATAAGGTAGTAACCGCAGAAGGCGGCTGGGCGATGATGCCGACGTTCGGATTCGAGATGAGCTTTAACATTGTGCTGGCCAAAGCAACGCTTGTCTATGATTTGACGCGGGAGCCGGCGTTTAAGGTCTGCCCGGCTGAAGGTGAGGCTTTTACTCCCAAAGTGCAGGAAGGGGACGGCTGGCTCCTGGAGATAGCCCATTTTGCCAAGGCGATAAGCGGAGAAAAAGTTAAGCCGGTAACGACTCTGGAGCAGTCACGGGATTCGGTTAGAATCGTGGCGGCGGAGAAGGAATCCGCAAGGAAGATGGAAAAAGTCTCGCTTAAATAAGCAAAGAAAAAAAAGATTTGAATTGGAGAATAGCGCAATGAAATGCAAGGATTGGCCAATAGGGATTTGCAGCTGGTCGCTGCGAACAGACGTCGCCGGCGTGGCAGATGCGATGGAAAAAATCGGAATTGAACATGTGCACCTGGGAGTCAGGGCTGCACTGGAAGACAAGGGAAATGACTACCTCGCAGCCGTTCAGAAGCAAAACTGGACTGTAAGCTGTACAATGATAGATTTTCCCCAGGAAGATTATTCGACATTGGAGAGCATAAAAATAACAGGCGGAATTGTACCGGACGAATACTGGGAGCGGAGCCGCCGGTTATTCATTGGCGCCGTTGACGTTACAATTAAGCTCGGCGTCAAATACCTTTCTATGCACGCCGGCTTTATCGACGAAAGTAAACCGGCATACACCAAGAAACTTTACGACCGAATAAGACGTTTAGCCGATGCTGCCGGCCAGAAAGACATCATGCTGTTGCTGGAGACAGGCCAGGAGACAGCGGAAGAGCTCAAGCACTTCCTGGAGGAATTGGACCATTCAGCGGCAGGAGTCAATTTTGACCCGGCCAATATGATTCTTTACGACAAAGGCGACCCCATCGAAGCGGTGCAGGTGCTGGCGCCATGGATAAAGCATATACACATTAAAGATGCGATTCGAACCAAAAGGCCGGGGACGTGGGGCGCTGAGGTTCCCTGGGGCGACGGCGAAGTGGGGCCGGAGGCGTTTTTGAATGTGCTCGAAGAAATCGGCTTTGATGGAGTGCTTGCAATCGAGCGCGAAGCCGGCAACGACCGCTTCGGAGATATCAAGCTGGCTGCGGAGCGCCTCAGTAGTTTTGGCTAATGAAACCCGTTGGAAGTTCAGATTCCAGCGGCAAAAATGTGGACATAAGTTAAGGAGAACAAAATGGACTCAAAATTGTATCTCGCTCTGAGCTTTGCGATGTTTATGGAGTACGCGGTCTGGGGCGCCTGGATGCCCGTGCTGGCCACAAGACTTCTGGGACCGCTGAAAATGAGCGGAAAGCAGACCGGATGGATTTACGCCACCTTCCCGCTGGCCTGTATCGTCTCTCCACTTATTTCCGGCTGGCTTTCCGATAAGTACTTAAACACTGAGTGGATACTCGGAGGCGCGCACATTATCGGTGCCGTTTTGCTCTTTTTGGCGGCCCGAAAAACAACTTTCAAAAGCCTCTTTTGGGTCATGCTCATCTATTGTCTCTGCTATGCCGCCACACTGCCGCTGGTAAACGTTATGCTGTTCGCAAATATCTCGGACGTTGCCAATCAGAGTAAGGTATTCATTTGGGCGCCAATTGCCTGGGCTTTTATCGGCTGGTTCCTCAGCGGCTGGCGATGGATATTCAAAACAGGAGAGCAGGGACGCGACTGCCTATACCTCGGAGCTATACTTTCAATAATAACGGGAGTAGGCTGTCTTCTCCTGCTGCCGGCCAGGGAACCACCCGGAAAAACCGAGATTCCTATTATCCAGGCTATGGCCATGCTAAAAGATGTCAACTTCCTTGTCTTTATCGTTGTCTCGATGGTCTTCTTCAGCCTGATGCAGTTATATTTCCTCGGTACGGCACCTTTTATGCAGGATAAAGGAATACCAAGCAAGAACGTACCCGCCTCAATGGGCATCGCACAGGCGGTTCAGGCGATAGCAACTTTCTTCCTGATGGCCTTCTTAATCGAGAAACTTGGAACGAAATGGACACTGGTCGTCGGAGCAACTTTCTGGTTTCTGTTATACATCATTTACATCAATGAAAAACCGCTATGGCTTATCGTTGCAGGCCAATCGTTCCACGGACTGGCGTACGTGCTCTTCGTCATTGTCGGCCAGATATTTGCAAACAGTCTTGCATCCGAGGAGACAATAAGCTCGGTGCAGGCTCTATACTTTGCAGTTACTACCGGCATCGGCCTGTTTCTCGGCACGCAATTCGCCGGTTTCTTAATGGACAAGTTCAGAAAAGAGGAAAAGTTCCAGTGGCGTAAGATTTTCGTTGTGCCGGCTGCGATAGCACTCGTGAGCATTTTGGTCTTTATATTCTTATTCAAAGCATAGACCCGCTCACTGTTTGATATTGGATGCTCGCTCCTCGACGCTCGTCCGAAGCTGCGGTGCGTGTCTTTCCCGGGCTGTTATGGTGATAACTAAAGAATATCGAATGTCGAATTTCGAATGTAGAACACTGAACTTCTGCATTCCTTGTTCTCCACAGTCCTTGGGACTCCTTACGGAGGACACCTTGCGGTGGATATTCATAATTCATTTTTTAACTAAAACTCGTAGGGTGGGGCTTGCCCCACCACAATAAAATTGTTGGGCTAAAGCCCAACCTACAAGCTCGTAGGGTGGGGCTTGCCCCACCACAACAAAATTGTTGGGCTAAAGCCCAACCTACAAGCTCGTAGGGTGGGGCTTGCCCCACCACAACAAAATTGTTGGGCTAAAGCCCAACCTACAAGCTTTAGGGTATATCCAGCGGGTCAATATCTTTGATTCTCTCGGTATAGATTTTGAATGGATATTTCTTCAGCAGCACGTCGCCGTATTTGGCCAGCAGGGCATCCCTCTGTTCGCTTACTATCCTCTCTTTGACGCGCTGTCCCATATCATTCGAATATCCTTTTACTTTACCGGGATTCTTTTCCAGGATTTTGACGATTCGCCACTTGATGCTGTTGCGGTAAAAACCTTTTACCGGCCCTACTATATCGTTGGGGTCGCCTTTCCATAAATCCTTCCAGAACAATCCTTCGCCGCTGGGATAAGTATTAAATGGTCTGCCTTTCTTTTCCAAAGAGTATTTCTGTCTGACCGACTCGAAATCCTCGTACGCAGTATCCCTTTCGGGAGAGCTGTCCAATTCAGCCTTTGCCTTCCGGGCTGTTTCAAGGTCCTGGCACCAGATTAAATCAATCTTAAGTGTCCTGCCTGTTCTGAATAATTCTTTATTGTTGCCGTAGTAAACGAATATCTGGTCAGCCGTTGGCTCTTTAATCTGCTTGTACTTTTCAGACCGTACTTTATACAGTAGCCTGCTGTCTTCGTAATCTCTTACCTGCTGCAAGAGGTTCTTATCATTATCAAGTCCGAGTGACCTGGCCTCGGATATAAGAAGCGGCATTCTCAAGGCCCTATCTAACAAGCGTTCGACACCCTGTGGTGTATTAAGGTCTTGCGGGCGGCTCGGCGGGGCGCTCTCGCACAAAGTATCGAACCAGTCCTTCAATGTTATTTTCCCATTGTCGAAAGTTGCCAGAACAATGTCTTTCTCTTCCTGCGTCAGCTCCTCAGTTATCTGATAGCTATAGATAAATTGCATTTTACGGGGCTTCTTCGGTTGAGTCAGCAGTCTTTGGTGGATTTGAGCCGCTTTGAGAAAATTCTCACTTAATTTTCTCATCTGGAACTTTTGGCATATATATCCGTAGTACTGTTCAAAGAGCATGCCGGCTTTTGCCCTTTTAAGCACTGCTTCCGCCCTCGCCCGGTTGAGTTTGGAGTCGGCTTTCATTTTCTGTTGTATTTCTGACTCTGTTACAGATAATTTGGGTTCGAGCTGCTTTTGTAACAATAAGTTTACAAGCCGTTTTTCCTTGAATTGTTTAATCGATGCGCCGAGCGCTTCATCTTCGAGATAACCCTGTTTGCGGGCCTCGCTGACCATAGCTTTTTCCGCTATCATTTTCATAAGCACTTTTTCGGCATCGGGCGGTTCAGCTTGCTCGTTGTAACTATCATAGTCACGAGGGTAAAGCTCTGTCATTAGTCTGTTCTCAAGCTCCTGGCTTGTAATGACATAATCGCCTATACTCGCAACAACAATATTTGACGTCTCAGCAGCCGGTTTGACCACAGATTCTCTCTGCTGGTTTGGTTCACCGGGGGTACTATTTGTTGTTTGGCTTCTCGCAATATTTAAATAGCAAAACAATATTAATAGTCCAATAAAAGCCAATTTTTTCAAGCATAATTTCGCCATAAGCATCTTCCTTATTCAATCGTTAACGTTTTTCATCAAATAACAATCATATTTTTTCGGCAGTTTTCGCCGCCAGGTTATCATTTTTTGCCGGTTTCATTATAACTTTTTTGTTGCCTTCGACCAAGTTAAATTGTTATTTGACTATTCTCCAGATTGCCCGTTTTCAACCAAGTTAACTTGTCTATTTTCTATTTGCATCAATAAATGACTGCCCGTACAATTAGTTTTAACTGATTGTCAGTATTTTTGGTCGAAGAATACTAATGAGCAAATGAAAAATAATTCTGGGGTGATAAATGTTCAGGAATATAACTTGTAAATTTACAAATCACAACCACATAACTCGGATATGTCTTTGTGCTCTTGTGCTTTTGTGTTCCTGTGCTCTTTGTTGGGCGGATAGAATTGTCCTTAAAGAAGGCCAGATTATAACCGGCGATATACTCGCCGAAAAGCAAACCCAGTTATACGTTGATATCGGCATAACGGTACTGACCATTCCTAAGGAAAAGATACTCGAGTATAAATACACCGGCTCTCCTGAGGTTAAGGACATTGATGTCAATGACATAAGCGATTCTTCGAGCGTAGAAGCGGCCAGATTATCCACCCCTGTGGGGGCCGAGGACCAGGGCGGTCGATTATACAAAACCGCCAATCTGAGAAAAACAACTATCGAAAAATGCGTGAAAGAAGTCTCTGAAGCGGTTGTCAAAGTCTCAAGTCCTGCCGGGACAGGCTCAGGTTTTTTTATCAATGAAGATGGGTTCCTGATAACCAACTATCACGTGATAGAAAAAGAAACGAAGCTCGAAGTTACGGTGTTCCAAAAAGCAAAGAACGGCTTTGAGAGAAAGAAATTCAAAAAGGTCAAAATCGAGGCTATTAATCCCTTTGTTGACCTGGCACTGTTGAAGGTCGAAGACCTTGAGGACACAAAGGTCAAATTCGTTTACCTCGGCGATATCGACCGCATCAAAGACGGCGAAGAGGTCTTTGCTATCGGCAATCCGCTCGGCCTGGAGCGAACCGTTACTAACGGCCTTATCAGCATGAAGAACAGGGCTTTCCAGGGGCTTATCTATATCCAGACCAACGCCGATATTAATCCGGGCAACTCCGGCGGCCCACTGTTTAACCTGGCCGGCGAGGTCATCGGTGTTACTAATATGGGATATATATTTTACGGCGGACTCGGCTTTGCAATACCGGTCAGCTACGTTAAACATTTCATAGAAAACCGGGACGCTTTTGCCTATGACAAGGATAATCCGAACACCGGTTATAAATACATCCAGCCGGATAGAAGACTCAACAAAGCCAGGCTTAAATTCCTCGAAAACAAGAGTGAATAGCTTGTAAGTTGGGCTTTAGCCCAAAAATTTTGTTGTGGTGGGGCAAGCCCCACCCTATTCATGAAAGGCTGTCAATTGTCAAATGAGTTTTTTCTTTTTCTCCACATTTTATTTATTCTGTCAAGCCCTTGTTATTATTAAGCTTATCACATCCTGAAAGCTTTCTAAAAA